>Ga0222428_100147_pt1 | contig 80868 bp, 63 predicted proteins | sample 2B5Ametagenome_FD_182471 | JGI IMG/M metagenome (GOLD analysis project Ga0222428, IMG submission 182471) | Enriched microbial communities from leaf-cutter ant dump, University of Wisconsin, Madison, United States - 2B5A (version 2) | ecosystem: Environmental > Terrestrial > Nest > Insects nest >...
GCGCCTACATGCGCTGGAACGCCATGGCCATGGTGGTGCGCGCCAACCGCCTGAACCCCGCCGACGGCGGCGACCTGGGCGGCCACATCGGCTCGTTCGCCTCGGTGGCCAGCATGTTCGGCGCCGGCTTCAACCACTTCTGGCACGCCGAGAGCGAGAACCACGGCGGCGACCTGCTCTACATCCAGGGCCACAGCGCGCCCGGCATCTATGCCCGCGCCTTCCTCGAAGGGCGCCTGACCGCGGAGCAGCTCGACAACTTCCGCCAGGAGGTGGACGGCAAGGGCCTTTCCAGCTACCCGCACCCCAAGCTGATGCCCGAGTTCTGGCAGTTCCCCACCGTCAGCATGGGCCTGGGCCCGCTGATGGCGATCTACCAGGCGCGCTTCCTGAAATACCTGCACGCGCGCGGCATTGCCAATACGGAGAACCGCAAGGTCTGGGTGTTCTGCGGCGACGGCGAGATGGACGAACCCGAATCGCTCGGCGCCATCGGCCTGGCGGCGCGCGAGAACCTTGACAACCTGGTCTTCGTCATCAACTGCAACCTGCAGCGCCTGGACGGCCCGGTGCGCGGCAACGGCAAGATCGTGCAGGAGCTCGAAGGCGAATTCCGCGGCAGCGGCTGGAACGTCATCAAGCTGCTGTGGGGCTACGGCTGGGACGAACTGCTGGCGCGCGACAAGAGCGGCAAGCTCAAGCAACTGATGATGGAAACGCTGGACGGCGACTACCAGGCCATGAAGGCCAACGACGGCGCCTACGTGCGCAAGCACTTCTTCGGCAAGTACCCTGAGACGCTCAAGCTGGTGGAGCACATGACCGACGAGGAGGTGTTCGAGCTGCGCCGCGGCGGCCACGAGCCCGCCAAGGTGTACGCAGCCTTCCACGCCGCCAACGCGCACAAGGGCCAGCCCTCGGTGCTGCTGGTCAAGACCGTGAAGGGCTACGGCATGGGCAAGGCCGGCGAGGGCAAGAACACCGTGCACCAGACCAAGAAGCTCGCGGACGAAGACATCAAGTACATCCGCGACCGCTTCAACATCCCGATCCCCGACAGCGAGCTGCCCCACATCCCGTACTACAAGCCTGCCGACGACACGCCGGAGATGAAGTACCTGCACGAGCGCCGCCAGGCCCTGGGCGGCTACCTGCCGCACCGCCGCACGCACGCCGACGAAAGCTTCACCGTGCCGGCGCTCGACACCTTCAAGGCCGTGCTGGAGCCCACCGCCGAGGGGCGCGAGATCTCCACCACCCAGGCCTACGTGCGCTTCCTCACGCAGTTGCTGCGCGACAAGGCCCTGGGCCCGCGCGTGGTGCCCATCCTGGTGGATGAGGCGCGCACCTTCGGCATGGAAGGGCTGTTCCGCCAGATCGGCATCTACAACCCCAAGGGCCAGCTCTACACCCCGGTCGACAAGGACCAGGTGATGTACTACAAGGAAGACAAGGCCGGCCAGATTCTGCAGGAAGGCATCAACGAGGCAGGCGGCATGTGCTCGTGGATCGCGGCGGCCACGTCGTACTCGACGAACAACCGCATCATGATCCCGTTCTTCGTCTACTACTCGATGTTCGGCTTCCAGCGCATCGGCGACCTGGCCTGGGCCGCCGGCGACATGCAGGCGCGCGGCTTCCTGCTGGGCGGCACCTCGGGGCGCACCACGCTCAACGGCGAGGGCCTGCAGCACGAGGACGGCCACAGCCACATCCTGGCCGGCACCGTCCCCAACTGCGTGAGCTACGACCCGACCTTCGCGCACGAGGTGGCGGTGATCATGCACCACGGCCTCAAGCGCATGGTGGAGCGCCAGGAGAACGTCTTCTACTACATCACCCTGCTGAACGAGAACTACGCCATGCCCGGCCTCACGCCCGGCACCGAGGAGCAGATCATCAAGGGCATGTACCTGTGCAAGCCCGGCGCTGAAGGCGACAAGCGCGTGCAGCTGCTGGGCTCCGGCACCATCCTGCGCGAGAGCCTGGAGGCGCAGAAGCTGCTGGCCGCCGACTGGGGCGTGCAGGCTGACGTGTGGAGCTGCCCGAGCTTCAACGAGCTGACCCGCGACGGCCAGGACGCCGAGCGCTGGAACCTGCTGCACCCGCTGGAGGCGCCGCGCGTGCCCTTCGTGGCGCAGCAGCTCGGCCAGCGCAGCGGCCCGGTGGTGGCATCGACCGACTACATGAAGAACTACGCCGAGCAGATCCGCGCCTTCATTCCCCCCCATCAGGACGGTTCAAGCCGCGCCTACAAGGTGCTGGGCACCGACGGCTTCGGGCGCAGCGACTTCCGCAGCAAGCTGCGCGAGCACTTCGAGATCAACCGCCACTACATCGCCGTGGCTGCGCTCAAGGCCCTGGCCGAAGAGGGCAAGCTGCCCCTGGCGAAGGTGGCCGAGGCCATCCAGAAGTACGGCATCCACACCGAGAAGAGCAACCCCCTGCACGCCTGAAGACCCGGGAGACACAGTCATGGCATTGGTAAACATCCAGGTTCCCGACATCGGCGACTTCGACGAAGTCGGCGTGATCGAACTGCTGGTCAAGGCAGGCGACCGCGTGGCGGCCGAACAGTCGCTCATCACGGTCGAGTCCGACAAGGCGTCGATGGAAATCCCGTCGAGCCACGCCGGCGTGGTCAAGGAGATCACGGTCCAGCTCGGCGACAAGGTCAGGCAGGGCAGCGTGATCGCCGTGCTGGAAACGGCCGAGGCGGCCGCAACGGCTGTCTTGGCTTCCGAGCCCAAAACGGCTCCAGCGCCCGCCACGCCTGCGGCGGCAGCTATCGAAACGCAAGCGCCTGCGGCCGCACCCGCAGCCAGCGCCACCATCGAGGTGCGCGTGCCCGACATCGGCGACTTCAAGGACGTCGCCGTGATTGAGCTGCTGGCCAAGGTGGGCGACACCATCAAGGTCGAGCAGTCGCTGTTCACCGTCGAGTCCGACAAAGCCTCCATGGAGATCCCGTCGCCCGCCGCTGGCGTGCTCAAGGAGCTCAAGGTCAAGATCGGCGACACCGTGAACATCGGCGACCTGGTGGCCGTGCTCGAAGGCGCTGCAGGCGCTTCCGCGCCGGCTGCGGCTGCCGCTGCGCCTGCAGCTCAGCCCGCAGCAGCGGCTCTCGCCTCAGCCGCCGCCGCTGTGCCCGCCCACCAGCCCGGCACGCCCACGGCAGGCCTGCCGCACGCATCCCCTTCGGTGCGCAAGTTCGCCCGCGAACTGGGCGTGCCGCTCGAAGAGGTCAAGGGCACCGGTCCCAAGGGCCGCATCACCCAGGACGACGTGCAGGGCTTCACCCGCGCAGTGATGGCTGGTGCCCTGCAAACCCAGGCCCAGGCCGCCAAGGCCCCCGCAGCGGGTTCTGGCGGAGGATCGGGCGCGGGCCTGGACCTGCTGCCCTGGCCCAAGGTGGACTTCAGCAAGTTCGGCACGGTCGAGCGCAAGGACCTCAGCCGCATCAAGAAGATCAGCGGCGCCAACCTGCACCGCAACTGGGTGATGATCCCCCACGTCACCAACAACGACGAGGCCGACATCACCGACCTGGAAGCCTTCCGCGTCTCCACCAACAAGGAGAACGAGAAGTCGGGCGTGAAGGTGACCATGCTCGCCTTCGTCATCAAGGCCGTGGTGGCCGCGCTCAAGAAGTTCCCCGAGTTCAACACCAGCCTGGACGGCGACACGCTCGTCTACAAGCAGTACTACCACATCGGCTTCGCGGCCGACACGCCCAACGGGCTGGTGGTGCCGGTGCTGAAAGACGCCGACAAGAAGGGCATCATCCAGATCAGCCAGGAAATGGGTGAGTTGGCCAAGAAGGCCCGCGACGGCAAGCTGGGCGCGGCCGACATGCAGGGCGGCTGCATGTCCATCTCGTCGCTGGGCGGCATCGGCGGCACCCACTTCACGCCCATCATCAACGCGCCCGAGGTGGCGATCCTGGGCCTGTCCAAGGGCCAGATGAAACCCGTGTGGGATGGCAAGCAGTTCGTGCCGCGTTTGACGCTGCCGCTCTCGCTGAGCTACGACCACCGCGTGATCGACGGCGCTGCGGCAGCCCGCTTCAACGCCTTCCTGGGCCAAGTGCTGGCGGACTACCGCCGCATCCTGCTGTGAAAGGATGACTGACATGGCAGTGATCGACATCAAGGTGCCCGACATCGGCGACTTCGACGAGGTCGGCGTGATCGAAGTGCTGGTGAAACCCGGCGATACCGTCAAGGCGGAGCAGAGCCTCATCACCGTGGAGTCCGACAAGGCGTCGATGGAAATCCCGTCGAGCCACGCGGGCGTGGTCAAGGAACTGAAGGTCAAGCTGGGCGACAAGGTGAGCGAGGGCACGGTGGTGCTCACGCTGGAAGCCTCGGGCGCGGCAGCGGCCCCGGCTCCCTCCGAGCCAAAACAGGCTCCAGCGCCCGCCCCGCAAGCGCAGGCAGCTCCCAAAATAGAAGCAGCCAGCTTCGGCGGCAGCGCCGACCTGGAATGCGACGTGCTCGTGCTGGGCGGCGGCCCCGGCGGCTACAGCGCCGCCTTCCGCGCGGCGGACCTGGGCCTCAAGGTGGTCCTGGTCGAGCGCTACGCCACCCTGGGCGGCGTATGCCTGAACGTGGGCTGCATCCCCTCCAAGGCGCTGCTGCACGTGGCGGCGGTAGTCGATGAAGTCAGCCACCTGAAGGCGGCCGGCATCGAGTTCGGCGCGCCGCAGGTCAACATCGACACACTGCGCGGTCATAAGGAAAAGGTCATCGGCAAACTGACCGGCGGCTTGGCCGCCATGGCCAAGATGCGCAAGGTGACCACCGTGCGCGGCGTGGGCAGTTTCGTGGGCGCGAACCACCTCGAAGTGGAGGAAACCACGGGCACCGGCCAGGAGAAGACGGGCGGCAAGAAGGTCGTCGCCTTCCAGCGCGCCATCATCGCCGCCGGCAGCCAGGCCGTGCGCCTGCCCTTCATGCCCGACGACCCGCGCGTGGTGGACTCCACCGGCGCGCTGGCGCTGGCGGGCGTGCCCAAGCGCATGCTCATCCTGGGCGGCGGCATCATCGGCCTGGAGATGGGTACGGTGTATTCCACCCTGGGCGCGCGCCTGGACGTGGTGGAGATGATGGACGGCCTGATGCAGGGCGCCGACCGCGACCTCGTCAAGGTCTGGCAGAAGATGAACGCCCACCGCTTCGACAACATCATGTTGAAGACCAAGACGGTGGGCGCCGAGGCCACGCCAGAGGGCATCAAGGTCACGTTCGCGCCAGCGGAAGAGGGCGGCACCGCGCCCGAGCCGCAGGTGTACGACTTGGTGCTGCAGGCCGTGGGCCGCACGCCCAACGGCAAGAAGATCGCCGCCGAGAAGGCCGGCGTCGCCGTCACGGACCGGGGCTTCATCAACGTCGACATCCAGATGCGCACCAACGTGCCGCACATCTTCGCCATCGGCGACATCGTGGGCCAGCCCATGCTGGCGCACAAGGCGGTGCACGAGGCGCACGTGGCGGCGGAAGTCATCGCCGGCGAGCTGCAGGGCAACAAGGAGCTGGCGGCAGCCGCCTTCAATGCTCGCGTGATCCCCAGCGTGGCCTACACCGACCCCGAGGTTGCCTGGGTGGGCCTGACCGAGGACCAGGCCAAGGCCCAGGGCATCAAGGTCAAGAAGGGCCTGTTCCCCTGGACGGCCTCCGGCCGTGCCATTGCCAACGGCCGCGACGAGGGTGTGACCAAGCTGCTGTTTGACGATTCCCCCGAGGCCCATGGCCACGGCAAGATCCTGGGTGGCGGCATCGTGGGCACCCATGCCGGCGACATGATTGGAGAGATCGCCCTGGCCATCGAGATGGGGGCCGACGCGGTGGACATCGGCAAGACCATCCACCCGCACCCCACGCTGGGCGAGAGCATCGGCATGGCGGCGGAGATCGCGCACGGCTCTTGCACGGACGTGCCGCCGCAGCGCAAGTAACGCTATTTATCCGATAGCTGGCCGCGCATGCCCTGCAAGGGCTGCGCGGCTTTTTTGTATGAGGCTTCCAAAATGAGGGGGCTTCAGAACCCTGACGTATCCCGCGCCAGCGCCAGCGCGTAGTTGTCCGTCATGCCGCCGATGAAGTCGAGCGCTTCGAGAAAGGCGTGGTATTTGCTGCCGCCCGCGCGCGGCGGCTTGTCCAGCAGCCGCAGCACCCGTTTCTGCCGCTCGCTCAGGCCCTGCCCGCGATGGAGGCCGTCGATGGCGGGAATGAGCATCGACAGCAGATGGTGCAGGCAGGGGTAGGCGCCTATTTCCTGCTTGATCTTGCTGGGGTGCGTGTAGATGCGTTCCCCGGCGAAGGCCTTCGACGCTTTCAGCGACAGCGCGCAGTCGGCGCTGGAGCCCTGGAAGAAATCCGCCTGCGCGTATTCGCCCGCCATGATGGCGTCGTGGTTGCGCATGAATTCATTGCTGGCGTATTCCACGCAATCGCCAATGAAAATGCTGCGCAGCGCCGCGCACCGCTGCCGGGGTTCCATGGCGTAGCTGCCCAGCCGGGGCCGGTAGGGCTGGAGCTTTTCCTCGAACTCGGTGGTGGAGATGATGCCCATCTCCACCGCGTCCTCCAGGTCCAGCACCGAGTAGCAGATGTCGTCGGCCGCCTCCATCAGGTACGACAGCGGGTGCCGGGCCCAGCGGCGGTCGGTCTCCAGCGCCTTCAGGCCCAGTTCGCCCGCCACCGCCTTGAAGTAGGGCAGCTCGGACTGGTAGATGTTGAACTTGCCCTTGGGGCCGGATTGCTCCGACGTCCAGGGGTATTTCAGCAGCGCGCCGATGCTGGCGCAGGACAGGCGCATGCCGCCCATGCCGGTGTACATCTCCGTGGTGCAGACGATGCGCAGGGCGTGCGCGTTGCCCTCGTAGGTCTGTAGGTCGCGCACCTCGGCGGCGGCCATGCCGTCGAGGTAGCGCGCGTTCTCCGGCTGGCGGAACCATTCGCGCAGCGCGTCCTCGCCGGTGTGGCCGAACGGCGGGTTGCCGATGTCGTGCGCCAGGCACGCCACCTGCACGATGGCGCCGATGTCGTAGGGCGTGAACGCCTCGGGCAGCGCGCCACGTGCCTTCAGCGCCTCGCCCACCTTGATGCCGATGCTGCGGCCCACGGCGGCCACCTCGACGCTGTGCGTCAGCCGGTTGTGGATGTGGTCGTTCTGCGCCAGCGGGTGCACCTGGGTCTTGCGGCCCAGGCGGCGGAAGGCGCGCGAGAAAACCACGCGGTCGTGGTCCTGCTGGTATTCCGAGCGGCTCTGGTTGCTGCCCTGGTTGCGCGAGCGGTAGTCCGAAACCTGTCCGTCTTCCACCTTGAACTTGCGCGTGGACAGGAGATTTTTCCATTGCATACAGGGCCTCCTTGGCATGCCCTGCTTTTTACTCTACTTTTGAGAGCTGCCCGCGCTTTCCCAGTAAGGGCTAGAGCCTGTTTTTGCCTGAAATGCAGGGGCGGCCTTGCGCCGGCTGATGAGCAGCACCCCGGCCAGCACCAGCGCCGCGCCGCCGATCTGCCACCACGACAGCGGCTCGTCCAGCAGCCAACTGCTGAAGAAAATGGTCAGCATCGGGCCCAAGGTGCCGATGAGCGCGGTCTTGGACGCGCCGATGCGCCGGATTGCCGCCGAGGTCATGAACACCGGCAGCACCGTCGAGAAAATCGCCATGGCCAGGGCGTGCAGGTACACCGGCACCGGCTGCACCAGCGCTCCCAGCGGCTGCGTGGCGGCGAAGTGCCCGAGCGACGCCAGCGTGGACACCAGCAGCGCCAGCGCCGTGAAGCGCGCCGCGCCCAGGCGCTGGATGGCGGGCTCGCTGCCCGCCTGGTAGAAGGCGTAGGACACGGCCGAGCCGAACACGAACCCGGCGCCGATGAGCACCGCGCGCGTGTCGCCGGCCAGCTGCAGGTCGTGCGCGAAGGCCAGGCCGATGCCCGCGTACGACAGCAGCAGCGCCCCGATCTCGCGCCGCGAGGCCGTCTTGCCCAGGAACAGCACGCCGATCACGATGGTCAGCGTCGGGTAGGTGAACAGGATCAGCCGCTCCAGGCTGGCGCTGATGTACTGCAGGCCCATGAAGTCGAGGATGCTCGCGCCGTAGTAGCCCAGCAGGCCCAGCGCCAGCACCAGCAGCCCGTCGCGCGCGCGCAGCGGCTGCAGCGCGCTGCTGGCGCGCCAGCCCACCCAGACGAAGAACGGCATGGAAAACGCCATGCGCAGCGCCAGCAGCGTGACCGAATCCACCGGCACCGCCTGGGGCACGGCATAGGCGAGCTTGACGAAGATGGCTTTGAACGAGAACCCCAGCGCCGCCAGCAGGGCGAAGGCGAGGCCAAGGCGTTCGGAGGACCAGTGTTTCCAGGGCATGGGGCGGGGGCAAGGAGGGCAGGGTACGGTGCGCATGCGCCAAAACCGAAGGCAGCACACACAGGCCGCCATGGTGCGGACATTTGCTGCAGGGCACAATTGCCCATTCGGCAAGCGTGCGTTCGCCAAAACCGAACGCACGCGCCCGTTCCTAGCACCACCGCCGCCATGAGCTATGACCTGACCGACCTACGCCTGTTCGTCGCCATCGCCGAAGAGGGCAACCTCACCCGGGGCGCCGCGCGGGCGTTCCTGGCGCCGTCGTCGGCCAGCCACCGCCTGCGGCGGCTGGAAGACGCGCTGCACACCGCGCTGTTCGAGCGCCAGACGCGCGGCGTGGCCCTGACGTCGGCGGGCGAGGCGCTGCTGCGCAACGCGCGCCAGGTGCTGGCCAGCCTGGAGCAACTGCACGCCAACCTGTCGCCGTTCGCCAGCGGCATTCGCGGCCACGTCAGCCTGTGGGCCAACACGCACGCCACGCACACCTTCCTGCCCGACGACCTGGCGGACTTTTTGCGCCAGCAGCCGCAGGTGCGCGTGACGCTGGAGGAGCGCACCAGCACCGACATCGTCGTGGCCGTGGCCGGCGGCGAGATCGAGGTGGGCGTGCTGGCCGACAGCGGGCACAGCGCCGGGGTGGACCTGCGGCCCTACCGGCAGGACCGGCTGGTGCTCATCGTGCCCCGGGGCCATGCGCTGGCCGGGCGCGCGCAGGCGGGTTTCGCCGAGGTGCTCGGCCACCCCTTCGTCATGCTGCACGCGGGCTCGGCCATCCACACCTTCACCATGAACGCGGCGGCGGCGCTGGGGCGGCACCTGGACGTGCGCATCCAGGTGCGCAGCTTCGAGGCCGTGTGCCGCATGGTGGCGGCGGGCGTGGGCATTGGCATGGTGCCGCGCAGCGCGGTGCGCCAGGCCGGGCTGGGCGAGCCGCCCGTGGTGCTGGAGGTGGACGAACCCTGGGCCCAGCGCGACCTGCAGATCTGCACCCGCCGCGGCGCGCCGCTCTCCGGCTTTGCCCAGGCGCTGGTGGCGCACCTGGCGGCCAGTGCGCAGGCGCCGGGCTGAGCATGCTTCATAATTGATAGCTTCCAGCGCTTGCCAGATAAGCGCTGGAGGCCAAAAACGCCACAAATCCACCCATGCAAGCCCTGCTCGACGCCATTGCCGCCATGCCCCTGCCCACCGATGCCCGGCGCATCTTCCATGGCCGCGGCGGCCTGTACCCGGGGTGCGAGCCGTGGACGCTGGACGTGTTTCCCCCCGTGTTCGTGCTGACCAGCTTCGCGCCCGCCGCCGAGGCGCAGCTTGATGCCGTGGGCGCCGCGCTGCAGGCGCGCTGGGCGCAACTGGCGCCGGGGCAGGCGCTGAACTGGGTGTTCCAGCACCGGGGCGAGGCGCTGCGCCTGGAGGGGCGCAGCGACACCCGCCTGATGGCGGGCAGCGTGCCCGAGCCGCACGTGGTGGCCGAAGACGGCGCGCGCTACCGCGTGCACGTGCTCAAGGGGCAGAACCACGGCCTGTTCCTCGACATGGCCGAGGGCCGCCGCTGGGTGGCGCGCCACGTGGCCGCGCACCGCGCCACCACGGGCCGGGGCGCCAGGGTGCTGAACCTGTTCGCCTACACCTGCGCCTTCTCGGTGGCGGCGCTGCGCGCTGGCGCGGCCCAGGTGGTGAACGTGGACATGGGGCGCGGCGCCATCGCCAGCGGCCAGCACAACCACCAGCTCAACGGGTTGGCGGACGCGCGCTTCCTGGCGCACGACATCTTCAGTTCCTGGGGCAAGATCACGCGCGGCGGGCCGTACGACCTGGTGATCGCCGACCCGCCGAGCTACCAGAAGGGCAGCTTCGTCGCGACCAAGGACTACGCGCGCCTGGCGCGCCGCCTGCCGGACCTGCTGGCGCCCGGCGGCCACGCGCTGCTGTGCCTGAACGCACCGGAGCTGGGCAGCGCTTTCCTCCAGGCGCAGGTGCGCGCCGAGGCGCCAGGGCTGGCGTTCGTGGGGCGGGTGGAAAACCCGCCGGTGTTCGCCGACGTGGACGGCGAGCGTGCGCTGAAGGTGCTGGTGTTCCGCGCGCCGTGAGCCTGGTGGCGCCGATGATTGCTCCTGAAAAAGGAGCTTTCAGCGCTTTCCAGCAAAGGCTTTGTAGCTGATTTGAAAGGATAAATATCAGGCGCCAGGTGGTGCGGGCAGCGCCAGCCCCGCTGCCTGCGCCACGCGCACGCAGTCGCGCAGGTGCTGCTCGCCCAGGTAGCGCAGCGTGGCGTAGCCCAGCGCGGCCGAGGCGGCCTGGCCCGCCAGCGGCACGTATTTGGCCGCCTGCTGGGCCGACAGGCGCAGGCCCACGGCCTGCGCGGTGCGCAGCACCAGCTCGCGCGTGATGAACTTGCCGATCAGCGCCGAGCCCACCAGGGCCACGGCCTTCTGCACCTGCTCGCGCTGCTGCGGCGCCAGCCGGTCGATCTGCGCGGGCGTCAGGCCGAATTCGGCGTTGATCCGTGGAATCAGGCGCGAGAGCAGGGCGGCGTCCACCGCCCAGTCCAGGCCCGGCACCGGCACCACCCCGGCGGCGGCGGCCACCAGGGCGCGGCGGTGCAGCAGCTTGCGGCTGCGCTCCACGGCGGCCAGCAGCGGCGGCGAGCCGGCCGCCATCTGGCGCGCGTCCGGGGCCTTGGCCGCCATCGTCAGCGACCCGCGCGGCCCTTGACCAGGCCGTAGAGCGCCAGCAGCACGATGGCGCCGATCACCGAGGCGATCCAGCCCGCCACCTCGCCCTCGCGGTACCAGCCCAGTGCGGTGCCCGCGTAGTTGGCGACGAACGCGCCCGCCACGCCCAGCAGCGAGGTCATGACGATGCCCAGCTTGTCGTCGCCGGGCTTGAGCGCGCGCGCGATCAGGCCGACGATGAAGCCCACGATGAGAGTGCCCAGGAGAGAGAGCATGGAGGTTCCTGCAAAGTCGTAAAGGCCCCGACTGTACGCATTTGCGTGCCGCGCTGCAGGGCGTGCCCCAAAAAGCACACAGGCCCTGAGCGGGCCTGCGGTGCGAAAAGATGGCGTGCCTATTGGCGCGCCAGGGCCTCGGGGGTGACGCGGCGTGCGCCGTTGAAGCGCAGGCGCCAGTACGATTCGTCCATGCTCTCCACGCGCACCTGGGAGCCGCTGCGCGGCGCGTGGATGAACTTGCCTTCGCCCACGTAGATGCCCACGTGGCTGAAGGTGCGGCGCATGGTGTTGAAGAACACCAGGTCGCCGGGCTGCAGGTCCTGCTTGTCGATGACCTCGGTGGCCTTGGCCTGCTGCGAGGCGTTGCGCGGCAGGATCAGGCCCACGGTCTGCTCGTACATGGCGCGCACGAAGCCGCTGCAGTCGAAACCCGTCTCGGCGCTGTTGCCGCCACGGCGGTAGGGCACGCCCAGGAAGCCCATGGCGCTGACGACCAGGTCCGACGTGCGGCCGGCCACGTTGCTGCGCATTTCCTCGAACTGCACCAGCAGCGCTTTCTCGTGCAGGAAGCGGGACATGGAGGAATCGTCGCTGGGTGCCGTGTCGGGCGCCGCGTGGGCGGAGGCGCATACCAGCAGGAGGAGGCATAACCATCTGGACATGGGGCGCGAGGGTACCACGCCACGCCGCCCTGGCCAGCGCAACCGTCCGTAAATTTGACATGCATCAGGCCCCTTGTTCCCGCCTTTCAGGGTTTACCCGTGGCTGAAACGCCCTGCCAGCGCGGGCGCGGGGTGGGCGACAATCGCCATTTGTTGCCCGCTTGCGAAAGAAAGAATCCCCATGCTGCTTGACGCCGAAGAATCCCAACTGGTCCTGGTGGACTACCAGGAACGCCTGATGCCCGCGATCCACGAAGGCGCCGCCGTGCTGGCCAACGCGCTGCGCCTGGCCCGGGTGGCGCAGTGGCTCGACGTGCCGGTGTGGGGCACGGAGCAGAACCCCTCGCGCCTCGGGCCGAACGACGCCGCATTGCGCGCGCTGTGCCACAAGACCCTGGCGAAGATGCATTTCAGCGCCACCGAGGAAGGCCTGGGCGAGTGGCTGCGCCCCCCGGCCAGGCCGCAAGGCGGCAATGCGCGCAGCCTGCCCAAGCACTTGCAAAAGCCACAGGCCCCGGCGCCGGAGCGCCAGGCCATCGTCATTGCCGGCTGCGAAACCCATGTGTGCCTGCTGCAGACGGCGTTGCAGCTCGTCGAGGACGAGTTCGACGTGTGGGTGGTGACCGACGCCTGCGGCTCGCGCACCGAGCGCAACCGCGACGCCGCCTTCGACCGCCTGGCCGGCGCCGGCGCCGAGCTGGTGACCACCGAGATGGTGCTGTTCGAGTGGCTGCGCTCGTGCGAGCACCCGGCATTCAAGGACATGCTGGGGCTTGTGAAGTAAAACCACCCCCTGAGTCGCTTCGCGCCTTCCCCCTCTCTCACGCTTCGCGTGGGAGGGGGACGCAGCCCTCGCTGCGGGGCGGCCCTTGCTCGGCTGCCCTCGCTGGGGCCGCGCCGGTTTCATGGGCCGAGGGTGGCGCGCAGCGCCATGGAAAACTGAGATCAAGAGAGGAAAGCAGGGCATGAACGCACCGACGACAGCACCCATCCGCCGCATCGCCATCAGCACCGGCGGCGGCGACGCCCCGGGCCTGAATGCCGTGATCCGTGCCACCGTGTCGGCGGCGCAGCGCCGTGGCTGGGAATGCGTGGGCATCCGCGACGGCTACAACGGCCTGCTGCTGCCCGAGCGCTACCCGCAGGGCGGCCTGGTGCCGCTGACGCACGAGCGCGTGCGCGGCATCGCGCACCTGGGCGGCACCATCCTGGGCACCACCAACAAGGGCAATCCGTTCCAGTTCCCGGTGCGCCAGCCCGACGGCAGTCTGCGCGAGACCGACCGCTCGGACGAACTGCTCGCCGCCTTCGCGCGCGAGGGCATCGACGCGCTGGTCACCGTGGGCGGCGATGGCTCGCTCGCCATCGCCCACGAGCTGGGGCGCAAGGGCCTGCGCGTAATCGGCGTGCCCAAGACCATCGACAACGACCTGGACAAGACCGTCACCACCTTCGGTTTCGACACCGCCGTGTCGTTCGCCACCGAATGCCTGGACCGCCTGCACAGCACGGCCGAGAGCCACCAGCGCATCATGGTGGTGGAGGTGATGGGGCGCTATGCGGGCTGGATCGCGCTGCACGCGGGCATTGCCGGGGGCGCGCACGCCATCCTGCTGCCCGAGATTCCGTTCGACCTGGCGGGCGTGGCCGCCAAGGTGCGCCACCGCGACGCGCTGGGGCGCATGTATTCCATCGTCGTCGTGGCCGAGGGGGCGTTCGCGCGCGCGGGCGAGCGCGCACTCATGGCGCCCGCCGAGGCCGGCCACGCCGAGCGGCTCGGCGGCATGGGCGAGCAGGTGGCGCGCGAGCTGGCCCGCGCCACCGGCAAGGACGCGCGCGTGGTGGTGCTCGGGCACCTGCTGCGCGGCGGCTCGCCCACGGCCTTCGACCGGCTCGCGGCGCTGCGCTTCGGCGCGGCGGCGGTGCGCGCGCTGGAGGGCGGGCTCTCGGGCGTGATGGTGTCGCTGGCGTTTCCGAACGTGGAATACGTGCCGCTGGCTGAGGTGGCGGGGCGCATGAAGGGCGTGCCGCTCGACGGCGACACGCTGCAGACGGCACGCGACCTGGGCATCGCGCTGGGCGACTGAGGCCCGGGCCGGGGGGAGGCGCGGGCATCGTCAGATTCCCGCAAGGCCGTCATGAATAATTATGAATTCAAATCACCCGTCCCCCAGACGGGCAGAGGCCCCAAGGAGACCCCCACCATGCCGCACTACGCCGACTTCCACCGGCGCTCGATCGACGAGCGCGACGCCTTCTGGGCCGAGCAGGCCCGCCTGATCGACTGGCAGACGCCGCCGCAGCAGGTCTGCGACTACAGCAACCCGCCGTTCGCCAAGTGGTTTATCGGCGGCACCACCAACCTGTGCCACAACGCCGTGGACCGCCACCTGGCCGCGCGCGGCCAGCAGAACGCGCTGGTGGCCATCTCCACCGAAACCAACACCGAGCGCGCCTACAGCTACGCCGAGCTGCACCAGGAAGTGCAGCGCATGGCCGCCTGCCTGCAGGCGCTGGGCGTGAAGCAGGGCGACCGCGTGCTGATCTACATGCCGATGATCGCCGAGGCCGCGTTCGCCATGCTGGCCTGCACGCGCATCGGCGCCATCCATTCGGTGGTGTTCGGCGGCTTTGCCTCGTCGTCGCTGGCCACGCGCATCGAAGACGCGCAGCCGGTGGTCATCGTCAGCGCCGACGCCGGCTCGCGCGGCGGCAAGGTGGTGCCCTACAAGCCGCTGCTCGATGACGCCATCGAGCTGTCGGCGCACAAGCCCGCCGCCGTGCTCATGGTGGACCGGGGCCTGGCCCCCGCCAGCCTGCGCGGCGGGCGCGATTACGACTGGGCCACCCTGCGCGCCTCGCACCTGGACACGCCGGTGCCCTGCGCATGGGTCGAGTCCACCCAGCCCAGCTACACGCTGTACACCAGCGGCACCACCGGCAAGCCCAAAGGCGTGCAGCGCGACACCGGCGGCTACACCGTGGCGCTGGCGTCGAGCATGCGCCACATCTTCCAGGCGGACCCGGGCGACACCTATTTCTGCACCAGCGACATCGGCTGGGTGGTGGGCCACAGCTACATCATCTACGGCCCGCTGATCGCCGGCATGACCACCATCCTCTACGAAGGCCTGCCGGTCCGACCCGACGCCGGCATCTGGTGGAGCATCGTGGAGAAGTACAAGGTCACGCACATGTTCTCGGCGCCCACGGCGGTGCGCGTGCTGAAGAAGCAGGACCCGGCGTACCTGAGCAAGTACGACATCTCCAGCCTCAAAGCGCTGTGGCTGGCAGGCGAGCCGCTGGACGAACCCACGGCCACCTGGATCAGCGGCGCGCTCAACGTGCCCATCATCGACAACTACTGGCAGACCGAGACCGGCTGGCCCATCCTCACGCTGTGCAACGGCGTGGAGCAGCAGGCCTCGCGCTTCGGCAGCCCGGGCAAGGCGGTGTACGGCTACAACGTCAAGCTGATCGACGAAGCCACGGGCGAGGAACTGACGGCGCCGAACCAGAAGGGCGTGGTCGCCATCGAGGGCCCGCTGCCCCCCGGCTGCCTGCAGACCGTGTGGCGCGACGACGACCGCTTCGTCAACACCTACTGGAAGAGCATTCCGGGCCGCCTGGTCTACAGCACCTTCGACTGGGGCATCCGTGATGCCGACGGCTACTACTTCATCCTGGGCCGCACCGACGACGTGATCAACGTCGCCGGCCATCGCCTGGGCACGCGCGAGATCGAGGAATGCATCTCCTCGCACGCCAACATCGCCGAAGTGGCCGTGGTGGGCGTGGCCGACCAGCTCAAGGGCCAGGTGGCGCTGGCCTTCGCCGTGCCGCGCAACGCCATCGGCCTGGAAACGCCCGAGGCACGCGCCGCGCTGGAGGCCGAGGTCATGAAGGTGGTGGACGGCCAGCTCGGCGCCGTGGCGCGCCCGGCGCGCGTGCACTTCGTCACCGTGCTGCCCAAGACACGCAGCGGCAAGCTGCTGCGCCGCGCCCTGCAGGCCGTGGCCGAGCGCCGCGACCCGGGCGACTTGACCACCATGGAAGACCCGGCCGCGCTGCAGCAGATCAAGGACCTGATCAGCTGAGAAGGTGCTGGTTTGCTCCTGAAAGGGGAGCTGCCAGCGCTTTCTGCATAAGGGCTGGAGCCCAAAAATCCTTGAAACCCGCAGGCCCTGCCTTGCGGGTTTTCTGCATGGCGCTCAGGGGGCGACTTGCCAGCCTGCGGGCAGTTTCCAGTGTGCGGCCCAGTGGGCGAAATCCTCCAGCGGCATGGGCCGGGCGATGTAGTAGCCCTGGGCCAGGGGGCAGCCCAACTGCTGCAGCCGCTGGCCCTGCTGCGCGGTTTCCACCCCTTCGGCGATCACGCCGAGGCCGAACGAGCGCGCCAGGCCGACCACGCCCTGGACGATGGCCAGGTCGCCTGGGTCCACCAGCATGTCGCGCACGAAGCTCTGGTCGATCTTCAGGGTGTCCATGGGCAGGCGGCGCAGGTAGGTCAGCGAGGAGTAGCCGGTGCCGAAGTCGTCCAGCGCCACCGAGATGCCTTGCGCGCGCAGTTGCGCCAGTTCCCCGGCGACGTGCTCCACGTCGTACAGCGCCGCGCTTTCGGTGACCTCCAGCTTCACCAGCGCCGCCGGAACGTCCGGGTGGTTGTCCAGGCAGCCCATGATCCAGCGCGCGAAGCCTGGCTGCTGCAGGTGCCGCGCGGCGATGTTGATGCCCAGCGGCAGCGCCAGGCCTTGGCGCCGCAGCGTGGCAATGCAGCGCAGCGCCTCGGCGAACACCCATTCGCCGAACGGAATCTCCAGCTCGGTGCCCTCCAGGCCCGGCAGGAAGGCGCCCGGCGCCAGCACGCCCTGCTGTGGGTGGCGCCAGCGCACCAGGCACTCGGCGCCCACCACCGCGCCGCTGTCCATGTCCACCTGGGGCTGCAGGTACAGCGTGAACTCGCTCTGCGCCAGTGCCTGGCGCAGCCGCTGGATCTGCAGGTGCTGCTCGCGCTGGCTGCGCGCCAGCAGCGCGTCGAAGCCGTGGAAGCGGTTGCGCCCGTTCTGCTTGGCCTGGTACATGGCCTGGTCGGCGTGGCGCAGCAGGGTGTCGGCGTCGGCGTCGTCCTCGGGGTACAGGGTGTAGCCGATGCTGGCGGTGATGCCGACGCGCTCGGACTCCAGCGTGTAGGGCGCCGAGATATGGGCCATGAGCTGCTGGAGTTTTTGCTCGCAGCCCTCGCGCGTCTTCAGGCCGGGCAGCAGGATGACGAATTCGTCGCCGCCCAGGCGCGCCACGCAGTCCGTGGGGCGCAGCGCGCGCGTCAGCCGCGCCGCCACGATCACCAGCAGGCGGTCGCCGGCGCCGTGGCCCAGCGTGTCGTTCACGGGCTTGAAGCCGTCCAGGTCGAGGTAGGCCACGCCCAGCTGGGTGCCGCTGGCGCGCGCCTTTTCCATGGTGTCCTGCAGGCGCTGCGCCAGTTGCACGCGGTTGGGCAGGCCGGTGAGGGCGTCGAAGTGCGCCAGGCGCTGCAACTGCTCCTGCTGCTCGCGCTGGCGCGTCACGTCCAGGCTCACGCCCAGCATGCGCGCGGGCTGGCCCTGGGCGTCGTGGCCGACGATCTTGCCCATGTTGCGGATCCAGCGCGCGCCGCCCTGGGGCAGGGCCACGCGCCAGGTCACGTCGAACGGCGTGGCGGGCGCGCTGGCGTGGCGCTGCACCTCGGCCTGCACGCGCTCGATGTCCTCCGGCGCCAGGCCCGCGCTCCAGCGGGGCGAAGCGGTGTCCTGCCGGCCGGTCATGGCCCGCCAGCGCGCGTCGCCGCCGATCAGGCCGGTGTGCAGGTCCCAGTCCCACAGGCCCAGCAACGCGGCGGACACGGTGAGCGAGAGCAACTCCTCGCGTTCGCGCACGCGCTCCTCGCCGCGCTTGCGCTCGGTGATGTCGTGCGCTGAGAACAGCCAGCAGGGCTCGCCGTAGTAGTCCACCTCGCGCAGGGACTGCAGCACGGTGCGCCGCATGCCGCCGCGCGCCGTCAGCGTGATTTCGTAGTCGCTGAGCTGGCCGCTGGACGCCATGGCGGCGAGCATGTCCGCCCGGTCCCCGGGGGCGAACAGGCCCAGCTCCAGCGCATTGCGGCCCAGGGCCTCGTCCTGCGCGATGCCGGTGAGCGCCTCCCACGCGGGGTTGACGATCTGGTAGTGGCCGTCGCTGCGCCGCACCATGCCCATGGGCTGGTCCACCAGCTGGAAGATGCGCGCGAAATGCTCCTCGGACTGGCGCAACTGCTCCTCGGCGCGTTTGGTTTCGTCGATGTCCTGCATCACGCCGCGGATGCGCGCCAGGCGGCCGTTTTCCACCACCGGCTCGCCGCGCGCGCGCACCCAGACCCGCTCGCCGTCGGCGCGCACCACCTGCATCACGATGCTCCAGTCGATGCCGTGGCGGATGCATTCCAGGAACTTGGCGCGCATGGCCTCGCGCCAGGGCGGGGCGACGTAGGTGTCGATGTAGTCGCGCGGCAGCGGCGCGCCCAGGGGCAGTCCATGGATTTCGTAGCACACGTCGGACCAGTAGACGATGCCCTGGTCCGGCCCGTCCTCCCAGGCGCCCAGGCGCGCCAGGCGGCCGGCCTGCTGCAGCAGGCCGTTGACGGCCAGGAGTTCGTCGCGCGTGCGCTGCTCCTGCGTCATGTCGTGGAAGACGAAGACCAGGCAGTCCTCGCCGTCGAGCTGCAGCGGCTGGGCCGACATCAGGCCCGGCACCAGCCGCTCGCCGCTGCGCGCCACCAGCGGCAGGCGGGTGGCGTAGCCGTCGCGCTGCAGGGCCTGCAGCAGGCGCGCGCGCTCGTCGGGCGTGGCCCAGATGCCCATCTCCGTCGAAGTCCGGCCCAGCCAGGCATCGCGCGGGCGCCCGAACAGCGTGCAGAAGGCGGCGTTGACATCGACGTAGCGCCCGTCGGACTGGCGGGAAATGCCCGCCGGATCGGGCAGCATCTGGTAGATGGCGGAGGACTTGGCTTCCGATGCGCGCAGAACCTCCTTGTCCGCGCGCTGCTGCGTCACGTCCTGCGTCATGCCCACGAAGCGCAGGGGGCGGCCCTGGGCGTCGCGCTGCGCCACGCGCCCGCGCGAAAGCACCCAATGCCACTGGCCGTCCAGGTCGCGCACGCGGCACTCCGACTCGAACAGCGCCACGGCGCCCGTGCGGGCGGTGGCGAGATAGGGGTGCAGGAGCGCGGCGTCGTCGGGGTGGCGCAGGCCGTCCCAGTAGGCCTGGACGGCCTCGGCGGGCTGCTCGTACACGCCGAACTGGCGGAAGAACTCGCCCTGGAAGCGCAGTTGCCGGCTGCCCAGGTCCCACTCCCAGTAGCCGCATCCCAGGGCCTGCATGGCCAGCAGGAGCGCTTGCTCGCGCTCTTGTGCGTACCCTTGTGCGCACGCGCCGGCATCGCCATGGGGCGCGCCGCGCCACCGCGTGGCCAGCCGCCGCCACCATTGCCTCGCCCATGCCATGTCCATGGCTGCAAGTGTAGAGGTGCGCACGGGGGCCTGCGGCGCACCGCGGCTTGGTGCATGCACGGCTTGACGAGCGGCTTCAGCGCCCTCCCGTGCGCCAGGCGACCAGGCCGGTGGAGAGCAACGTGCCGCAGACGATGACCAGGCCGCACCCCAGCATCCACGGCGTGACGCGCTCACCCAGGAACAGCATGCCGTAGACGACGGCGAACACCGGTGCCAGGAACGTCACGGCCAGCGCCCGGCTGGAGCCAACGCGCGCGATCAGGCGGAAGTACATGATGTACGCGATGCCCGTGCACAGCACGGCGATGGCGGCCACCGCGCCCCAGGCGCGCGGCCCCGGCATGGTGGCGGGCCAGAACCACAGGGTGGGCAGCGCCAGCACCAGGGCCGCGCCCAGCAGGCTGCCCGTGGCCGACGCCAGGGCGGGCACGCCCGCCAGGTAGCGCCGCGTGTAGCTGGCGGCCACCGCGTAGCAGGTCGAGGCCAGCAGGCAGGCCAGCAAGGCCCAGCCCGCGTGGGTGCCGCCGGCGCCCACGCCCCCGGGCGCGCGCCAGGCCAGCAGCGCCACCCCGACGAAACCCAGCGCCAGGCCGAGCCAGCGCAGCCGGTTGATGCGGTCGCCGAGCCAGGCCCAGGCCACGAGGGCGCCGAACAGCGGCACCGTGGCATTGAGGATCGAGGTCAGCCCGGTGGCGATGTGCATCACGGCCCAGGCGAACAAGGCGAACGGAATGGCCGAATTGATCAGCCCGGCCACCAGGATCGGCCGCCAGTGCCGGCGCAGCGCCGGCCATTGCCCCTGGCGCAGCAGGATGGGGCAGAGGAACGCCGCCGCCAGCGCCACGCGCAGCCCGGCCGTGGGCAGCGGGCCGAACTCGGCCGCGCCCAGGCGCATGAACAGGAAGGAAGCGCCCCACAGGGCGGAGAGCAGCAGGAACTCCCCGAGCCAGGAAGAGGCCGGCGTGGCGGTGGATGAAGTCATGAAGGGGTGGAAGGTGGGGGAGTGGCGGCGTCCTCGAGCCGCAGCAGCGCGCGCTTGCGCTCCAGCCCGCCGGCATAGCCCGTGAGGCTGCCGTCGCTGCCCAGCACCCGGTGGCAGGGCACGGCCACGCTCACCGGGTTGCGGCCCACGGCGGCGCCCACGGCGCGCACAGCGGCGGGCTTGTCCAGCGCCTGCGCGATGGCCAGGTAGCTCGTGGTGCGGCCGCGCGGAATGGCGCACAGCGCCTGCCACACCGCCTGCTGGAAGGGCGTGCCGCCGCGCAGGTCCAGCGGCAGGTCGAAGCGCGTGCGCGTGCCGCCCAGGTATTCCTGCAGCTGGCGGGTTGCCTCGCGCAGCACCGGGTGGGCGTCGGCGGCGGGCCAGGCGCCCGGCCCGTCGAGCTGCGCCGGCAGATGGCGCTGGCCGTCGAACCACAGGCCCACGAGCCCCTGGGACGAGGCAGCCAGGCGCACTTCGCCCAGCGGCGAAGGGCAGCGGCCTTGAACGGTGTCGGGGGAATAGTGCATGGCGGAATCCTTTGATTACATACTAAATGGGCCCGGCGTGCCGGACAGGGTGCTCTTCGGTGGTTCAGAGCGTGGCCCAGGCGCGCACCACCGCGTAGCTGCGCCACGGCCGCCAGGCTTGCGCCGCCTCGGCTGCGGCGCGGGCGGGCTGGCGCGCGCCTTGCACGCCCAGGGCCTTGTGCAGCGCCACGTCGCCGCTGGGGAAAGCGTCGGGCCAGCGCAAGGCGCGCATGGCGATGTACTGCGCCGTCCAGTCGCCAATGCCGGGCAACTGGCACAGCGCCGCCGTGGTGGCCGGCACGTCGGCATGGGCATGCAGGGCGAGCTGGCCGGTGTCCACGGCGCGCGCCAGCGCCACGATGGCGGCCTGGCGCTGGCGCACGATGCCCAGTTGTCCCAGGGCCTCGCCCTCGGCGGCGGCCAGCACGGCGGGGGCCGGGAAGAGGCGGTTCAGCCCGGGCCAGGGCGTTTTGATGGGCGTGCCGAAACGCTCCACCAGGCGCTGCGCCAGGGTGCGCGCCGCCGCCACCGTGATCTGCTGCCCGAGGACGGCGCGCACCGCCAGCTCGAAGCCGTCGAAGCAGCCGGGCACGCGCAGGCCGTCGCCCTCGGGAAAGTCGCCATGCAGCACGGCGGCGATGGCGGCCGGGTCGGCGTCCAGGTCCAGCATGGCGCGCACGCGGGCGATCACCTGGGGCAGCACGGGCAGCAGGCTGTCGCTCACCGAGAGCGCCACCAGGCTGCGCGCCGTATCGAAGGCGGTTTCGAGCCACCCGGTGTGCACGGCGCCGCCGCAGGCCAGCCGCGCCGTGCGGCGCAGCGCCAGCGCATCGGCCGCCTCGACGGCGGGGATTTGCCGCGCGGCGAAAAAGGCGAGCAGCGCCGCAGGGGCGTACGGCGGGCGGTAGCCCAGGCGCACCGGGCGGCTGCGCCCCGCGTCCGCCGGGCCCGCGTGCCGCAATTGCGTGGGGTTGAGCCCGTAGTGCTGGACGAAGGCGGCGTTGAAACGCCGTACGCTGGCGAAGCCGCTGGCCAGCGCCACCTGGGTGATGGGCAGGCAGGTGTCGGTCAGCAACTGCTTGGCCGCCAGTAGCCGCCGCGTCTGCAGGTACTGCAGCGGGGAGATGCCGAGCGCCGCCTCGAACAGGCGGCGCAGGTGGCGGTCGCTCACGCCCAGGCGGGCGGCCAGTTGCGCCACCAGGGCGCCGCCTTCTAGCGGGCTACCGGCCTGCGGCGTGTCGAGCAGGCGCAGGGCCTGGCGCACGAGGATGGCGCCCGCGTCCTGCACCGACCAGGCGAGCGCCTGCGGCGCCAGCTCCGGCCGGCAGCGCAGGCAGGGCCGGAAGCCCGCGTGCTCCGCCTGCGCGGCCAGGGCGAAGAAGCGGCAGTTCTCGCGCCGCGGCGTGCGCACGGCGCAGACCGGGCGGCAGTAGATGCCGGTGGAGGTCACGCCCGTGAAGAAACGCCCGTCGAAGCGCGCATCGCGCGCCTTCAGGGCGAGGTAGCGGGCGTCGTCATCGTCGGCGGGAGGCGGGGTGGGCATGAAGCGGATGATAGGTTGCGGCCTGCCTGCGGGCGCGCCGTTTCCGGACATGTGCCTGGCTCTCCAGGTGTAGGCGGCGGCCTACAATGCGCGGCTTCTTTCCAGCGTTCGACGACAGGATTCCCCGTGCAGATCTCGCCCACCATCTTCAAGGCCTACGACATCCGCGGCATCGTTCCGAGCACCCTGAACGCCGCCGTGGCCCTGGGTCTGGGGCGCGCCTTTGGCACGGCCGCGCGGGCCCAGGGGCAGACCGTGGTGGCCGTGGGGCGCGATGGCCGCCTTTCGGGGCCGGAGCTGTCGGCCGCGCTGGTGCGGGGCCTGGTGGAAAGCGGCGTCGAGGTCGTCGACATCGGCCTGTGCACCACGCCCATGCTGTACTTCGCGGCGGCCACGCTGTGCCAGAGCGGCATCCAGATCACGGGCAGCCACAACCCCAAGGACTACAACGGCTTCAAGATGGTGCTGGCCGGCCGCGCCATCCATGGCGAGGACATTCAGCAACTGCGCCGCACGATGGAAGCGGAGTCCTGGCAGCTTGCCCCCGGCGGCAGCGTGCGCCAGGCCGATGTGCTGCCCGCCTACGTGCAGCGCATCGTGGGCGACGTGAAGCTCGCGCGCCCGATGAAGATCGTGGTGGACTGCGGCAACGGCGTGGCGGGCGCCTCGGCGCCCGGCATCTTCCGCGCGCTGGGCTGCGAGGTGGTCGAGCTGTTCTCCGAGGTGGACGGCAACTTCCCCAACCACCACCCCGACCCGAGCAAGCCCGAGAACCTGCGCGACCTGATTGCCGCGCTGCAGGGCACCGGCGCCGAGCTGGGCCTGGCCTTCGACGGCGACGGCGACCGCCTCGGCATCGTCACCAAGGACGGCCAGAACATCTTCCCCGACCGCCAGATGATGCTGTTCGCGCAGGACGTGCTCGCGCGCGTGCCGGGCGGCACCATCCTGTTCGACGTGAAGTGCACGCAGCGCCTGGCGCCCTCCATCCAGGCGGCCGGGGGCCAGCCGCTGATGTACAAGACCGGCCACTCGCTCATCAAGGCGCGCATGAAGGAGGTGGATTCGCCCCTGGGCGGCGAGATGAGCGGCCACATCTTCTTCAAGGAGCGCTGGTACGGTTTCGACGACGGCACCTACGCGGGCTGCCGCCTGCTGGAAATCCTGAGCCGCGGCAGCGACCCCAGCGCCGTGCTCAACGCCCTGCCCACGAGCCACTCCACGCCCGAACTCAACGTGCAGTGCGCCGAGGGCGAGCCGCACCAGCTCACGGCGCAGTTGCAGGCGCTGGCGGGCGAGGCCTTCGCCGCGCCCGCGCAGGTCAGCACCATCGACGGCCTGCGCGTGGACTGGCCCGACGGCTTCGGCCTGATCCGCGCGAGCAACACCACGCCCGTGCTGGTGCTGCGCTTCGAGGGCCACACGGAAGAGGCGCTGCGGCGCATCGAGGCGCACATGCGCGCGCTGCTGGAGCGCGTGAAGCCCGGCGCGCAGGTGGGCAGCGCCGCACACTGACCTGGCCCTTGCCGTGCGCTGGCTCTACAGCACCCTGACCTGGGCCGCACAGCCGTTGCTGCGCCGTAAGCTGCGCCGCCGCGCCGTGGCCGAGCCGGGCTATGCCGTGGCCGTGGAGGAGCGCTTCGGCCGCTACGGCCAGCCCGCGGGTTCCGGCTTCGTCTGGGTGCATGCCGTCTCGCTGGGCGAAACGCGCGCCGCCGCCATCCTGCTGGCCGCGCTGCGGCGCGCGCTGCCCGGTATGCGCCTGCTGCTGACCCACGGCACGGCCACTGGCCGCGCCGAAGGCGCCAAGCTCCTGCAGCCGGGCGACGTGCAGGTCTGGCAGCCCTGGGACACGCCCGCTGCCGTGCAGCGCTTTCTGCGCCGTTTCCGCCCGGCCCTGGGCATCCTCATGGAAACCGAGGTCTGGCCGAACCTGGTGGCGGCATGCCGCCGCCAGGGCATTCCCCTGGCGCTGGCCAATGCGCGCCTGAACGACACCTCGCTGCGCAAGGCGCAGCGCCTGGGCTGGCTGGCGCGCCCGGCCTACCGGGGCCTGGCGGCGGTATGGGCGCAGACCGAGGCCGACGCCGAGCGCCTGCGCGCGCTGGGCGCGCCCGTGCAGGGGGTTTTCGGCAACCTGAAGTTCGACGTCGAGCCCGACGGCGCCCAACTCGCGCAAGGCCGCGCCTGGCGTGCCACGCAGGCGCGGCCCGTGGTGCTGCTGGCCAGCAGCCGCGAGGGCGAGGAAGCCCTGTGGATCGAGGTTTTCAAGCAAAAAACAGCTCCAACCCTTATGGGGCAAGCGCTAGCAGCTATCAATTCAGAAGTTCAGTGGCTCATCGTGCCGCGCCATCCGCAGCGTTTCGATGCCGTGGAGGCGATACTGCGGGCGGGCGGCCTGTCGGTGGCGCGGCGCAGCCGCTGGCAGGGCGCGCCGCCGCAGGCCGACGTCTGGCTGGGCGACAGCCTGGGCGAAATGGCGCTGTACTACGGCTTGGCCGACGTGGCCCTGCTCGGCGGCAGCTTCGCGCCGCTCGGGGGGCAGAACCTCATCGAAGCAGCGGCCTGCGCCTGCCCCGTGGTGCTGGGGCCGCACACCTTCAACTTCGCCGATGCGGCGCAGAAGGCCTGCGCTGCGGGCGCGGCCCGGCGCGTGGCCGGCATGGCGCAGGGCGTGGATGCCGCATACATGCTGGCGTGCGATGCCGGGGCGCTGGCCGCGGCGCGCACGGCCGCCCTGGAGTTTGCCCAGGCGCACCGCGGGGCGGCGCAGGCCACGGCCGACGCCGTGCGCAGCCTGTTGGTCCGATGAGCCATGCGCACACGGTTTTCGCGCGGGCTGGCGCCCTGCGGCATGGGCCCGTTTCTTGCGGCACCCCAGTTCCCGTATTTCCCGTATTTCCCGTATTTCCCGTGCACCAGGCAACACCATGATTCCATTGCATGACATAGTGGTCGCCACCGTGGCCATGCTCGGGGTCGCGTTTCTCGTCTGCTGGAACGCCGCGCGGCAGAACCATGCCGCCTTGCTGTGGGGCATCGCCCACCTGGCGCTGGCGGGAGCGTCCTGGACGGGCTACCGTTTCATGCTGCAGCCGCAGGCTTGGCTCGGCCTGGTGTCCACCCTGCTGACGGGGCTGTTCATCGCCACGCTGCACGCGGCCGCGGAGTCGCTGCGCGGACGGCTGCGCGGCTGGCGGGTGCTCGCGCTGCGCGCGCTGGGCATTGCGCTGGCCGTGGCCGCCGTCGGTTTCGGCGGTAGCCAGATGGCGGGGCGGCTGCTGGTGCTGGCCTTGATGGTGCTGGCCTACGGCGTCTCGGCCCGTTTTCTCCTGGCCATGGGCTACAAGGCGGCGGGCATGGCGTTCGCCGTCAAGGCACTGGCGTGCCTCGCCGCGGTGGCCGAGCTGCACACCGTCGGCACGCCGTTCCAGAGCCCGCTGATCGTGGCGGTGAGTGGGGTGTCGAGCGCGCTGCTGGGTCTGGCGCTGATCGACGCCACCATCCACCTGTCGAGCCAGCGCCTGCACAACGTGCTGCGCCACCTGCCCGATGCGCTGGTGGCGCGCAGGCTCGACGGCGAGGTGGTGTTTTGCAACGAGCGCTTCGCGCAGCTCGCCGGCGTGGCCTCGCCCGCCAGCCTGGTGGGGCGCAGCGTGCCGCTGCTGGCCGCCGACCAGGGGGAAGCCGATGCCATTGCCCGCAAGGTGAATGCCTTGGCCGAGTCCACCCCGCTGCACGAACCCATCCGGCTCGAGCGCTCCATCACGCCGGCGCAAGGGGTGCCATTTCCCGCGGAGGTGATCTTTTCCAGCCACATGGACCTGGGCTACCGGGTGATCCTGGCGCAGATCCGCGACCTGAGCGAACGCAAGAAGGCCGAGGAGGAGCGGCTGCAGCAGGCCAACACCGACCAGCTCACCGGGCTGGCCAACCGGCGCTTCCTGGAGCAGCAGCTCGATGCCTTGCTGTGGGCGGGCCGGCACCAGGGCACGTACTGCGCCGTGCTGCTGATCGACCTGGACCATTTCAAGAAGGTCAACGACACGCTGGGCCATACCTTCGGCGACCAGGTGCTGTGCGAGACCGCCCAGGCCCTGCTGGCGCACCTGCAGCCCGGGGACCTGCTGGCGCGCCTGAGCGGCGATGAGTTCGCGCTGGTCATGCCGCGCCTGCAGTCGCTGGCGAGCGTGCTGGAGGTGGAGACGCGCGCGCAGGCCATATTGCATGCCGTGCGGCGGGACTTCCGCCATGCGGGCATGGCGTTCAAGCTCGACGCCAGCATCGGCGTGGCGTTTCCGGGCAAGGAGGCGCTGGCGGCCAGCGTGCTGCTGCAGCGCGCCGAAGTCGCCATGTACGAGGCCAAGGCGCGGGGGCGCAGCGGCTGGTGCTTCTTCGATGCGGGCATGGACGAACGCCTGGCCGGCTCGCTGCGCATCGAGGCCGCGCTGCGCCAGGCCGTGGCGCAGGGCGAACTGCGCCTGTACTACCAGCCCATCTACTGCGCCCGCACCGGCCGCCTGACCAAGGCCGAGGCGCTGCTGCGCTGGGAGAGCCCGCAACTGGGCTGGGTGTCGCCGGGGCGCTTCATTCCGGTGGCCGAGGAGTCCGCGCTGATCCTGGAGGTCGGCGCGTGGGTGCTCGAAGAGGCCATCCGCCAGGTGGCGCAGTGGCGCGCGCAGGGCTGGGATGCCCCGGTGGTCAGCATCAACGTGTCGGCCCGCCAGTTCGCGCACCCGGGCTTCGAGGCCTTGCTGCACACGCTGCTGCACCGCCACGGGCTGCCGCCGCGCGCCATCGAGCTGGAACTGACCGAGACCCTGCTGGCCAGCGACCAGGAGAACCTGCCCGCGCTGCTGCACCGCCTGCATGACGCGGGCGTGGGCCTGTCGCTCGACGACTTCGGCACCGGCTATTCATCGCTGAGCTATCTGGCGCGCTTCCATCTGAATACGGTGAAGATCGACCGCAGTTTCGTCATGAACCTGCAGGAGGGCAGCCGCAACCACTCACTGGTGCGGGCCATCATTTCCATGGCGCACAGCCTGCACCTGCAGGTCGTGGCCGAGGGGGTGGAGTCGGCGCTGCAGCGCGCCATCCTGCAGGCCGAGGGCTGCGATTACCTGCAGGGCTACCTGCTGGGCCGCCCGATGCCCGCGGAGCAGCTACAGGCGCGTCCGCTGGCGCTGACTGAGGAACAGGCGCCTACTGCGCCAGGAACGCATTGATGGCCTGCACGTCGTCCAGCGCGAGCGTGCCCGCCGCCTGGCGCAGCTTCAACTGGCCCATGAGCAGGTTGTAGCGTGCCACAGCCAGGTCGCGCTTGGTCTGGTAGAGCTGGCTCTGGGCGTTGAGCACGTCGATGTTGATGCGCACGCCCACCTGGTAGCCGAGCTTGTTGGCGTCCAGCGCGCTCTGGCTCGACGCCTCGGCGGCCTCCAGCGCCTTGACCTGGCTGCGCAGCGACTGCACGCCGAAGAACGCGGCGCGCGTGCCCTGGGCCACGGCGCGGCGCGCGCCCTCCAGGTCGGCGCGGGCCTTTTCCTCCAGCGCCAGGGTTTCCTGGATGCGGTTCTGCACCGCGAACCCGGCGAACAGCGGCAGGTTCAGCGCCACGCCCACGCTGGCCGTGGTGTTGCGCTGGTTCAGGCCCTGGGCCGTCATGGTGCCCTTGGGGTAGTGGTTGATGGCGTAGCCCGCCTGCAGGTCCACCGTGGGCAGGTGGCCGGTGCGGGCCTTCTGCGTTTCCAACTGGGCAATGTCGAGCGCCACGGTGGCCTGGCGCACTGCGGGCTGCTGCGCCTGCGATTTCTCCACCCACTCGGCCACGTCGCCCGCGGCATCGGCGGGCAGCTGCACGGGCTGGGCCAGGGGCAGGGGGGCGGTGCCGGTGCGGCCCACGAGCTGGTCGAGCGCCAGGCGCTTGACGTGCAGGTCGTTCTCGGCCGCGATTTCCTGCGCGACGACGATGTCGTAGCGTGCCTGGGCTTCGCGCTGGTCGGTGATGGTGCTGGTGCCGACCTCGAAATTGCGCTTGGCCGCCGCGAGCTGTTCCTCCACCGCGGCTTTCTGCGCGCGCACGAAGGCCAGCGTGTCCTGCGCGGCCAGCACGTCGAAATAGCCCTGGCTCACGCGCACCAGCAGGTCCTGCGTGGCGGCGTCGAGCTGCGCCTGGGCCACGTCGATGCCGCGCTGCCCCTGCGCGTAGCCGATGCGGTTGGCCGGCCGGTACAGCGGCTGCGAGGCCGACAGCGTGACGTTGCGGTTCGGCGTGGTGAGGTTGATCTCCGGGCGGCTGACCTCGGTGCGCGCGGTGGACACCCCGGCCGACAGGCCGGCGCTGGGCAGCAGGCCGGCGCGCGCCTGTTCGGCACGGCTGGCGGCGGCGTCCATCTGCGCCTTGGCGGACTGCCAGGCGGCGTCGTAGCCACGGGCCTGTTCCACCAGGGCCAGCAGGCTTTGCGCCTGTGCAGAGCAGGCCAGCGCGGCCATGGCCAGCGCGAGGGGGAGACGGCGGAACGGGGTCATGGAGGTCCTTCCAGCGGAAGCGGTCAGTGGTCAGTAGCAAGGAACGGAAGGGTCGCGCTCCAGCGCCCAGGCGTGGATGCCCCCGGCGACGTTGGCGACCTGTGCGAAGCCCTGGTGCGCCAGAAAGGCCGCCACCTGCATGCTGCGGCCGCCGTGGTGGCACAGGCAGGCCACCGGGCGGTCCGGGTCGAGTTCGCCCAGCCGCACCGGCAGCACGCCCATGGGGATGTGCACGAACGCGAAGCCATCGGGCCGCACGCTGGCGGTTTGCAGCTCCCAGGGTTCGCGCACGTCCAGCACCAGCGGTTCGGCGCCGCTGGCTGCGCGGGCCTGGGCCAGCCAGGCTTCGAGTTCGTTGGGGCGGACCTGCGCGATCATGCTCAGAACGTGAAGCGCGAGGGTTCGGCGAAGCCCTGCAGGCGCGGCGCCACGGTGTCCCACGGCTGGGTGGTCTCGAACTGGCTGCCCGTGCGGCGCACGAAGGTGGCGCGCATCATCGGCGCCTGGCCCACGATGGCGCCCAGGCGCCCGCCCTCGCGCAGCAGCGCGAGCAGGCCTTGCGGCACTTCGGCCACGGAGCCGCTGAGCAGGATGACGTCGAACGGGCCATCGGGAATCGGGTCGCGCGCGCCGTTGGCCTGGCGCACGTCGGCGTTCTGGATGCCGGCGCGGCGCAGGTTCTCGCGCGCGGTCTGCGCCAGGGCGGGGTCGATCTCCAGCGATACCACGCGCTCGGCGCGGCTGGCCAGCAGGGCGGCCATGTAGCCCGAACCGGCGCCGATCTCCAGCACGCGGTCGGTGGGCTGCACCTGCAGGTCCTGCAGCAGGCGCGCCTCGACACGCGGCGCCAGCATGCAGTAGCCCAGGCGCAGTGCCTCGTCGGCCTGGCCCAGCAGGGGGATTTCCATGTCCATGAACGCCATGCCGCGGTAGGCCGCGGGCACGAATTCCTCGCGCGGCAGGCGCGCCAGCAGGTCGAGCACTTCGCTGTCCGACACGTCCCAGGGGCGGATCTGCTGCTCGATCATGTGGTAGCGGGCCACCGTGCTCAGGTCATCGGGGTGGGCGGCGGTGGTGTTCAGGGGCAGGCTCATGGCGTTCTCCAGGCGGGTGTGGGCAGGTGTGGGGGATGTGAGGACAAACCCTTGAGTTTAATGGGCCTGGCCGCTGGCGCCGCCGCCATGGCCCAGGCGCCGGCGCACCCATTGCGCCAGATCGTCCATGTAGCAATAGACCACGGGCACGACCACCAGGGTCAGCAGCGACGAGGTGATGACACCGCCGATGACGGACTGGCCCATGGGCGCGCGTTGCTCCGAGCCTTCGCTGAGGGCGAAGGCCAGCGGCACCATGCCGAAGATCATGGCCAGCGTGGTCATCAGGATGGGGCGCAGCCGCACGCGCGCGGCCAGCAGCAGGGCCTGCTCGCGCGGCAGGCCGGGCACAGTCTGGCCGGCGTCGTCGTGGTGCTCCTCGCGCGCGCGGATGGCGAAATCCACCAGCAGGATGGCGTTCTTGGTCACCAGGCCCATGAGCATGACCACGCCGATGATGGAGAACATCGACAGCGCCGAGCCGAACATCATCAGCGCCAGCACCACGCCGATCAGCGTCAGGGGCAGGGCGGTCATCAGCGCCAGCGGCTGCAGGAAGCTCTTGAACTGGCTCGCCAGGATCATGTAGATGAAGACGATGGCCAGCACCAGCGCCGACAGCGCGTAGCCGAACGATTCCTGCATGTTCTTGGTCGAGCCGCCGAACTGGTAGCGGTAGCCGGGCGGGAAGGCCACGGTGTCGAGCACGCGACGGATGTCGGCCGAGATCTCGCCCACCGAGCGCTGGTCGGCGTTGCCGTTGATGGCCACCTCGCGCATCAGGTCGCGGCGGTTGATCTGGTTCGAGCCGGTGGTCTCGCGCACGCTGGCCACCTGGTTCAGCCGCACGATGCGCGTGTTGCCATCGGCGGCGGCCAGCGCGAAGGGCAGGCGCTCCAAATCTTGCGGCTGGTTGCGCGCCTCGGGCGCCAGGCGCACGTTCACGTCATAGGTCTGGTCGTCGGCGGCACGCCAGTTGCCCACGGTCTGCCCGGCCACCAGCGTGCGCAGCGAGGCCGCCATGGAGGCCACGGACAGCCCCAGGTCGGAAGCGGCGTCGCGCCGCACCTCGACGTCGATCACGGGCTTGTCGGGCTTGAGGCTGGAGTCGAGATCGACCAGCCCGGGAATGTCGCGCAGCTTCGCTGTGACCTGCGCCGTGAGGCGCTCCAGCTCCTTCAGGTCCGGGCCCTGGATGGAGAACTCGATCTGCTTTTGCCCGCCCACGGGGTCGAGCAGGCCGACGTGGGTCACGGTGATGCCGGCCACCGCGCTCAGGCGCTCGCGCAGCACGACCGACATGGCGTCCACGTTGCGCGTGCGCGCCTTGCGGTCCACCAGGCGCACGTAGACGCTGGCGTACATCTTGCCCTGGGCGCTGCCGGTGTTGATGGTGGTGAGGGTGTAGCGCACTTCGGGCAGCTCGCGCACCAGCGCCTCCACCTGGCGCGCCTTGGCCTCGGTGGCCTCCAGCGACGAACCCACGGGGGTGTAGAAGTTGATGGTGGTTTCGGAATAGTCGGCCTTGGGCACGAATTCCGTGCCCAGCAGCGGCACCATGAGCACGCTGACCACGAAGATCGCGGCGGCCAGCGCCAGCGTGGCCAGCTTGTGCGCCAGCGACCAGCGCAGGATGCGCTGGTAGAACGCCGCCAGGCGCTCGGTGGCGCCGTCGAACCAGCCGGTGACGCGGCCGATGGTCTTGTCGTACAGCGTGCGCGGCGCGCCGCCGGGCTGGCCGTGGGCGTGGATGCTCGGGTCGTGCCAGATGCTGGAGAGCATGGGGTCGAGCGTGAAGCTGACGAACATCGAGATCAGCACCGCAGCCACGATGGTGATGCCGAATTCGTGGAAGAACTTGCCGATGATCCCTTCCATGAAGCCGATGGGCAGGAACACCGCGACGATGGACAGCGTGGTGGCCAGCACCGCCAGGCCGATTTCCTGCGTGCCGTCCATGGCCGCCTGGTAGGCGCCCTTGCCCATCTGCACGTGGCGCACGATGTTCTCGCGCACCACGATGGCGTCGTCGATCAGCAGGCCCACGCACAGCGACAGCGCCATCAGCGTGATCATGTTCACGGTGAAGCCGAACCAGTGCATGAACAAAAAGGTGCCGATCAGCGCGATCGGCAGCGTCAGCCCGGTGATGACGGTGGAGCGCCACGAGTTGAGGAACAGGAAGACGATCAGCACCGTGAGCAGCGCGCCCTCGATCAGCGTCTGGCGCACGTTGTCCACGGCCACGCGAATGGGGCGCGAGCTGTCGCTCACGGTCTCCAGCCGCACGCCGGGCGGCAGCTCGGCCTGCATCTCGGCCACGGCCCGGTTCAGGCCATCGACGACCTCGATGGTGTTTTCGTCCTGAGACTTCTGCACCGACAGCATTAGCGTGCGCGCGCCGTTGAACAGCGCCAGGCTCTCCAGCTCCTGCGCGCCGTCGTTCACCCGTGCCAGTTGCTCGACGCGCACCGGCGCTCCGTTCTTGCGCGCGACGATGATGCGGCCGAAATCCTCGGGGCGCTGCATGCGCGCGTCGATCTGCACCACGCGCTCCTGCGCCAGCGAGCGGATGGCGCCCAGCGGCAGGTCCTGGTTCTCGTTGCGCACGGCCGCGGCTACCTGGTCCGGCGTGATGCCGAAGGCTTCCAGCGCGCGCGGGTCGAGGTAGATGTTGATCTCGCGCTTGGTGGCGCCCACCAGGTTCACGGCGCCGACGCCGCGCACGTTCTCCAGGCGCTTCTTCAATGTCTGGTCGGCCCAGCTTGTCAGCTCCACCGCGCTGAGCGGCGTGCCTTTCGTATCGTCGGGCAGCACGGCCATGGTCCACACCGGGCGGCTGGCCGGGTCGAAGCGCACCACGCGCGGCTCCTTGACCTCGGTGCGCAGGTTGGGGCGCACGGTGGCGACTTTCTCGCGCACGTCCTCGGCGGCCTTGCGCCCGTCGATGTGCAACTGGAACTCGATGATGACGACCGACGAACTCTCGTAGCTGCGCGAGGTGACGGCCTTGATGCCCGCCACCGAGTTCACGGCCTCCTCGATCTTCTTCGTGACCTCGCTCTCCACGATCTCGGGCGAGGCGCCGGGGTAGTCCACCATGACCACCACCACCGGGAAGTCGATGTTCGGAAACTGGTCGACCTTCAGGCGCTGCAAGGCGAACAGGCCCAGCACCACGAAGGCGAGCATCACCATGGTGGCGAAGACGGGGTTGCGCAGGCTGACTTTGGTGAACCACATGGCGGGGGCGCTTTCGTCGGCGGGAAGTCAGCGGGACATCTGCACGGCCGTGCCTTCACGCAGCGCGCCGAGCGCGCCGGTGGCGATCAGCGCGCCTTCGGCCAGGCCTTCGGCCGCCACCCAGGTGGCGCCCTCGTGCTGCGCGCGCGCGCCCAGCCGCACGCCACGGTGCGCGATGCGGCCGTTCTCCACCGCCTGCACGTAGGGCTGTGGCTTGTCGGTGCGCACGGCCTCCAGCGGCACGGCCAGCACTTCGGCGCGGCCCGTCTCCAGCGTGCCCTGCACGAACAGGCCCTGGCGCAGCACGGGCGCGGCCGCGCCCGCGCGGGTGGTGTCGATCTCCAAGTACACCGGCACGGCGCGGCTGCCCGCCTGGGCGCTGGGGTTGATACGCACCACCGTGGCCGTTACCGGCAGGGTGCTGCCCTCGACCTGCAGGCGTGCCTGCTGGCCCACGCGCACCTGGGCCGCGTCGGCGGGCGCCACCAGCGCCTCCAGTTCCAGGCGCGCAAGATCCACCACCTCCACCACGCGGGCGTCCACCGACAGGCGCTCGCCGCTTTGCGCCAGGCGCTGTGCCACCTGGCCCGCCAGCGGGCTGCGCAGGGCGGTGTCGTCCAGTGCCTTGCGCGCCACGTCGGCGGCGGCTGCCGCCGCCTGGTAGCTGGCCTGGGCCGCCTGCAGGCTCGACTGCGCGGCCTCCAGCGCCGTGGCCGAAATGAAGCCCTGCGCCACCAGGGCGCGGTTGTTGGTGTACTGGCGCTCGTTGATGGCCACCTGGGCCTTGGCCGCGTCGGCCTGCTGCTGCGCCTGGCGCAGGCGGGCGGCGCTTTCGGTGGGGTCGATACGCGCCAGCACCTGGCCTGCGCGCACGGTGTCGCCCTCGCGCACCGCGAAGTCCTGCAGCTCGCCGGCCACGCGCGCTTTCACCACCGCCGAGCGCAGCGCCCGCAGCGTGCCCGAGACGGGCAGGTTCAGCGCCAGGGCCTGGCGCTGCACGGCGACCGTCTCGCCGGGCTGCAGCGCCAGCACGGTTTCGGCGCGTTGCTGCGTGGACTGGGCCAAGGCCTGCTGCTGGGCCTTGCGCGCCGACATGGCGCGCCACGCGCCGCTGCCCAGCAGGCCGATCACGATGGCTGCCGCCACCCAGGGGATCCAGCGTTTCATGGAAGGGTTGTCAGAAAGTGGGGGGAGGGGAGGAGGGCGGCTGGCAGGCGCACAGCCCGTGGAGCATGTTGTCGACCTGCACGCGGATGTACTCCTCGGGCGTCAGGCCCAGTTCGTCGGGCACGCACATGCCGATGGAGTGGCGCCAGGTCATGAGGAAAATCATCGGCGCCAGCACGATGTAGATCGCGTAGTCGAGATCGACGGCGCGGAATTCGCCGCTGTCCATGCCGCGCCGCAGAATCCGGCGAATGAGTTCCTGTCCCGCCTCGATCACTTCTTGGCGGTAGAACGATGCAACCTCGGGGAAATTGCCGGCTTCGCTCAGGACCAGCTTGGTGATGCCCGAGGCCTTGGTGGAGCCGATACGCTCCCACCACACGAAAAAGCAGTAGTGCAGCAATTCGCTGGAGCTGCCCTCGAAGGTCTGCAGCTCCAGCTTCCATTCGTCGAAGCGGCCGGCGATGTTGTGGCGCACCACGGCCTTGAAAAGCTCCAGCTTGCTCGGAAAATACAGGAACAGCGTGCCCTTGGAGACGCCGGCCCGCGCCGCCACTTCCTCGACGCGCGTGGCGGCAAAGCCTTTTTCCACGAACAGGTCGAGCGCCGCGTCGAGCAGCTCGCCGGGGCGCGCTTCCTTGCGGCGGCTGCGCTTGCCCGATTCGGCGGAAGGAGGTGGGGTGGGGGTGGACACTGTTTTTAATGACTGACTGGTTAGTAATATTAGCCCGCAAGCGGGTCGGGCGTCAACGCGAAGGCGCTACCCGCATGTCCGAAAAACGCTACGGCTTGACCGCCCGCACTGCAGGAGGCGCGCCATCGCCATGGCCCAAGAAGAAACCATCGCCCTCAGCGGCTGCTCCTAGTGCCTCAAAGAAAAGAAAAGGGATGGAAGTCAGGTTCTTTTTCCGGCATGGTTCTGAATTTCACTCCTTATGGTCGATGGTATTTCATCATTGGAGGAATGAGACATGATCATTCAGGGCCTTGGAAGTACCACTTCACTGTATAGCACCCTGACCAAATCAAATGTTCAGCGGCAGGAATTGCCAAGCGCAGCGGCAAATTCTGCTGCCACAGTGACTATTTCAGAGGCAGCCAAAGCACTTGCCTCTTCTGGCAGCGATGGTGCGACGCAATCCACGACAGCAGCGCAGCAACGAATTTTGAAATCTGCGGGCAGTGACCCTCAGAGTGCTGAAAAAATTGCTTATGAAATGGCAAATACCAGTAGCACCATTTTTTACGACATCCGCGACTCCCTTCAATCCGGGAAAATGGATGATATAAAACTATCGTCAACAGGAAGGAAGATTGACGATGCATTCAAGGAAAAATTCACCAAAGAAGCCGCAGAGATTGATGCAAAGCGACTGGAAATATACAACACAGAAAAAGCCAAAGGCACCAACCCGGTAGAGATCATTGCCAAAATGATTGGCTTCACGAACTCCCAATCAAAAGATTATCTTGAGGGTTCTGCATGGTTGGGGTAAATTGAAATTTCCCGCAAAAAATCCCGTCGAATAGCTGGCCTTTTTTATTTTCTGGGATTGACGCAAAAACCATGGAGACAGATGGGCTCCGTAATGCACGGCGCAGATGGTGATCTCTGCCTCCCTGGCAATGGAAGCGAGCCGAACCCAGGCCATTTTTCGCGCAAAATAAGCCGTTTTGTCAAATATTGGAAGAAACAGCCTCCATGGAAAGACTCGTTGAGACTCAACAGAATAGAAAACTTGAGACGATAGTTTTGGGTGGCGGCTGCTTCTGGTGCACCGAGGCGATTTTCGGCCGCGTGCGCGGCGTGACCGATGTGCAGAGCGGGTACGCCAACGGCCATGTGCCGCGCCCGTCGTACGAACAGGTCTGCACCGGCAGCACGGGGCATGCCGAGGTGGTGCGGCTACGCTTCGACCCGGGGCAGATCGGCCTGCGCGCCATTCTGGAGATTTTCCTGGCCACGCACGACCCGACCTCGCTCAACCGCCAGGGCAACGATGTCGGGACGCAGTACCGCAGCGGCATCTACTACAGCGATCCGGCGCACGAGGCCGTGGCCCGCGCCGTGCTGCGCGAACTGGCGGAAAGCGGTGCCCTTGGCGCGCCCATCGTGACCGAGGTGGCGCCGCTGGCGGCGTACTGGCCCGCCGAGGACTACCACCAGGACTACTTCCTGAAACACCCCCACCAGGGCTACTGCGCCTTCGTGGTCGGCCCCAAGGTGGAGCACTTCCAGGCGGCCTTTGCGCGGTACTGTCACGAAACCGGCGCCGATCGGCGTTAAGCTTGCGGCCCACGGCGCCCCGCGCGCCGCATTCCTGCCATGCCGCCGTCCATCCCGTCCCTCCTGCTCCCACGCCCACGCCTGGCACGCCGCCTGGCGCTGGCGTGGCTGGTGCTCGCCCTGGCGCTGGCACCGGCCCTGGGGCAGATGCACCGGGTGCTGCACCTGCCCGGCGCCCTGGGGCTGGCCCAGCCGGCCGCGCATGGCCACGGCCTCGGCGCGCTGTTCGGCGGGCACAGCCCGGCCGACTGCCAGTTGCTCGACCAGCTGCACCACGGCGGGGCCGCCGTGGCGGAAAGCCGTGTGCCGCTGGCCCAGCCCGATGGCCAGCGGGTGGCATCGCCCGCGGCGCAGCCGCTGCGCGCCGCGCCGCCGCTGCCCTTCCAGGCCCGCGCGCCGCCCCTGGCTTGAACCTCTTTTACTCCTGATTCCATAGCTGCCAGCGCTTGCCAGACAAGCGTTGGCGTCGTTTTTTGCCTTGAATTCCGTGGGACTTCAAGGCGCGTCGAGCCTGCCTTCCTGCAAGGGGGCAGGGCGGCGCATCCCCTTTTTTTCCGACCATGAAGCACATTCCGAACCTCGTTTCCTTCCACGGCGCCCGCTGCGGCGCGCTCCACGCGGCACACACGGCCGCCGCCCTGGCCGTGGCCCTGCTCATCACCACCCTGGGGCAGGAGGCACAGGCACAGGCCCAGCCGCAGGGCGCAGCCGCCGCGCTGCCCGAGGTCACCGTCTCCGCCAGCGGCCTGCAGCTCGGCAGCGACGACATGGCCACGCCCGTGAGCGTGCTGGAGGGCGATGAACTGGTGCGCCGGCGCGAAGGCACGCTGGGCGAAACCCTGAACAGCGAGCCGGGCATCCAGTCCAGCCACTTCGGCGCGGGCGCCAGCCGCCCGGTGATCCGCGGCATGGACGGGCCGCGCGTGCAGGTGCTGTCCGATGGCTCGCAGGTGCAGGACGCCTCCACCGTCAGCCCCGACCACGCCGTGGTCGCCGAACCCCTGCTGGCGCGCCAGGTCGAGGTGCTGCGCGGCCCCTCGGCGCTGATCCACGGCGGCGGCGCCATCGGCGGCGTGGTCAACGTGCTGGACGACAAGATCCCCACGGCTATTCCGCAGAAGGGCTACGAGGGCAGCGCCGAGCTGCGCCTGGGCAGCGCCGCGAGCGAGAAAACCGGCGCCTTCCAGCTTACGGGCGGCACGGGCAACCTGGCCGTGCACGTCGAAGGGCTGGCGCGCGACGCCGGCGACTACCGCGTGGGCAGCGGCTGGGAGGGCGGGCGCAAGGTGCCGGGCAGCTTCAACCGCACCGACTCCGGCAGCCTCGGCCTGTCGTGGATCGGCGACCAGGGCTACCTGGGCGTGGCCTACACGCGCCAGACCGCCAAGTACGGCCTGCCAGGGCACAACCACAGCTTCGAGGGCTGCCACACGCATGGCGACCACCTGCACTGCGGCAGCCATGGCGGCCACGACGGGCACGACCACGGGGACGACGACCACGACCATGACCATGGCGCGGAGGACGTGCCCGTGGTGGACCTGCGCAGCGAACGCTGGGACGTGCGCGGCGAGCTGCGCAACCCCTTCGCCGGCTTCTCGGCGCTGCGCCTGCGCGCGGGCGTGACCGATTACCAGCACGACGAAGTGGAGGACGGCGCCGTTGCCACCACCTTCCGCAACAAGGCGCACGACGTGCGCGTGGAACTGCAGCACGAGCCGCTGGCCGGCTGGCGCGGCGTGTTCGGCGTGCAGGCCACGCAGCGCAAGTTCAGCGCCGAGGGCGAAGAGGCCTACGTGCAGCCGACCGAAACGCGCCGCACCGGCCTGTTCCTGCTGGAGGAATACCAGTGGCAGCAGTGGCGCTTCGCCGCCGCGCTGCGCCACGAGCGCCAGACGGTGGACGCGCTGGCCTCGGGCCTGTCGAACAGCCACAACGGCACCTCGGCCTCGCTCAGCGCGGTGTGGAAGTTCACGCCCGGCTACGCGCTGTCGGCCTCGTGGACGCAGGCGCGCCGCATGCCTACGGCCGAGGAGCTGTACGCCAAGGGCCTGCACATGGCCACCAGCACCTACGAGCGCGGCGACCCGAACCTCAAGCCGGAAACGGCCCAGTCCATCGACCTGGCCCTGCGCAAGACGGCGGGCGACACCACCTTCGGCGTGAGCGTGTTCCACAACCGCGTGAAGGACTACATCTACGGCCGCACGCTGGACGAACTCGACGGCCTGCAACTGCTGCAGTACAGCCAGGCCGACGCCACCTTCACCGGCCTGGAGGCGCAGGTGCGCCAGCGCCTGACCCGCAACCTGGGCGTGACGCTGTTCGGCGACGTGGTGCGCGCCAGGCTGGACGCGGGCGGCAACCTGCCGCGCATTCCCGCCGCCCGCGCCGGCCTGCGCCTGGACGCCAACTGGCAGGCCTGGGACGGCCAGGTGGAATGGGTGCAGGTGGCGCGCCAGGACCGCGTGGCCGACTTCGAGAGCGCCACGCCCGGCTACGGCATGCTCAACCTGGGCCTGACCTACAGCAGCCGCCTGGCCGGCGGCACGCCGTGGCAGCTCTACGTGAAGGGCAACAACCTGACCGACCGGCTGGCCTACGCCCACACCTCGTTCATCAAGAACGCGGCGCCGCTGATGGGGCGCAACATCACGGTGGGCGTCAAGGTGTCGTTCTGATGCATTGATCTCCCCGCCAGGCGCCCGGACGCCTGGCGGGGACGTGGTGCCCGTGCCATAAAGTAAGCGCTTTGCGCGGGTTCCTTGCGGCCCCGCAGGTGTCGAACAGACAGCCGCATCATGGCGACAGGGTTTTCAATGAACGGTCCCCTTCCTTCCGAAATACACCCGATGGCCGGATTCCCTCAGGTGTGCTTCATCAAGAACATCGTCACCAATCCACATATCGTGGTGGGCGATTACACCTATTACGATGATCCTGGCGGCGCGGAAAACTTCGAGCGCAATGTGCTTTATCATTTTCCCTTCATTGGCGACCGGCTGGTGATCGGAAAGTTCTGTGCATTGGCCCGGGGCGTCAAATTCATCATGAATGGGGCCAATCACAAGATGTCGGGAATTTCTACCTATCCGTTCCAGATCTTCGGAAATGGTTGGGAGAAGGTCATGCCCGGCATGGACGACTTGCCCTACAAGGGCGATACCGTCATTGGCCATGATGTATGGATTGGATATGACAGCGTCATCATGCCAGGCGTGAAAATCGGCAACGGTGCCATTATTTCGGCGCGTTCCGTGGTGGCAAGCGATGTGCCGGCCTACACCATTTATGGCGGTAATCCCGCCAGATGCATCAGAGAGCGTTTTCCCGAAGCAACCGTGGCCATCCTGGAAGAAATCGCCTGGTGGGATTGGCCCATTGAAAAAATATCCCAAAATCTGGCGCTGATTGTTTCTTCGGATATTGAGGCGCTCCAGGCTTGCGCTGCGGCTTCTTCGTGAATGCCTTTGAACTCCATGCGCTGCTGACCGGCCCGGCTGGCCTGGTGCCGGAGCCCGCTGACAACCGCATCGCACGAACCTATTTTCACGAACGGGTGGAATGGCATCCGGGCCGCAGCACCCGCGTGCTGCGCGTGATCTATGGCGCGCAGGGCGAGCCCGAGCGAATTCAGCGGTGTGTCTCGTCCGACAACAATAATGCGGTGCTGCTGAGCGGTCCATTCGTGAAACGGCAGGTGCTGGACGCTGCGGCCCAAGAGGTCGCCAGCCTTCTGGCGCGTAACGTGCAAACCGAAGGATGTGACGAGGGCGCGAACGAAAAGTGACGCCAGGGCTTATCCAACAAGCGCCAGGCGCTATTCTTTCAAGAGCACCCCTGGTCTGCCGGGCCTGTTGTGGGCGAGCTCCACGCAAAACGCTGCCCGGCGGATAATGCCCGTTTACCTGCCGGCCACAACGTCCGCGCTTCTGCTTTCGTGGATTCTCCCGTCTTCTCTTCCCTCATCCCGGTCATCCTGTGCATCGGCATCGGTTTCTTCGCGGCGCGCATGGGCTGGGTGCGCGCGGCGGCGATTCCCGATTTCTCCAACCTCGTGTTCCTGGTGCTCACGCCCGCGCTGCTGTTTCGCACCATGGGCGCGGTGCGCATCCAGGAACTGAACTTCCGCCCCGTGGCGCTGTACTTCCTGGCGGCGGGGCTGATGTTCGCGGTGACGATGGCGGTGTCGGGCTTTTCCACGCGCGCGGCGGCGCGCGGGCTGGCGCACATGTTCAGCAACACGCTGATGATCGGCGTGCCCCTGGTCGGGCTGGTGTATGGCAAGGAAGGGCTGGTGACGCTCATCACTCTGATCTCGCTGCACTCGCTGATCCTGCTGACGGGCGTCACCATCGTCTTCGAGCTGGCTGAGGCGCACGAGCGCCAGAAGTCGGGCCAGAGCGCGCCGCGCCCCATGCTGCACACCGTGCTGCAGGCGGTGCGCAGCGGCATCCTGCACCCGGTGCCGCTGCCCATCCTGGCCGGGCTGCTGTTCGCGCAGACGGGGCTGAAGCTGCCCGGCGTGGTCGATCACTCGCTGCAGGTGCTGGGCCAGGCGCTCGGCCCCATGGCGCTGCTGCTGGTGGGTGTGACGCTGGCCTACACCCCCGTGGGCCAGCACCTGCGCAGTGCCTGGGGCATTGCCCTGGCCAAGACGGTGCTGCACCCGCTGCTGCTGGCGGCGCTGGCCTGGTTGTTCGGGCTGTCGGGCCTGCCGGTGGCGGTGATGTTCATGGCCGCCTCGCTGCCGGTGGGGGCCAATGTGTTCCTGTTCACGCAGCGCTATGGCGTGCTGCAGCAGGAGGTGTCGGCCAGCATCGCCGTGTCCACGGCGCTGGCGCTGCTCACGGTACCGCTGATGCTGGCGCTGGCACAACGGTTCCTGGCCTGATTGCTCAGCTTTCAATAGCTGCCAGCGCTTGCTGGACAAGGGTTGGAGCCGTTTTTCATGAAATTTTCAAGGCACTTCAAGGCGCCAGGCGCTCGCGCAGCCACGCGTCGCTTTCCAGGCGGTAGCGCAGCCGGTCGTGCAGGCGGCTTTTGCGGCCTTGCCAGAATTCCCAGCGCTCGGGCACCAGCCGGTAGCCGCCCCAGTGCGGTGGGCGCGGCGGCTGCAGCAGGAATTGCGCGCCGTACTTGGCGGCATTGGTCACCAGCACGCTGCGGCCGGGAATGACCTGGCTCTGCGGGCTGGCCCAGGCGCCGATGCGCGAGTCCAGCGGGCGGCTGGCGTAGTAGGCGTCGCTGTCGGCGGCGTCCACCTTTTCCACGCGGCCCTCGATGCGCACCACGCGCTCCAGCTCCACCCAATGGAATTGCAGCGCGGCAAAGGGGTTGCCCGCCAGTTCGCGGCCCTTGCGGCTGTCGTAGTTGGTGTACCAGACGATGCCGCGCGCGTCGTAGCCCTTGATGAGCACGATGCGCGTGCTGGGACGCAGGCTGCCGTCCACGGTGGCCAGGGTCATGGCGTTGGGCTCGGGCACCTGGGCCGCCAGGGCTTCGTGCAGCCATTGGTCGAATTGCTGGAGCGGGTCGGCGTGCGAGGCGTCTTCGCTCAGTTCCGCGCGTTCGTAGCTCTTGCGCAGGTCGGCGATGGAGGAGGGCGTTGCGTTCATGCGCTCATTGTGCCGCGCCGTCCGGCGCGGCGTAGGCCAGCAGCCGGCCGAGCGCGCGGTCGTGGATGCCCAGGCGACGCAGTTCGTCGTAGGTGGCCCGGGCGTAGTCGTGCGTGCTGCCGTAGATGCCGCGCGCCTGGTTGAAGATGCGGCGGTACTGGGCCTCGGTGAGTTCGCCGGTATGGCTCGGGCTGCGGCGCGAGAGCGTGAAGGCCAGCGCGTGCACTATGCCCTGCGCCGCGCCGCTGGCCGTGATGCGGCAGGGCAGCCAGCGCGGATCGTACACGCCGAGCACCATTTCGCGCTGCCACAGGGGCGGCAGTATGCGCGCCACCTGCGCGCGTTCGATGCGGAAGGCCATGCCCTGGCAACTGCCCCCGGGCAGCAGGGCCAGCACCAGGCCGGGGCACTCGGGCGTGCCCCGGTTGACGCGGCTCCACATCTTGAGCGCGCGGTGCCAGCCGTGCACGCGCGCCGGGTGCCGTTCGACGAAGGGAAACTCGGGGCGCCAGATCAGTGACCCGTAGCCAAAAACCCACAGATCCTGCTGGCCGCCCCATTCGGCCAGGGTGCGCGCGAGCATCGGGGCGGGATCGCGCAGCGGCGCGGGCAGGGCGGTCATGGCTTCACTCTACAATGACGGGTTTTGTCCAACGCCCTCATTATTCACCTTACGGAGTTTCAAAAATGTCCAGTTCCGACGACGATAGCCAGCAGCGTTTTGCCCTCGGGTTCCTGTTTGCCCTGATTGCGCTGGTGGTTTCCACCGTGGTGGGGGTCGTGGTGTTCAAGCGCGGCATCGCCCATGCGCCGGCGGCGCCCAAGGCCGCCGTGGTGCAGGCCGTCGAGGCCGCCGCGCCCGGAGTGGCCGTGGTGGAGGAGGCCACCGTGGTGGTCGAGGGCGGCGTGGTCAAGTTCTACTTCGCCACCGGCAAGGCCGATCTGGCCACGGGCGCCAAGCAGGCCCTGGCGGACGTCATCAAGGGCGTGATGCAGGGCAGGAAGGCCGTGGTGTCGGGCTTTCACGACGCCACGGGCGACCTGGCCGTGAACCAGGAACTGGCCAAGCAGCGCGCCTTCGCCGTGCGCGACGCGCTACTCTCGCTGGGCATCACCGAAGAGGGCATCGAGCTGAAGAAGCCCGAGCAGACCCTGGCCGATGGCAGCAACGCCGAGGCCCGCCGCGTGGAAGTGACGCTGGCGCCCTGATCCCCGGTTTTTCTCCCACTCGACAACGCCGCGCTGCTTTCAGTAGCGCGGCGTTTCGTTTGGGCGCAGGTCGAACAGCAGCACCTCGGCTTGCTCGCCCTGGGCGAATTCCACCTCGCGCACCTGCCGCAGCTTGACGGCGTCGCCCGCCGCCAGGCGCTGGCCGTTGACTTGCAGCGCGCCGCGCGCCACGTGCACGTAGGCAAAGCGGTTTTCCGGCAGCACGAAGCGCTGCTGCTCGGCCCCGTCGAACAGCCCGGCGTAGACGCGCGCATCCTGGTAGACCGACAGCGCGCCTTCGGCCCCGTCGGGGGTGATGATGGCGCGCAGGCGGCCGCGCTTTTCCTCTGCGCCGAAGTGGCGCTGCTGGTAGCGTGGCGCCACGCCCTTGCGGTCGGGCACGATCCAGATCTGCAGGAAATGCACCAGTGCCTGGCGCGAGGCGTTGTATTCGCTGTGGCGCACGCCGCTGCCGGCGCTCATCATCTGCACGTCGCCCGGCTGGATGGCCGAGCCCGTGCCCATCGAGTCCTTGTGCTCCAGGGCGCCGTCGAGGACGTAGGAAAAGATCTCCATGTCGCGGTGGCCATGCGGGTCGAACCCCCGGCCCGGCTGCACCCGGTCCTCGTTGATCACCAGCAGGTCGGAGAACCCCTGGTGCTGAGGGTCGTAGTAGCTGCCAAAGGAGAAGCTGTGCTGCGAGTGCAGCCAGCCCAGGTTGGCGATGCCGCGCTGCGCGGCGGGGCGGAGTTCCATCATGTCCTTGTCCTCGGGCGCCGCTGGGGCGCTACGTTCAGTTCTTGATTGCTTCGAGCGAAACGGTGATCGTCACCTCGTCACCCACGTTCGGCGCGTACTTGCCGGCGTTGAACTCGGTGCGCTTGATGGTGGTGGTGGCGTTGGCGCCGATGGCGTCCTTCTTCAGCATGGGGTGGGGCATGTTCACGAAATGCGTCACCTTCAGCGTCACGGGCTTGGTCACGCCCTTGATGGTCAGGTTGCCGTCGATCGCCACCGGCTTGTCGCCCTCGAAGGTCACCTTGGTGGACTTGAACGTGGCCGTGGGGTACTTGGCGGTGTCGAGGAAGTCCTCGCCCTGGATGTGGCCGTTGAACACGTCGAAGCCGGTGTTCACCGAGGTCATGTCGATGGTGATGTCCACGGCGCCGGTCTTGGCGGCCTTGTCCAGCGTCACGGTGCCGGTGGTCTTGTCGAACTTGGACAGCTGGGTGGACAGGCCGAAGTGGCTGTACGAGAAACGCGGGAAGGTGTGCGTGCCTTCCACGTTGTAGACCTCGGGCGCGGCCAGCGCAGGGGAGGCGGCGGCAAAGCTGACGAGCAGGGCGGCGGAGAGCTTGGCGATACGGTTCATGGCAAGGGTCCTTTCAGGATGGAGGGAAAAAACAGGGGATCAAACGCAGGTACTGGCGGCTTACTGGGCCGCCGCGGTGAGGCGGAACTGGATCACCACATCGTTGGCGACGATGTCGAAGGCCTTCCAGGCACCTTCGCCGATGGAGAAATCGCCCCGGCGGATCGTCAGGCGGCCCTCGAACACACCGGTCTTGCCCTGGGCGGCGAAGGTGGCGGGCACCACCACGTCCAGGGTCTTGCCCTTGATGGTGAGCTTGCCGGCCACTTCGTACTTGTTGCCGCCCAACGCCTTGACGCTGCTGGACTCGAAGCGCGCCCGGGGGAAGGCCTTGGTGTCGAACCAGGTCTTGGTGGCGACCTCGGTATCGCCTTCGCTGCTGCCGGTGTCCACGCTGGCCAGCTCCACCTCGATGGTGCTCTTGGCGGCGGCGGGGGCCGCGGGGTCGAAGCGCAACTGGCCGGTGAACTTCTTGAACGCGCCTTGCATGGCCACGCCCATCTGCTGATAGGCGAAGGTGATCTGGCTCTTGTCGGGCTGGACCTGGGTGTACTCCACGGCGTGGGCGGCAGTGGCCAGGGAGAGGGCCGAAAAGAGGGCGAGGGCGGTACGTTTCATGGTGGACGGTCCTTTCAGGGGAAAAATAGCGGATCAGGCGCGGCGGGCCAGCATGCGGGTGAGCACGTCGTCCTTGTCGATGAAGTGGTGCTTGAGGGCCGCGCCGACGTGGCCCAGCAGCACGGCAACCAGGGTGAAATTCAGGCCCATGTGCACGGTCTGCAGCCAATCGCCCAGCGCCTTGTCCTTGTCCAGCAGGTCGGGAATCGGCAACACGCCGAACCATACGGTCTGGAAGCCCTTGGCCGAACTCATCAGCCAGCCCGACAGCGGAATGGCGAACATCAGCACGTACAGCAGGTGGTGGCCCGCATGCGCCGCCAAGCGCTCCAGCGGGCCCATGTGCTGCGGCAGCGCCGGCGGGCGGTGCGTGGCGCGCCACGCCAGGCGTATGCTGGCCAGCAGAAAAACGCTGACGCCGGCCCATTTGTGCCACGAGTACAGCTGCAGTTTGTTGGGCGAGAGGGGCAGGCCGGTCATGTAGAAGCCCAGCCCGAGCAGGCCGAAGATCAGGGCGGCGATGCCCCAGTGCAGGGTTTTGGCGGTCGTGGTGTAGTGCGTGGTCATGGGGGGGTGTCCTTCGCGGCAGGCAGGGCGATGCATTGCCGATGGGTGAACTGTAGGCGGATGCTTTGTGGCGAAATAGGGGACAATCCAGAAATCTTTATTGCCAATACAGCAACAATGAACCGGCTCGACGCGATGACCCTCTTTGTCCGCGTGGCGGACCTCGGCAGCTTTGCCGCAGCGGCGAACCATCTGGGCGTGGCGCGCTCGGTGGTCACGCGGCAGATCGCCGCGCTGGAGGAGCACCTGGGGGTGAAGCTCATCGTGCGCACCACGCGCAAGCTGACCCTGACCAGTGCCGGCGCCGATTACCTGGACAAATGCCGCACCATCCTGGACCTGGTGGAGAGCGCCGAGGCCGACGTGATGGAGGCGCGCCTGACGCCGCGTGGCAATCTGCGCATCGCGCTGCCGCTGAGCTTTGGCCTCAAGCGCATCGCCCCCGTGCTGCCGCGCTTTCTGCAGAGCCACCCGGAAATCACCCTGGCGCTGGACTTCAACGACCGCCAGCAGAACCTGATCGACGAGGGCATCGACATGTCGATCCGCATCAGCGCGCGGCTCGACCCCGGCATCGTGGCGCGCAAGCTGGGCGAAACCCGGCTCATCACGGTGGCTTCGCCCGGCTACCTGCGCCAGCACGGCCATCCGCGCCATCCCGATGAGCTGGTGGCGCACCAGGCCCTGGGCTACACGGCCAAGGCCAGCAACCGCCCCCTGGAATTCTGGGTCGAGGGCAAGCCGTACAGCGTCTACGTGCCTTTTCGCATGCAGGCCAACAACGGCGACGCCCTCGTGGAAGCCGCACGCCAGGGTATGGGCATCACGGTGCAGCCCGATTTCATCGTAGCCGAGTCCATCGAACGCGATACGCTGGTGCCGCTTCTGGAGGACTATGCGCTGCCCCCGCTGGGTATCTACGCGGTGCTGCCCAGCAGCCGCTATATGCCGCAGCGCCTGCGGGTGTGGATCGAATTTCTGGCGGCGGAACTGGGGCAGGGAAGTGGTAAACGATTGGAGTAAAAAAATGGCTTCTAGCGCTTACCGGCGGCGCTGTTGCACCAATCGAATTCAAGACGGTATAGCCCCAGCCCCAGATGGATTTATGCCGCAGTCGCCACCGGCACCGTCACTGGCCTTCCAAATGCGCCGCCTCAATCGCCGGCAGGCCGCGATCTTCTTCCTTGGCTGGGATCTGGTCGTTGATCGAGCCGTGGCCCCGGCATCGGCGCATCGCCCTCACTGTTGTCCGTGACCTCAAGGGCCCGAATGCCAAGGGGTGGAGAGGGTTTTTTTGCATGCGGATTCTGGGGAAATTCCGGCCGTTGTCGCCGGGGTGCGGGGCCTTGTCAGCGGCGTGTAATGTTTTGTTAAGCTCTCACCCATGCCGCGAGGGGGGGCTGGTCACCACCAGAGGCTATAAGGAAGAAAGAAAGGGCGTTCCGCCATTTTGGAAATCCTGGGGCGCACCATCACGTCCCCAGGCTGGCGGACGGGGCGCAACCAGCGCCCGGGCTGCACTGCTTTTTTCCTGCCCCTGTCCCTTGCCGTACGCAAGTTCCGCTGCGGGCCTTGCACTAGGATCACCCCAATTTTAGGAAACATCTCATGCAAACCGACCCTACTCCACCAGTGCAGTGCATTGGCATTCCCAGGGAAACCTTCCCCGGCGAAAAGCGCGTGGCCACCGTGCCCGACGTGGTGGAAAAACTCACCAAGCTCGGCTTCAAGGTCGCCGTGCAGGCTGGCGCCGGCGAGGCCGCCAACTTCAGCGACGACGCTTACCGCGCCGCCGGGGCCGAGGTCATCGACGGCGCCGCAGCCCTCTGGGCCGCTGCCGACATCGTCTTCAAGGTGCGCCCGCCTAGCAGCGACGAAGTGGCGCTGATGCGCGAAGGCGGCGCCCTGATTGGCTTCGTCTGGCCCGCGCAGAACCCGGCGCTGATGGAGCAGCTCGCCGCCCGCAAGGCCACGGTGCTGTCCATCGACTGCCTGCCGCGCACGCTGAGCCGCGCGCAGAAGATGGATGCGCTGACCTCCATGGCGGGCGTGTCCGGCTACCGCGCCGTCATCGAGGCTGCCAACGCCTTTGGCCGCTACTTCAACGGCCAGATCACGGCGGCGGGCAAGGTGCCCCCGGCCAAGGTGTTCATCGCCGGCGCCGGCGTGGCGGGCCTGGCGGCCATCGGCACGGCGGCCAACCTGGGTGCCATCGTGCGCGCCAACGACACGCGCGCCGAGGTGGCCGACCAGGTCAAGTCGCTGGGCGGCGAGTTCGTCAAGGTCGACTACGAGGAAGAGGGCTCGGGCGGCGGCGGCTACGCCAAGGTCATGAGCGAAGGCTTCCAGGCCGCGCAGCGCCAGATGTACGCGCAGCAGGCCAAGGATGCGGACATCATCATCACCACGGCCCTGATCCCTGGCAAGCCGGCTCCGAAGCTCATCACCGCCGAAATGGTGCAGAGCATGAAGCCCGGCAGCGTGATCGTGGACATGGCCGCCGAGCAGGGCGGCAACTGCGAACTCACGGTGCCTGGCGAGGCCGTGGTGCGCCACGGCGTCACCATCGTCGGCTACACCGACCTAGCCTCGCGCCTGGCCAAGCAGTCGTCCACGCTGTACGCCACCAACCTGCTGCGCCTGGCGGAAGAACTGTGCAAGGTCAAGGACGGCCATGCCGTGGTCAACATGGAGGACGACGCCATCCGGGGCCTTACCGTCATCAAGGACGGTGCGGTCACTTGGCCCGCGCCGCCCCTCAAGCAGGCGCCCGCGCCTGCCCCCAAGGCCGCCGCCGCGCCCGTGGAGCAGAAGAAATCGGGCCACGGCCATGGCGCGGGTGCGCCCATGTCGGCCAAGGCCCTGGTCATCGTCTTCGCTGTCGCAGCCGTGCTGTTCGCGCTGATCGGCGCCTTTGCGCCTGCCGCCTTCCTGGGCCACTTCACGGTGTTCGTGCTGGCCTGTTTCATCGGCTACATGGTGGTGTGGAACGTCACGCCCGCGCTGCACACGCCGCTGATGAGCGTCACCAACGCCATCTCCAGCATCATCGCCATCGGCGCGCTGGTGCAGATCGCTCCGCCCGAGGCGGGCCTGAACGGGCGCCCGGACAGCCTGATCCTCTGGCTGGCCTTTGCCGCGCTGGTGCTCACGGCCGTCAACATGTTCGGCGGCTTCGCCGTCACGCGCCGCATGCTGGCCATGTTCCGCAAATAACGACAAGAACGACGAGGAAACAGAACAATGTCCCAAAGTCTCGCTACGGTGGCCTATCTGGGCGCCGCCATTCTTTTCATCCTGAGCCTGGGCGGGCTCTCCAACCCCGAAACCTCGCGCCGCGGCAACCTGTTCGGCATGGTCGGCATGGCGCTGGCCGTGCTGGCCACCGTGTTCGGCCCGCGCGTGGGCTCCGGCGGCATCGCCTGGATCGTCGGCGCGCTGGTCATTGGCGGCGGCATTGGCCTGTATGCGGCCAAGGTCGTGAAGATGACGCAGATGCCCGAGCTGGTCGCGCTCATGCACAGTTTGGTGGGCCTGGCGGCCTGCTTGGTGGGCTTCGCCAGCTACGTGGATACGTCCATCCAGCTCACGGGCGCGGAAAAGGCCATCCACGAGGTGGAGATCTACGTCGGCATCCTGATCGGCGCCGTCACCTTCTCGGGCTCGCTCATCGCCTTCGGCAAGCTCAACGGCAAGATCGGCGGCAAGCCGCTGCTGCTGCCCGCACGCCACTGGCTCAACCTCGTGCTGCTGCTGGTGGTGATCTGGTTCGGCCGCGAGTTCCTGCGTGCCGAAACCGTGGAGCAGGGCATGCTGCCGCTGGTCGTGATGACGGTGATCGCGTTGCTGTTCGGTATCCACATGGTCATGGCCATCGGCGGCGCCGACATGCCGGTGGTGGTGTCCATGCTCAACAGCTACTCGGGCTGGGCGGCGGCGGCCACGGGCTTCATGCTTTCCAACGACCTGCTGATCGTCACCGGCGCGCTGGTGGGCTCCTCGGGCGCCATCCTGTCCTACATCATGTGCCAGGCGATGAACCGCAACTTCATCAGCGTGATCGCGGGCGGCTTCGGCTCCGGCGCGCCCGCCAAGAAGGGCGATGCCGCCGCCGCCGAGCCGCAGGGCGAAGTGACGCCCGTGAGCGCCACGGAGACGGCCGAGCTGCTGCGCGAATCCAAGAGCGCCATCATCGTGCCCGGCTACGGCATGGCCGTGGCGCAGGCGCAGCACACCGTGAACGAGATCGTCAAAACGCTGCGCGACAAGGGCGTGCAGGTGCGCTTCGCCATCCACCCGGTGGCGGGCCGCATGCCCGGCCACATGAACGTGCTGCTGGCCGAGGCCAAGGTGCCCTACGACATCGTGATGGAGATGGACGAGATCAACGAGGACTTCCCCGAGGCCGACGTGGCCATCGTCATCGGCGCCAACGACATCGTGAACCCGGCGGCGCAGGACGACCCGGCCAGCCCCATTGCCGGCATGCCGGTGCTGGAGGTGTGGAAGGCCAAGACCAGCATCGTGATGAAGCGCTCCATGGCTTCGGGCTATGCGGGCGTGGACAACCCGCTCTTCTACAAGGAGAACAACCGCATGTTGTTCGGCGACGCGAAGAAGATGCTCGACGAAGTGCTCTCGGCCCTGAAAGGCTGAAAATGCTCCTGCTTCGATAGCTGCTAGCGCTTGTCTGGCGGGCGCTGGAGGCCGATTTCACCCGTATTGTCGGCAAAGGCATGCGGGGCTGAAATGGCCGAAGGCGCATCCGTCCGGCCTGCGTTACATTGGCGGCTTCCTTTTTTGGCGCCGCCGCCAGTTCCCGCTGGCGGCGGCGCATTGCATTCGCACCATGATCGACCTCCGGGGTATCACCCAGATTTACCAGGGCCCACAAGGCCCGGTCGAGGCCTTGCGGGGCATCGACCTTTCCATCGCGCCGGGCGAGGTGTTCGGCATCATCGGGCGCAGCGGCGCGGGCAAGAGCTCGCTGGTGCGCGTCATCAACCTGCTTAACCGGCCCACCCAGGGCGCTGTCGTGGTGGCGGGGCGCGACCTGACCCAGCTCGACGGCGCGCAGCTGCGCGCCGCGCGGCGCGACATCGGCATGGTGTTTCAGCACTTCAACCTGCTGTCCTCGCGCACCGTGTACGGCAACGTGGCCCTGCCGCTGGAGCTGGCGGGCATGGCGCCGGCGGCCCTGCGCGAGCGCGTGGGGCCGCTGCTGGAGCTGGTGGGCCTGTCGCACCTGGCTGACCGCTACCCGGCGCAGATCTCGGGCGGGCAGAAGCAGCGCGTAGGCATTGCCCGGGCGCTGGCCAGCCGCCCCAAGGTGCTGCTGTCCGACGAGGCCACCAGCGCTCTCGACCCGGAGACCACGCGCTCCATCCTCGACCTGCTGCGCCAGGTGAACCGCGAGCTGGGCCTGACGGTGGTGCTCATCACGCACCAGATGCAGGTCATCAAGCAGATCGCCGACCGCGTGGCGGTGATCGACGCCGGGCAAATCGTCGAAATGGGGCCGGTGCTCGACGTGTTCACGCGCCCGCGCCAGCCCATCACCAAGAGCCTGATCGACGAAATCGTGCCGCAGGAACTGCCCGCCAGCGTGCTGGCGCGCGTGCGCAGCCTCGCTGCGCGCCTGGCGCCGGGCGACAGCGGCCAGCTGCTGCGCCTGTCGTACGCGGGCGAGCAGGCGTACGAGCCCATCCTGTCGCACCTGATCCGCGAACTGGGGCTGGACCTGTCGATCCTGCACGGGCAGATCGACGAGATCCAGGAGCAGACCTTCGGCTCGCTGGCGGTTTACGCCAGCGGCTCCATGGCGCGCATCGGCGCGGCCATCGACTACCTGCGCGCCCAGGGCGTGGTGGTGCAGACCGTGGAAGTGAAGGGGTGACGCGATGTTCGAGAATTTTTCCGAAATGATGCTGGAGCTGTTCGCCACCTCGCTGTGGGAAACGGCGCTGATGGTGGGGGTCTCGGGCATCGTGGGCGGCCTGGTGGGCATTCCGCTGGGCGTGTTCCTGCGCCTGACCGACAAGGGCGGGGTGCTGCAGCATGGCCTGGCCAACAAGGTGGTGGGCGGCATCGTCAATGCCGTGCGCTCCACGCCGTTCATCATCCTGCTGGTGGCCATCATTCCGTTCACGCGGCTGGTCACCGGCACCTCGATCGGCACCTGGGCCGCCGTGGTGCCGCTGACGCTGGCCTCCGCGCCCTTCATCGCGCGCCTGGTGGAAACCGCGCTGCGCGAGGTGGACCATGGCCTGGTGGAGGCCGCGCAGTCCATGGGCGCCTCGACCTGGCAGATCGTGTGGAAGGTGCTGCTGCCCGAGGCGCTGCCCGGCATCGTGGCGGGCCTGACCATCAGCTTCGTCAGCCTCACCGGCTATTCGGCCATGGCCGGCGCGGTGGGCGGCGGCGGCCTGGGCGACCTGGGCATCCGCTACGGCTACCAGCGCTTCCTGCCCGACGTGATGCTGGCCGTGGTGCTGATCCTGATCGTTTTCGTGCAGGCCATCCAGAGCCTGGGCGACTGGGCGGTGCGGCGCCTTTCGCACCGCTGAAGTGACACAGCCTGAGCGGCTGTGCCGGTTTCATGGGCTGCGGGTGGCGCGTGGCACCATGGATCACTAATATGGCGCTTTCGACTCCGCTTTGAAAGGACTTTCCATGGGCACGTACCGCATCGCCGTCGTCGTCGGCAGCCTCCGCAAGGACTCCTTCAACCGCCAACTCGCCACGGCGCTGGCGCGGCTGGCACCCGCCGATTTCGCGTTCCAGCAGGTGCGCATCGACGACCTGCCGCTGTACAACCAGGACGACGATGGCGCCCCGGCCGAAGCGGTGCGCCGCTTCAAGGCCGAGATCGCGGGCGCGCAGGGCGTGCTGTTCGTCACGCCGGAATACAACCGCTCCATCCCGGGCGTGCTCAAGAACGCGCTCGACCAGGGCTCGCGCCCCTATGGGCAGAGCGCCTGGGCGGGCAAGCCCGCCGGGGTGATCGGTACCTCCATCGGCGCTATTGGCACGGCGCTGGCGCAGCAGCACTTGCGCAACGTGCTGGCCTACCTGGACATGCCCACGCTGGGCCAGCCCGAGGCCTTCGTGCACGCCAAGGACGGCCTGTTCGACGCCGAGGGCAACATCGGCGAAGCCAGCCGCGCCTTCTTGCAGGGCTGGGTGGACAAGTACGTGGCCTGGGTCAAGCGCCACGCCTGATTGCTCCTGGTTCGATAGCTGCCAGCGCTTGATGGATAAGCGCTATAGCCACTTTCCATGTAAAAAACCGGGCCATGCCTCTGCGGCATGGCCCGGTTTTTTACATGGGTAATCGCTCAGGCGGCTTGCGTTACGCGCGCCTGATTGGCGGCGCCGCCATGCACTTCGGTCGCGATGACCTGGGCGGCGGCTTCCAGGGCCTTGGCCTTGGCCTCGGGGCCCATGCCCACGCCCTCGGCGCGCACGAAGCGCACGTCGGTCACGCCGAAGAAGCCCAGCACGGTCTGCAGGTAGCTTTCCTGGTGTTCCATGGCGCGGCCCGCGTCGCTGGTCGAATACATGCCGCCGCGGCTGGAGGCCACGATCACCGTCTTGCCCTTGGCCAGGCCCTCGGGACCGTTGGCGGTGTAGCGGAAGGTGCGGCCCGGCTGGGCGATGCGGTCGATCCAGGCCTTGAGCTGGGTCGGAATGGTGAAGTTGTAGAACGGCGCGCCGATCACCACCACGTCGGCGGCCAGGAACTGCGCCACCAGGCGTTCCGACACGGCGTTCTCGCGCTGCTGGGCCTCGCTCAGGCCCTCGGTCTGGCCGGTGCGCGGGGCCATGGCGTCCATGGTGAAGTGGGCGGGGGCGTCCTGCACCAGGTCGAGGTACTGCACCTGCGTGCCGGGGTGGCTGGCCTTCCAGGCCTCGACGATCTGGGCCGAGAGCTGGCGGGAAACGGACTGGGCGCCGGTGATGGCGGAATCGATGTGCAGCAGTTGCATGGTGGCTCCTGAAAGAAAAAGGCCACGGTGGTGTGGCGATGGGTGGATTGTGGATTGGCCCGCTGCTGTTGATAAGTAGGCTTTGATGCGATAGATTGTTCTGCTAGTGGAACGATGAAGGTACACGGCCATGCAGGACCTGAACGACATGCTGTATTTCGCCGAGGTGGCCGAGCGCGGCGGCTTTGCCGCGGCCGGGCGCGCGCTGGGCATCCCGAAGTCGCGCCTGTCGCGCCGCGTGGCCGAGCTGGAGGCGCAACTGGGCGTGCGCCTGCTGCAGCGCACCACGCGGCGCCTGGCGCTGACCGAGGTGGGCGAGGCCTACCTGCGCCACTGCCAGGCCATGCGCGAGTCGGCCGAGGCCGCGGCCGATCTGGTGGCCCAGGTGCAGACCGCGCCGCGCGGCACGGTGCGCGTGAGCTGTCCGGTCACGCTGGCGCAGACCGTGCTGGGCGAGCTGATGCCGGACTTCCTGGCGCGCTGCCCGCAGGTGCGCGTGGACATGCAGGTCAGCAACCGCGCGGTGAACCTGGTGGAGGAGGGCATCGACGTGGCGCTGCGCGTGCGCCCTACGCTGGATGACAGCGGCAGCATGGTCGTGAAACGGCTGGACAGCGCCCGCCAGGTGCTGGTGGCCAGCCCGGAGCTGATCGCCCGCCAGGGGCTGCCCGCCAGCCTCGACGATCTGGCGGGCATGGACAGCATCGCCATGTCGGCGCCCGACGGCAAGGCCGTCTGGGTGCTCTCGGGCCCGCACGGGGCGCAGCAGACGGTGCACCACAGCCCGCGCTACGTGGCCGACGACCTGCTCACGCTCAAGTTCGCGGCGCTGGCGGGCACGGGCATCTGCTGGCTGCCGGACTACATGTGCCATGAGGAAATCCGCGCGCGCCAGCTGGTGCACGTGTTGCCCGAGTGGGAGCCGCAGCAGGGCATCGTGCATGCGGTCTTCCCCTCGCGCCGCGGGCTGGCGCCGGCGGTGCGGCATTTTCTCGACTTCCTGGGCGAGACCATGCCCGGGCGCAGCAGCTGGGCCATGCGCGCGGCGGCGGCCCCGCAAACGTGAAACTGCGCTGAATACCGGCGCTCCGCGCTGCTTAGCGGGCTGCGGGGCTTTCTTTGCGGCGACAATGCAACAAATTGCTACATGAGTGCCGCAGCCATCGTGACCACGCACCCCATTGACCAGGACATCGCCCAGGCCCGCAACCTGCCCGCCGTGCGCGCCATCATCATTCCGCCGTGCCCCGAGGCCCTGCAGAAGCTGATGCGGATCGTGCACAGCGGCGAGCCCGAGATGGGGCCGCTGGACCAGCTCGCTTCCTCCGACGTGGCCCTGGCCGCCGCGCTGATCCGCCAGGCCAACAGCCCGCTGCACGGACTGGTGCAGCCGGTGCAGACCGTGGGCATGGCGCTCACCGTGCTTGGGCTGCGGCCGGCGCTGGAGCTGATGACGGCGTTCATCACCCGCCATGCGCTGCAGGTGCGCTCGCCGCTGCTGGAGCATTTCTGGGAAAGCTCGCAGCGCCGCGCCATCGCCTGCGAGCACATCGGCGCGCAGCTCTACAACCTGCCGCCGGGCCTGGGCTACAGCTTCGGGCTGTTCTGCCATGTGGGCTTTCCGGTGCTGCTCAAGGCCGTGCGCGGCTACGCCAGCACCGTGACCGAGGCGCTGGCGCGCAAGGACCGCACCTTCACCCAGACCGAGAACGCCAACCACCGCACCGACCATGCCGTGGTCGGCGCCATCGTGGCGCGCACCTGGCACCTGCCCGGGGACGTGGCCCAGGCCATCTGGCTGCACCACGACTTCGCCTGCCTGCAGGACGAACGCTTCCCGCTGGTGGTGCGCCAACTGGTGGCGCTGGGTGCGCTGGCCGATTTCCTGGTGTACCAGCACGAGGGCCTGGAGCCCGCGCGCGAGTGGCACCAGCACGGCCAGGCGTGCCTGGACTTTCTGCAGGTGTCGCGCGACGAACTGGACCACTGGATCGACCAGTTGCACCCGGCGCTGGACGCAGTGGGGCGCTGACGGGATCTCTTGCTCTTGTATTGATAGCTGCTAGCGCTTGCTGCACAAGGGTCTAAGCCGATTTTTGGCATATTTCCGCTGTGCCGCATGGTTCTTTATTCCAAATTTCGATTAATTAACAAAAATATATTCGTTTGAGTTTTATGCGGCGCCCGGGACAATGCCCGATCCTTAGCAATCCCTTGGCGATACCTGCATGAACTCCTCCCGACTCAAGACCCTGGTGGCCGCCCTGGCCCTGACGCTCGGCGGCGCGGCTTTTGCGCAAAACCAGTTGCTCAACGTCTCCTACGACGTGGCGCGCGAGTTCTACAAGGACTACAACGCCGCCTTCGCCGCGCACTACAAGAAGACCACCGGCAAGGACGTGAAGGTGGACCAGTCGCACGCCGGCTCCAGCGCCCAGGCGCGCGCCGTGAACGACGGGCTGGACGCCGACGTGGTGACGTTCAACACCACGACCGACGTGGAGTTCCTGGCGAACAACGGCGTGGTGGCCAAGGACTGGGCCAAGCGCTTCCCCAACGACGCATCGCCCACCACCTCGACCATGCTGTTCCTGGTGCGCAACGGCAACCCGAAGAACATCAAGGACTGGGACGATCTCATCAAACCTGGCGTGCAGGTGGTGGTGGTGAACCCCAAGACCGGCGGCAACGGCCGCTACGCCTACCTGGCCGCCTGGGGCTCGGTGCGCGAGAAGGGCGGCAGCGATGCGCAGGCGGCCGATTTCGTCGGCAAGTTCTACAAAAACGTGCCGGTGCTGGCCAAGGGCGGGCGCGACGCGACCAGCATCTTCCTGCAGCGCAACATTGGCGACGTACTCATCACCTTTGAGTCGGAAGTGGTGTCGGTGGACCGCGAATTCGGCAAGGGCAAGGTCGATGCCGTGTACCCCTCGGTCAGCATCACGGCCGAGAACCCCGTGGCCGTGGTCGAGCGCACCGTGGCCAAGAAGGGCACGGGCGAGCTGGCCAAGGCCTACCTGGACTACCTGTACTCCGACGAGGCGCAGGAAATCGCGGCCAAGCACGCCATCCGTCCGCGCTCCGAGGCGGTGCTGAAGAAGCACGCCGACCAGTTCAAGCCCATCAAGCAGTTCACCGTGGCCAAGTACTTCGGTTCGCTGACCGAGGCGCAGAAGGTGCACTTCAACGACGGCGGCCAGTTCGATAAGCTCTACACGCCCGGCAAGTAAGCGCGCCATGACCACGCTAGCGCTGGGCACGGCCCAGCTCCCGAAGCGCACGCCCAAGCGCGTGCTGCCCGGCTTCGGCCTGACGCTGGGCTACACGCTGTTCTACCTGAGCGTCATCGTGCTGATCCCGCTGTCGGCGCTGGTGTTCAAGACCTTCTCGCTCACCTGGGAGCAGTTCTGGGCCGCCATCAGCGCGCCGCGCGTGCTGGCCTCGTACCGGCTGACGTTCGGCGCGTCGTTCATCGCCGCCTGTGTCAACCTGGTGTTCGGCCTGCTCATCGCCTGGGTGCTGGTGCGCTACCAGTTCCCGGGCAAGAAAGTGGTCGATGCGCTGGTGGACCTGCCCTTCGCGCTGCCCACGGCCGTGGCCGGCATCTCGCTCACCGCGCTGCTGGCGGGCAATGGCTGGATCGGCCAGTACCTGGAGCCGCTGGGCATCCAACTGGCGTTCAACCCCAACGGCATCGTGATCGCGCTGATCTTCATCGGCCTGCCATTCGTGGTGCGCACCGTCCAGCCCGTGCTGGAAGACACCGAGAAAGAGCTGGAGGAAGCCGCCACCAGCCTGGGCGCCACGCGCTGGCAGATCTTCACCCAGGTGATCCTGCCGGCGATCACGCCGGCGCTGCTCACGGGCTTCGCCATGGCCTTCGCGCGCGCCGTGGGCGAGTACGGCTCGGTCATCTTCATTGCAGGCAACATGCCCATGGTTTCCGAAATCACGCCGCTCATCATCATCGGCAAGCTGGAACAGTACGACTACGCCGGCGCCACCGCCGTGGCCGTGGTGATGCTGCTCATCTCCTTCGTCATGCTGCTGGTCATCAACGCGCTGCAGGCCTGGCAGCGCCGCCACGCGGGGATGCCGGCATGAGTGGCATCGACACCGCAACCGCGCTGCCCACGGGCGCGCCAGCCGCCGCCACCGGCGGGCACACGGCGCCGCGCCGCCGCGCCAAGGCCGGCACGACCGAGGCGCGCTGGGTCCAGTGGCTGCTCATCGGCGTGGCCCTGGTGTTCCTGCTGCTGTTCCTGGTGCTGCCGCTCGCGGCGGTGTTCACCGAGGCGCTGCGCAAGGGCCTGGATGCCTACCTGGCCGGGCTGCGCGAGCCCGACGCCTGGTCGGCCATCCGGCTCACGCTGGTCACGGCGCTGATCGCCGTGCCGCTGAACCTGGTGTTCGGCGTGGCGGCGGCCTGGGCCATCGCCAAGTACGAGTTCAAGGGCAAGGCGCTGCTGACCACGCTGATCGACCTGCCGTTCTCCATCTCGCCCGTGGTGGCGGGCCTGATGTACGTGCTCGTGTTCGGCGCCAACGGCTGGTTCGGCCCCTGGCTGGCGGCACACGACATCAAGATCATCTTCGCCGTGCCGGGCATCGTGCTGGCCACCGTGTTCGTCACCTTCCCGTTCATCGCGCGCGAGCTGATCCCGCTGATGCAGGCGCAGGGCAACGACGAGGAGCAGGCCGCCGTGGTGCTGGGCGCCAGCGGCTGGCAGACCTTCTGGCACGTCACGCTTCCCAACATCAAGTGGGGCCTGCTGTACGGTGTGATCCTGTGCAACGCGCGCGCCATGGGCGAGTTCGGCGCGGTGTCGGTCGTTTCCGGCCACATCCGCGGGCAGACCAACACCATTCCGCTGCACGTGGAGATCCTCTACAACGAGTACCAGTCGGTGGCGGCCTTCGCCGCCGCCTCGCTGCTGGCGCTGCTGGCCCTGGTCACGCTGCTCATCAAGACGGTGGCCGAGTGGAAGAACGAGCAAGAGATGAAGGCCGCCGCCGCGCTGCCGCCCGAACGCCCGAATACCCCATGAAAATGGCCCCTAGGGCTTATGGATAAAGCGCTGAAAGCTATTAATTTATGAGCATCGAAATCCGCAACGTCAGCAAGCAGTTCGGCGACTTCCAGGCGCTGAAGGACGTCAGCCTGAACATCGACTCGGGCGAACTCATCGCGCTGCTCGGCCCCTCGGGCTGCGGCAAGACCACGCTGCTGCGCATCATCGCCGGGCTGGAAACGCCCGACACCGGCACCATCCACTTCAGCGGCGAAGACACCACCGACGTGCACGTGCGCGAGCGCGGCGTGGGCTTCGTGTTCCAGCACTATGCGCTGTTCCGCCATATGACGGTGTTCGACAACGTGGCCTTCGGCCTGCGCATGAAGCCGCGCAAGGAGCGGCCGAGCGAGGCGCAGATCAAGGAGAAGGTAATGAGCCTGCTCCAGCTCGTGCAGCTCGACTGGATCGCCGACCGCTACCCCTCGCAGCTCTCGGGCGGGCAGCGCCAGCGCATTGCCCTGGCGCGCGCGCTGGCCGTGGAGCCCAAGGTGCTGCTGCTCGACGAACCTTTCGGCGCGCTTGACGCCAAGGTGCGCAAAGAGCTGCGAAGGTGGCTGCGCCGCCTGCACGACGAACTGCACGTGACCAGCATCTTCGTCACGCACGACCAGGAAGAGGCGCTGGAGGTGGCCGACCGCGTGGTCGTCATCAACAAAGGCCGCATCGAGCAGGAGGGCACGCCCCAGCAGGTGTGGGACAACCCGGCCAGCCCGTTCGTCTACGGCTTCCTGGGCGACGTGAACCTGTTCCATGGCCGCGCGCACGAAGGTACGGTGCATGTGCAGGGCGGCATGGCCATCGACTCGCCCGAGCATGCCGGCGCACAGAACGCCAGCGCCCTGGCCTATGTGCGCCCGCACGACCTGGACGTGCAGCGCCACCAGCCCGGACAGGCGCCGGGGCAGGGCATCGTGGCGCGGCTGGAGCGCGCCATCGTCGTCGGCCCGATCGCGCGGCTGGAACTTCTGGCCGCCGGGGGCCCCAAAGCAACGGACAATGCAGGCCCGCAAACCCTGATCGAAGCGCAGATCGCCGCGCAGCAGTTCAGGGAGATGGGGTTGCAGGAAGGGGAAACCGTCGTGGTCACGCCGCGCCGGGCCCGTGTTTTTCTGGACGAGGCCGCCGGTATCTGACCCACCGCACGGCCGACCCGTCCGGCGCCTTGAAGGAATCGATACCGTGTTGAGTTTGTTGGACAAATGCCCGCGCCGCCTGCTGGCGCTCATCAGCGTGGCCTGCGTGGGCCTGCTGGCCTTCGGCATGTACCTGCAGTACGGGGTGGGGCTGGAGCCTTGCCCCATGTGCATCGTGCAGCGCTACGCGCTGATTGCCGTGGCTATCTTCACCGGCCTGGCCAGTGCCCGGGCCGGCAAGGGCTGGCGGGCGTCCTGGAGCGTGCTGGCGTTGGGATTCGCCGGGTTCGGCGCCTTCACCGCCGCGCGCCAGAGCTGGCTGCAGTGGTTCCCGCCCGAGTTCGCCACCTGCGGGCGCGACTTCTACGGCATGATCGAGAACTACTCCCTGAGCCGTGCCATTCCCATGATCTTCCGTGGCTCCGGCGACTGCACGGCGGTGGACTGGACCTTCCTCGGCGGCTCCATCGCCAACTGGTCCTTCGTCTGCTTCGTTCTCATCGGCGTGGTGTTGCTGGCCTTGCTGGCACGCAGCCGCAAGGCCTGACGCGGCCCACCCCGCCAGGGCTCCCGGCATGCCCGGGGCCTTTTGCTTTTTCCCCTACCATGGCAGGCTGCATTCCCAGGGGAGGGGAGCGCCATGGATTCGACACAACACCTGCTGGAGCGGCTGGAGCAACTGCACCGCATTGGCGCCGCGCTGTCGCGCGAGCGTGACATCCACCGCCTGCTCGAAAACATCCTGGAGGCCGCCAAGCGGCTGCTGGGGGCCGACGGCGGCACGCTGTACCGCGTGACCGAGGATGGCGCGGCGCTGCGCTTCGCCATCGTGCGCACCGACTCGCTGGGCCTGCGCCTGGGCGGCGCGTCGGACGATGCGCCGCAGTTTCCCGACCTGCCGCTGTGCCTGCCCGGCGGCGCCCCGAACGACAGCCTGGTGGCCGTACACGCGGCGGTGCACGACCGCACCATCAACATCGCCGACGCCTACTGCCAGCAGCATTTCGACTTCTCCGGCACGCGCGCCTTCGACGAGCGCACCGGCTACCGCTCGCAGTCGTTCCTGACGGTGCCGATGAAAAACCATGAGAACGAACTCATCGGCGTGCTGCAGCTTATCAACGCCACCGACCCCGCCACGGGCCAGGTGCGTGCTTTTACCGCGCAGGACCAGCGCCTGGCCGAGTCGCTGGCCTCGCAGGCCGCGATCGCGCTGAGCAACCGCCAGCTCATCACGCAGCTTGAAACCCTGTTCGAGTCCTTCGTCCAGCTCATCAACCTGGCCATCGACGAAAAATCGCCCTACACCGGGGGCCACTGCCAGCGCGTGCCGACGCTGACCATGCTGTTGGCCGAGGCCGCCCACGCCACGGACGAGGGGCCGCTGGCGGCATTCGCCATGAGTGAGCGCGACCGCTATGAACTGAAAATGGCCGGCCTGCTGCACGACTGCGGCAAGATCACCACGCCCGTGCACGTGGTGGACAAGGCCACCAAGCTGCAGACGCTGTACGACCGCATCGGCCTGGTCGATACGCGCTTCGAGGTGCTCAAGCGCGATGCGCGCATCGACATGCTGCGTCGCCAGTTGGCGCTGCGCCCCGTGGCCGATGCATACGCCGAAGCCCAACTGCAGGCCACGCTGGAGCGGCAGTTGCAGGCGCTGAACGAGGAGCGCGACTTCCTGCGCCGCTGCAACCGCGGCGTGGAGGCCATGCCCGAGGCCGACCAGCAGCGCGTGCGCGCCATCGGGCAAACGCGGCAGTGGCGCAATCCCGACGGCGTGACCACGGCGCTGCTCACCGCCGAGGAGCAGCACAACCTGACGATCCGCTCGGGCACGCTGACCCAGGCCGAGCGCGACGTGATCAACCACCACATCGTCTCCACCATCAAGATGCTGGAGAGCCTGCCCTGGCCGCGCCACCTGCGCAACGTGCCCGAGTACGCCAGCGGGCACCACGAGCGCATGGACGGCCGGGGCTACCCGCGCGGCCTGACGCGCGAGCAGATGTCGTGGCAGGCGCGCATGCTGGGCATCGCCGACATCTTCGAGGCCCTCACCGCTGCCGACCGGCCATACAAGCAGGGCATGAAGCTGTCGCAGGCGCTGGCCATCATGCGCCGCATGGCCGATGGCGGCCACATCGACCCCGACCTGTTCACGGTGTTCCTGCGCCAGCAGGTGTACCTGCGCTATGCCGAGCGCTTTCTCGACCCCGGCCAGATCGACGCGGTGGACGTGCAGCGGCTGCTGCACCCCGCTATGCCACTGGATTGAGCATGCGTAGACGAACTTTCATCACCGCCGCCGCCTGCCTGGCAGGGACCGCGCAGGCCGGCCAGGACCGCACCACGCGCGCCTTGCTGCGCGCACTGCGCGGCATCGAGCAGGGCGTGGGCGGGCGCCTCGGGGTGGCGGTGCTCGACACCGGCACGGGCCGCCTGGCCGCGCACCGGGGCGGCGAGCGCTTTGCGCTGTGCAGCACCTTCAAGCTGCTGCTGGCGGCGCAGGTGCTGCACCGCGTGGATCGCGGGGTGGAGCAACTGGAGCACCGCATCGCCTATGGCCAGGCCGACCTGCTCGAATACGCCCCGGTGACGCGGCCACATGCCGGCGGCGCGGGCCTCACGGTGGCCGAACTGTGCGAGGCCGCGATGGCCTGGAGCGACAACACCGCCGCCAACCTGCTGCTGGCCCGCCAGGGCGGTCCGCAGGCGCTGACGGACTGGCTGCGCACGCTGGGCGACCCCACCACGCGGCTGGACCGCAACGAGCCGGAGCTCAACGACGTGCCCCCGGGCGACGTGCGCGACACCACCACGCCCGAGGCCATGGCGCGCACGCTGCAGGCCGTGGCGCTGGGCGAGGTGCTCACCCCCGCCTCGCGCGAACGGCTGCAGGGCTGGATGCTGGGCTGCCGCACGGGCGACCAGCGCCTGCGCGCGGGCATGCCGCCCGGCTGGCGCATCGGCGAGAAGACCGGCACCGGCCCGCGCGGCACCAGCAACGACATCGGCGTGCTCTGGCCCCCGGGCCGCACCCCGGTGGCGCTGGCCTGCTACCTCACCGGCAGCACTGCCGACGGCGCGCGGCGCGATGCGGCCATTGCCGAGGTGGGGCGGCGCGTAGCGCAGTGGGTGGCTTCAATGCCTGCTTGATACGGGTTTGCATTCAATCGGATAACTAGGCGGGAAGCCGCAGACAGTGCTGTAGCACGGCAAGGCGAACCAACGACGTTAGACGGTTGAAGGCAAATCCGTATGAGAAGGCGCCGTGTTTCACCTCACGGCAAACACCTGCGCGATGTCTTCGGCGAGCGCTTGCGGCACGCCTGCCTCGGCGGCGAAGCCGGGCCATTGCGCCACTGCCGCCCGCACGCCGGCGACGATGTCCTTGCACACGCCCAGCAGTTCGTAGCGGTCGGCGACTTCACGGAAGTCCTGCTCCGTGATGCCCTCGAACTTGCCGTTCACCGACATCAGGTGCTGCTTGAGCCACTTGTTCCCGGGGTTGAAGGCGAAGGTGATGTCGTAGGCGGGGGCCAGCTCCCAGGCGTGGCCCTGGCGCAGCAGGAAGGAGAAGTTCTTGGTGTGGTCGTCGTGGTTGGCCGCCAGCACGTTGAAGACCATGCGCCGCAGGATCTCTTCCAGGGCAGGGCGGCCCAGGCCCAGTGCCCGCGCGGTCTGGAACAACTGGTGGTAGCTGTGGGCGCCGATCTGGTTGAAGTCCAGGTGCGCCATTGCGCACAGCGTTTGCATGTGGTGGCGCTCGTTGCCGCTGCGGTCGAAGCGCCGGGTCATGAAATGCGCCCGGCCTTCTTCCTCCAGCAGGTGGCACTCGGACATGGTGATTCCCGCCGCCTTGGCCATGAGGGAATAGGCGTATTCGATCCGTCCGTAGTTGCGGCCCTCGCCCAACTGCGCGTCGGCGCCGATGCCGTCGAATTTGAGCAGCCAGGCCTGGAAGTCCTCGGGAATGTCGAACTGGCCCGTGCGCACCTCCTGCGTGTGCGGATTCCAGGCGATGGCCGCCTTGGCGCGGGCGCCGCCCGCCGAGGTGCCCACCTGGATGATCTGGCGCAGGGCCTCGCCCGCGTGGTCGCTGCGGTCGAAGCTGCCGTGGATGGCGCTGCGCGCTTGCGCCACCAGGTGCGACATCCGCAGCGCCGAGGGCTGCGTTTTCGAGGGGCCGCGGCTGGGCTTGAACGTCAGGGCCCCCATGGAGCGCTGTCCCATGTAGGCGAGCCGGTCCAGCGCGGTGACGCTGGCGCTGCCCATGCCCCGGTCGGCCATCCAGGCGTTGATCAGGGCATTGCCGAACTTGTCTGGCAAGGCATCGGCGATCAGGGCCGGCAGGCGCTGGAAGGTCTCGACGGGCAGGTTCAGGAATTCGAAGGGCTCTGTGCCTTGCGCCAGCGGCATTTGCAGCGGAGCGAGCTCGATGCCCGTGCGCAGGAACGCAGGCTCGTACTCGAAGGCGTAGAACCCGGAATCGGGGTTGAGCGCCACGGCGCCGACCTTCTTGCCCCAGATCTCTACGCTGACGGCTTGCACCGGCTTGAACGAGGCCATCTACCGGTCCTTGGACTGGGGGGGCGCCAGCACGCTGCGGCTGCCGCGCTGGCGCCGGGGCTTGCCTTGGGCGATTTGCAGGGGGCTGATCTTCACGGGCGGGCGCAGGTTGGCCAGCCAGTCCGCACGCCCGAGGGCGACGACCACCCGGATGAGCGACTCCACGCGCCCGCCGCGCCCGGTCTCGAGGGCGCGGATGGTCTGGTCGGAGACACCGGCCCGGAGGGCCAGATCCGCCATCGTGATGTTCTTGCGCAACCGCTCCGCCCGCAGTTGCTCGCCCAGCCAGGATTCGAGCTCGGCAGGTGTCGCACTGATATCCGTAAGAGATGGAAATGCAGAGTTCATAGCGGATTTTTCCATGAAGCTATGCAATTTTATAGTTTATGTTTCATCTGGTATAGAAAAGATGAAGCTAATTAAACTATGAAAATTCAATGGTCTTCTGGTATTTTCGGACCAATCAATGAAAAGGCATGCGTTATGAAGGTGTGTACTGCAGGGCCCGCCGGGGCCTGCCCTGGGCGCCCAGCGCACGTTCAGAGCCTTTTCACCAGCACCTGGCTCTTGCGGTCCCAGTTGTACTTGCGCTTGCGCGCCTCGGGCAGCCAGTTGGGATCGACCGGGGCGAAGCCGCGCTTGAGGAACCAGTGCATGGTGCGCGTGGTGAGCACGAACAGGCTTTGCAGCCCCTGGTTGCGCGCGCGCTGCTCAATGCGCTTGAGCAGCTTCTCGCCGTCGCCCGTGCCCTGGCTGTGCGGCGAGACCGTCACGGCCGCCATCTCGCCCGTGCGCGCCTCGGGGTAGGGGTAGAGCGCCGCGCAGCCGAAGAGCACGCCGTCGTGCTCGATGATGGTGTAGTTGGCGATGTCGCGCTCGATCCCGGTGCGGTCGCGCTTGACCAGCGTGCCGTCCTTCTCGAACGGCTCGATCAGTTGCAGGATGCCCGCCACGTCGTCGGCCGTGGCCTCGCGCAGCTCTTCCAGCTTCTCATCGACCACCATGGTGCCGATGCCGTCGTGCACGTAGATCTCCAGCAGCAGCGCGCCGTCCACGGCGAACGGGATGATGTGGCTGCGCTCCACGCCGCCCTCGCACGCCTTGACGCAGTGGCGCAGGTAGAAGGCCGTGTCCGTGGGCTTGTGGCTGTCGGGCACGCTGGCCAGCATGCGGCGCGCCTGGGCCAGCGGCAGCTCGGTGTCGATGGGGTTGTCCTCGCCGGGCGGCTCCTCGGGGCGCATGCGGATGCCGGGCACCTCGGCCATGAACAGCAGTTTGTCGGCCTTGAGCGCCGTGGCCACCGAGGTGGCGACTTCCTCCATGGCCAGGTTGAAGGCCTCGCCGGTGGGCGAGAAGCCGAAGGGCGAGATCAGCACCAGCGCATCCATGTCCAGGCCGCGCTGGATGCCCGCCACGTCCACCTTGCGCACCACGCCGGTGTGCTGGAAGTCCACGCCGTCGAGGATGCCCACGGGCCGCGCGGTGATGAAGTTGCCCGAGATCACGCGCACCGTGGAGCCCGCCATGGGCGTGTTGGGCAGGCCCTGGCTGAAAGCCGCCTCGATCTCGTAGCGCAGCTGGCCCGCGGCCTCCTGGGCGCAGTCCAGCGCCACCGAGTCGGTGATGCGCATGCCGTGCGAGTAGCGCTCCTCGTGCCCCTTGGCGGCGAGCTGCTCGTTCACCTGGGGCCGGAAGCCGTGCACCAGCACGATCTTCACGCCCATGGCCTGGATCATGGCCAGGTCCTGCGCGATGACCGGCAGCTTGCCCGCGGCGATGGCCTCGCCCGGCAACCCGATGACGAAGGTCTGGTGGCGGAACTTGTGGATGTACGGCGCGACCGAGCGGAACCAGGGGACAAAGGTGAAGTTGAAGACGGCGGACATGGGCGGCGTGAACGGCGTGGGCAACAGGAAAAGGCGGAAAAAATGCCTGCGCTCCGCGCGCCAGCAGGCTCGGCGCGGGGATGGCAGGCAGGTTCAGCGCGCAGTGTAGCGGCAGTGTGCCGGGTGCGCAGGGCGCTGGGGGCAGCGCTGCGAAAAATGTAGCTGCTGGCGCTTGCCATGCGGGCGTTTCAGGTGCTTTTGGCACCAGAATCCGCGATGGACAAGCGCTGCAAGCTATCGAAAAGAGAGCGCAGGCGGACCGGCGGGGCGCTGGCGCGGCGGCGTGCGCGGGGCCGGCCGCGCGTCGCGCCAGCGCAGGGCCCAGCGTTCCACGGTGTAGAACGACAGCGCCGCCAGCGTCAGCGAAATCGCCAAGCCCAGCGCCACGGTGAGCGACCAGTGCAGGTCGGTGCGCAGGTAGCGCACCACCGGGTAGTGCCACAGGTAGACGCCGTAGGAGAGCCTGCCCACCCAAACCAGCGCCGGGGCGCGCAGCATCTCGTGCAGCAGCGTGTGCTCGCGCTGCACGGCCAGCAGCGCCATCAGCGTGCCGCCTTCCACCACGGTGATGCCCCAGACCATGGCGTCCATGTTGTCCCACGAATGCGCCATGAGCAGCGGCACCGCGAACACCAGCCACATGCCATGCGCCATGCGCTGGCGCAGCGCGCCGAACCAGGCCGGCTGCTCGCGCAGCAGGCAGGCCAGCAGGCTGCCCATGAGCAGGCCCGAGGCGCGCGTGTCGAAGCGGAAGAACACCTCGTAGAACTGCTGGCCCTGCGCCACCCACAGCACGCGCCAAGCCCAGGCCAGCACGCACAGCAGCAGCACGGGGCGCCAGACCTTGCCCGGGGGCACGTGGCGCACCAGCAGCGCCAGCAGCGGCGGCCACAGCAGGTAGAAATGCTCCTCCACCGACAGCGACCACATGTGCAGCAGCTTGTCCGGCTGGTCGAAGAAGGCGATGCCGTAGTCGGCCAGGTAGAGCGCGGCCACCAGCGCGTCGGCGTACATGTCGTCCAGGCCGGGCCACAGCAGCGGCGCCACCAGGCAGTACACGGCCAGGAACAGCAGCAGCGCCGGCATCAGGCGCAGGAAGCGGCGGCGGAAGAAGCGCAGGTAGTCGATGCGGCCCGCGCCCTGCAGTTCCTGCAGCAGCAGCGAGGTGATGAGGTAGCCGCTGAGCACGAAGAAGATGTCCACGCCGTAGAAGGCGCCCTCGAACATCGGCGCATGGGCGTGCGACAGCAGCACCAGCACGATGGCGACGGCGCGCAGCCCGTCCAGCGCGGGGTTGTAGGGCAGCCCGATGCGGCCCGGGGAAGGGGACTGTGGAACCTCGGCCAAAACCTGGCACCTCCTGAAAACATCGTGGGATGGATGCCCGGGCGGCGCTGCAGCGCAGGAACGACACCGGGAGCGGGGGAGTGGCGGCAACTGCCGCCAGGGGTTTCCGGCATGCGGCTGGCGCATGCCCATTCGGGTAAACCCGAAAGCGGCGGATTGTAGTCAGATCGTGTCAAGAATGTGTAAACAAGGGCGACGGGGGCGGGTGCCTCCGCCGCTGCGGCCTGCATCACCACCTATGGGTTACACCTAGTGACGTGTCTGCGTGTCTCAGTTACACATCCAGAAGGTTGGGACGGTTCCTCACGGATGCGCCTGCATTGTTTACAACGCCAGTGGATTCGTCGCATCGAAGGGGTGAAGCAAGGCCGCTCCATGGGGTGAGCCGTTTGCAGAAGGAGGGGTGAGCGATGACCGGAAAGTATTCAACTGGGGACTGCTCTGTCGGCGAATGCCATGGATAAGCCTCCACCGAATGACTCAAGCGACCTGATTGCCGACCGAAGGCGAAAGCTTGTCAAAGGCAAGGCGGCGATTGCCGCGCAACTCCCCACCGATGGCAGCGATGTCTGGGGTCTGGCGCTTTCCGGGGGTGGCATCCGCAGCGCGACCTTCAGCCTGGGCTTGCTGCGCGGGCTGGCGCAACAGAAACTGCTCAACCGCTTCGACGTGCTGTCAACCGTTTCGGGCGGAGGCTATGTCGGCAGCGCGCTCGGCCGGCTCTATGTGCGCGAGCAACAGAGCCAGGCCGCGCAATCGCAGCCGTCCTCTGCGGCGCCCGCGCCTCCGGTGGCCGACCGGGTGGAAGCGGCGATGGCCCATGTCGAACGCACCTGGTTCGGCTGGTGGCTGAGATCCAACGGACGTTACCTGGCGCCCGCTGGATTCACCGACCGGCTGTTCGCCATCACCATCTGCCTGCGCAACCTCCTGGCATTGCACTTCGAGTTCGGACTCCTGGCCGTGCTGGCCGGATGCCTGTTGGCCGCCGTGGATCTCGGTGTATGGCAGGGCATTGCGGCAAACGGTTATCCGCTCGGCACGGTCACGCCACTTCTGAAACCGTGGCTTCCTACGGCATGGCTGCTGCTTCCGGTTGTCTTGCTGTTCGCGCTGCACTGGGTGTTCGCCTACTGGGACACCCAGTGGGTTGCCAAGCGGTTTGGCCGGTACTTTGCCTGGAAAGCGGCTTTGTGCGTGGCGCTGCTGGCTGCGGCGCTGACCATCTGCGGCCTGGCCGCTCCATCCGCAGGGCAGGGAACCGTGACCCTTTTCCGCCTTCTGCCTGGCATGGCGTTCGTGGCCGTTCTGCTCTTGGTCACTTCTGCGCTGGATGCCAGGTGCACCTGGCGCGGTTTGGTAAGGCAAGCCCGTGACGCGCCGGTGGATGATGTCCTGGCGGAGATGCGCAACCAATTGACCTCGCGGCTGATGTGGTGCCTCGGAATCGGCGCACTCATTCTGACGCTGGGCGTTGCCGAGCGTCTGGCATGGCTGCTGGCATTCGAGTCGAGAATTTTCCAGACGCTTGACCTCGGCATCGTGCTGGCCGTCTTGGCCGGCGCTGCGCAGGCCGTGGTGACAAGCCTTGGCAAGCGCAAGGCCCAGGAGCAGCAGCGCGCGGAGCAGTCCAGCCCCCTCGCGCTCTATCTTCTGCAAGGGGTCGGCTATCTGTTCACGGCGGCGCTTTTTGTCTGCTGGGTGTCGCTGGTGCTGAAAATCAGCTTCGGCCCGGTGTTTCCAGACCTTGGCAAGCCCGGCGGCGCACCGCAACTGCTGCACTTCGGCGCGGGCTGGCTGGCCTTGCTCTGCGTCTTTGTCCCGCCTGCACTCTATGTCGTGGCCACGGGATCGAACCTGGGCTTTCTGAACCTGTCTTCCCTGCACACCTTCTACAAGGCACGGCTGGTTCGCACCTGGTTCGGCGCGACCAACCCGGAGCGGTTCCGGGGCCGCAGTATCGCTTCGGCCCTTGAAACCATCCATGCGAACGAACTCACCACGAGCAAGGTCGAGAATGTCGGCAAGGTCGCCGCAGGGGATGACATCCTGCTCAAGGACTACGCGCCGCACCTCGCCGGCGGCCCCGTCCACGTCATCAACACCTGCGTGAACCAGACGGCGGACCCCAAGGGTAGGCTGTTCAACCGTGACCGCAAGGGCTTGCTCCTGAGCGTGCGTTCCGGCGGCGCTTCACGGCTCAGCCAAGAGGGCTGGAGAGATGAGTTCAAGGGAATTGGCAAGCTCAGTGTCGGCGGATGGGCCGCCATCTCCGGCGCTGCGGCGGCACCGGGCCTGGGTTACCGCACCCAGCGGGGATTGGCGGCGCTGCTCACCTTTGCGGGGGTGCGGCTGGGATACTGGCTGTCGCAATACGAGCGGGCAGGAGAACGCCCCTCCATCTACACCCTATTGGCCAAGGCGAAAGAGAAGCCGCGTGCGCTGCTCCGGGAAATGTCCGCGACATTCAGCGCGGGCGCCACGGACGACTGGTTCCTCAGCGACGGCGGGCACTTCGAGAACACCGCAGTGTACGCGCTGCTTCTCGAACGTGCCAGCGTGATCGTTCTCGCAGACTGCGGGGCCGATCCCGGCTATTCGTTCGAGGATGTGGAAAACCTGGTGCGCAAGGCGCGCATCGACCTGGGCGTGACCATCACCTTTCGCCAGCCGCGCGACCTGTCGTCTGTTCCCCCGACGGCTCCCTCCAGCCTTGTCAATGCCTGGCGCAACAGTCGCAGGTACTTCGGCTCGCTGCAGGAGCTTGCGCGAGACGGCGGCAGCGCCTGCCTGGCGCTCGCCACGATCGACTATCCAGACGTGGCTTCGCAGGCGCCGGGGATTCTCGTTCTGGTCAAGCCCAATACCTGCACATCGGTGGCGCTGGATGTGGCGAACTACAAGCGCCAACACCCGCGGTTTCCACAGGAATCCACGGGCGATCAATTCTTCAGCGAAAACCAGTGGGAGTCCTATTTCTCATTGGGCACCGACCTTGGCAAGCACCTTTCCCATGATTTGCTGGCCCCATTGCGGACGCACCTCGATGCGGTATTCGACCTGGGCGGCAGTGGGCCGGCCTCTCTTTTGCCCACCACACCCAGCGCAGCCACGGAAGAGCAGCCCGCGGCGGCCCCGGCGTCAAGAAGTATCTGGGGGCCGCAGGCAGGCGCCGTCGGCGCGACCCTGGGTGCGGGCGCGGTCATCTCGGTCGCCATTGCTGCCTGGCAGTCTTTCGATGCATACCGCACGGACCAGGCCGAGCGCACCGCTGGCGAGCGCGCCGCCATGGCGAATATCTCCGATCTCTGGGGAGGCCTGTCGTCCACGGCGGCTTCCAGTGACCCGTCGGGGGCCGCGAACAAGCTCGCGGCCGCCTTGCTGCGCGCTGGCGATGCCTATTGCGTGAAAGGCGAGGCGGGCTGGCCCATGAAGTCGGAACTGGGCCGGCATATCGTTGGCGAAGCCGTCCGGGCATGCGAAGCGCTGAACACCGGCATGGGATCGGCGTGCCAGGCATTGGCCGAGGCACGGCACGGACGCGGCTCCATGCCCGCGGAATCCTGCTTCAAGGAAACGCCTGCGCCATCGCAAGCGGTCTATTGGGGGTATGGCTACAGCGCCAAGGAGAAGTCTCAGGGCACACCCGGAGAGTGACTTCGCAGCAAATGCCACTTGCGCAGATGCTCCTGTTTCAATAGCTGCTTGCGCTTGCATGGCAAGGGTTACAGGCTGTTTTTGCTTGTTTTTGTGCTGGGCGCCCTGGCGCGCGCGGATAATCGCGCCCCGTGCCCCTGTCCATCACTTTCCCCGAATCCCTTCCCGTTTCCGCCCGGCGCGACGAAATCGCCGAGGCGATGCGAAAACACCAGGTCATCATCGTCTGCGGTGAAACCGGCTCCGGCAAGACCACGCAACTGCCCAAGATCGCCCTCGCCTTGGGGCGTGGCCGCTGCAATGCGCCCGAGGGGCAGAAGGGCCGCCTCATCGGCCACACGCAGCCGCGCCGCATTGCCGCCAGCAGCGTGGCCAAGCGCATCGCCGAGGAGCTGAAGACGCCCCTGGGCGAGGTGGTGGGTTACAAGGTGCGCTTCCAGGACACGCTGCAAAAGGGCGCCTCGGTCAAGCTGATGACGGACGGCATCCTGCTGGCCGAGACGCAGACCGACCCGCTACTCAAGGCCTACGACACGCTCATCATCGACGAGGCGCACGAGCGCAGCCTGAACATCGACTTCCTGCTCGGCTACCTCAAGCAGATCCTGCCCCAGCGGCCCGACCTGAAGGTGGTGGTGACCTCGGCCACCATCGACGCGGAGCGCTTCGCCAGGCACTTCGCGGGCCAAAGCGGCCCCGCGCCAGTCATCATGGTCTCGGGCCGCACCTACCCGGTGGAGATGCGCTACCACCCGTTCGAGGAAAAGAAGGACTACGACCTGAACGACGCCATCGCCGACGGTGTGGACGAACTCTGGCAGGGCGGGCGGGGCGGCGACATCCTGGTCTTCCTCCCGGGCGAGCGCGAGATCCGCGAGGCGGCGGACCACCTGCGCAAGCATTTGCAGCATTCGCCCGTATTGAGGAGTGCCGAGGTGCTGCCGCTGTTCTCGCGCCTGTCGCAGGCCGAGCAGGACCGCATCTTCGACGGCCACACCGGCCGGCGCATCGTGCTGGCCACCAACGTGGCGGAAACATCGCTCACCGTTCCTGGCATTCGTTACGTGATCGATGCAGGTACGGCGCGCGTCAAGCGCTATTCCTTCCGCAGCAAGGTGGAGCAGCTGCTGGTCGAGCCCATCAGCCAGGCGGCGGCCAACCAGCGCGCCGGGCGCTGCGGGCGCGTGGCCAACGGCATCTGCATCCGCCTGTACGGCGAAGACGACTTCAACCAGCGCGACCGCTTCACCGACCCCGAGATCCTGCGTTCATCGCTGGCCGGCGTCATCCTGCGCATGAAGGCGCTGGGCCTGGGCGACGTGGTGAACTTCCCGTTCCTCGAAGCGCCCTCGGGCCGCGCCATCGCCGACGGCTACCAGCTCTTGCAGGAGCTGGGCGCGGTCGATGAGCGTGGCAATCTGCTGCCCATGGGCCAGGAGCTGTCGCGCCTGCCGCTGGACCCGCGCGTGGGCCGCATGATCCTGGAGGCGCGCGCGCGCGGCGCCGTGGCCGAGGTGCTGGTGATCGCCTCGGCCCTGTCGGTGCAGGACGTGCGCGACCGGCCGCTGGAGGCGCAGCAGCAGGCCGACCAGCAGCACGCCAAGTTCGACGACGACAAGAGCGAGTTCTCGGGCTATCTACGCCTGTGGCAGTGGCTGCACGACGCGCGCGGCGGCAAGGTGGTGGCCATGAGCCGCAAGGAAATGGCCGCGCATAGCGCCCCGGCGCAGCGCCAGAACGCGCGCCAGACGGCCTTCCTGCCCGTGGCCCAGCGCGGCAGCGGCGCCCAGGCGCCGCAGGCGCCGGAGCAGCGGCCCGCAGCCTTTCACCTCGCCGGCACGGCGCCCGCGCCTGATGCCACGCACAAGCTCAGCAACCGCCAGTGGGAGCAACTGCTGCGGCAGAACTTCATCAACATCCGCCGCGTGCGCGAGTGGCGCGACATCCACTCGCAACTGCTCACCGTGGTCAGGGAGCACCGCTGGCAGGTCAACACCCAGCCCGCCAGCTACGAGGCGGTGCACCTGTCCATGCTCTCGGGCCTGCTGGGCAACATCGGCTTCAAGGGCGAGGAGAGCGAGGCCTACCTGGGCGCGCACGGCATCCGCTTCCACCCGCACCCCGGCGCGCACCTGGGCAAGAAGCCCGGGCGCTGGATCGTCGCGGCCGAGCAGGTCGAGACCTCGCGCCTGTACGGCCGGGGCATCGCCGCCATCGAGCCCCAGTGGCTGGAGGAGGTGGGCGGCCATCTGCTGAAGAAGCAGTTGCTCGACCCGCACTGGTCCAAGAAGCAGGCCGACGTGGTGGCCTACGAGCGCGCCACGCTGTACGGCCTGGTGGTCTACAACGGGCGCGGCGTGAGCTATGGCCGCATCGACCCGCACGAGGCGCGCCAGCTCTTCATCCGCCGCGCGCTGGTCGAGGGCGAGTGGGAGACGCACTGGCCTTTCCTCGCCGCCAACCACAAGCTGGTGCGCAAGGTGGAGGAGCTGGAGCACAAGAGCCGCCGCCAGGACGTGCTGGTGGACGACGAGCTGGTCGTTGCCTTCTACGACCAGCACATTCCCGAGGGCATCTACAGCGGCGCCACCTTCGACAAATGGTTCCGCCCCGCCAGCAAGGCCGATGGCGGCCTGCTGCTGCTCAAGCGCGACGAGCTGATGCGCCACGAGGCCGCGGGCATCACCACCGAGAAATTCCCCAGGACCGTCAAGCTCGGCGGCGCCGATTGCTCGGCCGCCTACCTGCACAGCCCGGGCGACGCGCGCGATGGGCTGACCGTGACGGTGCCGCTGTTCGTGCTCAACCAGGTGAGCGAGGAGCGCGCCGAATGGCTCGTGCCCGGCATGCTCAAGGACAAGATCCAGGCGCTCCTGAAAAGCCTGCCGCAGCGCCCGCGCAGCCGCTTCGTGCCGCTGCCCGAGAACGCCGCGCGCCTGGCCGCGCTGTTCACCGCGGACGGGCGCTGGGCCGAGGCCACCGGCAAGGCCGGGCTGATCGACACGCTGCTCAAGCAGGTGCGCGATGAAACCTCGCTCGACGTGAAGCGCGCCGACTTCAAGCCCGACATGCTCAGCCCGCACCTGTTCATGAACTTCCGCGTGACCGACGAGCACGGCCGCCAGCTCGGCCAGGGGCGCAACCTGGCCGCGCTCAAGGCCGAATGGGGCAGCAAGGCGCGCGGTGCCTTCCAGGCGCTTGCTTCATTAAAGATAGCTGGCAGCGCACAGCCAGCAACGGATTCAGATAAGAAACAGCCAAAAAACAGCCAGGAACAAGCGCTGGCAGCTCCTGAAAAGAGAGCGCAGGCCACACCGCCCGCCGCGGCCCCGCACGACGCGCGCTACACCGAATGGCGCTTTGGCGAGCTTCCCGAGCTGATGGAAATCAAGAAGGGCGGCCAGACGCTGCTTGGCTTTCCAGCGCTCATCGACCACGGCGAGGCCGTGGCCATCGAGGTGTTCGACGAGCCCGAGGTGGCGGCCGCGCGCCACCGCGTGGGCCTGCGCCGCCTGTTCGCGCTGCAGATCAAGGACGCGCTCAAGTACCTGGAAAAGAACATTCCCGACCTGCAGAAGATGGCCGTGGCCTACATGCCGCTGGGCACGCAGGAGGAGCTGCGCGCGCAGATCATCGCCGTGGCCATGGACCGCGCCTTCCTGCAGGACCCCTTGCCCACCACCGAGGGCGCCTTCAAGCAGCGCGTGCAGGAGGGCCGTGGCCGCCTGACGCTGATCGCCAACGAGGTGGCGCGCATGGCCGGCGCCATCCTGCAGGAATACGCCGCCGCGCAGCGCAAGATCAAGGACACCAAAAATGCCCCCGAAGCCACGCGGGACGCGGGCGAGCAGCTACAAAAGCTGATGCCCAGGAACTTCATCGCACAGGCGCCCTGGGCGCAGTTGCAGCACTACGCGCGCTACCTCAAGGCCATCGGCGTGCGCCTGGACAAGTACCGCGCGGACCCGGCGCGCGACGCCGCCAAGCTCAAGGAGCTGCAGCCGCTGGAGCAGCGCTACGGGCGCCTGCTGGCCGAGCGCAAGGGCCAGCAGGACGCGCGCCTGCAGGAGTACCGCTGGATGCTGGAGGAGCTGCGCGTGAGCTTCTTCGCGCAGGAGCTGCGCACGCCGTACCCGGTCAGCACCAAGCGGCTGGACAAGGTGTGGCAGCAGTTGCAGCACTGAGATGAAACAACACCCCCCTGAGGCGCTTCGCGCCTTCCCCCCGCTCTCGCATGGCTGCGCCATGCGGGCAGGGGGACGCAGCCAGCGCGGCGGGGCGGCCCTTGCGCGGCTGCCCGCGCATGGGCCGCGCCGGTTTCATTGGCTGCGGGTGACGCATAACTGAAGCGGGTCTCTAGAGAGGCGAATCGCCGTGCTTCCCCAGCGTCCGCACCATCTGCTCGTGCATCGCGTCCACGGCCGGTGAGCGCTGCGAGGTCTTGCTGCGCAGCACCGCCACGTTCATCGCGTCGAGCGGCGGCAGGTCGAACTCCGCCGGCAGGCCCTGCAGTATCTGCAGGCCGGGCGGCACGCTGCAGCGCGTGAGCACGGCGACAGCCAGGCCGCTTTCCACGGCGGCGAGTTGGCCCGCCAGGCTGGAGCTGTGGTACACGATGCGGTAGGCCCGCCGCCGCCGGGCCAGCGCCGAGATGGTGGCGATGCGCGCCAGGCTGGCGGATTCGTACACCGCGATCGGCAACGGGTCGCGCCGCCACACCTCGAACTGCGCGGCGCCCACCCAGACCAGCGGCTCCTGGAACAGAAAGCGCCCGCGCTGTGGCTTGTCGCGCGAGACCAGCGCCAGGTCCAGTTCTCCGCGCACCACGCGCGGGATGAGCGCGGTGGACTGCTCGCACGTTAGCTCGATCTCCACCCCCTGGTAGCGGTGCGCAAAGCTGCGCAGCACCGGCGTGAGGTAGGTGGACGCATAGTCGTCCGGCACGCCCAGCCGCACCCGGCCGGCGAGCTGCGGGCCGAACAGGGTGTCGTGCGCCTCGGCCTGCAGCTCCAGCACGCGGCGCGCGTAGGACAGCAGCTGGGCGCCAGCCGGCGTTACCTCCAGGTGGCGCGGGCCGCGCAGCAGCACGGGGCGGCCGAGCGCCGTCTCCAGCTTCTTGATCTGCATACTGACCGCCGACTGCGAACGGTGCACCAGCGGCGCCGCGCCCGACAGCGAGCCCGCGTCCACCACGGCCACGAAGGCGCGCAGCCAGTCGATCTGGAAGTCTGGGTATGCCATGGCGGGGCCTTCTAGGGTATTCGGTTATCGAATGGTAATCGTTCGAACTATGCGCTTTACTCCCCGGTGCGAATCCCTGAGCATCGGCGGCATGCACTCCAAAGCCGCCCTTGCCACACCTTCATCGCTTCCATCCGGCACGCGCGAGCGCGACGGCCAGTGGCTGCTCATCGCCGGCGGCGTGCTGCTGGGCACCATCGGCGTGTTCGTGGAAGAGGCGGCCCAGCACCCGCTGGTGACGGTGTGGTTCCGCTGCGCCTTCGGCGCGCTGGCGCTGCTGGCCTGGTGCCTGGCCACCGGGCGGGGGCGCGAGCTGCTGCTGGGCGGCCGCGCCCGGTGGGTGGCCTGCGCCACCGGCGTGCTGATGGTGATGAACTGGGCGCTGTTCTTCGCGGCCATTCCGCGCACGTCCATCGCGGTGGCCACGGTGATCTTCCATATCCAGCCCATCTGGGTCATCGTGTTCGGCGCGCTGTTCCTGCGCGTGGCCGTCTCGCCCCTGCAGTGGCTCGCCACACTGGCCGCCTTGAGCGGGCTGGTACTGACCACCGGCCTGCTGAACGGTGCCGCCGCCACCGCCAGCACGGGGGGCGGCTACCTGGCGGGGGTGCTGATGTGCCTGGGCGGATCGCTGTGCTACGCCGCCGTGACCCTGCTGGCCAACACCCAGAAGGCCATCAGCCCTTTCGCCATGGCGTTGTGGCAGTGCCTGGTGGGGGCGGTGGCGCTGGCCTGGGCGCCGTTCGCACTCGGTTGGCCGCAGCAGGGCGCTACGTGGGGCTGGCTGCTGGGCCTGGGCGTGCTGCACACGGGCCTGGCCTACGTGGTGCTGTTCGCGGGCATGGCACGGCTGGGGCTGGGGCGCATCGCGGTGCTGCAGTTCGTGTACCCGCTCACGGCCGTGCTGGTGGACTGGGCGGTGTACGGCCGCACGCTCAGCCCCGTGCAGCTGGCGGGCGTGGTGCTGATGGCGGCGGCGCTGTGGACCATCCGGCGACCGGGCATGGTGGCGCGAGCCATCCCCGCGTCGCCCAGGTGACCCCGGCTCAGGGCTTTCCCCCGCGCCAGCGGGGGGCGCAAGCCTTAGCGTCAGCGGCTTGGCAACTTTTCCAACCGCTTTCGCTATGCAGCCACCCCATCTCGCCCATTGGCCCAGCCATCTGCCCCAGTCCATCACGGTGCCCACTACCGCGCTGCCGGACAACCTCGACACCAGCGCGCGCCGCTACCCCGACAAGGCGGCGCTGGTGTTCTTCGGCCGGCAGCTGCCGTACCGCGAGCTGGCCGACACCGTGGACCGGCTGGCCGCGTACTTGCACGGCGTGGGCGTGCGCCAGGGCGACCGCGTCATCCTGCTGATGCAGAACCTGCCACAACTGGTGGCGGCGCACTTCGCCATCCTGCGCGCCAACGCCGTGGTGGTGCCGGTGAATCCGATGAACCTGGCCGAGGAGCTCAAGCACTACATCACCGACGGCGAGGTGAAGGTAGCCATCGCCAGCGCCGACCTGGGCGCAGAGTTGGCCAAGGCCAGCAACGCCCTGCCGCCCGGCCAGCGCCTGGCGCACCTGCTGGTCACGCAGCCGGGCGAGTACCTGCCGCCGCCAGGGCAGGGCGATGCCATTCCGGCCGCCTGGCAGGCGTGGCTGATCACACAGCACCCGCTGCCTGCGCTGGATGGCGGCGCCACGGCGGCGTGGCAGGGCGCGCTGGCCTGCACCGCCCCCATGCCGCCGCTCACGGTGGGGCCGCAGGACCTGAGCGTGCTGCCCTACACCAGCGGCACCACGGGCCTGCCCAAGGGCTGCATGCACACGCACCGCAGCATCATGCACAACGCCGTGGCCTCGGCGCTGTGGGGCCAGGGCAGCAGCGAGAACGTGACGCTGACCGTCATCCCCATGTTCCACATCACCGGCATGGTGTCGGTAATGCATGCCAGCATCTACCTGGGCGCGACCATGGTGCTGATGCCGCGCTGGGACCGCGAGCTGGCCGGACAACTGATCTCGCGCTACCAGGTGACGAACTGGACCAACATCCCGACGATGGTGATCGACCTGTTCGCCAGCCCGAACTTCCGCCAGTTCGACCTGCACAGCCTGGCCTACATCGGCGGCGGCGGCGCGGCCATGCCGCAGGCGGTGGCGCAGCGCCTGCTCGATGAATACGGCCTAACCTACCAGGAGGGCTACGGCCTGACCGAAACCGCCGCGCCCTCGCACAACAACCCAGCGCAGCACAGCAAGCAGCAATGCCTGGGCATGCCGTTCATTGGCACCGAGTCGTTCATCGCCAACCCTGACACGCTGGAGCCCATGCCCCAGGGCGAGCAGGGCGAGATCGTGGTGAGCGGGCCGCAGGTGTTCGCGGGCTACTGGCACAACGAGGGCGCCACGCGCGCCGCGTTCTTCGAGCGCGGCGGCAAGCGCTTCTTTCGCACCGGCGATCTGGGCTGGATGGACGCAGAGGGCTACTTCTTCATCACCGACCGTCTCAAGCGCATGATCAACGCCAGCGGCTTCAAGGTCTGGCCAGCCGAGGTGGAGGCGCTGATGTTCCGCCACCCCGCCATCCAGGAGGCCTGCGTGGTTTCCGCCAAGGACGCCTACCGCGGCGAAACCGTCAAGGCCGTGGTGGTGCTGCGCCCGTCGCACAAGGGCCAGGTGAGCGAGGACGACGTCATCGCCTGGTGCCGCGAGAACATGGCGGCGTACAAGGTGCCGCGCATCGTCGAATTCACCGACGCGCTGCCCAAGAGCGGCAGCGGCAAGGTCATGTGGCGGCTGCTGCAGGACGAGCAGAAATAGCAGCCAAATTGGCTGTCAGCCCTTTGGGAGCAAGCGCTGGCAGCTATCGAAGCAGTAGCGTCAGTCTTGTTCCTCGAACACCAGTGACGGCGATGCCATCACGCGCGCGGCATCGCCCAGCTGGTGGATGAGCCGGTTGGCGAAGTAGCTGTTCTGCGTATCCGGCTCCAGCGCCGCCACGGCCAGGTTGGCCAGCGGCTGGTTCAGCGGTACGTAGTAGCTGCCGGCGGGCACGTCGATGGCGGCGCGCGTGGCGCCGACTTCCACGCGCACGATGTCGCCGCCACCGGCCACGCTGCCGCGCACGTCCTCGCGCACGCCGGTGCTGCTGCTGGTCTCGGTGTAGGTGTCGGCCAGCACCGAGCCGGCCTCGGCCACGCGCAGCACCTGCAGGCCCAGCAGTTGCAGGCGCTCCACGGCGGGGCCGGCGCTGGCGGCCAGCCAGTAGCCGCAGGGGCGCGCGCGGGTCTTGAGCGGGCGCAGGGTGAGGGCGGAATTCCACTGCACCTGCACGCTGCGGTCGGCGCCGGTCACGGGGTCGAGCATCAGCAGCTCATGCTGGCCGGGCGTGGGGCCGGCCTCAATGGTGACCTCGCCCCGGCAGGCCTGGGCGCTGATGTCGCGCGCCACGAACGAGCGCACCTGCGCCAGGCTCTGGGCGCGCTCGGCCGTGCTGCGCAGCGCGCTGGCCATGGCCGTGACCTGGGTGTGCACGCGGCGCTGCAGGTGCGCGCGGCCGATGCCCACGCCACGCGTCTCCACGAGCAGGCTCACGGTGTTCTTCAGGCCGTTGACGTTGCGCCCGGTGTCGGGCTGCACGCCGCCCATGGACACGCGCAGGTCCTGTAGGTCGGTGGAGGTGGTGTAGTACCAGTCGCTGCTCAGCTTCT
>Ga0222428_100148_pt1 | contig 79005 bp, 67 predicted proteins | sample 2B5Ametagenome_FD_182471 | JGI IMG/M metagenome (GOLD analysis project Ga0222428, IMG submission 182471) | Enriched microbial communities from leaf-cutter ant dump, University of Wisconsin, Madison, United States - 2B5A (version 2) | ecosystem: Environmental > Terrestrial > Nest > Insects nest >...
TTAACTTAAAGCAAGCTTTAAGTTAAATCCCGTCCGACTTGCATGTATTAGGCCTGCCGCTAGCGTTCATCCTGAGCCAGGATCAAACTCTCCATTGTAAAATGAAGTTTTTGATTCCAACTATTTACATAATCAGAATTCTTTTTTTATATCTCTGATCTTGGACCGAATTGAACTATTCTTGAATTTGTTCATGACTTTCGACTTTCGTCTGTCTACCCGTCACGCTTACATGATTGTGTTTTCTTAAAGAACTTCTCTCGCTTCAACTTCCGTATCCGCTATATTCCGATGGGCACCAGGCCCCTCTTTATCTTTTTTGTTTCCCTCCGTTTCCGTTGGGACTGCAAAGGTAGAAATCTTTTTTGAACTTCCAAAAAACTTTTGAAGTTTTTTTTTCTTTTCCCTTTTTCCGATTTCCGCGTTTAACTCTCGTTAAACCCTTCTTTTTTCATGGATACCTGCTCTCGCGGTAACCGTCCCTCCCTTGCGGAGTGGTGCAAAGATAGGGAGTTTTCGGGCAAACTTCCAAGACTTTTGTTCTTATTTATTTCGTTTTGCCGCTAACTGGCTGTGAACTTGGGGGATTCTTTTTGTGAAACAGGATCTTGGAGGACTCCGGGAGGCAAAAATGGCCGGTTATCCGCGGATCTGCGGCAGACTCTGGGGTACAACGGGAGACCGGGGTGGCGACCGGAGGACTGGAAGAGGATACAGAACGCCGTGAAATCCCGCTCCGCGGATTATAGAGCACTCCGGGGCACAGGCGGAACCGAAGAATGTCAGCAGCCTCCCGGCACTCGCCCGGAATCCGGAAAGGGCAAGGAAGCGGGAGGCCCGGTGGCAATACGCTGATCCGGCAAAGATTGCAGCACGGACGGTGCGGGTGGACAACGGAAAAACAGACGGATATTCCCTTCCAGACCGGGCTCTTCGTGGGATCACGGCGCGAGGAACAACCCGAAAATTTCAATTCGATAGCCTATGGAAAACAATAGTAATAGCTCAAGGAAAAGTTATGCTTTTACTTAGGTTTTAGTTAGGTTTTGTTTAGGTTTAGTTTAGGTTTTGCTTAGGTAAAATCTAAACTATACCTAAGGGATAGCTAACTTAAATTTAATTTACTGCTAAGCTAATATTAAACTTATCCATAAATACGAGTAACAATGGGTGGATCATAGACAGAATTACTCGCTACAGGGAATTGTTTTTACTAAATCAACACATAATAACACGTCTCTATCTTCTTCAGTTAATCTTTAACAGGAAGGAATTCTTGCTAAGCACTTATAAATACCGTTTTAATAGCGATATAATGGTTAACTTATTTGCTTTATGAAGGGGAAATAGTGTCCGCCGCCCCCCCCCAGTTGGCCAGCCCCAGAACAGAGACTTCCCACTCTATCTCAAGCCGACTTTAATTAAGAGATCATTAGATGATAGACTATACTTTTTTTCGGTAACCCCAAAACTTAATATGGCAGTAATGTTAATAACAACCAAGAAAGAGCATGTTATAATTCTATAGATATCATTGCAAATAGAGTCAATAATACAAACAGGTATAGCTGATATTCAAGCGCTGGACTCAAGCAAGAGTCATTTTTTTTTGCAAAATCGTTTAACTATAAATGGTAGGATAATTTTAGAAAAACCAACGAACCTGTACGGAAAACTTATTGTTTATTGGCTTTAAAAACCCAAAAACGTTGAAGTGTATAATTAAAACCTAAGGAGACAAGCAACTCAACAAGTAGCTTCGAAAACAAGAAATTAAAACGGTAGACATCCACCAGAAAATGTATACCGGTAGATTTAAGCAGAATACTGCCACTGACAACAATCACAAACTTCCATAACTGGCTACCAACAGAATTTTGAGTGCTACCAAAAGACCAATACCGATTGATCAGAAAATTTACGACAGCGCCAAGGCTCCCGCTGATTGCGTTGGAGAAAGGTGCACTAATATGTAACAGTTTATAACAGGCGGAATATACACCAAAATCAAACAATCCGCCCAGAAAAGCGGACAGTTGTGCTTTTAGAAAAGTAACAACTCTTGAAGACATATTTAGCCCGCCTCCTCTTGTTGTTTTTTCAATTTATCTTCCTTATCCTTCGCATCCCCCAATTTTAACAACAGACGTGTATCATTTGCATTAATAATAAAAAGCAACAGGCAAATCACAAATACACACCAATTAATGGAACCGGGTATCAATACCTCCAATAACATCACCAAGGAAATAATTACACGTATTTCTGTCGGGCCCAAGATTCCGGCATCTATAGTATACTTATCAGTAATTCTATACCGAAGTTGGGATATAATCATCGCCCATCCATATAAGGAGACTAAAGTAAAGCCGAGATATTTATAATCACCTGTCGTGTAGAGTACATATCCCAATCCGATAAATACCGTACTGATCCAATCCATTACAATATCGAGTGCAAATCCATACCAACGGCGTGATTTATTCCTATAAAATGCAATACGTCCATCCAATGAATCACCAAACCATTGTACAAAAAAACCAGGAATACCTAAAAGTAAATACCGGATATCAACATATTCTGCTAGTAAAAAACTACCTAAAACCATCAGGGATCCCAAAAAACCGATCGCCGTAAGGCCATCAGAAGTAATCCAATTCGGAACCCTCGGCACGAGGTACGTAATCAACTTTTGTTCGGGTTCACTCAGGATATTTGTTCTTTTTCGATCTTGAAAAAGCTTTTTATTTATTTTAAACTCACTCATTATCTGTGATTATAACCATTTATTTTCTTTATACCAAGCCAGTGCCTCCATTAAGCCCGCTTTCAAATTATATTTAGGTTGGTATTGTATTTGGCTTTGAGCCAATGAAATATCACAGCCCCAGTTTTCTGCTGTAAGTTCATTCAGTCGCTCTGGATATAGTACAGGTATTGTTTTAGAATTTTTATATACACGTTCAAAGATTACAGCCACTGCTTTGACAATCCCCAAGGGAATATGCATCCTGATCATTTTCTTCTGCGTGAACTCTTTAAAAATTTTGGCCATTTCATAACGATCATAAATGTGCCCATCACTTAGATTATAGCTATTTTTCCCACCTTGATCAAAACGACAGGCGTTTAAAATCGCTTGGACTAGATCCGTCACATAAATAAAGCTTAGCTTTTGAGGAGATTTTCCGACATAGGCATCCATTCCACCGTTCATTGTCTTGAAAAGAATAAAAATATCTTTCTCTCTGGGGCCATATACTGCTGTTGGCCGCAAAATTGTCACTGGTTGATCATCAAACTCGCTCAATGCGAGTTCCGCCTTACTTTTGCTTCGACCATAAGCTGTCACTGGGCAGTAGGGATTACATTCATCAATTAAATTGGATGCATAAGGAACAGGCCCTATGGCTGCAAGACTACTTACAAATACAAATCTGCGGATTGGGTTTTTCAATGAAAAACAAGCCGACGCCAAGTTTTTGGTATAACCAACATTGACCTTGTCTAAATCTTCTTCGCGTTTGGCACGCGTCATTGCCGCCGCATGCACAACATAGGTATAGTTTTCCGATTCCAATAAAGCTTTGATGGAAGCTTCATCAGTGAAATCAGGATAAACAAATTTATCCACAACAGAACGAATTTCTGAAACATCACTCGACTTTCTAACGGCAGCATGAACTTCCATTCCTGCTTCCTTCGCCGCCCTTGTCAAATGATAACCCACAAAACCACTCGCTCCAGTGATTAATATTTTTTCTATCATAATGATTTTTGATACAAACGATAACGTTTGTACAATTCTCCATTCATTTGTTCAATGGCATGGTTCATCATGTAATTATGCTCCAACATCCACGAACATTCAGCCCCTTTTATATTGGAACCTTTCGATTCTTTAATAATCCGGCCATACAAACAGGCTTCAATTCCAAGCTTGCGATAATCTTCCAATACACCCAACATCAATACCCGTAGCAAATTAATTTTTTTCTTTCCGAACAACAACTTAAAAATACCCGTAGGAAGTAAACGGCCTTTCTTTACTTTGATAAGAATTTGATTGATATCGGGGATACCTAAGCCAAAACCAACGAGCTCCCCGTCTTTTTCGGCCACAATGGCAAAACGTGGATCGAGGATCATCTTCAGATCTTTAGCCGTATAGTTAAATTCATCTTCCGTCATCGGAACGAATCCTGAATTTTTATCCCAAGCTCTATTATAGATATCACGAACCTTAGCAGCTTCGTTTTTAAAATCCTTTACATTAAATTGGCGTAATGTAATTCCTGACCTTTTTAAACGTTCCTCCAACTTATCCAAAAGCTTTACAGATCGCTTATCGGCAGTTTCTTCCATGACCAGATACGCCCTAAGATCTACTTTATGTCCATAACCGGCATTGGTAATCAAATCCATGTAATAGGGTGAATTGTAAGGCATCATCGCTACTGGTGGCCTATCAAAACCCTCAACCAAAAGCCCTACCGTATCATTGGTTGATAAATTGATGGGGCCGACGATGGTATCTCCACCTTTAGCTTTTACCCATTTCTCAGCAGTTCCAAACAAAGCATTAGCCACCTCCTGATCATCGATACAATCAAAAAATCCCCATTGCCCTTCATTGACATGATTAAAGGCGTTGTGGTTGTTGTTCCAAATCGCGCAGATTCGGCCAACGATCTCATCATTACGAAAAGCTAGAAAGGGTTGTGCTTGAGAATGTTTGTAAAAGGGATGCTTGTCAGGGGAAAGCAAATCGAATTGTTCAAGAAATAAGGCCGGTACATAATTAGGATTTCCCGCATAGAGGCTATGAGGGAAATCTATAAACAGCCGTTTTTGTTTCTTTGTTTCAACGGGTACAATCTGAATCATATACGATTAGATTTTATATTAATGTTTCAACTTCAGCTTGTTTGAATACTTTAACCATCTTCTCAATTGCTTCATCGATTTGGTCATAAGTATGTGTCGCCATCAATGAAAAACGAATCAAAGACTCCTCCGCAGGAACTGCCGGAGAAACTACCGGGTTAACAAATACACCATCATCTTGGAGCATTTTAGTCACCCAGAAAGTTTTTTCATTACTACGAATAAATATTGGCAAAATAGGGCTTTCCGTAGCGCCTAGATCAAAACCATGGTCTAATAATTGCGCTTTGGCGTAATCTGTATTTTTCCATAATTTTTCAATGTGTTCAGGTTCATTTTGAATAATCTCCAGCGCTTTCAATGTAGAAGCAACAGAGGCTGGCGTCATCGACGCACTAAACATTACTGAACGTGCATTGTGTTTCAAGAAATCAATCACATCAGCATCGCCCGCTACGAATCCACCTAAAGAAGCTAATGATTTACTAAACGTACCCATGATCAAATCTACATCGTTATTAAGCCCAAAATGCGACGCTGTACCAGCGCCTTTGTGCCCAATAACACCCAAGCTATGCGCATCGTCCACCATAACGGCAGCATCAAACTCATTGGCTATCGTAGTGAGTTCTGGTAAGTTAACAATATCACCTTCCATACTAAAGATACCGTCCGTACAAATTAGTTTTGCGCTTTCTTCAGGCAATCTGGATAATTTAGCGCGCAGATCGTCCATATTGTTGTGACCGTATTTGATCACCTTCGCAAATGATAAACGGCTTCCATCAATAATAGATGCGTGATCACGTTCATCCAGCAAAATATAATCGTTACGGCCCATCAGACAAGACAAAGGGCCAAGATTTGATTGGAATCCTGTGCTAAACAGAATCGCGGCCTCTTTACCTACATAAGCAGATAGTTTTTCTTCCAGTTCTACGTGAATATCCAAGGTACCGTTTAAGAAACGCGATCCAGCACATCCAGTACCATACTTTTCCAAAGCATCTTGCGCTGCTTTTATAATACGTATATCAGTCGTTAACCCTAAATAAGAGTTAGAGCCGAACATCAATACACGTCTACCATCGATTTTTACCTCGGTATCTTGTTTTGATTGAATAGGCCTAAAATAGGCATATAAGCCCTTAGCTTTTAACTCCTCTACAATCTTAAATTGCGATATTTTTTCGCCTAACTTTCCTTTACTCATGCGATAAAAAGGTATTTCTAAAACTATTTCTAACTTTTAGATGTTATTGTAACAAACAAAATTCTCGAATTGGACTTTTATATAAAAAACTCTGTCTTCGAATAAAAATCTGCTCTATCCACAATGTAAGTTGAAATTCTACGTTGTCTATATTCACAATAATTCCAAAAAACGTTGCAAACATACGAAAACATAATCTGACTTTCACTTAAATTTAGTCATATTTTTAACACACCGCCCAAAACAGTTAATTTTATTTTAATACTCTCCTAACATCTTCCCCACACAATTCTACTATAAAATAAGACAATTTTAATAATTATATTTGCGAACTTTAAATTATCCTATAATTAGTTACATTTAGGTTCATTGCACTAGCAATGGTATAGACTTACTAATATACAACAATATATGGCTTTATCTTCAGATATCAATATAAAAAATAAAAAAGCTTCTTTTGAGTATCATCTACTGGACAGATACGTTGCTGGAATTCGACTTTTAGGCACAGAAATAAAATCAATACGGGAGGGAAAAGCAAATATTAACGATAGTTTCTGCAGTTTCTTCGAAGATGGACTTTACATTCGTAACATGCATATTGCCGAATATTCCATGGGTTCATTCTACAATCATGAAGCAAAACGCGACCGCCAGCTTCTGCTGACAAAAAAAGAACTTAAGAAATTAAAAGAAAAAGGTGAAGAACGCGGTTTTACAATTGTTCCATTGCGCATATTTATCAGCTCACGTGGTTTTGCAAAAGTTGAAATTGCCCTTGCACAAGGGAAAAAAGACTTCGATAAACGGGAAAACATAAAGGAAAGAGATGTCAAACGTGAGCTTGATCGCGTTATGAAATTCTAACTTTGTCATTGCGCCAGGACAAATGCCCCTGGCGTGATGCCTACCCTATTTTTAAACAGCCGAACAAAATAATTGACATCATTGAATCCTGCCCCAAAACAGGACTCCTTAACATTACGGGTCAAGAGCAACAACTGCTTAGCTCTATGAATACGCTGCTGAATCACATATTCCATTGGGCTAAGCCCAAGTTCTCTGTTGAACATCCTGGTCAAACTGGCCTTGCTCATATGCGCGGCCTTCTCCAATAGGTCTATCGATATCTTCTCTGTAATATTCCTACGGATAAAATCTTGTAAATGAACAAGTACCTTATTACACGATTTCCCCACCTTCAACGCCACGAGAGACTGCGACTGCAGCAATCGAATCGTGAGCTCCTTAAATGTCAGATCTGCCAAAACATCTTTAAGCGGATTCTCGCTTATAATAATCTGAAATAATTTATTAACCAATTCGGCCATTTCGTTGGAATTGTAAAGATGAAAAAGTTCCGGATCAATATACCAGCGGTCCAGCTGTTCCTTTGGATAAAATTCATTTAAATAATCCAATACAGCTTCTATTTTCTCTTTTCGGATAGTGAGCGCCGAACACTGTGTAGGCCGCTCCAGCGTAGCTTCTGGAAAGTCAATATGCATACCGACCATGGCTGGCAATACGATCGTCTGTCCAGGTAGATAGTCGAAAGCTTTCATATGATCCAGGTGCATAATTTTCTTCCCTTGAATCATATTGATCATGACCAGGTCATCAAACCGCAGGGGTACATATTCAGACACACGATATGTCTCAAATATATTCAGTTCCAGGCTATCCAATGTAAATGCACGGCGGTTTTCTACCAGCGTACTGAGTTCCCTTCCCTGAGAAAATGGCAATGTGTGAATCCGTGTACTATCCTTCATATCGTATCAACTAAATATAATTGGAAATCAATCAAATATAACAAAAAAATCGAGCATTTGTTTCGGGGTATCCTGGAATAATATGCTTTGCTGCGCTGCAACGATGCTGCTATGCTTTGCTTCAATAATGCTATGGTATTGAATAATTGCTGGCTAACTTTGATAAGAAGGGATTAAAAATAAGTAATAATAAATCATATGAGCGTAATTCAAAGACCATCGTTCAAAGAACGATACGACAATTACATTGGCGGTAAATTTATTGCCCCGATCCAGGGAAAATATTTCGACAACATCTCGCCGGTGGATGGTAAAGTATATACCCAGGTAGCGCATTCAACGAAAGAAGATCTCGATCTGGCAGTTGATACGGCGTCCAAAGCCTTTGAAACCTGGGGGAAAACATCGGCAACCGAACGCAGCATTATTCTCAACAAAATTGCAGACCGCATCGAGGCTAACCTGGAATATATTGCTGCAGTAGAAACCATAGATAACGGAAAAGCGGTACGTGAAACGCTAAATGCGGATATCCCGCTTGCCATTGATCATTTTAGATACTTTGCGGGAGTAATCCGCGCAGAAGAGGGATCAATAACCGAATTAGACAGCAATACCGTTTCCCTCATTGTGCACGAACCGATAGGCGTCATTGCACAGATCATTCCATGGAACTTCCCAATTTTAATGGCGGTATGGAAACTTGCTCCAGCTCTTGCTGCCGGAAATACCGTTGTTTTAAAACCGGCAGAAAGTACACCCGCATCAATTCTGGTCCTCATGGAAATTATTGGCGACCTGATACCTCCTGGCGTGGTAAATATTGTCAATGGCTTTGGGTCCGAACTGGGCAGGGCTTTGGTAACAAATCCAAAAGTTGCGAAGGCAGCCTTTACAGGTTCCACAGCAACGGGCCGATTGGTCATGCAATACGCTACAGAAAATATTATCCCCGTGACATTGGAATTGGGTGGAAAATCCCCAAACATATTCTTCAGCTCTGTCATGGATGCTGACGATGCGTTCTTGGACAAAGCGATCGAAGGGGCTGTTTTATTTGCCCTTAATCAGGGAGAAATATGTACATGTCCCTCGCGTTTATTGATCCAGGAGGATATCTACGATAAGTTTATTGCACGTGTTATTGATCGGGTCAATCAGATCAAAGTTGGCGACCCATTGGATCCGACAACAATGATGGGAGCCCAAGCTTCCAAAATTCAAAAAGACAAAATCATGTCTTATATCACACTGGGTAAACAAGAAGGAGCAGAAGTGCTAACCGGCGGAGACGAAAATAATGTCGGGGCAGGTTTTGAAGAAGGTTATTACATCAAACCAACGCTATTCAAGGGGAATAATAAGATGCGTATTTTCCAGGAGGAGATTTTTGGTCCGGTCTTGGCTGTTACAACGTTCAAAGATGAGCAAGAGGCCATAGCTATTGCGAACGACACCATATATGGCCTTGGAGCCGGTGTATGGACCAGAGATGCACATCAACTTTATCAGGTTCCACGCGCCATCCAGGCTGGTCGCGTATGGGTCAATCAATACCACTCCTACCCAGCAGGTGCCCCATTCGGAGGCTACAAGCAATCGGGAATCGGTAGAGAAAATCATAAGATGATGCTTGCTCATTATCGTCAGGCAAAAAATATGTTAATTTCATACAGCAAAGAAAAACTAGGGTTCTTTTAACAATGGCCAACAGAATAGATAGTACGGACAAAGCAAAGGAGCTCATTCATACACTTGAAGCACAACACGGCCCATTGATGTTTTATCAGGCAGGTGGCTGCTGTGAAGGTACTCAACCTCAATGTTTCGAAAAAGAGGGATATTTTCCGCGGATGAATGATGCCATGATCGGATTGGTTGAGGGATATGAGTTTTGGGTAGACCGGGATTTGTTCGAGTACTGGAAACATGCACATTTCACCCTCGATGTGCTGGAAGGTTTTGGCCCCGGTGGTTTTTCATTGGAAACACCGTTAGGAAAAACCTTTAAAGTACATTATCGGCTCTTTACGGAAGAAGAATTAAAAGAACTTAGTCCGGTCAAACGTAGTGAATAAACACAGAAAACGGGTGGATTACTCCACCCGTTTTAAATCTTTGCCATCGCAAACAAAAGCATCCCAGTTAAATTAGGAAAATCATTCTATATCTAGCCCCTCTAAGACAGGAATTGGCTGCTTATTTTCATCCAAAGCAACAAAGGTAAAAACACCTTCTATGGCCATTTCGCGTCCTTCTTTATACATGTGCTCCAAAAATATTTCAACTTTCACCTTGAGACTAGTACGCCCGACATTTTGGACACGTGCGATTGCTTCAATAATACTTCCCGAAGGAATTGCCTTATTGAAATCAATACGGTCGGTGGACACAGTCACTAAAGTTTTGCGGCAGAATCTCGTAGCCGCCATGAAAGACACTTCATCCATAATGGACATCGCCTTACCGCCGAATAAGGTATCGTGATGATTTGTCAGAAAAGGAAATACTGTTGTACATACATGCGTTTCCGATAAATCAATACGTTCTTGTAAAGTCATTTATTGTTTTAATTTTGTCGATTTAAGAGGACACAAATGTAAGGCTATCCCAAAACAATTGAGTCATTTTTATCCCATATTTTCTTCGATATCCACCCCTATACCCTTTAATAACAGCGAGGCATTGAAGATCTTACACTCTCCGGTCTTCAATTTATAGTCAAACAGCATCTGCCCTTCGTCCACCTGAATGTCAAAATGATAATTTTTGATTTCTCCCGGAAACTCCTGTTCCAAGCTGGACAACTGCAAATCATGCGTAGCCACCATTCCTTTCCCATCCAAGCGGACTAATTTTTTGATAATCGCGCGGGATCCCAAATACTTGTCCACCGAATTTGTACCACGTAGCATTTCATCAATCAGGAAGAAACTATCCGTAGAGTAAGCGACTGTATCTAATATAAATTTCATTCGATTGAGCTCTGCCTTGAAGGTAGAGGTACTTTCATTCAGGTTATCCCGTATACGCATATAGGATATAAGCTTATAAATCGGCAGCCGAAATGTTGTAGCGGCAACGCTGGCTCCGGCATAAGCCAGAACTGCATTTATTCCAATTGTCCGCAAGAATGTACTTTTTCCCGCCATATTGGATCCGGTGACCAATGCAACCCGATGATCCATACTTGTATAATCATTGGCAACAACCTGTTCGCTCGGAATCAGCGGATGGAAAATGCCTTGTGCTTCAATCTTATCTTCATTAGGACGGTTTAAGATAACCGGGTAAATATAAGTTGGATGGTTTCTTTTCCAGATGGCCAGACTATTCACGGCCTCCACTTTTGCCAGGGTATCAAATGAATTCAGAATTTCCTTTTCATACTTATTTTTCCAATCTATAATCGCCAATACCTGTCTAAAATCCCAAAGCAAAAATAGATTCAGAAATAGACCAACGAACACATTATTTCGCGCATCTAGATTATTGATCAGTGCAGCGAGTTTTTTAAACGCTTTTGAAATAGGTTCAGCATGATTCCCTTGCTTTAATTCATTCGCCATTTCCTGTAGCGATGCAGACTTCCATGAATGGCTTTCAATAGCCTGTATGGCATCGGCATAGGATCCCAGCATTCCACCTATCTTGTCGATTCTTGAAGAGAATAAACTTATGTTACCTGCTTTGGCAAAAGCCCAAAGCACATGAAACAGGCCCAATATGGTGGCGACAGCCGCAAATTTGGGAATAAAAAAACTTCCAATGAGCGCCACCGCAAATAAAGCCGGACCAACCTTGACATACATGCGCATGAAGTCGTTTCCAAAGTTAAAATTCCGATCTTGAAAATAATTGGACAAAAAAGCTTTAATATCCAGCTTATGATTTAGGTTTGCCAGCAGTTTTGCCTGAAAATCCCAGATCCATTCGGATTCATTTTCCAATTCTTTCGAGGCTTCCTGATTGCGCCAGATCTGCTCCTTATCCAAAGGAGCACTGAACCAAGACGCCAGAAGGTCAATACCCTGCTTCGTTGTCGAACGGTTCAATTGGGCAAACAAAGAATAGGATCCAAATACATCCATATCCGAACTATAAGGATGGTTGCCGTCTTCAAATTGCTCGCCATGGGCATACATGTTCGCTTTCCCTTCCGCTATGGTCTGTTCGTTGGAAAGCACCTTTAAATAGGCTTCAAAATAATTTTTCTGAAGTTCCAGTTTACTTTGCCGGCGCACCAAATAAGCAAAAAGGAATAGCAAAGCAAAGAAACAAAAGAACACCAGGGGTAGACTTTCCAACTGAAAAGTATAAAACAACAGCGCTCCACCGCCAAGAATGACAAAGAGTCGGGTTAAACTCAGGGTATTCACCTGCTTATTTAATTTTAAGACCGTTGCCGCAATTTCCTGATGCTTTTGCGCATATAATGTAGCTATTGGAATCATTCCTAAATAATTTTTTATTCCATTAATCATTCAACTACCAGGCCTGATCGCCCACCAAAGGCACAAAACGGAAGGTATCTAATTCTATTCGATCAAAATCATTTTCTCCCACACGAATTATTGTTACCATTTTTTGAGACTTCTCGTCTCCCACCGGAATAACGAAAATCCCCCCTATTTTTAACTGTTTCAGCATGATTTCAGGCACAAATGGGGCTCCCGCAGTCACAATAATTTTGTCGTAAGGGGCATGCTCTACAATACCTTTGGAACCATCACCTAGAAAAAAATTTGCCTTATACCCCATATAGGGCAGAACCTGAATTGTCCGTTGATAAAGATTCTCCTGACGTTCTATGGTATATACGTCAGCGCCAAGTTCAAGTAAAATACAAGTTTGATAGCCTGATCCAGTTCCTATTTCCAGAACCTTATCTCCTTTTTTCACGTGGAGCAATTCGGATTGATAAGCGACAGTATAGGGTTGTGATATCGTCTGCCCGTCACCGATAGGAAAAGCAATATCCCGATAAGCCTGATTCCAAAACGTTTCATCAAAAAAGAAATGGCGTGGTACCTTTCCAATGGCTTCCAATACTTTTTGGTCCTCAATACCTCTTCCTTTTAGATGCTCGACCAATTTCTTGCGTGCACCTCTTTCCCGATAATTATCAATAAACTTATACGCCATGATATTTCAAATTTACTTTTAAAAAGGGATATATAGTCGAACTATTCACAAATCATTTAACATCAAGCCGATACATGATGGCGAATACCGAATACAGAACAAGGCTGCGTTACTTCAAAAAGACCTAATCCAAACAGCAACAGTAGATTAAAAATGACTATCGCTTTGGTTTCAGAATAATTACTACATGATTCTTCCAGGGTAAGCATAAAAAGCTGCAATCTTAATAAGGATCGACATCGACCTGCACACGAACACCGCTATTGGTCTTATCAAGCTCAAATTCCAATAAAACGGAGCGGATCAATTCCTTTACTTTGGCAATACTGATATTTGTCCGTTCAATCTTGAGGGTAATGGTCTGAATAAAATTATTCCGTACCCGGGAGACCAGTGGCGGTTCGGGGCCCAGAACTCTTGCACCAAGTTGCTGGCGTAGTGCCGAAGCAAAACGATTGGCAGAATCATAACATTTTTGAAAATCAATATGCTTAATATCAATACGGATAAGCCTATAAAATGGAGGGTAAAGATAATTCTTCCGCTCTGTGATTTCCGTCATAAACATCCCCTCATAATCATTGTTAACGACCTGCTCCAAGACCCTATGATTGGTGGTATAACTTTGGATAATTACTCGTCCTCCGGCTTCCCTGCGACCAGCCCGGCCAGCAACTTGGGAAAACAGGGAGAAAGAACGCTCATAAGCGCGAAAATCAGGGAAATTAATAATTGTATCCGCATTAACCACTCCGATTAAGCTGACACGTCCAAAATCAAGCCCTTTGGCGACCATCTGAGTACCGATCAGCACATCAAACTCGTGCTCATCAAAGGCCGTAATTATCTTGTCAAATCCATACTTTCCTTTGGTGGAATCCAGATCCAACCGTCCAATACGAATCTCCGGCATCAGCAATTCCAGCTCCTCTTCCACCCGTTCTGTTCCAAACCCTTTACTTTCAATATGCGGCATGCCACAAGCTGGACAGACCCGAAGCGGCGGTTCGACGTGTCCACAATAATGGCAATGCATCATGTTGGAGCTTTTGTGATACGTCAAACTGACATCGCAATTCACACATTTGGCTACAAAACCGCAGGTATTGCACTGGATCATAGTGGTGTGTCCACGTCTATTCTGAAACAGAATAACCTGTTCCTTATTTTTAACAGCCTCTTCAATCGCTTTTAACAGCGTACCTGAGAAATAGGAGAACATATTTTCTTTTCGCCCTTCTTCGGGAATATTGACCAGTTCGACACTGGGCAATTGCGCATTACCAAAACGCTCCAATAACTGTACAAATCCGTATTTCTTTGCTTTTGCGTTATAATAACTTTCCAACGATGGTGTTGCAGACCCCAACAGCACCTTAGTCTGATGCAAAAATCCTAAATAAATGGCCGTATCCCGAGCATGGTAGCGTGGTGCAGGATCAAATTGCTTGTATGAGCTCTCATGTTCTTCATCGATAATAATAATTCCCAGATCCTGAAATGGAAGAAATACAGAGGAACGGGCGCCAATAACGACCTGAAATTCGTTCTTCATTACTTTATGCCAGACTTCGGCCCGTTCGTTGTCATTAAATTTAGAATGATAAACCCCGAGCTTATCACCAAAATGCAGTTTTAGACGCGCTGTAATTTGTGCCGTCAATGCAATCTCCGGCAAAAGATACAACGCCGATTTCCCTGCCGCTATCGCTTGTTCGATCAGCCGGATGTAAATCTGGGTTTTACCCGAGGCTGTCACACCGTGCAAAAGCGTCACCTCTTTTTCTTCAAAAGATGCGTTAATTTCCGTATACGCTCTTTGTTGGTTTTCATTAAACTGAAAATTAGCATCCAGTTCGATATCTTCTCCCTGAAACCTCGACACGACCTTTTCCTTTATTTCAAATACTCCTTTATCGATCAAAGCTGTGATCGCCGCATTACCGCAGCCTGAGGCCTCTGCCAGCATGGGCCGAGTAATCTCCTCCGTTTTCTTGACGAGCTGCATAAATGCCAGAACCGCATCCTGCTGTTTAGGCGCACGGTTAAGACTATCCAAAAGTTCCCGCTTTGCATTCTCATTTCTAAAGTCCGGAGCAAAACGCAGAAATGCTTTCGTTTTAGGTTTATACCTTTCTGTAATTTCCTCCGAAATAAGGACGATACCTTTGTCAAACAATTGCTTTAAGATCGGAAATACAGTCTTCTGCCCCAGTAACTTGACGATATCATTGACCTTAAGTTCCCCCGCCACCTCCAGCGCCTCAATAATGAGGTACTCTTTATCAGATAGCGTTGATCGGTCAAATTCCTCTGTTATCGACGACGCTACTTTTGTTTCACTTGCCAATTTTAATGCCGCTGGAAGAGCAGCTTGCATGACTTCACCCAAACTACACATATAGTAATCTGCCAACCAATCCCACAATTTAAACTGAGCCAGATTGACAATGGGTTTGTCATCAATGATATCTAAAATATACTTTGCTTCGTATTTTAGTGGTGCTTCTTTGCTGACAGATTTCACCACAGCCGAATAAATTTTATTTCGTCCAAATTGCACAATGACCCGAATCCCAACCTGTACCCGATCATTCCAATCTGCCGGAATACGGTAGGTGTATGTTCTTGCTAGAGCCAACGGTAGAACCACATCAATGAACAAGGTATCTCTTTCACTAAAAATCGAAGATTGCGGATTGGACATAATTTCTTATTATGGGATAAAAATACAAAAAAAGCCGTAGAAAGAACAGCGAAGTCATCCTTCAAAAAGAAAGCCTTCCCCGACTAGTCTTGGGAAGGCTCCATATTTTTAAAGCTCGTGCGCTTTATTTTATGCAAACAGCAGGGTTATGATTTGTTCTTTAACGCGGCCACAAATAAGGCAATCCACCCAATGATCAATGATAGCCCCCCCAAAGGAGTGATAGGCCCCAAGATGGCGGGACTCCCAAAACCGGTTATCTCCCTGATACTAAGAACATATAGCGACCCCGAAAAAAAGATAATACCGACAATAAAGGCGATAAAAGACACTTTAATTGAATAGGTTTTTGCACGCGAAAAAGTAGATAAAAATAGTAATGCAAAGGTATGATAGAAATGATACTGATTTGCAGTTTTCCAAGTTTCGATATGATATGCACTTACCTTTCCTTCTAGACCGTGGGCACCAAAGGCCCCTAATATTACAGCTAATGCTCCTAATAAAGAAGCGGCTAAAATGATTCTCTTATTCATTATAATAAAGTGAATGCTGAAAACGTGTTTCTCCGATAAATGTATTAAAAACCGAACAAAATAAGGAATATTTTGTTAAATTTATATTACAAAGCCCCATTATCGGGATGATCTTCTAGCGCTTCCCGCATATTTTTATTAGGTTTGTTTTATAGATGGATCCATCCTGAGTTTCATGTAAATGACAGCCTCATTACCATCATAAAAGCAAATCGAAAGAAATACGCTCATGTATTACCATGGCAGGTGAGCAGCCATAAAAATATTTATTCTGATGAAAAAAACAATAGTCATCACTATTTTATTATTCATAGCCGTCATTGCGGCAACGATCTATCTTTTCGGAGATTTTAATAAAAACAACAAACAGGATTCAAAGGCCTTACAATATTTACCAGAAAACACCCTGGCCATTGCATCTTTCGCCAACGACGAGACTGTAGACACAATATTTAATGAGTACGAATTATTTAAAGCCATCCTGGGACAAGCAAATTTTGGTGATCTCGAACGATTAAAAGGAGAATTACTGCAAAGTGAACAACTCAGCCCCTTCGTTACTGGTCAACAAATCTTGTTGTCTTTTCACCGGGAAAAAGATCAGATAACACCACTTTATAGTGTTCAGGTTGGCCAAAGTCTGGACAATAATTCACTGGGGGCACTTATCGGACAGATCGGGAACAATTACAAGGTGCAACCATTTGACACCTTAGGTCAACGATTCTTCGGTCTCAATAAGGGAATAAAAGACAGCACGCTCTATTGTGCCTATTCACATGAAATTGTTTTTGCCAGTTATTCAAAACAGGTTCTCGCACAAATTTTCGACAAGAATATCCGAAAAATAAATACAAAACAGATTGAGTTCTTTGTCAATCATAACAATAAAAATACACCCCTCAGTCTGTATTTTTTCAATGACCAGCTCGCGCAGGTTGCCCAGATATTGATGAAATCAAAATTTGGCAATTACCTCAATTTAATCGATTCCCTGAAGGGGCAAACCTCCTGGAATATGAATTTTAAACAGGATGCGCTGATCTTTAAGGGTGAAACAGATCTTACGGGAAGTAAAAACAGCTATCTTCAATTATTTGCCAATCAAACACCCCAAGTTCAGGCCTTAGGAAATTACTTACCAAAAAATGCGGCTTCATATATTGATTTCAGCATTTCAGATGCAGCCAGCTTTCATTCAGGATTAAAAGAGCTGTTAATCCAGCAAAAAGAATATGACCGTATAAGCAAGAACGTAAAAAATTTCGAAGATGATACTAAAATTTCCTTTGATAGCGTCATCACACCGCTCTTCAACGACGAATTTGCACTGGCTGAATTGGATAATCAAGATGTACTTGGATTAATCAGCTTATCGGATTCCAGCTTATTTGCAAATAACTTCAAGAAATTCAGTTCTTCAGTAGGTGACTCAATCCATCAATTTAAATATTCTCACCTCTTATATGCCTCTTTTGGTGAACCGTTCAAGGGTTTCACAAGGCCCTATTTTACCATCGTTGACAATATTATGGTTGTCGCAAGCAGAACAGGAATCCTGCGGGACTATCGCGAAGCATTCCGTGAAAAGCAATTTTTATCGGGCACTGCTATTTTCAAAAATCACGCAGCTTTACAAAATAGCCGCAGCAACGTCACCTTTTATTTGGAACCCAAAGCAGCTAAAAGCACTATTTTGGATAACCTAAAATCCGACTATGCAAAGAATTTTAAAGATGAGGAGCAATTTGGTTTTCAAAACTTTTATTCTTGGTCGTACCAGCTAAGCGGCAATCAAGGCACATTCGCATCCAGCTTATATGGACTTTATAAAAGTGATACACGCCTGGGCGGAAAACCGGAATGGACTGTCCAGCTTGAAAACCGTATCATCAATAAGCCCTGGATTCTGGATCAGGATGGTAAAAACAAATTCATCATGATCCAGGAACAGGATCATACCGTACATGCGTTTTCACCAGATGGAAAGGAACTTTGGCAAAACCTTTTCCAGGGCGAGATTTTGGGTGAACCGATTCAATTACAAGATCTCAGTATTGTCATTGTCACCAAAAGTCGGCTGTACCGGATTAGGCCTGATGGGAAAAATGTGAGCGGCTTTTCGGTCGAACTGCCTTCTACCGCAAGCTATGGTGCCACAGTAACCAACTTCAATAAAGAACAACGGATCTACATCCCGGCTACGGATCGTATTTTAGCTTACACCTTAGATGGCAAAAAAGTAGAGGGAATGGAAAATAATACCGTAGATAGTCGCATTCTTTTTGACCTCAAAACTACCACTTTGGGGCAGACGAATTACGTTATAGCAGGTACCAGTACAGCTTCGGTTTATTTTTTCAATGAAAATGGCAAAATTATCCGAAAGCAAACCCTGGATACCGACGGTGAAAGTGTTAAAAACCCGATCGGTTTAGTTGCTGCTTCAGATGAAAAAAATTCGTTTGTCTATGTCGCCGATAATAAAGGCAGTGTTTTTAAAGTACCTTTTGAAGGTGAAGCAAAAAAAATAAAACTAGGTAACTGGGGCAGGAATGTATTCTTTAATTTCGAAGATATTAGTGGTGGTGCCGATCGGGATTTTATCATTTTAGCCAACAATAAATTGAATGCCTATAGCGCAAGAGACTCCTCTTCCTATTTTGAATATAAATTCATTGAAGATGCGAGCAACAGGCCCCTATTTTTTAAACGTATCGGTAAATCCGATGTATTGGGAGTCGGCACTGACAATCGTATGATTTATGTTTTTGGATCGGATGGTTTGGTACAAGAAGGATTTCCAATGGAAGGCTTTTCAAAGTTCTATTATGGACCGATTAACTATGGCGACAATGCGAATTATTTGATTTGCATGAAAAAGGATTTCAAGGTTTATGTTTACAAGTTTTAAAAACTTGTAAATCAATTTTTTAAACCCCAAACAAAACAAAATAAGATGCAAAAGATCTTTATAAAAAATTTGTCTAATCTAAATTTTTTATAGTAGGTTTGCAGACTTAATATGACTATGCTAAAATCGGAAGAATTAAAAGAATTATTGGCGGAACCAAAGCGTATTGTAATCACTACACATTACAAGCCGGACGGAGATGCATTGGGTTCATCGTTGGGATTATATTTTTGGTTAACCGCAAAGGGACACCATGTTAATCTAATCGTACCATCAGATTTCCCTGCTTTTTTAGACTGGTTGCCCGGCTTGGAAAAGGTGCAGATTTATACGCAAAATATTATCTTACATAATCAGCAGATTGAGGCGGCAGATATATTATTCTGTCTGGATTTCAACGGTCTGGCCCGTATTCATGAGATGGGAGACCCTATCCGCGGGGCAAAAGGAATTAAATGTATGATTGATCATCACCTGGATCCGGAAGGATTCGAAGATTATGCCTTTTGGGATCCTTCAGCAGCTGCAACCGCGCAATTAATCTACCGTTTTTTGGTGAATGAGATGCAAGATGGGGACAGTATCAGTGCGGATATGGCAACTTGTCTTTATACCGGTATTATGACCGATACTGGCTCTTTCCGCTTTCGCTCCACCACCTCCGAAATCCACCGTATCATTGCGACTTTGATTGACTGTGGCGCACAAAACTGGGCGATCCATGAAGAAATTTACAACAGTTCTTCGGAAAGCCGTCTCAAGTTCCTCGGCTTTTGTCTGCTTAACCGTCTCGAAGTCATCCACGAGTATAATACTGCTGTCATTCATGTAACCAAAGAAGACCTCAATCAATTTCAGGTCATTACTGGAGATACCGAAGGTTTGGTCAATTATGCACTTTCCATCAAAGGAATTCGATTAGCTGCGTTAATTATTGACAGAAATGAACAAATTAAACTATCTTTGCGATCGATTGGAGAAGTTCCCTGTAATGAAATCTGTAAATTGTATTTCAACGGCGGCGGTCATCTCAATGCTTCCGGCGGAAATTCGAAAGATAGTCTGGATGTTGTGATCGCAAAATTCAAATCCATTTTACCAAATTATAAAGAAATATTAACAAAATAAGATATCGTAACATACATTAGAAAATGAAGAAAGCAATTCTATTTTTCGCGGCTGCCGGTCTTTTGATGACGTCATGCCAAAAATTCAAAAAGGCTGAAGGTGGTCTTGAGTATAAAATCGTGGATGATAATGCAAAAGAAAAAGCAGTATCTGGCGATTTATTAGCTATTGACATTGTACAATCAACAGATAGAGATTCTGTAATGAGCAGCACTTACGAAATGGGCATTCCTCAGATCGTTCAATTATATCCAGACAGCGTTATCGCAAAAAATCCAGGTGATCCAACAGGTTTATTCAAATATGTCGGTGAAGGTGATAGCTTGGTATTCAAAATCAACTTGGATTCCATGGCTGCGAAAACGCACCAACCCAAACCAGAATTTGCTGACAAATTCTTAGTGTTCTCGATCAAAGTGAAAAAACACTTCAAAAAAGGAAAATTAACAGATCAACAATTGGGTGAGCAAGTTCAGAAATACTTTGAAGAAGAATTGAACAAACACAAAGCTGCTGAGCCTGCAAAATTGGAGAAATACATCAAGGATAAAAACTTGAAAACAACAAAAACAGCTTCAGGCCTTCAATATGTGATCACGAAACCCGGAACAGGAGCAAATGCTAAAGTAGGTGATTCTATCCATGTAAACTACGTAGGTTCATTGACTACAGGACTTGTATTTGATACTAACCTTCCGGATGTTGCGAAAAAAGAGAAAATCTTTATGCCACAACGCCCTTACGAAGCATTGAAATTCCAATTGGGTGTTGACGGTGTTATCCCGGGATGGACTGAAGCATTCCAGTTGTTCAACAAAGGTACCAAAGCGACTTTAGTTATTCCTTCTTCTTTGGCCTACGGTGACCGTCCATCAGGTAAAATCCCGCCTTATGCCCCATTGGTGTTTGAAGTAGAGGTATTGGATATCAAACCAGGAAAAGTTCCTGCGCCAGCGCCCACAACTCCGGGAACAGTAGCTCCAACAGCAACTGCCCCTGCGACAAAAGCTCCGGCAGCTAAAAAATAACTTAGCAGAATAAACTCGCTAACAAACAAAAGAGCCGTTCCAGATGTTGGAACGGCTCTTTTGTTTACGCTGTTTTTATTAGTGCTGAATCTGTTTCCGCTTATCAGCCTGCTTTAACTTCCTTATCTTCCACCAAAGTACAACAACTGCCAGGACAAAACAGACGACCATAATGATCGTCAATGCCCATAGCGCTTTATTGGTATGGTAGTTTTCGGCATGTTGTATAAACATCAATCTAAAAATCCGGAGATAATGTGTCGAAGGAATCACATTGGCAATCCCCTGCACCCAGCCGGGCATTAGACTAGAAGGCCATGTAAAACCGCTCAGGATAAAAGCGGGTGTTGCGATCACCATCAAAACCTCCGTTGATTTCAATTGAGAAGGCAAAATCATACTCACTAAGACGCCAATAAAGCAAACCGCCAGCAAAAACACGAAAGTGCATAAAATAAAACGGCCCAAGTCGGCATGCAGTGGCATTCGATAATATTTCCCAAACCCCCAATACAACAGCAATATTCCGATAGACATCAATACATAAGGCAATATCTTGACGAGAATAAGTCCAATCGGATTGGAAATTTTCCGAACAAGATCAGGGAATGTATTTCCCTCAAACTCCGAAGAAAAAGATAATGCCAAGCCCAGTAACAAGACCTGTTGCAGTACGGTTATCAATACTCCGGGCAACATAAAATAGAGGTAATTACCGCTTCGAATATTTTGCTTAATTATCGTTGTCTTAAACGGTTCATACTGTTGAGCTGCTACCTTTGCCGGTACACCGCGCTTCATTTGCGCCTGAATCTGAATACCCGCTTTCATCGTCATCGCACAGACGTTGACGGCCATTAACGCCGTATTGGAGGTCAACGTATTCGCACCGTCAACAAATACGGTCACCTCGGGTAGACGGCTCTGTTGTACCCCCGAAGCAAAGCCCTTGGGAACATGAACAATGGTTGTTGCATCGTGTTGGATCGCAACATCCTTCGAATCAAACAAAGAAGGTAATACCTTCGCCACCCGAATGCTTTCATTGTCCGAAAGCATATCTATAAATGAACTACTTAAGGGGCTATTGTCTTCATCAACAACAATGACAGGCATTTCAGTGACCTTTCCCTGTTGATACACATGACCAATCAGAATACCATACAATATTGGTGCGCCTAAAAAGAGCATTAACAACACCTTATTGTTAAAAAAGAGTCTAAACTCCCGTTGGATTAATTCTAGAAATCTTTTCACATCCATTCCCTTTAATTCGTATGGAGAACCACAAGCGTTTTTGTTAACAAATCTTTTGTTCCAGCCATATCCTCGGGGACAACTTTTAATTCAAAGACTGCTTGCTGTGGATCAAAATCTGGATATGCTGAAGCGATATTGGCATAAGAATTCAATGCTTTTACGCTAACGATCTTGGCCGATACCTTTTCGTTGCTCCGATAAGGTATCTCTACAGTTACCACAGCCCCCTTTTGCAGTTTCCCGATCTGATTTTCCGGCAGTGTAAACCGAAAATAGGTAGAACGGTCAAGAAAGCCATTTACAATGGGGTAGCCTGCCATGGCCAGTTCACCCACTTTGAGATTGATGGTTTCTACACTCATGTCCTGCGGCGCAATCACATATTTCTCCCGGGCAGCAACATTCACCTCAGACATGGCGCCAAGCGCCCTTTCTTTTTGGCCTAAAGCCATAATCTGTTGTTCCTGCCGAGCTCCGCCCCTTGCTTCCGCCATTTCTGCCTGAGCAGCGAGGTATTGGTTTTTAGCGCCCTGATATTTTGCGTAGGTTTCATCATACTTCTGTTGAGGGATCAGACTATCCTGTAGTAAGGCCTCAAGCCGACTGATTGATTTCTTGGCAAACTCATATTGCTCTTTCAAGCCATCTACCTTTGCTTGCAACTGAACCAGTTGTCCTTTGGTCGCGCCTTTAACGGCCATATTATATTGTGCGTCGGCAGATTGCAGCGCCCCTTTCGCTTGCTCTTCCTTTGCATCTACCTCAGGAATATTTAAAATAGCCAGTGTATCGCCTGCGCGGACAAAGTCGCCCTCCTCAACCAAAATCCTGGCGATTTTTCCGGGTACTTTTGTGACCACAGTCACCTGCTCACGTTCTACTTTTCCCTCAATGGGTTTTTCTTTCACTTGATCTGCACAGGAAACAAAAATAGACAACGATAATATCCCATATAAATTTTTCATGTTACTCATGTATAGTTTGTAATAATTTTCCAGAAGTATGTAATAATTCGACGGCAGCATTTCGCTGTTGCAAAACGTTATTAAAATAACCGAGGTTAACCTTATACCAGTCATTTTCCGTCGCCAGCAATTCCGTCACATCAATCAACCCGGCCTGATATTGCTTTAAGGCCATTGATAAGTTGTTTTCAGCGACTTTCAGCTGCTGTTCACCTACTTTCAGTTTTTGATTTCCGGTACTGTAACCTACCTTATTTTTACTTAACAACAGATTAAGTTTTTCCGCTGTATCTTCCCTTTTTGTCGCATTAATGGTTTGGTCAAGCTTAACCTGTTTAATTTTATTATGATGTTCTCCGCCAGTATAGAGGTCCCATTTTATCCCGAGCCCGACCAATAGATTCGGGCTTCCTTTGATTGAATTTAGGGGCAGGTTCACTGTTCCCAATAGCGGTTGGTCTTTTATGCTCAATTTTGAATTGAATACATTTAAGTAATTTGCCGATCCAAAAGCAAAAACAGCCGGTAGCGCTCCCCCCTTTTCCTTTTTGTATAAATAATCATAAGCTTTTGATGATGCTTCAAGGGCTTTAAGTTCTGATCGTTGCTCAACATCATTGGGTATTTCCGACAAAAATATCGGCTTTAGTCCATAGTGAATGCCGCCGACCTCCTGAAAAGAAACGCCAGTTTCCTGCTCAATCTTCTGACAGAGGAGATCGCGATTTCCAGCAAGCTCCACCTTCTTCTCCTCTAGTTCGAGGAGCGCCAATTTAAGTTTATCTCGATCATAGGGAATAGCCAGGCCATTTTGTATCGCCTTATTGACTTTCTCCTGCTCTTTTTTTAGTCTCTTTTCCGAATCAGCGATAAGTTTCTCAACTTCGTCCAAAAGCATCAACTGGTCAAAAGAAGTGATAATATCCTTTGAGAGCGTCTCACGGCTCGCAGATTCCAAATATTGTTGTGCCAGGGCTTTCTCTTTGAGTGCCTTTATACCATTAGGAATCTGTAGTCCCGAAAAAATAACTTGTTTTACCGAAACACCCGCATATGCCGCCTGCCCATGCATACTGAATCCGGTCGCACCCTCAAAAAGTCCCAGGTTCAGCAGTGGAACATTCACGGTCGGAATATCCACGCTACCATTGCTATGCACATATCCATATAGCCCCAATGCAGAAACATGTGGCAGCCTGTTGGCTTTTACCCCTTCGGCTTCCAGCCTTGCTTTATCAACTTCATATGCCTTCAGTTTCAACTCCTTATTCGTTTGAAAGGCCTTTTGAATAATATCTTTTACCGATGGGTCAATCACTGACTGCGCATGCAGCTTATTTAAACCCATAAGCGATGCAAAGGTGAACAAACCCACACATAATTTCTTATTCATCATATGATTCATTTATTCTTTAAAAAATAGGGCAACAACCGTTCTTCTGTTTAACAGCAAATAGTAAAGTATGTTTTACAACACGCCATTTTTTCCAAGATAAGAAAAAAAGTATAGCCCATATATGACTCAAATTCTCATTTTTGGCTTTATAGCTAAAATATCCGATAGGAAGAGAATCCGTTATTAATTTTCATTTTGTTAATTAATAAGTTATCTTTGGAGAACGAATTGAAATTTTGGTAATGAAGCCGACCTCTTTATTCGATAATAACAAAAAGAAGTTTTTTACCCTAACCCGCTTTTGCCTCCAAGCAGAAAACTATGTTGCTTACTGATACACATACACACATCTATTACCATTCAGGTACCAATAAACTGCAAGAACACCTTCAACGTTGTTTAGACAACCATATAAAACGTCTTTTTTTACCAAACGTAAATAGCGCCTCCATCAAACCTGTATTCGATACGGTTGCAGCCTATCCAGAACACTGTTTTCCTATGCTAGGACTACATCCCTGCGATGTTAAGGAAAACTATGTGGACGAGTTAAACAACATCCAAAAGAGCTTGGAAAATAACAAAGTCCATGCCATAGGTGAAATCGGGCTGGATCTTTACTGGGACAAAAGTACGCTAAACATCCAAAAAGATGCTTTTCGAACACAGGTAAAATGGGCTAAGGAGCTTGGTCTAGCGATAGATATTCATTGCCGTGAGGCTTTCACGGAATTATTCGAATTATTGGAAGAACTCCAGGATGACAAGCTATTTGGTATCCTCCATTGTTTCACGGGGACATTGGAACAGGCTCAGCATGCGATTGACTTAGGCTTTGCACTTGGCATAGGTGGTGTTGTCACCTTTAAAAAAGCCGGATTGGACAATGTTGTCAAAGAAATCGACCTAAGACATATTGTATTGGAAACAGATGCGCCCTACCTCGCGCCTGTTCCTTACCGAGGTAAAGAAAATGAAAGTAGCTACCTGGTTTATGTTGCCCAAAAGGTCGCCGACCTACACGCGATTCCTATTGAAGAGGTCGCAGAAATTACAACCGCGAATTCAAAACGTATTTTTGGTATATAATCTATAGAATCCCATGCACAATATTTTTATTATCTACACTGGCGGAACCATAGGAATGGTCAAAGACGAAACGGGTACTTTTGTCCCCTTCGACTTCGAGCTAATCAAGCGTAATCTTCCTGATTTAAGCCGTCTGGATTATAAACTGACCGTACACTCTTTCGAGCCGATCATCGACTCTTCCAACATGAAACCAGAGATCTGGATTGAAATGGCCCAGATCATCAAAGATAATTATGCGAACTACGATGGTTTTGTCATCTTACATGGATCCGATACGATGGCATTCACAGCGTCTGTGTTAAGTTTTATGCTTGAGGGACTGCAAAAGCCGGTCATTCTTTCCGGATCACAATTGCCTATTGGAGAGATCCGCACGGATGCACGCGAAAATATGATGACAGCGCTGGAAATTGCATCTGCAAAACAAGACGGTGTTTCGATTATCCAGGAAGTCTGCATCCTGTTCGACAACAAATTATTCCGGGGAAACCGCTCTTTCAAATATAACTCAGCCAAATTTGAAGCGTTCAGATCCCCCAATTACCCTGTACTTGTCGAAGCGGGCATTCACCTTAAATACAATACCGATGCTTTATTGAATAATATTGATAAAGAATTTATCTTACATACCAAATTGGATAACCGTGTTGCTGTATTGAAGCTCTTCCCGGGAATATCCGCGCAGACCATCAAATCTGTCCTGGATTCGGATGTGCGATCTATTGTGATGGAAACTTTTGGTTCGGGAAATACCACGACAGATAGCTGGTTTCTGGATTTATTAAAAGGAGCCATAGATCAAGGGAAAAACATCCTTAATATTTCGCAATGTAAGGTTGGTTCAGTCGAACTTGGGCGGTACGAAACTTCTCAAGGCCTGAAAGCCATCGGAGTACTCAATGGGTACGATCTTACATTTGAAGCTGCTGTCACTAAGCTCATGTACCTCCAGGGCGAGCTCGAAGATCAAAAAGAAGTTGCCTATTGGGTAGAAAAAGATATTCGCGGTGAACTGACGGTTAACGATTAGAAAAAACGACTAAAAGATAGGTATAAAGACCAAGGAATAAGGATCATGGACTTTGCAGAATAAGCTTAGGCTTACCAAGCTGTTGTCTTTGATCCTTGTTTATTACGCCCTACTCTTTATACTATGGCCTTTCAGCCATCTCCGCCAGGACTTCAGCTACCACAAAATTACTTCCGCCCACAAAAATCAGATCTCCCCCTTCGTATGCAGCCTTCGCCGCAGCAAAAGCTTCCTGTACAGAAGAATAGTCTACACCATTCAGGTCAAAAGCCACTGCCTCCTGACGCAGTAAATCCGGGGGCATAGCCCTCGGCATATCCGGCGCAGCAAAATAATAAATTGCATCTTTGGGCAGGTAAGGCAACATGTGTGTCAGGTCTTTATCGCGCATAGCCCCAATGACAAAATGTAATTTGTTATAGGTAGTCGCGTTTAGATTTTTCAATACCTCATGAATGCCATCCTCATTGTGTCCAGTATCGCAGATGACAAAAGGATCTTTGGAGAGCTGTTGCCAACGCCCCTGAATACCTGTGGTAGACTGAACATGTTTTAAGGCTTCATGTACATGGGCGGAGCTGATTTCGAAGCCTTGCTTACGTAGTTCATCCACAGCCAAAAGAACACCGGCAAGATTCTTCACCTGATAGGAACCCTTCAGATCAAGTTGATAATGATCTATTGCACCATTGCCATCGATGGCTTCAATGTTGAGGTAATCCTGATCAACCCCCAGTATCCTTGTCTGATAAAACTGAGACGCAAATTGAATAGGAGCCGCTTCAGCATGTGCTTTATTCAAGAATACAGACGCTGTTTCGGCAGCATATTCAGAAATTACAACAGGGATATTTTCCTTGATAATACCTGCTTTTTCGCTAGCTATTTCTCCCAGTGTATCTCCCAGCAGATTCATGTGATCAAAACCGATATTGGTAATAACTGACAATAATGGTTTGATGATATTGGTGCTGTCCAATCGTCCGCCGAGTCCGACTTCAATAACAGCAATATCCACTTTACTTCTTTCAAAATAATCAAAAGCCATTGCTACGGTGATTTCAAAAAAAGAAGGCTGTACATCCTCGATCAGCGCCCTGTGCTTATGAACAAAATCCGTAACAAATTTTTCTTCACACATCAGGCCATTGACACGGATACGCTCCCTAAAATCCAGTAGATGTGGTGAAGTATAGAGTCCGGTTTTATAGCCTGCCTGGGCTAATATCGCCGCAAGCATATGGGAAGTAGACCCCTTTCCATTGGTACCGGCTATATGTAGGGTTTTGAATTTTTGCTGCGGGTTGTCCAGCGCATTGCAAAGTCTGATGGTATTGTCAAGGTCTTTTTTGAAGGCTGAGGCACCATCCCTTGTAAACATAGGCAATCGAGTATATAAATACTCGATTGCCTCTTTATAAGCATTCATCTGAATGATTTTTATCTTAATCTAAAATTGAACACAATCCGGCCAGTTTGGGAATCTGGTGCATTAGCCAATTGATTTAGCCGTGCACCGCGGACAGCACGTTCACATTTCTCCAACAATGTTGGATCCGTGATTGTAGTACCTTTTACTCCCGCACGCGCATAGGTAATCACGCCTTGCTTATTCACTCTGAATTCCACAGCAACCTTACCGGCTTGCTGGCCATTATCGTCAATGCTTGGCCGCTGGGTAAAACTACGGTTTTCAATAGACAACATCATATTGCCGTTACCTGATCCCCCCTCACCATAATTGCTCGCCAAAGGATCGCCCAACTTAGAACCTTGATTTCCCGGTGTTGTGCCAGTACCGTCTCCAGCGCCCTTGCCATTGTTTTTATTGCCCTTGAAAAGCGCTTTCGCATTTGCCTGTGGTGCTACTTCCTTTGTCTGCTTAGTTGTTTCGGGCGCTTTTGATACCACTTTCTTTTCCGTTTTTGTGACGGCAGGAGCCTCTTCCATATCTTGCGTTACAACCGCTTTTTCGGCAACTTGTTGTGTTGGTGTAGGTGTGGGCGTCTCCACAGGATCTATCCGATCCGGTCGCTCACTATTTGCATTCGGATCAATAGAAGGCTCTTCCACACTCATGTAATCGTCGCCCATCCCCTCTGGAGAAGTTCCATAGTTTACAATCATACCACCCATACCATACTCGTCCGGTTCCTGTGCCTTAAAAACGACAAAGAAACCAATCAAAAGCAGTGATGCCATGACCAATGTAGATATTCCCAAAGCCTTAGGGAAATTATTTTCTTCATGTTGAAGATGATATCGCATTGTGTAAATCTCCTATATTAACATATGAGCAATAAACTTCAAAAAAGTTTAATTACCCCTACTTATCTTTTTTAGGTTCTGTTGCCAGCACCACTTTCACTTTCAGACGATTGGCTACATCCATGACCGAGATCACGTTCTGGATAGGAACGGTATTATCGACATACAGCATAATGGTCAATTCTTCGCCACTGGCCATCTGCGATTGGATTGCAGCTTCCAAACCTTCTACCGGAACAGGGTTTTTATCGATAAAATAGCCCAAATCCTTTGTAATAGATACTGTGATTGTCTTTTTTGCAACAGATTGTTCACCTGCGCTTGACTTTGGCAACAATAGTTTGACCACTTGCGGATTCGAAACTGCCGACGCCAACAGGAAAAACAACATCAGGAAAAACATGATGTCGTTTAGCGCTGAAGTATGTACTTCGGCAGATGGTTTATTTTTTCTACTTCGTAAGTTCATTATCTTCCCGGTTCATCCAATAAATCAATAAATTCTACTGCATCGGTTTCCATACGTAAAATCAATCGTTCAACCATCATATTTAAGATATGATAGCCTAAATAAGCCAGGATACCGACAGCAAGACCTGACGCTGAAGATACCATTTTCACATATAGACCACCTGATACGGATGCAATGTCGATACCACCCGCCAATTCTACCTCATGGAAAATCTTAATTACCCCAAAGATAGTACCAACGAAACCGAGCATCGGAGCGATACCGGCGATAATACCAAGGATATTGATATTTTTCTCCAATTTGGCTACCTCCAATTTACCGACATTCTCGATAGCCCCTTCAATGTCTTTGATCGGCCTGCCCACGCGTAACAGTCCTTTTTGCAACATACGTCCTAAGGCCGAGTTGCTGGAGCGACATACAGCCAACGCAGAGTCTAAATTTCCTGACAATACATTTGCTTTCACTTGAGACATCAAACTATTATCGTATCTGGCGGCTCTGCGAATGGTCAGATAGCGTTCAAAAAAGATAACCAATCCAATAAAGAACAGCAATAGGATCGGAACCATTATCCATCCCCCTTTGATCATCATATCGATCAAACTCATGTTTTCTGTACTAGCAGCAGCAGGTAATGGTTGTTGCGCAGCTTGATTAAACGTATCTACAGCAGCCCTGGCTGTATCTTGCACTAATGACATAATTATTAATAGTTTTATTTAGTTTCTATAATGTTTCTACCCAAGCACCTTCAATTTTTTTCTCTACAGATTTTTGAGCGAGGTCAGCCTCTGCTTTTGTCATGTAGGTATTCAAGATGATCTTCTTTCTATTCCTTTTATACTTTCCTTCCACAGCGCGTGCAGTCTTGTAGCCTAGCATCCGAAGACGTTTTGCCTCTTGCTCTGCCTGAGCCATTGTCCGTGCCGAACCGATCACAACCTGATATTTCGGCTGTGCTACGGGTATGGATTCTTTGATGACTGGATCCGCCTGCAAAACAGGAGCAGCTTTCTCAGTCGTTGCTGTATTCTTCCCTGATTCTACGGCTGTACCCTTTAACGAATCTGCCATTGTTCTGGCTAAGGAATCCACTTTTTTTAAACTATCCGCAGCGAGCACATTGGATGATGAATCAGCAGTTGGCAGATTATTTTTCTGAACGACTGTGTCAGCAGCGGGTTTTAGTGTGGGCTGGGCTCCGCCAAACAACGAATTTTTCAACCCCGGATTCGTGTACAATACGCCTACAGCAATCATGACCAGTACAATGGCTGCTGTTAGCCAGTACCAGATGGCATTCGAATTGCGTGGCTCCTCCTCATAAATATGGGGTGCATAAGCAGAATTTGCAGCCGCAATTGCGCCAATTTCTTTTTGCGTGTCAATTTGCGCCTCCGTAAGTGTTGTGGTATCCTCCGAATCAGCTATAGCGGGTACTGCCACGGCATCCAATAGTTCGGCGTCCGCAGGGCTAGCCTCCTCCTCAGCTTGTGGTGCATCGGACTCAACCCCCGATTCAACAATAGCTTCGGCAACAGGAAGCGAATCCGCATCAGCAAGAGCCGCAGACTCTTGTTCCTCCTGCTTAGCTTGCTCTTCATTTTCAACACTGTCTGTTGCTTCAACGACAGGTTCTTCTGCATTGATTTCCCCAACAACATGTTCTGATGGGGCTGATTCGACCGAATCAGCAAGCCCGCGTTCGTCTTCGCGTATCGGAATAACTGTTTCGATTTCAGGGCCGACAAGATTGACAACAGGTTGAAAATTAAAGCCAGAGAGGTCCAGTGGTTTAAAAACCAAACTCGAACCATAGCTTATCAACAGACCGAGATCCTCCAGCTTCACCTGACCAAATTGTCCCAGGTCATTTCGCAATGCCCCAACGGTATCATCCAGTATTTGCTGCGCCTGCACCAAACTCAAATGCTCCTGCTGTTGGATATAATGCACGATATTGAATCCCCGCTGTGCGGAATAGTCCAGCTCAACATAGGAAATGGGGGGCAAAAACACATTGTTCTGTTTATCGAATTGAGCCGGAGAATGAATTCTTTTGAACACACCTATTCCGGGCACGTATACTTCCGTATAGCGTCTTAATAAACTATTGATGTCTTTGCCTAGATTCATTGTTCTCTGATTTAAAATGCAAATTTATAATCTTAATTCGTTAAAACGAATAATTAAGACCACCAATTACATTGAAGCCCAATCTTGGGTAATACATGTAACGCTGATATTCCTTTCCAAAGATATTATTTGCTTTCACGAAAACACCAAATTGTTTTTTAATTCGGTATTCAGCACCAGCATTTAGATCAGCAAAGGAAGCAATCGTCAGCTTGCGACCACTATCTGCTACACGAGTACCGTCACTGTTATAATCGTAAACATAGGCATAGGTATTGCCTTGGCTAGAAAGCTCTGCATCAACGAAGAATTTATCCGAGATATTGAACCTTGCATTGGCTTGCAGCCTAAATTTAGGCAAGCCCCAGGCCTCTTCCTCATCGCTCAGATTATAGTCATCAATAAATACTTTTCCGCCTAAATTAACCAATTGTGATAGACGTACATTGATCTCCCCTTCCAGTCCCATATGCTTAGCTTTGTTGATCTGACCATCGTAGACCACATCAAAAGCCCACGGAATATAACCGTTCTGGTCATTGCCAAATGTACTATTTTTAAATAAAGGTAGTCCTTCGATCTGTTTGTAAAACACCTTCACCTTATAGCCAAATGTCGCACCGGCATTACCTTTTAAACCACCATATACATTCAATTTTTCAATTGAATTGGCGATCCTGACATTTGGTGCCAAATAAGGATTCTCCTTCGCAAAATTTCGGAACGAGCCTTGTCTAACATTACCATTAACTCCGGCAAATAAAGAGATATATTCCGGAGCCAAAGAAAAATCGGCTTCAACTGATGGAAAAACATTAAAACGAGACTCATCACCAAATTCCGAAGTCAGGTTGGCTCCCAGAGTGACATTATAGTTATCCCCTTTAAATCGAATGTACGGATTGATCAAAAACAAATTGTTCTTCACATTTGCCGTATCATTTTCGTTTTTGACATCATTCATGGTGACACTCAGGTTGGCTCCAACATTGAAAGCGCTCATGCGTTTGTTCAGATATCCGGACAGAGCGAAAGAATTTTCTTTTGCCTTGTAGGCATCCTTAAATAGGTAACCATCTACCTTCGCAGCGTAGCTCATCGCTTGCTCATTTTTTGGATCAACGTTACTTGTCAGTTCACCATTTAAATAAATATCGGTGAATGTTTGTTTATCCGGGGTGGTATTCAATAATGTCGTCCCCGGTTGGTCAAATGTCTGACCGTAGAAATTTGTACCATATCTATTGTAGCCTAAGGTACCTTTTACAGTCACGGCATCCAGCACACGGCGTCCAAAAACACCAATATCCTGTGTACTGAATTTCTGTCCTTCAATATTGCCCTTTTGGCTTAAGTGTTTTGCAAATAACCCAAAACGCGTATTTTCAAACTGCTCGGATGCCAAATATGCTTCACCTAAAATCGAGTTATAATTACCTATTCCAAATTTGACATAATTGCTACTGTGTTCAAAAGGTTGTGCAAAGGGTATTTCCTGTACATTCAATTGTTTCAGACCAGTATTGATATCCAATTTTTTATCAATGATATTACCGTAGTTTAATTTGGGCTGATATTCCCGTTTGTTGGTCATATCGGGACTACGACGTATTTTTACAGCATCTGCAAGAATCGGTTTGTAATCGCGAACAACATCAAAAGAATCAATAGTGACCGGTTTTTCAGGATCATTCTTCTTGCCTGTTTCCTGTGCAAAAGAATTCAATCCCACGCCCATCAAAAGCGCTGCTAAGGTATATTTCTTCACATTTCTATTTTGCAACTTCTTCATTGTATCCTATTTCTTTTTGTTGTTCAATTTATTTAGACGTTCTTTTGCAGCAGGCAGAACATCATCTTTCGCATCGTAGTTATCCACAATTGATTCCAATGTCGCTTTCGCCTGGAATGTATCGCCTTTACCTGCATACGCATCCGCCATCGTGATAAAGCTTTTCGCTACCCAATATTCATAAGAGGAGAAATTGTCAGACAAATCCATTGCCGTTTTGATACAGGCATCGTACTGTTTATTTTCCAATTGAATAACAGCGACATTATATTTTGCTTCCGCACCGTATACAGTACGACTCTTCAAAGCTGCTAAACTGAATTCCTTCATCGCCTCAGTTTTCTTATTCTGCTTCACATAGCATTTTCCTGCATACAAGAAAGCGTTCGCGATCTCTTCTTCAGAAGATTTCTCGTAATTTTTCACCGCATTCGTGTAGTTTAGCGCTTCTTTGTAATCACCGATTTCATAATAAGAAACCATTAAATTATTGATTGCAAAACCGTAGTTAGATTTGTATTCGGAGGTAAGCTCCAATTTTTTCAACAACTGTGTTGCCTCATTATATTTCTTTTGTTTCAAGTATAGATTAGAGACCGAAATCAATGTACGTTCCGTATATGGTGAGGTCCAGTCGTTCAAGATAATATTGTAATCGTGTAAGGCATCTTCTGTATTTCCCAATGCGGCATTACTTTCCGCACGAACAAAACGCGCGTATTTCTCTTGATTTGGTTTCGGGAATTTATCGAAATAAGCATTTACAGCCTCGACTGCTCCTTTGTAATTGCCTCTGGAGAATAAAGTCGTTGCTGTTGAGAACGAACGCGAATCTTGTTCTGACTTCGAGACATCACCTAAATTGGTTCCCGTGGCATATTTGATATACCCCGTAGCATCCCCTTTATCCAGATAGATATTCTCAATTGATCGCATGGCCTGTCTGGCTTCATCCGTAGAAGCATATTGATCAACGACACGTTGGAACGTTGCCAAAGCCGCATCATTGTTGTCCTGATTATATTGAACCAACCCGATCGTTACTAAAGCACGTGGCACATAACTGCTTCGCGGATATTTTTCAACCATCGTTTGAAGCCCTGCAATTGCCTGATCGCTTTCTCCCATCAAGAAACGGGTGTAAGGAATTTCAAAAGCAATATCATCCGCATAATTTGAATTCGGGAATTGTGCGATGACAGCATTAAGGGTCGAAATCTTACCATTATTGTCTCCTTGTAGCCCCTGGATAATACCACGTTGAAACAGCGCATAATCTTGACTTGGAGCTTTTGAAGAAATCAGCTTATTATATTCCGTCAAAGCTCTACCATAATTTTTCGACGAGAAATATGAGTCTCCCAAACGAGCGATGGCATCATTACGTGTATTCATCTCTATGCCTTTAGAACCGCCAGAGGCTAAGAAGCGTTCAAAGTAATTCGCAGCGGTATTATAGTTTCCGTTACGGAAAGCGGCATAAGCTAAGGCGTAATTTGCATAACTGTATACGTCCGTTTTATTTGCTCCCGGCAAACGTAAGAATTTATTAAAATTCGTTACCGCCTCACCGTATTTGCGTACTTCATACATCGCTTCTGCCTTCCAGTAAGTAGTCAAAGCGTAGATTTCTTCGTCATAACGATGCTGTTCTGAACGCATGAACAAAGAAATTGCATTTTCAAAAGCCCGCTCATTATAATATTCCAGCCCCCGGTAATAGGTTACTTTTTGATAAGCAGCATTGGCCTCTTTTCCTCGTTTTGGAATAGACTCTAAAATATCGACCGCATCACGGTAGTTTTTAGTGCTCAACAAGACTTCCGCCAATAGCGTTTTCGCTTCTTCCTGGCGTTGTGATTTTGGATAAGTTTTTAAATATTCCTGCGTAGAAGCCAGTGCGACCTGATGGAACTCCAATTCATACGACAGCTTCGCATAATTAAACAGCCCCTCTTCTTTCATCGCTGGATCAAAATCCAACTTGGAGGCTCTGAAAAACGCATTACGTGCAGACTGCTTATTCCCTTTTTTCAGGAAGCTGTCCCCCAGGGTAATCATGGCCGACTGGTAATAAGCATCAGGCTCTGTCATTTTCTCCAGCTCTGTGATAGCCTTATCGTAATCCTTTAGCTTGTAAGCGATATAACCGATCTGATAGCTATCTTGATTATTTTGGGTCTTGCCCTGATCTTGGGCCTGGAACTTATCGTAATAATCTTTTGACGTTTTTAGGTCACCCTTGATAAAGTATGTCGCCGCGATAATGCGGAACATCTCTGTTTCGTTTTCTTGTTTTGTTTTCGACAAAATTGGCAACGCATAGTCCAACACATCGTCGTAGCGTTTATCCAAGAAATACAGTGCAGTGATATAATAAGGGTAACTATTTTCGAATTGTTTAGATCCATTTAGACGCTCAAATTCATTCAATGCCGTCTTGTATTCCGCATCTAAATAACATAAATACGCATAGTAGTAGATCGAGGCTTCCTGAAATTCAGTTTTCTGATCTTTCAGTCCCTCAAATAAGGGCTTTGCTGTCTTATAATCTTTCGTCATGAAAGAGGCATAACCCAATTTAAAGCGATATTCTACATTTTCTTTCCCGGCGAGATTTTTACTGTCAATCTTTGTAAACCATTCAATTGCCTTAACATAATCCTTTTTAGCATAATATGATTTACCTATCTGAAAGTAAGCGGCTTTAGAATTGGCACTTACAGGGAAATCTTTAATATATTTTAGGAAACGATTTTCGGCATCTGACTCGCCCAATTCCAAGGCGCATACTGCTTGGTAATACCGTACATTTTCCTTTAACAAAGATAGCTCCTCTGTCTCGTCCAATTGTAGGTTGGATTTCGTCCGCAAGGCCTCCACACGATCAAATTGTGCCGCTGCGGACCCGAATTTTCCACGTTCATACAATTCCATTCCAGTCTTGTATGCCTTGTTGATTTGTTGCCATTCTGTCTGTTGCGCTAATGCTGGCGTCGCCATAACGGTTAGTGCAACTCCCACCTGGTAAATCTTCTTATACATAATATGTGAAACCTTAATATGTTATTTATCTGCAAATGTAAATGAATCTCCCTTCAAACCGAGGTAAATTTGCCCTGACATGCAAATTTAATGACTTCTCCTCTTTGATTGGCCGATTTAAAATAAGCCAAAATTTATTGAAAATCAATTCAAATCTCTCCCTTTTTGGGAGATAGTTTTATTCATTTTACTAAATTATACTTTAATTGAGCTATTTTACACAAAAGTTATTAACATCTGTGAATAATCCAGTATTATAACGGAAATTTTGCACAAAAAATATGCCCGACCAAAAATAAAGTCAGGCATAATATTGTTGATTGATGAATCTGTCAATTTCGTCCTCCGGTAGCTAAAACCGGCTCAAAATCAAAATTCAGTTAGCCGCGTTGTCCGGCCAACAGATACAATACCGCCATCCGAACAGCAACTCCATTTTCAACCTGATCCAGGATAATGGAGTGTTCACTATCGGCAACATCAGAGGTGATTTCGACCCCACGGTTGATCGGTCCTGGGTGCATAATCGTAATTGGCTTTTCCAAAGAATCCAAGATTTCCTTATTTAAACCATATAACATGGAATACTCTCTCAAAGAAGGAAAATAGGCAATATCCTGACGTTCCAGCTGGATACGTAACATATTTGCCACGTCACACCAATTCAGTGCTTTTCTCAGGTCATGTTCCACCTTTACCCCCAGAGAAGTAATATGCTTAGGGATTAATGTCGTCGGCCCGCACACCATGACTTCTGCGCCTTGTTTCTGAAGACATAGGATATTAGATAAGGCCACCCGGGAGTGGGTGATGTCACCAATAATAGCAACTTTACGGCCCGCCACATCGCCAAAACGCTCGCGGATAGAGAAGGAGTCCAAGAGCGCTTGCGTAGGATGCTCATGTGCTCCGTCGCCAGCATTCACAATTTGTGCATCGACATGTTTGCTTAAGAATACGCCTGCTCCAGCATATGGATGTCGCATCACAATCATATCCACCTTCATCGCAAGGATATTGTTGACGGTATCGATCAAAGTCTCTCCTTTGCTCACTGAAGAAGAAGAAGCCGCAAAATTGACAATATCAGCAGATAGTCTTTTCTCAGCAAGTTCAAAAGAAAGCCGCGTACGTGTTGAATTTTCAAAAAACACATTGGCAATGGTGATATCCCGTAGAGAAGGCACCTTTTTGATCGGTCTATTTAATACCTCTTTGAAATTACTCGCTGTATCCAGAATCAATTGGATATCCTGTTCATTTAGATCTTTGATTCCCAACAAATGGCGAGTACTTAATTGTTCTACTGCAGCTGACATTTTATAGTATATTCAAGTATTTACTAATCTTTTTTTAATTGAAGTGTTCGTTCCCAAGGGCTTATTAGAACCTTCAGTTATCATTTTACTGAACCGGATTTCTAATCATTACCCGAAGGTTTTTTCTCCGTGACCAAGATAATGCTATCTTGATCGTCAGATTCTTTCCAGTTCACAATAACTTTTTGTGAATCTATAGAATCAACCTGTATTCCAATATAATCGGGTTGAATCGGAATCTGTCTGGAGAAACGACGATCGACTAAAACAAGCAACTCAATGCTTCTTGCTCTTCCAAATGCCTGTACAGCATCCATGGCTGCGCGAATGGTGCGTCCTGTCCACAAGACATCATCAATAAAAATAACGTCTTTACCTTCTACAATAAAATTGATATTTGTACTATTTGCTAACAACGGACCTGCATTACCTTTTGTACGGAAATCGTCCCGATAGAATGTAATATCCAGATCACCGACCAAGATCGGTTTTTCGATCATGCGTTCAAGTTCTTTGACGATACGTCTAGCTAAGAAAGTTCCTCTTGGTTGAATACCTATGACGACAGCATTTGAAAAATCACCGTGATTCTCAATCAATTGACGACATAGTCTTTGAATGGTGATTTGAAATTTTGGTCCGTCTAATAAAATCGACTGTTTCATTAATTATATTTTAATTATCTGATTATCAGAAACAAATAAATTCTGTTTGTCCATTTTTTTGTCCATTTATAATCAGCTAGCTGTTTTTAGACCTTTTCTTTAACATTGCCAAAGTTCGCAAATTCCTTTCAGCTTCTTTATCATTTTCTTTAACTTTTTTTAAATTATTAACAAAAAGCTCTTCGTATACTTCCTTCGCAATAGTAGTGCTATTCGTAATATTATACTTATCCAAAATAGATGTTACGCTATTGAGGATATAGGTAAAATCCATATTTTCTTTGTGATGTTTGAGTTCTTCGATAAAATGAAAATCCCTTAATATTGAATTACGGAATTGATAAAGAAAAATAGGTAATAATAATTGTTCAGAAGATGAATCACTATCGGGAGTATACTGCTCTTGCAACTCGTTTATAATCTCCATAACCTGCTCATAATCATCATTAATAAGAGATATATAAAGTTTATTCATATCTTCTTGATTGAGACTTCTAGATATTGCAAATAAAAATGCTGAGGGCTGTAATATAGTTTTAAAAGTTTCCATCGAGCGCAAATATAGCTCAATTTTAAAAAAAACAGGCTTCATTTATAGAAGCCTGTAAAATATTTAAAGGTAAATGTAGAGTTATTTCATCTCTTGAAATGACGTAAGTTCCTTTTTAAACTTTATAATTTTTATAATTTTGCTTTTTTATTTCTTTCTGAAATATCCGACTTCTTTAGTATTTCCATTGTCTTCGGTAACTAATACCAAATAATTATCTTCAAAAAAATAAGGCGTCTTTATAATATCATCATCTTGCTGAATGTTAAACACCTGATTTTCTTTATCGTATGTCCCGACAATAACTTCACTTGTTCCACTAGCCGAAAAAACAATTCGAAAAGACTTATCCGCTAGTAATGTCATCTCTCCGTTTATCTTTTCTTCATCAATCTCACGTCTAACAATTTTCCCATTTTCATAACTGTTAGTTCCTGTTTTTTCTAATTTGTAAACCCCAACTAGGGAATTTGAATCAGGTTTATCCTCGCTCTTAGAACATGCGAAAATAAAGAGTGACAATAATAATGCGACTATGTAATTGTATGTTTTCATTTTTCACTTCCTTGGTTATCAAACATTATTTTTAAAACCTCAAATCTTGTTATTTATTTAATCTCTAAAGTTTTAATATATTCTTTCCCTTTATAAGTGTATTTTACCTCAAAAAATGGCTTGTACGTTTTATTAAAAGAAAAACCTCTAATAGTCATATCTCCTCCGAGGAAATGTTCCATAGACTTTAGGTCGAAAGATTTTTCCTTTATTATGTTTCTATTTCCATCTAGAACAACAACTTCGAACTGACCTATGAACCTTACAAAAAGGGAAGAAATACCGAAATTAAGGTCACAAGTACCTGTCACATAATCGTTATCTTGTGTCAGATTGGTATTTAAGAGTCCCATATTGGACAATAGCTCGTCTGGCCCTATAACACTAACTTGCACCTCTTTTTTAACATCTGGATTACTTTCTGACTTTATTGTAATTATAGTTTTACCACCTTTTATTCCATTAACAACTCCATGATTATCAACAGTTGCAATTTGAACATCTGAACTCTCCCAGATTAAATTAGGGTTATGTGGCTTTTCAGGAACGGTTTTGGCAATAATTGGGTCTTTCTCACCTATTAGAACAATCATATTTTGGTCTGCCACTATTTGCGTTACACCTAACAAGCTCACATCCATTCGATAAACAGCAGATTTATTACCACTCTCACTCGTCGCTGTAACTTCAACAAGTCCTTGCTTGTAAGTTGTAACAAGTCCATTTTCATCAACTGTCGCCACAGCGTGATTATTAGAACTCCACTTTACCTTTTTATTGCTGGCATTCTCTGGGAGCACTTTCACCGTCAACTGAATCTTTGAGCCGATAATAGCTTTACCGTCTTGGGTTTCAAAACGAACCTCATTAACAGCAGCAGTAGTTTCTTTTTCTACAGGTGTTTTATCCTTCGAACACCCCACAAGTATTAACATGACAAGCAGAACGAAAAACTTAGAAATAATTGATTTCAACATCATTAAAATATGGTTATGTGAATGACTTAGTTTCTTTTCAATGCAAAAATAGGGATTTTAATCCCTTTTACAAAATAATCCTAATCCTTTTCTTGTTGGTATGTCTAAGACAAGAAAACATAAGCGTAATGAACACGGAATTAATGTTTTAGCGAAAAACATTCGCAAATACAGGAAGTTAAAAGGTTTAACAATACAACAAGTTGCGGACAAATTAGATGTGGACTATTCACAAATAGGACGCATGGAGCGAGGTACAGTAAATGCAAGTGTGTCCATTATTTTTGATATCGCAAATCTTCTGGATATTGAAGCCAAAAACCTTTTAGAGGAAGATAACATTGAATAACTAAACACCTGAAATTTACTACACAGGTAAGCCTATAAGCGATTATTTTTGTTAGGTAATACTCAGGGTTCACTTTACATGAAAGTCGATTAAATAGCCATATCTTGACAAGCTTATAAGCGTCAAATTTAATGTGAGTAACAACTTTATTAATTAAGTGCATTTAATATTCCAAACTATGATTCCTTAGTTTGTTTTTTTCGTAGGAAGCCTGTATTTGCCATCTATTTAATGGGACAGCTATACCCTATAATAAGGGAATATGAACCAAAGTAAAACTTGCTTTGATTAATTCCTTACTATACAATTGTTTTAACAGGACACTCCACCCCTTTTCGTGGGTAAACATAAGATATTATATCTGTATTTTCCTATTACATACAGGGATATATAACTGATAATCAATACTCTATTTCGGGTGATATGTTATTTATTGCCATTTCTTTTAATGGCATAACTATCTGATTATAAGCAATACCATTAAAAATGGTATTGGATATATACGGCTGAAATTCCAGCCATTACCTTCAAAAAGAATTATTGATAATCAAATACTTACACAATAAAAACCCCTCAATAAATTAATAATGAGGGATGCTAATTATATTATGTAACTGTTATACAGCCGTATCGTATGAAACATATTTGTCATGCAATCGTTTTTGATTTGCTATAAACTTCTCATTTACAATGACATTAAGGTTGTATTTATCCTTAAATTTCTTTAATAGTTTTGATTTTTCTTCTTTATTTAACTCTTTATTTTTCAATTCTTTATCTTTCATATATTTATTTCGTAATGGATTAAATTTATTTGTAAAATCTCCTAATATATTATAATTTTCTATATTTTTTATTTTACTAAAATTGTATTTTGCAAAGCTCTTAGAAATGTAAATCAAAGACCCCGCTAAATCAATTATTAACTCGACATACGGAGTTTCAGACAATAACCAAAATTCCTTTATTCTCTCAATAAATATGTCTTCTTTATATAAATTAATTAACGCATGTACATGCCATTGACCTTTTTTGTCTTGCTCAAATGTGTACACAACTCTATCAACTAATTTTCTATGAATAAGGAATTTAAAATACTTTTCTGTATAGTTTTGTAATGCTTTTAAACTCCTTGCTTTAAGGGGTTGTAAAGGCAACTGATATTCTTTTGCCAACCCTTTATTAATATCTACTATTTTTTTGTTAATCTCTTTAGCTTTCTTATTTAGATTACTTGTCAATAAATCTTCATTGAGGACTACAAAATGAGACCAATCAAATTGATTTAAGTGAGTTACCCACTCGCTCTGGTAATTGTTTTTATCGCTGATAGTCAAGCTATATTGTTCTTTTTCTTTTTCTATTTTGTTTGATAATTGTCTTTGTATTTTGGTATAAGTGTTGTAGTAATGCCTATTATATTTACTAACATAACTAGATGATTTACTTAACATTATCTATCTTTTTTAATTGTTTTTTTAATTCTCTTTTGACCTTGGTTACTTTCATATAATGCTTATGATTAGCTATTTTCTTTCTTTCAATCTTTTCTTCTTTTGTTAACAATATTCTTTCTTCGTTAACTTCGTTAAGAGTACTATTATAAATATTATTATCATTTTTGTTCATACCTATTTTTTTCTAAATTTCATTATTCAACCATATAAATATCAATACTTTAACACATAAATTTCTTGACATTTTTTGTTCATACCTAAAGGTAGGGTGTACCGTTATCCCTGCCTATTTTGTATGTCTTTACTTATATATATTATACAAGCCGACTTTTTTCAAGTATCAAAATTTATATAAATCATAACCACATGATAGTCAGACATATTGTTTTAAAAAAAAATTCAGAAAAAAAATTAGGCAGGCGTTTTTATGTTGAAGTCACCCCGATAATAAGGGCATTTCCCCTATACCGCACCGTATAGGGGGATACTATAATAGAATTTATAAAAATTTTAAAAAAAACGGGAGGTTATAGGTGGGTTTTTATGGGGTTTTTATGGGGTTTTTATGGGGTTTTTATGGGGTTTTTATGGGGTTTTTATGGGGTTTTTATGGGGTTTTTATGGGGTTTTTATGGGTTAATTTACAATAAAAAACCACGTTGAAATTAACATGGCTAAAATTTAAAGACCCAACAGGAATAAAATAAATACAACAGCTCTTCAACTTTCTAGCTAATCTTCCACTCGATAAATTTTAATCGGTTTTGGTTTATAATCTTTAGCATAGGTACCCAATTGCTCTACAGAAGTATGACCTGTAATTGTAATGACCTGCTCTGGAGACAAACCACTGTCTAACAGCCTTTTAATTCCAGAAAACTTCCCAGAATACAATGAAATTTTTTCATTAACTAAAGCAAAACCTCTCTTTATAGCATTTTTCTTATACGTATTAAATCGAGAGCTGAATGTATTTGCTCTACTCCGCTTTTGTCCAAATAAACATACTTTCCCATCAACATCCCGACCAAATAAATAATCTTTTTGTTTTACATCATTAAATTTTAAATACTCGTTGATTGTCGGCAAAATAGTGTCTTCGATTGAAATCGTACATTGCACGGCAGTCTTCATCTTATGTGAAGGCACTACAATCTTACCTTGTTTAAAATCAATATCTTCCAACTGTATCGACGTGAGTGTCTCAATTCTATGCAGTGTATAAAAAATAAATTCAAACAGCAATCCTAAATAATAATCATAATTTTGAATGTCTCTTATCAGGGCATTAATGTTTGTTACATCCGTTGCTTTGTGCATTGTTGTACGCTCGCTTGATTTAGTAAGAAATGGTATCCGCTTAGTTATATCCCTCACATTTAACTCTTTAAAATCAATTAAATAGTTGTAAACGGCGACAAAAAAACGATGATAGTCATCTCTATACCTTTTACTAAATGCCTTTTTTTCTATCTTTTCACCATTCGTTGATGGTTGAAGCAAATAACCATAAAAATTTAACAAATCAGATTTCGTAAATGATTTTAAGGTCGAGTTAGATAAACCACTATATTTCAAATAGTTTCCAAAACCATTTATTTTAGACTCATATTGTTTTAATGAAGATTGTTTTATTTTGCCTTCTTTTCTCTTGTGATTTACATATTCTATCATCAGCTGTGTAAGCTCCCTATCACCATCGCCAAGCTTAAACTGCCTTTCTTTAATATTGAAAACCATTTTAGTTTGCCAATCAATTACATCAGCAACTATATCTTTAGCAATTTTCTCCCTTTGTTTTACATTTTTTAAGATTACACCTTTTGCATCTACTTTTTTTTCACCTCTGGAATTATATTGAAAAAATTCCCTATTATTTAGGTCTTTTGAATACGTCCATTTACTGATTTTACCATCTGAATCAGGGAACCTAAACACAACCTTCCATATCCCTGTAACTTTTTCTTTAACCAACTTCGGTTCTGTCAACCCATTAATCTTATTTATCTCATTCATTATAAGCTATTTAACTCCAATAAAAAAACACAAATTAAGTAATACATTTTTTGTCCATTTTTTTGTCCGAAAGCCCTATTTCATCTTAATATTTGAAATATAACCAAACAAAAAACTGCTTTAAAGCGTATTTAAAGCAGTTCAAAAGTACAAAAAAATGCACTAATAAAATCGACTGTTTCATTATGGGAATGTTTGAGCAAAGCTACACTTTTTTTAACAAAAACTATCGCTCGTTTCCCAATTAATTTCAATATTTCAACTCGTTTCCAGCATAAACAAAGAGACTAATAACTTTTAAAACAACAGTTCATCAATGCGGACAAACGAGCTCATTGGCATACCTTCTGGCGCCACACAGCATATATCATTCCGAGGAAACCAGCTTCCGGTCCATATTACCTATCCAGTGTAAAAAGGACCGACGCGATACATTTGTCTAATCATTTTTCTTATTGCCCCGTGCAAAAAAATATACAGGTCCCCCAATCAATACCAATATAAAACCTGGCCAAGTATATTGCGGCTTGTATATAATCAATAGCACACAAAATATAGTACCGATGAGGAGATAAATAATTGGTGTAATAGGAAATAAAAAAGTCCTGTATGAACGTTCCATTTCGGGCTTCCGAACACGTTGAATAATAACACCCAGTACCGTAATCATATAAAATATGACGATAACGAAAGAGATCATATCCAGCAAATTGCCATATTGTCCACTTAAACAGAGCAAGGAGGCCCAGATCCCCTGTAGCCATAGCGATCGGGCGGGTACATCATATTTATTGTTGGGAATAGCCTGTTTTAAAAACAGTCCGTCTTTGGCCATGGTCTGAAAAACCCGTGCTCCGGACAGCGCAAGACCATTGACACAGCCAAATGTTGATATCATAACGAGGATGGCCATGGCTATCGTACCACTGTGCCCGAGCATCTTCTCGGCGGCAGCAATTGCGACCCGGTCATTTGTGGCAAAAGCGATCTCTTCCCGGCTCAGGGCAGAAAGATAGATGTAGTTACAACAAATGTATAAAAGCATAACAAGGCTGGTTCCGATGACGAGCGCACGAACCACATTACGCTGCGGATTCACAATTTCGCCCGAAACAAAAGTAACGTTTTCCCAGGCAACACTGCTAAATACGGAGCCCACCATAGCCGCCGCCAGTGCCCCCATTAAAGCACCACCGGAAATCCCCATCCAGCCCTCACCTTTCAAATTCTGAAAAGCCTCCCAGCTGTACGCCATATTTTCCGAAAAATGATTTTCTTTGATTAAGAACAAGCCGCCGACGATCAATAGAACCAATACAATAATTTTTGCTGAAGTAAAAAAAGACTGCACTGATTTGCCGCTCTTGATTCCGCGGGTATTGATATAGGTCAACAGGAGAATTACACCCATGGCGAGTATCTGTATCCAGGTAATCTTAAACTCACCACGCTGAAAAAGCGGTGCCGCATCGTTCAGTTGCGGGATCAAATAGGCAGTAAATTTACCGAAGGCGACCGCAACTGCCGCTATGGTACCCGTTTGAATAACCGTAAATAAGCTCCAGCCATATAAAAAACCAATCGGTTTGCCAAATACTTCGGTAAGATACGTATACTGTCCGCCCGCTTTGGGATACATTGAGGATAACTCACCGTAACAGATTGCCGCCGCAACAGTCGCTATGGCGGTCAATATCCATACGATTGCCAACCAGTATCCTGAGCCCAGTTGCCGCATCATGTCGCTCGACACAATAAAGATCCCACTTCCGATCATCGAGCCCATGACCAGCATAATCGCATCCCACAATTTCAGTTGACGTTTCATCATAATATCAGGTTGATTTTATGCCATTAAGCTAAGAAAAAATAATCAAAAAAAGAGCTGTCCTTTTTACACGCTGCTCAAATTTTATTTTTAAGCATGGCGCGTTAAAGGACAGCCCTTGGGATTAAAACCGTGTATGAACGGTTATTCTACACCATACTGTTGTTTATACGATTTCTCCAGCTCAGTCACCTGTTGCAGCAATTGTTTTTCCGAGGTGGAAGCCAATATACTTTTATAAGCACCCAGAGCCCGTAAAGCCGTCCCGATATTTGAATATTCCAGTTCAGCTTTTGTTTGGGCGATATCCTGGTACCAGCGCATATTCTGCGTCATAAATTTCAGATTACGATTGACAATTTCATTCGCACGTTTCGTTTCACCAGTTTCATACAACACATTGACAATTGGAATATAGCCTAAAATATCACGCATCAAGTACACACGTTTTGGCATCTTCTCATAAGTTTCAACAGCCACTTTACGTGCCTCGTCTTTATGACCTTCCATCATTAACTGTGTGGCAGTACCACCCATGACTGTATTTGTAATCATGGTGATCATGCGGTAGGATTCAGGATCTAAATAAGAAGCATTCGCCATATTACCCCATTGATATTTCGTTGTAATATCCTTAAAAGCAGACTGTGTATCCACTAAAGTTCCTTCAGATCCTGCAGGAGTCGCAATAGGCATTAAACGCAAGGCAAAACCTTCTTGTACCAGGTACTTATCCAATCCAAGGTAGTTGTCGTTTGGAACGGTCGCCGCAAAGTAAATTGGACGTTTCCAATTATTGTTCAATAATACGTTTAGGATCGACAATTCCGCTCTAGACACATAGTTTCTATTATAAGTCCATGTCATCGTATCGACGATAGATTCCTGCCAAGCTTTTGGTACCACATTATTTTTTAGCACAGCTTCCTTGTTTACCGGAAGGCTAAAGTTTTTGGTCGGTAAAAAGTTCTCAAATTTACCACCGCGTAATTCCAGTTTATTTTTTTGGTCATCAGACAATAAAATCTGCATCACCAAATCAAGATCTACGTGCCCGGGTACTTTCATATCTTGATAATAAAGTACCTCACGAACACCTTTTTTGAATTTTTCGTCATCAATATTGATCGGTAAGCCATCTGCCTGATTGACTTTCTGTTTCATTTGGCGCATATACCAATCCGAACTCAACAGACTTAAGTTCACCACGCGTACATCCGGACGATAATTTTCAACTTCTTGTACATACCATAATGGATAAGTATCGTTGTCACCATAAGTGAACAAGATCGCATTTGGCGCACAGGAAGCCAAGTAGTTTTTCGCCAAGTCACGTGCTGTTGTTTTTTCTGAGCGATCATGATCATCCCAGTTTTGGAATCCCAACAATACCGGAGCTCCCAACAAACAAGCCGCTGTAGCTATACCTGCTGCCATCTTACCATCTACTTTCTTACTTAGATAATCCGCAATGGCAAATACGCCCAAGCCAATCCATATTGCAAAGGCATAGAATGATCCCGCATAGGCGTAATCACGCTCACGCGGCTGCAATGGACTTTGATTTAAGTATAATACAATAGCCAGACCTGTAAAGAAAAACAGTAATCCCACAATTCCGGCATCCCGTTGTCTTCTGCCAAAGTGCCAGAACGCACCGATCAAACCAATGATTAGCGGCAAGAAATAGTATTTATTATTTGAAGGATCCGTCTTCAATGAATCTGGAATCGCATTCTGTCCACCATTATGCATTTGGTCAATAGGCTTAATACCTGCTTGCCAGTTGCCCTCCGTGAAAGAGCCCTGTCCCTGTTGATCATTTTGGCGACCGGCGAAGTTCCACAAAAAATAACGGCCATACATGTGCCCGATCTGATAACTGAAGAAAAATTTCAGGTTATCACCGAATGTAGGCGATTGCCCCTCCGGAAGTTTTAGATAATCCCGATAATATCCATCATGTCCATCCCGATTACTATAAACACGCGGAAAGAACATCGTCTTATCGTATTTATAATCCATTCCATTCTCTACTTTCGTGTATTTATCCTTGTCTTTTCGATAAGTATAAGTTGGCACAGCATCCACTACTTGTGCATCGAAAGTCGGCCCGTTTAGAAGCGGCTCACTCGCATATTGCTCGCGTCCCAAATAACTTACAAAAGAAAAGGCATTGTCCGGATCACTATTATTTAAGGTAGGATTCGCTTTAGCACGTACCATGATCATCGCAAAGGAACTATACCCAAAGATGATAAACGCGGTACTGATCAGGATCAGGTTCAACATCGGTTTTGCTTTTTTGATCGAGTACCAGATACCATACACAAAAAGAGCAACCACTAAGATCAAGAATAGATTAAATCCGGTACCGAAGCCCATTCCCAGACTATTTACAAAGAATAAGTCAAAATAAGCCGCGGCTTTGACCGTGTATTGTATAATACCCCATAAAATCAAAGCCAGTACCACAACACCGATCAGGAATGCTTTGGTTGCTCCAGAAGAAGTCACTGTTTTTGAGCGTTTAAAATAAATTACCAAAGCAATGGCCGGAATCACCAAGAGGTTCAATAAGTGGACACCAATGGAAAGACCCATCACATACGCGATAAAGATCAACCAACGGTCAGATCCAGCCTCCTCAGCATGATTTTCCCATTTTAAGATCCCCCAAAATACAACAGCGGTACAAAGCGAAGACATGGCATACACCTCAGATTCAACCGCTGAAAACCAAAATGTATCCGTGAACGCATAAGCCAATGCACCGACAGCACCTGAACCAAATATTTTGATCAAGTCCGTTGAGGTATAGGACTCGCCGACTCCTTTTGCAACGACTTTCTTTGCAAGGGCTGTGATCGTCCAGAACAAAAACAGAATCGTCAGACCACTACAAACAGCAGATCCCACATTCATCCAAAAAGCGATCCGTGTGACATCACCCCCTGCTAGATTCGAGAAAATGTTTTGAATCATTAAGAATAAAGGTGCCCCTGGCTGGTGCACAATTTGAAGTTTAAAGGCTGAGGCGATAAACTCACCACAGTCCCACCAACTCGTCGATCGTTCGGCAGTCATGACATACGCTACTGTTGCAATGAGCGCACATATCCATCCTAAAAGATTGTTGATTTTAGTATAGTTCATAAAATGATAACTGTAAAAGTATTATAATACGGCTCGAAAATAAGGATAAGTTAATAAGAAATGAACTTTATTCTGATTTTTTAACACATATTAATTGAAAATTTTCATTACGCGATGCAATATTCGCTGTAAAGAAAGCAGGACAAAGCCATTGATAAGCTGGAGCAGGCCAATACCTAAGCTAAAAAACAGCAAGTATGTCTTAAATTTTCGGGCAAAACAAAAATTATTTATTTGAAAATCAAGCCCAATGCACTTTACAACACATTTTTATTTGCAGAAATAGGAATAGTCCGTATATTTGCATCATCAAATGTGAACGACATCATCACGATAACGAACACAATTGAATTGTTTGTCCGATAGTATAAGGGTAGTACGACAGTTTTTGGTTCTGTTTGTCTTGGTTCGAATCCAGGTCGGACAACAAACAATAGAAAAGGCTTGCAATTGCAAGCCTTTTCTGCGTTATATGCAAGGCTTATTATTTATAAAAGGGTTTAGATTTTTTTTAATTTGAATTTTGATTTTTAAAACAAATCTCTATCTTTGCGTCGTCAAAAGGAAAAAGACGGAAACGTTGGCTTTTTTGAGACATTGTCCGATAGTATAAGGGTAGTACGACAGTTTTTGGTTCTGTTTGTCTTGGTTCGAATCCAGGTCGGACAACTTTTAAAGTTAAGAGTATATGGATTGTGCAAACAATCCATTTTTTTTAATGTTTAGCTTTAAAAAATATTAGGGAATAAAATATTGAATAAACGACAATACAATAACCCAACATAAATATACAAAACCATGCCTTTGCAATTCAACACGGTTAAACTATTTGCAGGTTCTGGCACTACAGAGCTGGCTGAAAAAATCGCACAATCTTACGGGAAACCTCTAGGGGACAAAACATTATCGCGTTTTAGCGACGGTGAGATTCAACCATTCTACAATGAATCTGTACGTGGAGCCGATGTATTTATCATCCAATCTACCAATCAACCTACCGACAATCTTTTTGAATTATTGTTGATGACAGATGCTGCAAAGAGAGCCTCAGCGCACTACATTACAGCGGTTGTCCCCTATTTCGGTTTCGCAAGACAAGATCGAAAAGACAAACCAAGAGTTGCCATTGGCGCAAAAATGATTGCCAATCTGTTGACAGCAGCTGGGATTCACCGCATCATGACAATGGATTTACATGCCGCACAAATCCAAGGTTTTTTCGATATCCCTGTTGATCACCTCGATGGCTCCATTATTTTTGTTCCCTACATCAAATCCCTAAAACTCCCTAACTTGACAATTGCATCACCGGATATGGGTGGATCATACAGAGCACGTACTTTTGCTAAATTCTTCAATGCAGAAGTGATCATCTGTGACAAACGCCGTAAACGTGCAAATGAAATTGAGTCAATGTCTATCATTGGTGATGTAACGGATCAGGATGTTGTATTAATTGACGATATCTGTGACACAGCCGGCACACTTTCAAAAGCTGCTGCTTTGATCATGGAAAATGGCGCGAGATCCGTAAGAGCGGTCTGTACACACGCTGTGTTATCCGGCAAAGCTTATGAAACAATTGAAAACTCCGTGTTATCAGAAATGATCGTAACAGATACCATTCAGTTGGATACAGAAAAAGCAAAGCAATCGACAAAAATCAAAGTGTTGTCAACAGCTGATCTGTTTGCTAAAGCAATCACCAGCGTCAACCAACATACATCCATCTCTGATTTATTTGACGTCGAATAGTATATCGTATTTAGATATTGGTATGGAGACTCTGGTATAGTAAGCCTTCGGCTGAAATACTGGAGTCTTTTTTTAGTATTAAGTATTGAGATAATAGTATTTAGACTCTGGTATGGTAAGCCGGAGGATAGACAGTTTGTTTTTTATTCATGTCCTGCACAATTGGTCTTCTCTAAACAAGCATATAAGGACGCCGCGGTTATACTTTAACATCCCCTCCTCAAGTCAGCAACTTACAAAATAGCATTAGGGATCTTAGTCACTCAATATCAGCAACTTTTTTTGATAATACCAAAAATTAAATTATCTTTGCACCTCAAAATTTATAAAAATTAAAAGATGAAATCAATTGCTATTAGCGGTTCTGTAAGACAGAACGTAGGGAAAAGAGATGCAAAAGAATTGCGTTACCAAGGTTTAGTACCGGCAGTACTTTACGGAGGTAAAGAACAAACTGCTCTTTCTGTATCCGCAGCTGATTTGAAACCAGTTCTTTACACTGCTGACGTTATCATCGTAGAATTAAACGTTGACGGTCAAACAAAAAGAGCTATCGTTCAAGACGCACAATTCCACCCATTGACAGACCTAGTTACTCACGTTGACTTTTTAGAATTATTTGATGACAAAGAAGTATCATTGAATATTCCTATCAAATTAACAGGAACATCTCCAGGTGTTAAAATGGGGGGTAAATTAGTTCAAAAATTACGCAATTTACGCGTAAAAGCATTACCTGCTAACTTGCCACAAGAAATTGAAGTACCAATGGAATCTTTAGAAGTTGGTAAATCATACCGTGTAGCTCAAGTTCAATTGGACAACGCAAAAGTATTAAACAATGCTGACGATACAATCGTATCCGTTATCATGTCCCGTGCATTGCGTCAAGCTGAACAAGAAGCAGCCAAAGCAGCTAAAGGTGGTAAAAAATAATCTGAACAAGATTCTTAAGATACTACAGAAAGCACCGAAATTCGGTGCTTTTTTGTTTATTAAATTTTTATTTTTGCGTCATGAATTATCTTATCGTTGGATTGGGAAATATCGGAAGTGAATATGCCGATACGCGGCACAATATTGGTTTTATGGTTGCCGACGAGCTCGTTAAACAAGCTGGCGCTAGTTTCTCCCTGTTAAAATTAGCCTATTACAGCGAATTTAAACAAAGAGGGCATAACGTAACTGTCATCAAGCCGACTACGTATATGAACCTCAGTGGTAAAGCAGTCAATTATTATATGCAGCAATGTAAAGTGCCGATTCAGAATGTCTTAGTGATCGTGGATGATCTGGCGATTCCATTTGGTTCGCTCCGGATGAAACCCAAGGGAAGCAGCGCCGGTCACAATGGGCTTAAGTCCATCGAACAGCTTTGCGGTGGACAGGTATATCCACGTTTACGCTTTGGCATTGGTGACAACTATCCAAAAGGCAGACAGGTGGACTACGTCCTTGGTCCCTTTGACAAAGAAGAACAGGTAGAACTTCCTGCTTTAATAGATCATTCTGTCAAAATGATTCAAAGTTTTGTCAATATCGGCATCGAGTTGACCATGACAAATCTAAATACAAAATAAAAGGGACTGATGTCCCTCTTACTTTATTCCATCTGAAGATAATCGTTATTACCCTTTATCTCTTAGGCCAACAGCACGCTTTCTTTCGGCATCTAGCTCTGTTTTGATTGTTTTCTTTATCTTTCCATCCAGTGGTTCCCTATCTGCCTTCCCGTCATTCAATTCCCCCGCTTTTTTCTTTGTCGTTATGAGAATAACACCATTCGCCCCCGCTGTACCGTAAAGACTTGTTGCACTCTGATTTTTAAGAACTTCGATGGACGCAATATCTTCGGATTTCAGATCATTCCGGTCTTTAGATTGCACCTGACCATCAACAACAAACAACGGCTGTTCTTTTCCCGATAGCCCACGGATCAGGAGGCCATTAATATCCCTTGGTTCTCCCTCTACCTTCGTGTATGTTGCAGTTTGCGCCACAAATTTCGCCGTTTTCCCCGGGCTATCACTTTGCGCAGCTTTTCCCTCAAAGGTTATCGTTTTAGGCTCATTTCCCTTATCACCCTTTTTATACCCCACTACCGTAATTACCCGCTCATCTGGGGTATTTTCTGATTTGTGTTTGTGGGATGCTTTATCCACTTTATCCGGATTTTCCCTAGCCCATTTTTTTGTGGTCACTTCAATAACACCATTTTTCCCTTCACGTCCATATTTTACCATAGCTGAAGCATCCTTTAAAACATTAATACTTTCAATATTATTTGGATCAACACCCTTCATATCCTCAGAATTCATCTTAACCCCATCAATCACATACAAAACATCAACAGGATACTTTATCGTATGGGATTTTGTTGTACCAACGGAATCCTGCTTCACTTGAAACCCCACCACCTTGCCCTGAAGGTTATTTTCAGATTTTTTTGTGGCATTTCCGATTTTAGTCGTCAGCAAAACAACGCCATTTTTACCTTTCTCCCCATAAATTGCTGTAGCCGACTTGTCTTTCAATACAGCCATAGATTCGATCTCCTCTGGAGCAACTGCATCCAATTCTTTTTTGCTGACAACTACGCCATCCAACACAAACAATGGATTTCCAATTACGTCAGAGGTACCTCTCAGTCTCAAAGAACCAATCTGATCGCTTAATAAATTAGCTGTTCTCTTGGAGCGGCTTGTATCAATCTTTATCGTATCTGTTCTTATATCTTCCTGAAGCACTTTTCCCGCTTCACCAACCATCTTCACTGACAACGTGGAATCCCGCTGTTGACCTACCTCCAATTTATGGGCAGGCAATTGAATCGGCAGCACGGTTTCATTTGCCCGCTCAACAACCCCTTCTATGCTGCCCTCCGCTTTGCTTACAGTAAATGCTGCTCCCGTTAGTAAGAATATAGGCAAAAGGAAGGCATATTTACTCAGTTCTATTTTGGATGACCTTTTCTTATTCATCATCATAATGCGACGTTTTAATAGTTTAAAATTAAATTGATTGCTCAACCCTATTGAAGTGCCCTTTTTGGACACATTCAACAGGCTATATTGGTACGTCTGTTTGTCAATTCCTTTATTGAGCACCTGTTGATCAGTCAGAAACTCCAAATTTTGGCGAATGGCTCTGCGCATGAACCAGACGAAAGGATTGTACCAACAACACACCAATATCATTTCAAACAATAAAATATCCAGACTGTGAAGGCCTTTCACATGAATATCCTCATGCTTAAAAATATCTTTCAGCTCAGCATCCACATGCTGTTCTTTGTTGACGTAAATTTTATTCAAAAATGAGAATGGAACAATAGGAATGATGACATTCCGAAATAGATAGGATCGCCACTGATCCGCTCTAGAGTGCAGATGAATCCTTAATAAACTCAACAGTTGGAATAGAAGCCTCAACATCAACAATATTGCACCTAATATAAATACCAACTCCACCAAGCTTGCCACTGTTAACCTCTCCTGCACCTGCTGTTCTCCCATATAAAGGAAAATCTGCTCACCAACACCCCCCATATCCAACCCGCGCCGCACAAACAGCGATTTTAAATCCAAAAACGGATATACAAAAGCAAATAATCCGCCTATTAAAAAGTAGAATCTATTCAGTGAATAGAAGGTTAAGCCTTTCAATAGCCCGACATAACCCAAATAGATTATACTCAACAGCAGATTGACTTGAATGATATAGGTCAGCAGGTTTTCCATCGTATTACGATTTGTTATTTTTAATCATATCCATGATCTCCTTCAGTTCATCTTCAGTCAGCTTTTCCTCTTTCACGAAAAAAGAAACCATCTCTTTATAAGAATTCTTGAAATAATCACCGACAAAGGAATTCATAAACTTAGCTTTATAGTCCTGTTCGCTTACCATAGGTTCGTAACGTTTCGCATTGGCGTAACGGACAGCTTTCACAAAGTCCTTGCGCTCCAGATTCTTTACCGTTGATGCCAAGGTTGTATACGGCATTTTTTCACCCTTGATATTATCCAGAATCTCTTTGATAAAACCTCCATTTAGGCTCCAGATAGATTGCATTGCCTGTTCCTCTTGCGCTGTTAACTTTTCCATGTATTAATCTTTTTTACTAATCTTTCACTAATCTACGAATAATTCGTAAATACCAAAAATATTTTACTTTTTTTATTTGTATCCCCGTAAACAGCATCTAAAGCCCCGATTTTTTGTAACGTTACAATATGAATCATTATTTGACGTATTTAAAATCAATCCTATCGAATATAAGATGACTGGCCGAAAATTTGTTATACCTTGTTTTTTATTTTAACTTTCGACTGTATATTATTTTATTTTCCCTACTAGACAGGCGGTATTGTGATGAAAATATACATGCCCTTCTATGCTGGAAATGAAACTTTAAAACAGGAATAATTCAACACAAATACAATAAAAATAAATGGCCAAAAGCATCAAAGCGATCAAATGTCCTCATTGTGGCAGCATAAAAGTCAGCACAATACGTCCCGACTTTTACAAATGTGACAGCTGCGGAACTGAATTTTTCTTAGACAATGACGATATTAACATCAATCACAATTACAATTATCCACGCAACAATACGGATCAATATAAAGCCATACGGATTGTACTATTTGCCGTTGTTGGTTTTATTGCGCTCATGTTTTTAATCGGAGCTTTAAGCGCCATTTTTTCCAAAAAACCCGAACCGAGTTATTCGACCTATAGTTCGTCCAACACTGCTGACAAAAAAGAAGAAACCATTACGCTAGAATGGAATTACGCCTCAAACGAATTATTTTTGGACAAAAACAATATTCCCCACGTTGTCTTGGTGGGGAATGTCCGGAATTCAAAAGCGAGATTTGACGAAGGCAAAGACAATAAAGTCTATATTGGATTATTTGATCCCAAAACGGGCAAAAAGGAATGGATAAAGCCATTGATGGATACTCCCGTCGAATTATCGAGTAGCGACGTTAAATTACAGGTGTTTGAAGACCAAAACCTGTACATCATCGTAAAATCCAAGTATATCTATCAATTGGACAGAAATAGCCTCACCTACAAAAGTGTTCTTGAAAATTATGTCAAAGATGCCCCCTCACTCAGCACGGGCATTGCCAAAGTTGAATTTAAATACGAAGATTATGGATCTTCCTATCAAATAGTAAATAATGAAGGGCAAAATCTTGCCTATTACCCTTTAATCAATAAATCAATACCGGATAAGCAGCTCTACGATGAAAGAAGGAAAAAACTTCCCAATCCGAGCACAAAAACTGAATTCACTTTTTCAAGTAAATCCAGTTATTACCCCGAGGAGAAAATTCAGTTAATCCAATACAATTATTATTATCAATATGGATATCCCAAAGATAGCCCCCGCTTTTCATGGGATAAAGATTATGGCAGATCAGGTATTTTTACCGACCGCGATCCCTACAAAAAGGTGCTGATCAATTCATGGCAATTTAAGGGAGCCCGTCTCATTAGTTTTAAAGACTTTACACCGGGTCGGCTCTATTTTCAGCCTGTAGTGGTTGCTCAGAATGACAAAACGCTTCTGATTGCATACAAACCAACACCTGCGGAAGACGATCCTTTACAGATCCAGCTATTGGATGTCGCTACAGGTGCCATACAAAAAACAGTCACAACAGACCTTAAATCCATTTATGGAAATGGCTGCCTGCTCAAAGATGGTTTTATTGTCAAAGGTTCAAGCGACTATTACTATTTTGATAATAGCGGAAAACAAATCAATAAATTCGAAGGGTACAACCCTAAATTCGATACACTAAACTAAACACTATGGGACTATTCAATCTTTTTAACAATCAACTATCCGAGGTCATTGAGTGGAAAAATCAGGACCCTCGTATATTATGGTATAAATTTCCTTCCGAAAGAAATGAAATTAAGAATTCCAGCAAACTGATCCTGGCTCCAGGACAGGGCTGTATTCTTGTCTATGAAGGAAAAGGCGAAAACCTCCTTACGGAGGCAGGTACCTATAATTTAAAAACGGACAATCATCCTTTCTTCACCACATTAGCGCGATTAAGACAAAATTTCGAGTCAGAGCACAAGCTTTATATTTATTTCTTTCGTACGGCCGCAATTGTCAATCAATCCTGGGGAACAGGAAACCCAGTCAAATATATTGACCCACAATACAATCTGCCCGTTGAAATAGGCTTGAACGGTACTTTTTCTTACGTCATCAAAGATCCGGTACATTTCTATAAAAATATCGTCGCCAATCAAAACACAGTTAGCACGGCAGTCATTCAGGATATTATTAACCAACGAATTCCACAACAGATTGTCTCACAGATTGCGCAGAAGAAATTAGGTTACAATGAAATCGATAGTCAGTTGCCTATTTTGTCCACAGATATCAAAACAGCGGTTGAACAGGATTTTAAAGATCTCGGTTTAGATGTTACAGATTTTAAAATCTTAGGAACCCAATTTGACTCAAACACACAACGTCGGATTGGTGAAATCGCTGACTTGACGACACAAAATCAAGCTGCGCAGCAAGCAGGCTTGAGCTATGTGGAACTGGAAAAATTACGCGCCCTCCGGGATGCCGCTAAAAATGAAGGTGGACTGGCAGGTATTGGTGCGCAACTTGGGGTCGGCATGGAGCTGGGCAAACAATTTGATCTGCAAAAAGAAGAGATTAAAGACAATATACAAGCGGAAGGAGATTTTGTCGAAAAACTACAAAAACTACAATTGCTATTACGCGAAAACATCATTACACAGGACGAATTCGACGCGCTCAAAAAACAGATTCTCAACAAAATATAACCCATCATGAAATATATCTTTGGCATATTATTTACCCTGGTTATCCTATTTGTCGCCACCTATTTTCTATTGGGACTCTGGGGTATACATTTTTTGGATGCTGAAAATTTCAGCAAAATCCTATGGACAACAGGAATTCTAACGTTGACATCTATTATTTTGGTATGCTTCGTCATCTTACCTTTTTTTGGTTCGGGCAAAAACGGAAAATATGAAGATAAAGGGAAAGTCGCTCAGCGAAAAATAGATTAATATTTCGGACATAATAAGATAGTGTTAAATTTGAATAAACTATTTGCGTATTTAAGTAAATCGTTATTCAATATTATCCAAAATGACGTAATGATGTCATTTAAATTCCAAAAGAACTTTCAGTTTTAAATATCAAATAGTTAAATTTGTGAGATTAGCATACAAATCAGATATAAGATAATATATAAACATGTCAGATAAAGCATCTATAAATTTAGACGGCACTTCTTATGACCTTCCGGTCATTGTCGGTACTGAAAATGAAAAAGCAGTTGATATTTCCAAATTAAGAGATCTAAGTGGATTTATTACGTTAGACCCGGGATACAAAAACACGGGTGCAACAAAAAGTGCGATTACTTTCCTTGACGGTGAAACAGGTATATTGAGATATAGAGGATATCCAATTGAGCAATTGGCAGAGAAATCGACTTTCCTGGAAGTTGCTTATTTATTGATCTATGGAGAGCTTCCTAAAAAAGAGGTATTGGAAAAATTCAGAGCTGACATTAAAAAGCAAATGATGATTCACGAAGACATGAAAAATTTCTTCGCCGGATTTCCATCCAAATCCCACCCAATGGGCCAACTTTCTTGTTTAGTAGGTGCCTTATCTGCATTTTACCCTGAATCTTTAAATCCAAACCTAACAGACGAAGAAGAAGATCAAACGATCATCAATCTTTTGGCAAAAATGCCAACGATCGTTTCTTGGATTCAAAAGAAATCACTAGGTCATCCCGTCGTTTATCCTAAAAATAACTTAGGTTACATAGACAATTTCTTAAACATGTTATTCGGCGAGGTTAACGACGAAAAAACATTCGATCCTGTTGTGATTGATGCCATGCACAAATTGCTTATTTTACATGCTGATCACGAGCAAAACTGTTCTACATCAACAGTTCGTATCGTAGGTTCATCGAATGCCAACCTTTATGCGTCTGTTGCCTCGGGGATCAATGCCTTGTGGGGTCCGTTGCATGGCGGTGCCAACCAAGCCGTAATTGAAATGCTTGAAGCGATCAAAAATGATGGTGGTGATGCGGAGAAATACCTAGCAAAAGCCAAGGATAAAAATGATCCGTTCCGTTTAATGGGATTTGGTCACCGTGTATACAAAAACTTCGACCCTCGTGCTAAGATTATCAAAAAAGCATGTGATGATATTTTAGAAAAATTAGGCGTTCAGGATCCCGTATTGGACATCGCCAAAAAACTTGAAGCAGCAGCATTAAATGATCAATACTTTATCGACAGAAAGCTTTATCCGAACGTCGATTTCTATTCAGGTATTATCTACCGTGCATTAGGCTTTAAAGCAGATATGTTTACCGTATTATTTGCGTTGGGCCGTCTTCCGGGATGGATCGCGCAATGGAAAGAAATGCGTGAAAACAAAGAGCCTATCGGCCGTCCAAGACAAGTATATGTCGGACATACAGAACGTAATTACGTTGAGTTCTCAAATCGTTAATCGATTGATTTCCATAAAAAAAGCATCCCTTGGGATGCTTTTTTTATGGAAATACTGTTACAGCAGCTTTTCCAAAAAAACACTATGTGATAGCACGTTATGTAAACATAAAGTCTATTATTTTTCTGACAACATCCTCAGTTAGCAGCTTACATATCCAAAATCTAAATACTCAAATCTAAATACTAACCTCTCTAATATGTCACGATAATCTACTTGTTAAGTATATTTTAATTTTTCCCTATCGAAATTCCCTGTTTTTCGTTAAGTTTGCGTATTCATTGGTCGCTTATTAAAAATCATTATAAATAAGACTTGATAGATACAATACTACATATCTTGGTTCCCATTGCTATTTTCACCTTTATAGCAGCATTTACCTTATTTGCAGTATATGCCGAACGTAAGATTGCGGGATTTGTCCAAGATCGTCTCGGGCCAATGGAAACCGGAAAATATGGCAGCCTTCAGACCATAGCCGATATTCTCAAATTACTTCAAAAAGAATTAATAACACCGACATTAGCCGACACAATTCTCTTTAGAATTGCCCCGATTATTATTTTTGTGGCTGTTTTCACAGGTTTTTCGGTCATTCCCTGGGCCAAAGATTTTATTCCGGCGAATACACATACGGGGCTATTCTTTATTATGGCGATCATCTCCATTGATGCCTTGGGAATCCTAATGGCTGGCTGGGGATCAAACAATAAATATTCACTGCTCGGATCTATGCGTGCCATCGCCCAAATGGTTTCTTATGAAATACCCGTCGGGCTCTCCCTGATTACCGTCGTGATGTTAACACAGACCTTAAATCTCAACGAAATCGCAATCGGTCAGGGCATTCTGACCAACGGAAGTATCAAATTTTTAGGTTTTTGGGAAGTTAATGAGATTGGCGGAATTTTCGCCTGGAATATTTTTCAGGCCCCCCACCTAATAGTAACCTATATCATATTCTTTATCGCAACGCTTGCCGAATGTAACCGGGCGCCATTCGATATTCCCGAAGCGGAATCTGAATTGGTCGGTGGTTTCCATACGGAATATGGCGGGATACAGTTTGCCTTTATCTTCCTGGCCGAATATGCCATGATGTTTTTGGTAGCGATGTTGGGTGTAGTCCTGTTTCTGGGTGGATGGAATACACCGCTCCCTAATATCGGCGCAGTACGATTGGCAGACTGGACAACAGGCCTTGCCTGGGGAATCTTTTGGACCTTGACCAAATCGTTATTTATCGTCGGAGTACAAATGTGGATCCGGTGGACCTTACCCCGATTACGTGCAGATCAATTGATGAGCTTATGCTGGAAGGTATTGACTCCGTTAGCCTTTGTTTGCATGGCCATTTCAGCCATTTGGAGAATTTTAATTATAGCATAAGATATGATATTTAAAACGGCTTCCCACGCATTTCGTACAGCAATCAAAGGACTATCTTTGACTGTGAAGCACTTGTTTGGCGCCCGACGTTCGCGTCAGGAATTGAATATCAAAAATGATAATTACTTTGACCGACAGGAGGGCATCGTTACGGTGCAATACCCGGCCGAAAAAATGCCTATTCCTGAAGTTGCCCGCTATCAATTGCAGGTGGATATTGACGATTGTATCGTATGTGATCTCTGTGCCAAAGCATGCCCTGTAGATTGCATTGAAATTGAGGCGATCAAATCGCCGGAAGCGATCGGAAAAACTTCAGACGGTAGTGTAAAACGGTTATATCCAGCCAAATTCAATATTGACATGGCCAAATGTATGTATTGCGGCCTATGCACCGTTGTCTGCCCTACCGAATGTATTGTCATGACCAACGAATATGATCGCAGCTCGCAAAAACTGACCGATCTGATCTACGGATTTTCGGACATGACCGACGAACAGGTTGCGCAGCGCAAAGCCGAATGGACGCAATTTCAAGCTGAAAAGGAGGCAGCAAAGCAAAAATAAGAACATGGAAATTATTTTATTTTATGCCTTCGCTGTACTGGCAATCGGATCTGCACTTTTATTGGTTAATCTTAAAAATATAGCCCGCGCCCTATTTTTATTTTTCATTGTTCTCTTTGCGATGGCGGGTCTCTATCTCTTTGCCTTAGCAGATTTTGTAGCCATCACACAGATCATGGTTTATGTAGGCGGTGTGCTGATCCTTATGCTGTTTGCCTTTATGCTTTCCAACAAAGAACTATTGAAAGATCTTCAGGACAGCAGTGGTTCATTTTTGAGCATGCCCAGGTGGCAAGCAGTTGTATTGGCAATAGGTTTTCTAATACTTATGATCTTTGGTATTACAGAATGGCACCAGTCCATTCCTACCTGGATCCAACAAGCCAAAGAAAATAATACGGAGATTATTCCAACAGATAATAATATTCAACAAATCGGATTACGGTTTATGACCTTCTATGTATTGCCATTTGAAGTCATATCGGTTTTTTTGATGATGGCACTGATCGGAGCCTCACATTTATCCAGAAAGGAGCGCAATAGATGATCACACTAACACATTTTTTGGTTGTTAGTGCCTGCATATTCTGTATTGGCCTTTATACCGTGCTTTCAAAGAAAAATGCCATTATGATCTTAGTAGGTATCGAACTGATGATTAATGCAGCTATCCTAAACTTTGTAGCTTTTGGCAAATACGATAAAGTCAGTTATGGCGGACAGATTTTTGCCTTATTCGCCATTGTCCTTGCTGCTGCTGCAGTTGCGGTCGGATTAGCATTGGTCCTGAATGTCTATAGACACTATAAAACCATTAATCCGGATGAAATAAAAGAATTAAAAGATAAGTAAGAATTGGATCCAGTTGCCCACATATCACCCATATACACCGCGCTGATTGCAGTAGCCGCACCATTTATTGCCTTTTTATACCAAGCGATGGCTGGCAAGCGTGATCAGTCAGGAACCATCTCCCTGATCGGCATCGTATGTAGTTTTATATCCGGTGGAATCACTTGGCTGGCCATCTGGAATCATCCGATCGCATCCGCTGAGATCAACTGGTTCACCATTGGTGCTTCAACTTTTAAGGTAGGCATCCTATTGAACAACCTGAGCGCACTTATGCTGTTGCTGGTTCCCACAGTCGCCCTTCCCGTACATATCTATTCGAGAGCCTATATGCAAGGAGACCCGGGCATCCATCGTTACTGGATGTATCTTAGTCTTTTCTGTTTTGCTATGCTGGGACTAGTGGTGATGGATAGCCTGTTGCTCATGTATATCTTCTGGGAATTGGTCGGTTTTGCCTCCTACCTCCTCATTGGTTTCTGGTTTACACGCGAAACGGCTGTTCAGGCCAACAAGAAAGCATTTATCGTAAACCGCATCGGAGACCTCGGTTTTCTGGTTGGTTTAGCAATCATATTTACGCAATTTAAGACGCTCAATCTAGTTGACCTTTTTGGTGAAACGGGATTGATCTATCAGTCTGCTGTCACCAATGGGCAATGGGTCTCTCCTGTCAACAGCATGGACCAGGTTTGGCTTACAATAGCAGGACTGGCATTTTTCCTTGCGGCTATGGCTAAATCAGCTCAGTTTCCGTTACATATATGGCTGCCAGATGCCATGGAAGGGCCAACATCGGTATCTTCGTTGATCCATGCAGCTACCATGGTCGCTGCAGGTGTATTTTTGCTGGCCACCGTATTTCCGTTATTCAATGAAAGTGCATTGATATTTATCGCTATCATCGGTACAATCACCGCCGCAGCCGCAGCCTGTTTTGCATTAGGTCAATACGACATTAAGCGCATCCTGGCCTTTTCAACCATCTCACAATTGGGCTTTATGATGGTCGGAATCGGTATTGGAACCTGGGATGCCGCACTATTCCATTTGGTCACACACGCCTTCTTTAAATGTCTCTTGTTCCTTTCCGCGGGAGCTATTATCCATGAGATGGCACACCTCAAAGCACACAGCCAACTTGATTTCGATCCGCAGGACCTGCGGAATATGGGTGGACTGAAAAAGTATATGCCCAAAACCTTTATCCTGATGAGCATTGCTTCATTGGCACTTGCAGGATTTCCTTTGACATCAGGCTATCTTTCCAAAGATAGTATCATCATCTCTTCCTTTGAATGGGCTTTATCGAAAGGTGGTTTTTACCTCATTATACCGGTAAGTCTCATCATCGTCAGTATATTGACCGCCTTCTACATTGGCCGCTTAATCTTTAAGGCTTTTTTAGGTGAACTTCGAATCCTGGATCAGGTTCAGGACAAACTACAAGGTGACCCTTTGCATGAGGCTTCCAAAACCATGTTGATTCCGATGATGCTATTGGGGCTCTGCTGTCTATTTCCGTTATTTTCTCTCAACCCAGTATCTTATCATGATTCCTGGTTGATGGATGGTTTATTATTGGATGAATATACGTTTGCACCTAGCCACAGCGCTCACTTGATTATTCCATTGATCTTATTGATCGGTTCGGTCATCAGTTGGATAATAGGCTGGAAATGGTACGTACAACATAAATATTCACTTAACAGCAATAGTCTGGCGTTGAAAGCGGCGTTCAACCAAGGCTATATCAATGAACTTTATCAATGGGTATTTGTTGACGGTACACTGAAAATAGCTCGGTTCTGTTATTGGTTTGACCGTTACATTGTGGATTCACTAGTTGCTTTTATTCAGTTTATCGTCCTATCCCTCTCCAGATTGAGCGTGTGGATAGACAAATATATTGTAGACGGTATTGTCAATGCTGTTGCTTCTGTTGCCTACTGGACCGGCAATCAGGTGCGCCTGGTACAGAACGGCAAATTACAGACTGCACTGTATTCCGTTTTTCTATTCGTTTTACTTGGTTTAATTTATCTTATATTTTTCTAGGAAATGCCTATTTTATCCTTACTGATATTTTTACCGCTTCTGGCGACGGCGTTTATCCTCGCCCTACCGACACGATACAAATCGAGTTACAAATATATTGCCTTGGCATTCACGGCTGTGCAATTTGTACTTGCTGGTATATGCTATGCACATTTTGATGCCAACAAAACCGGCGTACAAGATCTGGCGGGATACCAATTTGTCGAACAACTTCCCTGGATTCGCCTGGACTTGGGTTCTATCGGAAAATTAGAGATCGATTACCTGATCGGGATAGACGGTATTTCCATGCCATTATTACTGCTCAGCGCTTTTGTCATGCTGATGGCAATCGGTGCCTCCTGGAACATACAAAAGAGCCCCAAAGGTTATTTCGCCCTACTTATGGTACTCAATATGGCTGTAATGGGTATATTCTGCGCATTGGACTTCTTTTTATTTTATTTGTTCTATGAAGTCATGCTTTTACCGCTCTATTTCCTAATCGGTATATGGGGCGGCGCACGTCGTGAATATGCGGCCATAAAATTCTTTCTCTATACGCTCTTTGGTTCGGTATTTATGCTATTGATCATTGTCGGTTTATATTTTTCGGTTGTCAATCCCGAAACTGGGGCACATACCTTCAATATGATCTACATGATGAATCCACAGAATTATTTAGGGGATTCCATATTTGCCTGGGATGGCTATCAGGAAATATTGGGTATTTCCGCCAGATTAGTTGGCTTTGTGGTGCTCTTTTTCGCTTTTGCGATCAAAGTGCCCATCGTACCGTTGCACACCTGGTTACCTGACGCACACGTCGAAGCGCCGACACCGGTATCCATTATCTTAGCAGGTATCTTATTGAAAATAGGCGGCTATGGCATTATCCGTATTTGCTATAGTATCTTCCCCGACATGGCCGCGCTATCCAATTGGTGGCTAGGACTGATCGGCGTCATCTCCATTATCTACGGGGCATTAAATGCCTTAGCTCAAAAAGATTTAAAGCGGATGATCGCCTATTCATCGGTATCCCATATGGGCTTTGTATTGCTTGGTATAGCCTCATTGACAGCTGAAGGGATTTCTGGGGCGATGTTCCAAATGATTTCCCATGGTTTTCTATCGGCGGCACTTTTCTTTCTTGTCGGTGTGGTTTATGACCGTGTACATGATCGCAACATTTATAGTTTCCGAGGTTTAGCTCAGCTTATGCCCAAGTATACTGGCTATATTGCTGTTGCTTTCTTTGCCTCATTGGGGCTACCCGGATTCTCCGCATTTATCGGTGAGGCATTTGTTATCATCGGTTCCTTCAACGCAGCTAGTGTAGGTACAGGGCTCCCCCGTTGGATGGCCTTAGCAGGTTCTATCGGTATTCTCTTGAGTGCGGCTTATCTGCTATGGACACTGCAACGGATGTTTTTTGGAGAGATCAGGCTGAAAGGTGGTGAATCGTGGGTCAATGAACTAACTGACGTAAACAGCCGTGAACAACTGATTCTATTTCCGACCTTGGCTCTTGCTCTTTTATTGGGTATTATGCCATCCTTGGTATTCAGCAACCTCAATGCAAGTGTATTGAATCTGGTCAGCTTTATCCAACAATTTATTTAATCCAGCATGCTCGCATTCAGTCCATATATCAGTTCATTTATTGATCAAATTATTGTTAGTATTCCCTATTTCAAACCGGAATTAACGTTGATCATTACTTTTATAGGTACTATTATCGCCAGTCTTTTCGTTGATAAATATTGGGACAAGGCATCTTTCACGATTACAATAGCTGGATTACTGCTGAGTGGCTGCTACCTATTTGGACAGGGGCTCAGTCACGTGGATATGGTTGGATTCTTCGACATGATTCACATTGATACATTTGCAACATCCGCACGAATGATCATCTTGCTGTCGACATTGCTGATTGCCATCTTTATTCAACAGCGTCATCAGCACGACCGCCCTTTAGGAGATTTGTACGCCGTACTCCTGACGGCGACCTTAGGACTGAATCTTTTGACCATGTCGAGCAATTGGCTAATGATTTTCATCGCAGTAGAAACCGTATCAATCAGTTCTTACATTATGGTCGGTTATTTTTCATCCAATAAAGCACAGTCCGAAGCAGCGATGAAATATGTACTCTTTGGGTCGACCTGTGCAGCCGTTATGCTCTATGGCGTATCCTTGCTATACGGTTTCACGGGAAACTTAAATTTTGATGCGCCAAGTCATATCGCGGGTTTGGTGGAAGCGCCGAAACTCATGATCAGTATTGCCCTCCTGTTTCTGCTGACCGGTATTGGCTTTAAACTGAGTTTCTTTCCTTTTCACGTTTGGAGCCCCGATGTTTACCAGGGTGCCCCGACAGTGATCACCACTTACCTGGCGACGGTACCTAAAATTGCTGTTGTCGTACTTCTGTCCAAGCTACTCGCGGCCTGGCTTGCTGTATCCTTTTATTTCAGCGATTTTTTGGCTTACGCGATCATCATTATTGCCATCGCAACCATGCTGATCGGTAATCTGGCAGCCTTACGCCAACAGGATGCCAAGCGGATGATGGCCTATTCTGCTATCGGTCATACGGGTATATTGCTGATGGCCGTATTGGTCTATCAAAATAATGAGTCAAATGTTTTACTATTCTATTTATCAATTTATACCCTGATGAATATCGCTGTCTTTATTTTTATTGATAGTTTGGAAGTCAGCTTGGGCAATACTTCAATTGATTCTTACAAAGGATTGGGTAAGCAATCTCCCGTATTGTTCACCGCTTTTTCTTTAATCCTAATCGCCTTGATCGGTTTGCCTCCAACCGCTGGATTTGTCGGTAAGCTACTGATATTTTCAAAGGTATTTGAACAATATCAAAACTTTCAATCCTTTGGTTTGCTTGCTTTATTAATCGTGGGCGCCCTAACCTCGGTGATTTCTCTATTTTATTACTTTAAGATTCCATTGAACGCATTCTTAAAAGATGGTCTAGGTCAGTATGTACACAAATCCAACCCTTTGCTTCTCGGTATTGGCTTGTTGTGTACCCTTTTGGTGATCTTGCTTGGACTATTCCCTGACGTATTGCTTTCTATTTTTTAAAAAATATTTCCTTTCTTCAATGGTGTGATCTACCCCAGATTTTACTGTGTTTATACAGGGCTTGAAGTTAAGGATAACTCCATAATATATTTTATATTTGTACCATGATTAGTGCAATAGCAAATCCCATTTTTCAACGTGCTATCCAGGATTACCACGTATACGATCAGATTGATCATCCAATCCAGAATCCGTATGACAAACAATCCCTAGAACATCTCCTGTACTTAAAGTGCTGGATTGACACCGTACAATGGCACATGGAAGATGTTGTACGTAATCCTGCCATTGATCCCAAGGACGGATTATATTGGAAACGACGCATCGATGAGTCTAACCAATACCGCACGGATACGGTAGAATATATAGATAGCTACTTTTTACAGAAATACCAGGGCATCGACGCATTGCCTTCAGCAAAGATCAACACAGAAAGTCCGGCATGGGCTATCGATAGATTGTCCATCCTCGCTTTAAAAATCTATCATATGGAGCAGGAAACGCTCCGTTCAGATGCCACAGAAACGCATATTTCTGCCTGTCAGGACAAATTGAATATCTTATTGGAGCAACGTAAGGATCTTTCACAAAGTATCGACGAATTATTGACAGCTATTGAGTTGGGCGAAAAATACATGAAAGTTTATAAACAGATGAAAATGTATAACGACCCCGAGCTGAACCCTGTACTTTATACATCCGGAAAATAAGGACATGCCCCTGCCGCAGCGAATCATAGTAACCCGATTTTCGGCCATGGGCGATGTCGCCATGGTAGCTTCTGTATTGAAAGAATTTTGTCAGCGGTACCCAGCTGTAGAGATTATCATGGTGAGCCGTCAGTTTTTTGCCCCATTTTTTGACGGCATAAAGAATGTTAAGTTCCATCCCTTTGAACCAAAGACAGTCCATAAAGGCTTTGGGGGCCTAGTAAGGCTAAAAAAAGAACTGGCACAGTATGGTGCGGATGCTGTAGCAGATCTGCACTTCAATTTACGCTCGCGCGTGCTCGATGTTTTATTTTCACTTACAGGCCTGAATGTCAAACAACTGAACAAAGGACGCCCTGAAAAGAAGGCGCTGACACGCAGAGAAGATAAGGTTAAGCGGCAGCTAAAGTTAACCGTGGAGCGCTATGCGGATGTATTCCGCGCTTTAGGTTTCCACTTTGAACTAAGTCACAAATTGAATTCTGATCTGCAAGATGTCCCCAAAGCGGCATTTAGTATGTTTGGCAATTTCGAACGAAAAAAAATTGGTATCGCAGCTTTTGCGCAACACCGATATAAAATTTTTTCACTGGCAAAGATGGGGCAGATCATAGACCATCTGACACATCATGGATATGATGTATTGCTCTTCGGAGGTGGTCAGGAAGAGTTTCAAATCACACAAAACTGGACCGAAAGTTTTCCGAACACTTACAATACCATTGGAAAATTTACGTTGAGAGAAGAGCTGGATATCATATCAAATCTGGATCTGATGATCAGCATGGATTCCTCGGGTTTGCACATGGCTTCTCTGATGGGGGTAAGATGCTTATCGCTGTGGGGAGCAACACATCCATACGCAGGATTTACGGGTTATGGGCAGCAAGCTGAGGACTGTGTTCAAGTGGAGCACCCCAACCGACCAAGTTCCGTATATGGCAATAAACCTTGCGATTGTGATGGCACAGAAGCAATTGATTTAATTACACCAGAAATGGTGATCGAAAAAATAACAGCGATAAGATGAGGATAGGATTTGATGCAAAGCGCTTTTTTTTGAACAAAACCGGTCTGGGCAATTACAGCCGTGATCTCGTTCGTATCCTGGAAAAATATGTCCCGGAAAACGAATACATCAAGTACACTACAAAAACTGGGAATTACGATATTAAAAATCCAAACCTCGAAAAGACAACCCGCCTGCCAGAAGGATTTATTAATACAAGATGGCCCAATCTGTGGCGACGCAGACGTATTGTTCATGATCTTAAGAAAGACAACATAGACATCTTTCATGGGTTATCAGGAGAAATTCCTTCAGGTCTTGCCAAAGCAGCTATTAAGTCTATCGTAACAATCCATGATCTAATTTTCATGCGGCATCCGGAGCTCTATCATCCCATCGATCGCTGGATTTACAAAAAGAAATTCAGACACGCCTGCACAGCTGCCGACCGTATCATTGCCATAAGCGAGTGTACAAAAAATGACATCATTGATTTATTTCACATACCTGAAAATAAAATTGACGTTGTCTATCAAGGATGCCATGAATCCTTTAAAACGGTCAAATCCGAAGAACAGAAAAGGACAATCAAAGAAAAGCTTGGTTTACCACAAGAATTCTTGCTTAATGTGGGGACAATTGAAGCCCGAAAAAATATCTTACCAGTAATAAAAGCGATCAAGGACCTCGCTATTCCGTTGGTTGTTGTTGGTAAACCGACACGGTACCACCAAGAAGTCATCGAATATATCGAGCAGAATAAGATGGAAAACAAGGTATATTTCTTCCAGGGCCTTGAAATGGAAGAATTGGCAATTTTATATGCCGCAGCGACCATATTTATCTATCCATCTATTTATGAAGGCTTTGGCATTCCCATTATAGAGGCACTCTATTCGGGAACACCGGTTATTACAAGTAAAATGGGCGTATTTCCGGAGGCAGGTGGACCTTCATCCTGTTATGTAGATCCTATGGACATATCCCAGATACATGATGCGATTAAATCGCTACTTCAAGATACGGGCAAGCGTAAGGAAATGAGCAAAAAAGGTTTAGAGTTTGTACAAAAATTCAATGATGACCGTGTCGCACAGCGGATGTCTGCGATTTATTCGGCCCTATAAATGTAAAGGGTCCTGACCCGTCGAAATAAAATATTTTTTCAATACCCGGAGTGAGATGGCATCTTCCTCGTGTTGATCCATAAAAAGCCTCACATACTCATGCGCATTTTTTACGATTGCTTCGGCTTTATCCACATGCTCAATAAAATAAAAAAGCTTGGCCTCTAAATCTGAATAGTCTTCTTTAATACAAATAAAGTGATGATCAGGTATCAGTGTACCTTCCATAAACCAAGTTTCATATTTCGGCATTGGCATTACAGCGATGGAATTAGAGGACATAATCCATTTCAAATTTGTCGCTACATCGTTCCCTTCCAAAGCCAATATAAATTTATAGGAAAGATGCTCTGTGATGGAAAGATAATCGGGGTCCGAAGTTTTAAATGCCTTTTTTAGATCACATAATGGATGGTCATGATATTTTTCAAAAAATATGTGGCGATGTTTTTGAGCGAACATGCTTCTCCCCACCAGGATGTCTTTCTTTTCGCAAAGTGGGATATGATCTTCAATAAAATTAAAATGTCGGCTCTTATCTAGATTTAGCAGCACGGCATTCGCATTATCTCCAACAATAGGTCTACTTTTTACAAGGGCCGGATTTGATGGAATATTGATGATGTCGCCCGGCAAAATCTGAAATTTCAGTTCTTGGTTAAAATAATTCAGATACTGTTTACTATCAAAATAGTAAACTCTGATTCTTTTCGGAATGCGGTAATCCTTAATGCGTATGGCATCGTTTGACAACGTTCGCCCTGGTGTCAATTTATTATAATAGTTGACGCGAAAGTCCAACCATTCGGATCGATTTCCCCAATCCGTTGTCAATATTTTCCGCGCCTTTCTCCTAAGAAAAGTCTTTGGTATTACCCCTCTGCACAACACTTCCAGATAATAGAAGAATTTTACATTTTTATTCTTAAAAAAAAGCTTCTTATAATTTAAATTCATGGCATAAATAAGAATATATCGAGCAAAGTCTCCACTATTTGTCTTTGGGTTTGATAACAGGGGTCTTCAGTTGCATTTTCTTCCAATGCAATGACCGATCCCCATAAATTAAAATCTTGCTTAATTTATATTTGAATTTCAACAATCCCCGATAATCATCTATTATTCGACGAAATGACACTTTGGGGTCTTCTTCCAATACCATATTAATTGCTTCAGTATAAACTGTGGGTCCCGTCATCTGATGCACATCATGGAGATACCGGTCCTCCTCGATGTTTCTAACGATCAATTCAATGGTTTTTTTTAAAAAGGGATGGCCTTTATCATAGATCAAGGCCCATTGTGCGTAGAGACTTCTGTTGTTCTCATGTGCTATTATCGCCCTATCATCCGGTTTGATAACATCATCCAAGCGACCGATAATATCACTGTCCAGATCCAAATAAATCCCCCCGTGAACGTATAAAACGGCATATCTAAAAAAATCTGCTTTGGCGGCACCAATTTGCAAACGGGCGAAGGCGTCATAAGTACGCTGATCAAAATGTTCTCTAATAAGATGATCAATTTGCGTATCATCAAAGAACTCTCGCCGATAGCCCTTATTCCGTTTCAGGAACCGCCAAATATAAAATTTGGTTAATAAAGGGATCTTATTTGTTTTAAAAGTTTGATATATAACCTTTGGAATCGCCACCTGAATTAAAAAGTTAAAATAATGGAAATAAATAGCAACGGAACGACAAAAAGCATCTTGAAATCGTCCAACTGCAAAAATAAAGATATATCCTTAAAAACACTCTTTTTTCATATATTTAGTAAGCTAAAATTCTGTTTTATTTAATAAAAATTGTAAGATATACAACAAACTATTTTTTATATCTTATTACAGAAAATATGTAATATATTTGTCACAAAATATAAAAACCTTAAAAAGTAGATGTCTTAGTTCAGAAAATCTAATGTCATTTTTTTAAAAATATTGTAACGATATAATGATCTACTACGTTATAATATATATGGTCCAATTTTCAATTATATCATAACATTGAGTCAAAAAATAAGCGCTTTAATTATTACATACAACGAGGAAGACAATATAGACGAGGTTCTTCAGAGTATGGAGTTTGCAGATGAGATTATTCTTCTGGATTCATTCAGCACAGATCAGACATTGGAACGAGCTCGATTGCACCCAAAAGTAAAGATTTATCAAAATAAATTTGAGGACTTCACCAAGCAGCGGAATTTAGCACTGACTTATGCGAATAATGACTGGATTTTATTTTTGGACGCTGATGAACGTTTATCTGCGGCCAGTCAAACTGAAATATTGTCAACGGTAAATGACCCGCAAGCAAAGGATGCGTATTACATGTATCGTCTCTTTTTCTTTTGTGGTGAACGGATAAACTTTTCAGGAACACAAAACGACAAAAATTTCCGTCTGTTCAAAAAGAGTAAGGCGACCTATGACACTAAAAAGAAGGTCCACGAGACATTAATTGTCAATGGGACGATCGGTAGCTTAAAAAATAAAATATGGCATTATTCTTTTGCTGATTATGCGTCTTATAAAGAAAAAATGGTTCATTATGGAGAGCTTAAAGGCAAAGAGCTCTATGCTAAGAACAAGCGATATTCGCTATTGAGTCACCTGGCCAAAGTATCTTTTAAATTTTTTAAGGCATACTTTTTGAAATTAGGAATTCTTGATGGGCGACGAGGATATCAACTTTGCTACTTACAGAGTCTCAGCGTACATGAAACATTTATGTCGTTGAAAAGAGAAGAAAAAAAATGAAGATTTGTATTATAAGCTTTGATTACTGGAATTACGACCACCATATTGTAAAGAAGTTACAAGAAAAGGGTATTGATGCCTCTCATATTAATATGGGATCTTATCGGTACAAAAGTTTCGGTGAACGGGCTTTCAATGCGATCAGCAAAATTTTTCTCAACAGAAACATTAAGCATGTCAAACGTCAGCAGTATGTACTTGAAACATTGGCAAAATTAGGGCCGCAGGATAAAATACTTGTATTGAATCCCCACACGCTGGATTACAAGACGATTAAGAAGATCAAATCATACACCCCGCACTTAATTTCCTACCTATATGACAATCTAGAACGTTTTCCTGTAGAAGACAAATTGGATCTGTTTGATAAGATATATTCTTTTGAAGACAAAGACGTAAAAAAATATGGCTTTGAGAAAATTACAAATTATAACTATCTTTCTGATCAACCCCTTCAATGCGATACGATTGAAAACGACTTATTTTATATAACATCCTACGACAAACGACGTATTAAATTGCTTCGTAAATTAGCATCTCGCCTCGCTACAATGAAAATAAAAAGCAAAATTATCGTCGTGGGGAAACAGGTATGGAAAGAAAAATTACGTAATTTTATACTCAAACCCTCTGGTTATAAATTGATTGAATTTAAAGACAAGCCGTTGGATGGAAAAATTGTTCTGGAGGAATATAAAAAGTCTAAAGTTATCATTGACTTAATGCGCGATGGACAAGAAGGCTTAAGCTTCCGCATTTTTGAAGCAATGGCTTTTGAGAAAAAGATTATTACAGATAATGTTTCCATACAAACATATGATTTTTATAATTCACAGAATTTTTTAATCATCAACTACGATCTTTCCAATATCGAAGATCATTTCTTCAATATTTCATATCAAAAGATACCCAAAAGTCTATATCAAAAATACTCACTTAATCATTGGGTGAATCATGTTTTTGGAATTTCTTCAACACATGATTATCCAAAAATTGTATGTCCTCCGTTGAATATCTCCAATTAATATGCTAGATCAATTTTCTAAAATTCGATAAATCCAGTTGTCAAAATTATACTTGCTCAATATCTCGGGATTAATAGGGCTATAAGGTACGTTGAGAAATTCATTTAAAGTACGCTCTTCATTATTCAGGACATAAATATTATGTGGATGATAGAAGTCATAGTTCATTACCTCCTTATTATTGGTAATTAATTTTCTACCATAACCAATTGCTTCAAAAACTCGAAAAGACAAGCCACTATGAACATCCACTAAAAAATCAACGAATATCTCGCTTTTCAGAGCCAATTTGATATTTTCCTGATATGTCATCGGTTTATTAATAAAAGTAATACCATCTAAAATATACTCTCCGCTCAAATTTCTATCCCCTGAATACAAGTAGAAATTAGGGATACCTTTATTTTGAACAATAAATTGGATTGCCTCTTTGATTTGTGGCCATCTAATTTTCATAAAGGTTCCCAGAAAAAAGAAAGAAGATGATTTGGGTTTTATGTCACTTCTATTCAAATGCCCAAAATAAAAATTAGTCGTTGAGACGAACCCTTTATCTTCTTGACTAGCATCTTTACTATCAAATACATAAAAGCGATCGAACAAATCTACCAATCTCTTTATCGCTGGGTATCTTTCAACACCATCCCATTGATAAGCGATCATTTTATTTGCCTTCAATTTGATTTGCTCAATAATCTCTTGAGGATAAATGTCAGCTCGGATCAGCATACAATAATCTGCTTTATTTTCTATTGATTGCAAACGTCTTACAACCTCAGAGCCTAATGCTTTAAACTTTAATCTGTTCTTGTATCCTTTATCCTTCAAAATCGTTTTGTGATATAAATTCGAAAGCCTATCCCAGATATTTCGATATTTAAAATAATCATCATCGTAGCTAATATCAATCACGTCAAATCCAAGCTCTTCTAGCCGATTTATCAGAACTTTATAAATACTAAACGTTCTTGGCATTCCAAGAATAATATTTTTTTTTCGATCACTCATCGCATTCTTTTCACTTGATTGATCCCAAAACTACCGCTTGATTTAAATAAAATAAAATAAAATCCTAAATTTGTTATGATATTGACTATTTGTCTTTGATATTGTCGCGTTTATTTATCCATATCCGTTATCAAACAAAAAAGAATGCAAGAGCGAGTAACGATAGTCTTTGGTGCCCCTGAAGATTTTGGTTTTTCAGATTCAATCAAAAATGAGCTTACTGTTATAGGATATGATGTGATAGATCTTTCTAAAATAAACGGTGACTTTAAATATCCTAATTTTTCAACGAGAATCAATAATTTCATTCGAAAGACAATTCTAAAGGATAAAAAATACAAATCAAAAATTCGCTCCGAAGTCATCACAAAAAATTTGATTAAGGAATTGAATAAATATGATAAAATTCGTTATGCATTATTCATTAGACCAGATCTATTCCCGTTAGATTTCTTTAAAAGGATAAAAAATAAAATTGATACAATAGTTGCTTACCAATGGGATGGAATGGATCGTTATGTTAATGTCACGGATTATGTACCATATTTCAACCATTTTTATGCATTTGATCCTAAAGATCTCGAAGCAAATACAAATATTACAGGCTGTACTAATTTTTACTTTTCAAGTAAAATTCCTCAATTAAAATTGATACAGAATAATACAAAAGCTTTTACCATTAATTCCTTCCAAGACGATAAAATTATACCATTGATTGAGATAAAAAAGACATTGGAAGATGCATCTTTCCCTATCAATTTTATTATATATTCAAAAATCAAAAAAGAAATTAAAGAAGCCCAAAGTTTAGGTTTTGAGACCAGATCATCAATGACACCCTACCAAGAAAATCTAGAACAAGTTCTTGATTCTTCACTTTTAATAGATGTTCAAATACAAAGTCAATCAGGTTTGTCATTTAGGATTTTTGAATCCATTGGCTATGATAAAAAACTAATTACAACTAACAAGCAGGTTGCGAATTATGAGTTTTATGACCCTAATAACATGCTAATTTGGGACAGTCAGTCAACACAGGATTTTTTAAATTTTTATAATGCACCATATCGGCCTTTATCACAGGAAATCAAAGAAAAATACGCACTAGACAACTGGATAAAGTTCGTTCTTAAATTGAATGAATTCAGTCCTATTTCATTACCCAGATTATCATAACAGCTTAAGAAAAAAAGCATAGAAATAAGCTTCAAATTAATTATATATGGGACTTCGTACAACTATTAAGAACTGGATAAGCAAAACCAAATATGTTAATGACTTACATGCTAAACAAATCCAAGTTACTGAGATACCTTTAGGCTTTAAGCCGTCTAAATTAGTATTTCCATATTGCTCAAATCCGATAGTCTCTATTATTATTCCTTTTTATAACCAGGGCGCTTATACTTGGTCATGCTTAAATTCGATTTACCAGCACTTGCCGACAGTTAGCTTTGAAATTCTTCTTATTAATGATAATAGTAGTGATCAAGTTGATTTTTCGCTTATTGAAAATATCCAAATTATAAATAATTCAGAAAATTTAGGATTTTTAAAGAGTGTAAACCGAGGGATTTCAATAGCCCGAGGTGATTATATTTATTTGCTGAATAACGACACGATAGTTAAAGAAGGATTTTTAGATGCACTTTACGAAGTTTTCACAACTTTTCAAAATGTCGGCGCTGTTGGTTCAAAACTTTTAAATTCGGATGGTAGCCTCCAAGAAGCCGGCTGTGTCTTTATGAAAGACTGCCATATAAGTCAAATTGTTAAAAAAGAACATTATTATCCGGAAGTAAATTATATCTATAAAGTGGATTATTGTTCCGGATGCAGCCTCTTATTCAAAAAGTACAGCGATAATCATGAGTTAAATCTTTTCGATGAACAATTTGCTCCGGCGTATTTCGAAGAAACGGATTTATGTTTCTCGTTCAAATATCTTCAGGGTAAAGATATCTATTATACTCCTTTTTCGCAGGTCGTTCATTTTAATGGAGTATCTTATAATGCCAATGATGAAGATAAAATCCAATCTAAGCAACAGCTTTTTCAAAAAAATCTGGAAAAATTCAAACTTAAATGGTCAAAAGAAATAGGAAATATTTCAGCCTTGAGTGCAGAACAACGTATATTGGAACTTTATTCCAATAAAAGTATTGTATTTTTCTATTATCGTTTGCCTGAATATGACAATAATTCGGGGGATCTAAGATTTACTGAAATAATTAAAGCATTTAAGGCATTAGGATACCATATTACATTAATTGTAGAGTCTAATAGAATCAATAATCCCTATTTATCTTTTTTTCAAAAAATGGGTGTATCCACTTATTATGAATATAGAAAACGAAAAGGACTCCGAAAATACTTTAACAATATACAGCATATAAATCCTATTTGCTGGTTTTATACGGCCGATGTTTTTATCAGTTATTATAAAATGGCTCAAAAACTGCTGCAAAACCCGAGATTGGTATTCGATATGGTGGATATTCATCACCTTAGATTGCTACGTATGTTAGAGCGCGACCCCTTAAATAAAAATTTAAAAAAATGGTATATCAAAGCACTGGAAAATGAAAAAATAGCATCATCTGAAGCAGACATTGTTATACCAATATCTGATGAAGAAGGAGTTTATATGGAGAAATTCTGTCCTTCTGATAAAATGATCGTTATTTCCAACGTACATTATCCAAAAATAAACATTGAGCAGACACCTAGCTTTCACCAACGTAGTAGCCTGCTTTTCATTGGGTCGAAGCACCTTCCAAATCTCGATTCAGTACAATTTCTTCATGAAGATATCATGCCTCGTATTTGGGAAACAAACCCCGAGATCGAGCTCCATGTTGTTGGAGATGTAAACACATTATTAAACATTTCCCATCCTAAGATCAAATTACTTGGACACGTACCAGATATAACTCATTACTTTCTCTATAGTAAATTAATGGTGGCGCCATTAAGGTATGGAGCTGGTGTTAAAGGCAAAATCGGTCAAGCTTTTGAATATTATCTCCCCGTTGTTACGAGCAAGATTGGAGCTGAAGGGATGCAACTGATAGATGGTGAAACTGTTCTATTAGCCGAAACAGCAGAAGAATTTGCAGAAAAAATTCTTCTGCTGTATACAGATGAGGGATTATGGAAAAAAATACAGGCAAATTCAGAAAGAGGACTTCGTCCATTTTCTAGAGAGACTCTATTTGATAAAATTGGGGTATTAGAAGTACAGTTAAATAAAGGAGAGTCTTACTGAAATAAGGAATTTAGAGTAAAAGCTGCATATTCCGGAGTAAATTGACCCCATGATTCCGGTACGTTGCACTGGAGTATATGCGCAATTCCATTGAGTTATCGCATGCCATTCCGGCAGATGTTGACCCCTTTATAAGATTTAGATGAACTT
>Ga0222428_100149_pt1 | contig 78185 bp, 77 predicted proteins | sample 2B5Ametagenome_FD_182471 | JGI IMG/M metagenome (GOLD analysis project Ga0222428, IMG submission 182471) | Enriched microbial communities from leaf-cutter ant dump, University of Wisconsin, Madison, United States - 2B5A (version 2) | ecosystem: Environmental > Terrestrial > Nest > Insects nest >...
ATGGGGTAGATGCACCAGGCATCGCCCGTGTTGTGGTGGGTGGCGCGGCGAATGCGGTAGATGGCCGGGTCGCGCATGTTGATGTTGGGCGAGGCCATGTCGATCTTGGCGCGCAGCACGGCGGCGCCGTCGGCCAGCTTGCCGTCGTGCATTTCGCGAAAGCGCGCCAGGTTTTCGGCCGGGGTGCGGCTGCGGTACGGGCTGTCCACGCCAGGTTTGCCGAAGTCGCCACGGTTGGCGCGCATTTCTTCGGGGGTTTGCTCGTCAACGTAGGCGTGGCCGGCTTCGATCAGGTACTCCGCCGCGCGGTACATGAAATCGAAGTAGTTGCTGGCGTAGTACAGGTGGCTTTCGTTTTTGCCGCCAAAGTGGCTGTCCCAGCCAAAGCCGAGCCATTGCACGGCGTCGAGGATGGAGTCGACGTATTCCTTTTCCTCTTTTTCGGGGTTAGTGTCGTCAAAGCGCATGTGGCACACGCCGGCATAGTCGCGCGCCAGACCGAAGTTCAGGCAGATGCTTTTGGCGTGGCCCACGTGCAGGTAGCCGTTGGGCTCGGGCGGGAAGCGGGTACGGATTTTGGCTGGGTCGGGCTCGCCTGCCGCATGGTGGGCTGCGTCACCCGGACTGCCCCCCCAGCGGCGGCTGGCGTAGGTGCCTGCGGCAAGATCGGACTCGATGATCTGGCGCAGGAAGTTGCTGGGGCGGATGGCGTCTTTGGCGTTTTCGATGGGGGTGGTGGAGCTCATGCAGCAATTTTAGGCCGGGGGCTGCGTACGTCCGGAAACAAGCGTAAAGCCGTTTTCTGACATCCTTTCGGGCATGTCGCGCGTTATGCGTGGTGTGGGCGTGGCACCCAGCCTTCTGGGGCCCACGCTTTTAACCTTTGCAAGGAGACTTTCATGACACGTACCCGTTCTCTGTTCGCCATGGCCGCTGCCGTGGGCGTGGCTTTGGCTGCTCTGGGCGGTGCACCTGTTGCGCATGCCCGTGGCGATGTGACTTGGAGCGTCGGTGTCGGCGTGCCAGGTGTGGTCGTTGGTGCGACCAATGGTTACCCAGCCTACGTGGCGCCCCCCCCGGTGTATTACGCACCGCCGCCCCGTGTGGTGTACACGCCGCCCCCGCCGGTGTACTACACGCCGCCGCCTCCGCCAGTGGTCTACGGGCCAGGCTACGGTTATTACAACCGCGGCCATCGCCACCATCACCACCACGGTCATGGCCATGGTCACGGTGGTGGGCGCCACCGGGATTGATGGGGTTTCCCAGAGCTAGTGAGCGTCTTGTAAAGAGCTGTGCTGAACCAGAGCTGCGGTTAGCGCAGCACAAGCACTGGAATGTGCGAGTGCGTGAGCACGTGCTGCGTTTCGCTGCCCAGCAGCAGGCGCTTCAGGCCTTTGCGTCCGTGCGAGGCCATGACGATCAGGTCGCACTTGTGCTTTTTGGCCGCGGAGATGATGGCCTCGGCCACTAAGTCTGATTTGGCGAGCACGGCCTTGACTTCCACGCCCTCGCCTTCGCCCATGTCGCGGACCTTGTCCACCAGTGTCTGGGCGGCATCGCTCCACTGTTTTTCAACCCGCTCGATGTCGGCGCTGTCGATGGGCAGGCCGCCCTCGAAGTAGTTGCGCGGGTAGCGGGGGATTACTTTCAAGGCCACCACTTTGGCGCTGCTGAGCCGGGCCAGCGCCAAGCCGCTGGCCACGGCTTTGTCGGACAGGGGCGAGCCATCGGTGGCGATCAGAATGCGCTTGTACATGGTGTGCTCCTTGTGTGCGATGGGGGAAGCGGTGGCTAAAACCAACGGCTAACTTTCCCATAGCTTAAGCGCGAGTGAATTGGTCGTCTTAATACACATCAATTTTGGGAACAGAATGTCACGGGAGCTACACTCCGCGCATGTCCCAAGTCAAAGCCGATCCGCCCGCAGCAATGCCGGTGGGAGACTCCTCTGCGCCAGTGTCGTCCGCGGCGTTGCTGGACGATCCGCAGGAGTGGGGCTCGTTTGGGCGTCCGGCGGGTGAAGTGCCTCAGGACCCTGCACAGGCAACTGTCTGGGATTCGCAGGTGGTGCTTGAGGGAATGCACTGCGCTGCCTGCGCCCTCACTATTGAAGAAACCTTGCGCGCCGTGCCAGGTGTGGAGCGTGTCGAGGTTAGCGCTGCCACGCGCCGTGCGCGCGTAGTGTGGCGCCCCTCCCAGGTACGGCCATCGCAGTGGATGGCGGCGGTGCAGAAGGCCGGTTACCAAGCTTTACCCGCCATGGATGCCCACGCGCGTGATCGGCGCGTGGCTGAGAACCGCAAAATGCTGTGGCGCTGGCTGGTAGCAGGCTTTTGCATGATGCAAGTCATGATGTATGCGTGGCCTGCATATGTGGCGCAGCCGGGCGATCTTTCTTTGGAAATGGAGACCTTGCTGCGCTGGGCCTCCTGGGTGATCTCGCTGCCGGTGGTGTTGTTCGCCTGTGGGCCATTCTTTACCAGTGCGCTACGCGATATCCGGTTGCGCCGCGTCAGCATGGATTTGCCCGTGGCGCTGGGCATGCTCATCACCTTTGCCGTCAGCACGGCAGGTACTTTCGAGCCAGCTGGGCTTTTTGGCCACGAGGTGTTCTTCGACTCGTTGACCATGTTCGTCTTTTTCCTGCTCACGGGGCGTTGGCTTGAGTTGCGTTTGCGCGACCGCACGGCGGGTGCGCTGGAGTCGGTGATGAACCGCCTGCCCGATAGCGTGGAACGTTTGGTGGCCGATGGCCGGTTCGAGCGCGTGGCTGTGCGCCGTCTGGTCGTTGGTGACGTGGTGCGCGTTTTGCCTGGCGAAGCTTTCCCTGCCGATGGCTGCATTACACGCGGCAGTACCCAAGTCGACGAAGCCCTGCTAACGGGTGAGTCGACACCGGTGGCAAGGGCCGAGGGCGCCAGCGTGACGGCGGGCAGCTACAACCTGCAGGCAGCCGTCGAGGTGCTCGTGCAGGGGGTGGGGGAGGGAACGCGCTTTGCGCAAATCGTGGCGCTGATGGAAAGCGCTTCGCTGCAGAAACCCCGCTTGGCCCAACTAGCCGACCGCATCGCTCGGCCATTCCTGGTGGGGGTGCTGGTGGCTGCAGGTTTGGCTGCCGTCTGGTGGTGGCCTACCGATCCGGGCCATGCACTGATGGTGGCGGTGGCTGTGCTGATCGTCACCTGCCCATGCGCCTTGTCGTTGGCAACGCCGGTGGCGATGCTTACTGCTGCGGGCACGCTGGCCCGCCATGGTGTGCTGGTGCGGAACTTGCAGGGGCTGGAAGCCTTGGCTGCGGTGGATACCCTGGTTTTTGATAAAACTGGCACGCTTACCCGTGATGGCATGGCGCTGCAGGCCGTGCATCCTGCGCAAGGTTTGGCGGCGCAGCAGGCTTTGGCCTGGGCTGCAGCGTTGGCTAGTCATTCCATTCACCCTGTCTCGCGTGCTGTGACTGCAGCCTGGGATGCCTTAGGGGCGGAGAACCCTGTGGTGACAGCAGAAGCCGTTCAGGAACTGCCCGGAAGGGGGCTGGAGGGCCTGGTCAAAGATGCTTCCGGTACGCTGCGCAAGTTGCGGTTGGGTTCGCCCCAGTACACAGATGCAGAGTTGCCTGGAGACAGTGTGCAGCAGCAGGTGGTGCTGGCCGAAGAGCGTGTGGATGGTTGGCATACGCTGGCGCACTTTGATTTGCACGAGGACGTGCGCCCTGAAGCTGCCGCCGTAGTGCGCCAGCTGCAGCAAGACGGTGTCCAGGTTTTGCTCTTGTCTGGAGACCGTTCCTTGGCGGTGCAGCGCGTAGCGCAGCAGGTAGGCATCGTCGAGGCCCACGGTGGCTGTACGCCGGGAGATAAGCTGGCGCGCATGCAGGCGGCCCAGGCCCTGGGGCGGCATGTGGCGATGGTGGGTGATGGCCTGAATGACGGTCCTGTGTTGGCTGGCGCCCATGTTTCCTTCGCCTTTGGGCGTGCGGTTCCGTTGGCGCAAGCACGCTCTGATTTTGTTGTGCTCGGCGATCAACTGGCTTTGGTGCCGCAGACCTTGCTGCTGGCGCGTCGTACCTTGCGCATCGTGCGGCAAAACCTGTGGTGGGCTGCCTGCTACAACGTCCTCAGTGTTCCGCTGGCCGTGGTGGGGTGGATGCCGGCGTGGCTGGCGGGGCTGGGCATGGCGGCCAGTTCTCTGTTGGTCGTTCTCAATGCTGCGCGCTTGTCGCGGCGCCTGCCTGAAATCAATGTGTCGCCTGTGGGGGGCGCGTCAGCGGCCCCTGCTCAACCTGTCTGGGAGATGGCCTGATGGACATCCTGTATCTGTTGGTTCCCCTGTCCGTGGTGCTGGTGCTTTTGATCCTCTTGGCCCTGTGGTGGGCCGTTTACCGAGGGCAATTCGAAGGCGTCGAGCAAGAGGGGGAGCGCATTTTGCGAGACGGTTGACGTGCGTCAACCCGGTCTTGCCCTGGCTCAATAACATTTTTGCTGCAATCAAAGAGGTACCAGATGGATTCACCAAGTACAAATGTAGCTGCGCATTACAACGACACGGTAGTGCGCCAGTTTTCTATCATGGCCGTGGTATGGGGGGTGGTTGGCATGCTGGTGGGCGTATTTATCGCCGCACAGCTTGCATGGCCCGAGCTCAACTTCGGCATTCCATGGCTAAGTTATGGCCGACTGCGTCCGTTGCACACGAATGCGGTGATCTTTGCCTTCGGCGGTAGCGCGCTGTTTGCCACGAGCTACTACGTGGTTCAGCGTACCTGCCAGACGCGCCTGTTCGCAGGCCCCCTGGCGGCCTTTACGTTCTGGGGCTGGCAGCTCGTCATTGTGGCGGCCGCCGTCAGCCTTCCGCTGGGCTACACCACCGGCAAAGAGTACGCAGAACTCGAGTGGCCCATTGATATCCTGATCGCGCTGGTCTGGGTGTCGTACGCCATCGTGTTCTTCGGCACGGTGGGCACCCGCAAGGTTAAGCACATCTATGTGGCTAACTGGTTCTATGGCGGCTTCATCTTGGCGGTGGCTTTGCTGCACATCGTCAACAGCGCAGCCATCCCGGTGAGCTTCATGAAGAGCTACTCGGCATACGCTGGTGTGCAGGACGCCATGGTGCAGTGGTGGTATGGCCACAACGCTGTGGGCTTCTTCCTGACCGCAGGCTTCCTGGGCATGATGTACTACTTCATCCCCAAGCAGGCTGGTCGCCCGGTGTACTCGTACCGTCTGTCGATCGTGCACTTCTGGGCGCTGATTTTCACGTACATGTGGGCCGGTCCTCACCACCTGCACTACACCGCATTGCCTGACTGGACCCAGTCGGTGGGTATGGTCTTCTCGCTGATCCTGCTGGCACCCAGCTGGGGTGGCATGATCAACGGCATCATGACCCTGTCGGGTGCGTGGCACAAGCTGCGTGACGACCCCATCCTGCGCTTCCTGATCGTGTCCCTGTCGTTCTACGGCATGTCTACGTTCGAAGGCCCGATGATGTCCATCAAGACGGTGAACGCACTGAGCCACTACACCGACTGGACCGTCGGTCACGTGCACTCCGGTGCCCTGGGCTGGGTGGGTCTGATCACCATGGGTTCCCTGTATTACCTCGTGCCGCGTCTGTTCGGCCGCGAGAAGATGCACTCCATCAAGGCTATCGAGCTGCACTTCTGGCTGGCGACGATCGGTATCGTCCTCTACATCGCCGCGATGTGGATTGCCGGTGTGATGCAAGGCCTGATGTGGCGCGCCATCAACCCCGATGGCACCCTGACCTACACCTTCGTTGAGAGCGTGAAGGCAACTTATCCCTTCTACGTAATCCGTGCGTTGGGTGGCCTGTTGTTCCTGGGCGGCATGTGCATCATGGCCTGGAACGTCTGGATGACTGCCATTTCTGGCCGGTCGGTCAAGGTCGCCATCCCGGCAGTGAATCCGGCCCACGCCTGAACCCGAGGAGCATTACATGTCCCAAAATAACAACACTGCGACCGGCTTTAGCCATGAGAAGGTGGAAACCAGCAACTTCCTCATGATCGTTTTGATCGTGCTGGTGGTGGCTGTCGGCGGTTTGGCCGAGATCGTGCCGCTGTTCTTCCAGAAGTCCACCACCGAGCCCGTCCAGGGACTGAAGCCCTACACGGCGCTTCAGCTCGCTGGCCGTGACGTGTATCTGCGCGAGGGCTGCTACAACTGCCACTCGCAGATGATTCGTCCCTTCCGTGCCGAGACTCTGCGCTATGGCCACTACTCGGTTGCGGGGGAGTTCGTTTATGACCACCCGTTCCAGTGGGGCTCGAAGCGTACCGGTCCTGATCTGCACCGTGTTGGCGGCAAGTACAGTGATGAATGGCATCGTATCCACCTGATCAATCCGCGTGATGTGGTGCCTGAGTCCAACATGCCTGCTTACCCCTGGCTGGAGAAGGCCACGGTGGATGCCGCCGGAATGGCTCCGCGCATGAGTGCGCTGCGCACCGTGGGTGTGCCCTATACCGACGAGCAGATCGCCGCCGCAGCCGAAGAGGTCAAGGGCAAGACGGAACTCGAAGCCCTGATTGCCTACCTCCAGAGCATGGGCCGTGCGCTCAAGTAACAGGAGCGGCCATGGACATCACCACCATGCGCATCACGGTCACCCTCGTCTCGTTTGCCTGCTTCGTGGGCATCTGGGTGTGGGCGTACTCGCGCCGCAACAAGGCACGTTTTGACGAAGCCGCGCAACTGCCTTTCGAGCAGGACTGAGTTCAACCGGAATGAGAACACCCCATGAGTGACTTCACTAGCAATTTCTGGTCGATTTATGTGACCGCGCTGACCCTTCTTGGCATCTTTGGTTGTCTGCTGCTGCTGTGGATCACAGCGCGCAAGAAAGTCGAGTCGACCGCCGACAACACCACAGGCCACGTCTGGGATGGCGACTTGATGGAAATGAACAACCCCATGCCCCGTTGGTGGATGTGGCTGTTTGTCATTACCTCCATTTTCGGCCTGGGCTACTTGGCGATTTACCCTGGATTGGGTAACTATGGCGGCCAGCTCGGCTGGTCTCAGCGTGCCCAGTACGACACCGAGGTCAACAAGGCCAACAAGGAACTCGAGCCGATGTATGCGCGCTTTGCGAGCATGAAGCCAGAGGATATGGCAGGCGATGCCCAGGCTATGGCCATCGGTGAGCGCTTGTTCATGAACAACTGCGCACAGTGCCATGGCTCTGATGCGCGTGGCAGCAAGGGCTTCCCGAACCTGAGTGATGGCGATTGGCTGCATGGCGGTACGCCCGACAAGATCCATGAAACCATCACCAAGGGCCGTGTTGGTGTCATGCCTCCCATGGCCGCTGCGGTAGGTTCTCCCGAGGATGTTCGCAACTTGGCCCAGTATGTGCTGAGCTTGTCTGGCAGCCCGCATGACTCGCTGCGTGCCTCGCTTGGCAAAGAGAAGTTCGGCGCTTGCGCGGCCTGTCATGGCATGGACGGCAAGGGCAATCAAGCCTTGGGTGCCCCTAACCTGACCGATGACATTTGGCTGCATGGCTGGGGTGAAAACGCTATCATCGCAATGATCAACAACGGCAAAACCAACGAAATGCCGGCGCAGGAAGGTAAGTTAACCGATGCGCAGATCAATGTCCTGACGGCCTACGTTTGGGGCCTGTCAAACAAACCGGGCGCAGCCCGGTAAACAAAAAAGGCGGCACCCAGGTGCCGCCTTTTTGTTTCGCCCGACGATTTCTTTTGAGTTCATGACAACGCCTTCCGGGAAGCATCGCAAAGTTATTCCCATAGCCCCCGCGGCCCCCAACAAGGAGGGAATGGCTGCTTCTTTTTATGAGGCACAGAAAAAGGTCTATCCCCGCTCCATCAGCGGCGTGTTTGCACGCTGGCGGTGGATCTTGGTGTTCTTGACGCAGCTGGTGTTCTATGGCCTGCCATGGCTTCAGTGGGGACAGCGGCAGTCGGTGTTATTCGATCTGGATGCAAAGCGTTTCTATCTTTTTGGTCTGGTTCTTTACCCGCAGGATTTCATCTACCTTACGGGTCTGCTGATCATTTCCGCGCTGGCGCTTTTCTTGTTCACAGCGGTGGCCGGGCGCTTGTGGTGTGGTTTCTCATGCCCACAGACGGTCTATACAGAGATATTCATGTGGATCGAGCACAAGGTCGAGGGCGACCGCAGTGCCCGCATGCGCCTTGACAATGGCGGTTGGACGTTCGAGAAAGTCCGCAAAAAATCACTGAAGCAATTTCTTTGGGTAGCGGTTTCGTTGTGGACGGGTTTTACCTTCGTAGGCTACTTTGTCCCGATTCGTCAGCTTGCCGGGGAGCTTCTGGCGTTACAGGGTTCCTGGCAGATTTTTTGGGTGTTGTTCTACGGATTTGCCACGTACGGCAATGCTGGCTTCCTGCGGGAGCAGGTGTGCAAGTACATGTGCCCCTATGCGCGCTTCCAGAGTGCTATGTTCGACAAAGACACGCTGGTAGTGAGCTACGACCCTGTTCGCGGGGAGCCTCGTGCGCCACGCAACAAGAGTATTGATCACAAGGCGCAAGGCTTGGGTGATTGCATTGACTGTTCTCTGTGTGTGCAGGTGTGTCCTACGGGCATCGACATCCGCCATGGCCTGCAGTACGACTGCATAGGCTGCGGCTTGTGTGTCGATGCATGTAATACCGTGATGGACAAGATGAAGTACCCTCGTGGCTTGATACGCTACACCACGCAGAACGGAGTCGCGCAAGGGTGGACGAGTCGCCAGATGCTACGGCGGGTGCTGCGGCCCAGGGTGTTGATCTATTCCACGGTGCTGCTGGGTATCAGCGTGGCCATGGTGTTTAGTCTCATGGCACGCACTCCGCTGAAAGTGGATGTGGTGCGTGACCGTGCGGCGCTCTCGCGTATCGTTGCAGGTGGGCGGTTGGAGAATGTCTATCGTCTACAGATCATGAACGCGACCGAAACGTCTCAGCGCTATCGCATCAGTGCGCAGGGCCTCGATGGCCTCGAGGTGGTGTCGGAGTCGGAGATCGAGATCGAGCCTGCGCAGTCGCGCTGGGTCGCTGTGCGCTTGCAGATTCCTTATGGCACTGCCCCGGCAGGCTCGCATGCGGTGCATTTCGATATTGAATCGATGGGCGAGAAGCCTGCACATGTTCAGGAAAAAGCGGTGTTCCTTGTGCCTCGTTGAGGCGAGGGATGCCCTGAATTGCAAAGGAGCTTATGCATATGACTACAACAGCCTCTTCCGGTAAAACTCCCCAGGCGCAGCCATGGTGGAAGTTTGGCCATGTATGGATGCTCATTGCCGGGCCTGCCATTGTGGTGGTTGCAGGGTTTGTAACCCTGTGGCTTGCCATGAGCCGCCCCGACCCCGTGGTGGCTGAGGACTACTATCGCCGCGGCGTCGAAATTAACAAGACCCTGGCACAATCAGAGCAGAGCCTTGCTCCAGCCATTGCTGGGCGCAACCATGCTGCCACTCCGGCGGAAGACCAGCCTCGTTCGCGTTGAGGGAAGGGTGGCTTTCCGGTGCTTACTGGAGAGCCATCACTGGCAGGGTTGCTGGTTGTTCACCAGGCGCCGGAGGGCGTCGGTGTTGAGAATCTTCACGTGGCGTTGCTTGACTTCCACGGTTCCATCCTCGACGAATTTAGAGAACGTGCGGCTTACGGTTTCAAGCTTCAGCCCGAGGTAGCTGCCGATCTCCTCGCGAGTCATGCGCAGTACCAGTTCGGACTGGGAGAATCCACGGGCGTGCAGCCGCTGGACGAGGTTCAGCAGGAATGCCGCCAAGCGCTCCTCCGCGCGCATGCTCCCAAGCAGTAGCATCACGCCGTGCTCGCGCACGATTTCGCGGCTCATGATCCGGTGCACGTGGTTTTGCAACGCGGTGACCTCGCGTGACAGCTCCTCAATTCGGTCGAAGGGCATGACGCAGACTTCCGCGTCTTCCAGTGCCACTGCGTCACAGGTATGGTGGTCGTTAACGATGCCATCCAAACCAATGATTTCTCCCGCCATCTGAAATCCCGTCACCTGATCGCGTCCATCCTCGGTGGCGACGCAGGTTTTGAAAAAACCTGTGCGGATTGCGTAGAGCGAGGCGAACGCTTCACCATTACGGAACAATGTGCCGCCTCGTTTGATTTTGCGCCGTGTCGCGACGATGTCATCAATGCGCTGCAACTGTTGGTCGTTCAAGCCCATGGGCATGCACAACTCTCGCAGATTGCAATTGGAACAGGCAACTTTGATGGTGGATTGAAAATTCATGTCGACAAAGACCAATTTTTGGCCTTGGGCGTAATCGTTTCAGCGTAAGCCCAGGATTGTCGGCCGCCAGAAAATGACTGACGTGCGTCAAATTGTCCCAGGGGACGTTGAAGGTTTAAATTGATTGAGGTCAAGATGTCGCGCCTGAGGGTACGGCATATTACCCTCGCACGCAAGGAATCCCGCTATGACCGCTGTCACCCCCGAGTTGCTGCGTCGTTTCGACGTATCCGGGCCTCGTTATACCTCATATCCCACCGCAGACAGGTTCGTTGAGGCCTTTGGCCAGGACGAGTACACCCTGGCGCTGCAGCAGCGCAAGTTGGGTACGTCGGCCAAGGCATTGCCCTTGTCGCTGTATGTGCACATCCCGTTTTGCGAATCGTTGTGCTACTACTGCGCGTGCAACAAAATCATCACCAAGCACCATGACCGTGCGGAGGTTTATCTTCGCTATCTGGCTCGGGAGATCGATTTGCACACGGCCCACTGCGGCCATGGGCAGGTGGTGAGTCAGTTGCACTTTGGCGGCGGCACGCCCACGTTTCTTTCCGATGAAGGCCTGCGGGAACTGATGGGAATGCTGCGCCGCAGCTTCTCTCTGGCGCCAGGTGGCGAGTACTCGATCGAGGTCGACCCGCGCACCGTCACGGTCGAGCGCCTCGGGCTGTTGGCGGAGCTGGGCTTCAATCGCCTGAGTTTTGGCGTACAGGATTTCGATCCGGAAGTGCAGAAGGCCGTGCACCGTATTCAGCCCGCTGAACAGGTGTTTGATCTGGTTGCTGCAGCACGTCGACTGGGTTTTGAGTCGGTCAATGTCGATTTGATTTATGGTCTGCCGCGCCAGACGCCCGAGTCTTTCGATCGCACGCTGGCCCAGGTGGCAGAGCTGCGGCCGGATCGCATAGCGTTGTATGCATACGCCCACCTGCCAGAGCGCTTCAAGGCCCAGCGGCGCATCATCACGGCGGAGTTGCCTGGTGCATCGGCGAAAGTGAGCATGCTCGCACGCTCCCTGGATGCCTTCATGAATGCGGGCTACGTCTATGTGGGCATGGATCACTTCGCCTTGCCGGAAGATGCGCTTGCCGTCGCCAAACGGCAGGGGCGCCTGCATCGCAACTTCCAGGGCTACAGCACGCAGCCCGACTGCGACCTGATTGGATTGGGCGTCTCCGCGATTGGCCGTGTTGGCGCGACCTACAGCCAAAATGCGAAGACCCTGGAGGAGTACTACGACTTCATCGACCAAGGGCGTCTACCTGTTGTGCGGGGGCTGGCGTTGTCGCGTGACGATCTGGTGCGGCGCACCGTCATCATGGCACTCATGTGCCAAGGGGAAGTCCTGTTTGAGCCGGTGGATCAGGCCTGGCTGATCGACTTTCGCACGTATTTTGCTGCCGAGTTGGAGCAGTTGCGTGAGATGCAAGGCCAGGGCCTGGTGCGTGTCAACGACGATGGCATCGAGGTCACGGCCCTGGGCTGGTTCTTCGTGCGGGGGGTCGCCATGGTGTTTGATCGCTACCTTCAGGCCGACCGCAATCGCGCACGTTTCTCGCGGATCATCTGAAGTCTGTGGACACGGCGTTTGTTTGGACGGCCCTGCTCATGGGGCTTACGGGTGGGCCCCATTGCCTCGCCATGTGCGCGGCGCCATGCCATGCCGTGGTTTCTGGCGGAAGCTCCTCCAAAGAAGCCGTAGTCGCTGAGCAGGTGGTTCAGTGGCATGGGCGCAGTCGTGATGCCTTCAGCGGGCGGATGGTCTGGTTCCACGCAGGGCGGCTTCTTGGCTACGCCTTGGCCGGGGCGTTGGCTGCTTTTGCCATGGAGGGCCTGGCTTGGGCGACGCAACAAGCGTGGTCACTGCGCCCGATCTGGACACTGACGCATGTGGCCATGCTGGCCTGGGGGCTTTTAATGATGCTGCAGGCGCGCCAGCCAGCCTGGGTGGAGCGCGCAGGCAGGGCCGTATGGCGAAGGACGCAGCCACTGGTGGCCATGCCTGGCGGCGTGCTCGCGGTTGGTGTCGGCTGGGCCCTTATGCCGTGCGGCCTGCTTTATTCGGCACTGCTCGTCGCCGCATTGAGCAATGGCCCGGTGCAGGGCGCCTTGTCGATGCTGGGCTTTGCTCTGGGCAGTGGTTTGTGGCTCGTGGCGGGGCCATTGCTGTGGGGGCAGTTGCGTGCACGCTTGAACCGCTGGCGCGGAAGCTGGGGTACGCGCCTTGCAGGTTTTTTGCTTTTTGGTATTGCTGCGTGGGCCTTGTGGATGGATTTGGTTTACAAGCCTTCGCTGTGGTGTCGTTGAGAAGCCCGTACAAAACTGATGTTGCAAGCTCACACACTTGCAAGCAGTTTGCCTTTTGCACCGAGGGAAGTAGAGATAATCTGGCGAACTATTTCCAGCCGTCCGGAAGGCGACCCCAGGCGCGCATCCAGTGAGCCACTCTGTTCTTATCGATATCAGCCAACTGCGTATTGGCATGTACATCCAGCTGGACGTAGGCTGGATGCACCATCCTTTTCCCGTCAGCAGTTTTCGGGTGGCTTCGCTGGAACAAATCGAGGCGCTACGCGCCTTGAATCTGGCCCAGGTTCGGTACTTTCCCGCCAAGAGCGATCCCGTAGTTGCCGAAGGTGCTGGCGAGCCCGATTTGGCGCACGAGTCTGCCGTGGTGGCAGACACCAGTGTTCAGGCGCTCCGCCAGACGTTTGAGTTGCAGTGCCAAGAGCTGCAAACTTGTGAGCGTAGCTTTGGTGAGGCCACGCGCAGCTACCAGCAGATTAGCCAAGCCGTCGCCCAGCAGCCCGACCTGGCGCGCGACTTGACGGCCGCACTTATAGGCAGTTGCGTGGATGAGCTATTCAGCCACGGAGATTCCGTGATCCGCCTGTTGTCAGAGGATGTCGGTGTGCGCAGTGCACAGCATCCGGTGAACGTGATGGTGCTGTGTCTGCTGCTGGGGCGGGCGCTGGCGTTGCCGAACCAGGCGCTGCGTGAATTGGGCACTGCGGCACTCCTGCATGACCTGGGCAAGCAAGCGCTGCCATTGCATGTCAGTGAGCCTTATGCCCACCTGTCCGCAGGCGATCTGCAGCGCTACCGCAGCCACGTAGGCGAGTCCGTGGCGTTGGCGGAGCGCATGCGGCTGCCGGTGTCGGTAGTCACTGCCATTGCCCAGCACCACGAGCGAACCGATGGCTCCGGGTTCCCGTTAAGCCTGTTGGGCGAAGACCTTGGCCAGCACGGGCAAATACTTGCCTTGGTCAACCATTACGACCGCCTGTGCAACCCATCGCATGGGGGCGAGGCCCTCACGCCGCATGAAGCGCTGTCGGTCATGTTTGCACAGTGCCAGTCCAAGTTCGATCCCGTGCTGCTGGGGGCCTTCATTCGCATGATGGGGGTGTACCCCCCTGGATCCGTGGTGCAGCTCGTGAATGATGGGTACGCCATCGTCGTGTCCGTGAACTCCTCGCGCCCGCTGCGACCACGGATCGTGTTGCACGATCCGCAGGTGCCCAAGGAGCAAGCGCTGGTTTTGGATTTGGAGCGCGCCCCCGAGTTGGCGATTCGCCGCAGCCTGCGCCCGGCGCAGCTGCCACGCGACGTGCTGGACTATTTGTCGCCGCGCAAGCGGGTGTGCTATTTCTTTGAGCGCGCTGTAGGCCTGGGCGCCACCGAGGTGGGTGCCTGATGTTGCCCCTCAGCGCTTCCGCCTGGCAGACGGCCCTGGATGCGTTGTTTGAGGCGGTATGGCTGGTGCATGAACCCTCGCTGACGATAACGCTGGTCAACCGCGCGGCCTGCAAGCTCACGGGGCTGCCGTCCGACGCAATGCTGGGCCAATCGATGCAGCGCATGGCTGCAACGCCGCAGGATCAGGCCCTGTGGAGCACGGAAACCGCTACGGCACGCGATGGCTTTCAGTCCTTTACGCAGGTTTTGCGCAGCGACGGCAAGCTCGTGCCTGTGGAGCAGCGTGTGCTGCGCATCGCGCTTCCCGAGGGGCCGGCGCTGATGGTGACCATGCTCGACCGCAGCGAACAGCAGGCCAGCGAGCGGGAGCTGGAAACCCTGCTCTCAGAGCTGCGCGCCACGCTGGATTCCGCTGCGGACGGCCTGCTGGTGTGTGGCATGGATGGTGGGGTGCGCGCTTTCAACCAGCGCCTGGCCGCGCTGTGGAGCATGCCGAGCGAGCTGCTCGTGCACCGTGACGATGCTGCGGTACAGCAACATATGGCAGAGCAGGTGACGGACGCCGCACTGTACCGCGAGCGGCTCGAGGCGATTGCCCGCGATCCCATGCACGAGAGCACAGACATCCTGACCTTGCGCTCCGGCTTGGTTGTGGAGCGTCGCTGCGTGCCGCAGCTTAGCCGTGGCTTGCCTATAGGCAGGGTGTTTTCCTTTCGGGACATCACACACCAGGCCGAGATTCAGGCGGGACTGCGCTTGGCCGCACGGGTTTTTGAGTCGAGCCTGGATGCAATCTTTATTGCCGATGGTCAGCACCGCCTCATGCGCATGAACCCCGGGTGCGAGCGCTTGGTGGGGAGGGGGGGCGTAGCCCTCAGCGGCCAGCCCGCAGCCGCCTTGTTTGATGCCGGTGCCGGCACGGATGTCATGGCCCAGGTGCTCGCCGGCTGGGAGCGCGAGGGCTTCTGGGAGGGCGAACTGCGCCTGCCGCGCGCCGCGGGGGAGGCCTGTGCAGTGCACTTGTCGTGGGTTGCCTTGCGCGACGACGGTGGGGCCATCGTGCAGAGCATTGGCTTCATGCGCGACCTTACGGCACAGCATGCGGCGCAAAAGCGTATCGAGGAGCTAGCCTACAGCGATGCGCTCACGGGCCTGCCCAACCGCCTGATGCTGGCCCAGCGCGTCGAGCATGCGATTGACGAGGCGCGGCGCACAAGGGGCGGCTTTGCCATCCTGTTCTTGGATCTGGATCGGTTCAAGATCATCAATGATTCGCTGGGCCACCCGTTCGGTGACCGCGTGCTGCGGCTGGTGGCGCAGCGCCTGCAGGCATGCCTGCGTCAGGCGGACATGCTGTCACGCCTGGGCGGGGATGAATTCGTCGTCTACCTGGATGGCGGCGACGCCACCGTGGCCGAAGGCGTAGCGCAGCGCATGATCGATGACTTGGGGCGCCCCTTTGCGCTCGATGGCATGGGGTTGTCCATCCAGTGCAGCATCGGCATGGCCCTGTTCCCGCAGGATGGCGACACACTTGATGACTTGATCAAGCAGGCGGACACAGCTATGTACCGTGTCAAGGAGCGGGGGCGCGGTGCCTACGGTTTCTACCAGCCGCAGATGAACGCGGGCCTGCTGTCGCACATGCAGCTGGAACATGCCATGCGCCAGGCGTTGCAGCATGGGCGCATGGCGGTGCATTACCAGCCCCTGGTGTGTATCGACACGGGCTGCATCGTCGGGGCAGAGGCGCTGCTGCGCTGGAATGACCCGGAGTTCGGGGCCGTATCGCCCACGGTCTTCATCCCCTTGGCCGAGGAGTCAGGCTATATCGTCACGCTGGGCGCCTGGGTGCTGGAGCAATCGGTGCGCGAGGCGGTGCAGTGGATGCGTGCGGGTCGCCCGGTGCGCCTGTCTGTCAACGTTTCTGCGCTGGAGTTTCGCCAGCCCGACTTTGTCGAGCGCCTGATGCGCCTGCTCGAGGCCGAGGGGCTGCCGCCTGCCTGGCTGGAGCTGGAAATCACCGAGACTATCTTGCTGCAGGATGCGCAGGAGATGGCCCAGCGGCTTGGCGCCCTGGCCGCTCTGGGCGTGGGGTTGGTGCTGGACGACTTCGGCACCGGCTACTCGAGCCTGGCCTATCTGAAGAAGCTGCCGATCCACAAACTCAAGATCGACCAGTCCTTCGTGCGCGGGCTGCCCGATGACGAGGGCGACCGGGCCATTGTCAGCGCCATCGTCAGCATGGGGCAGGCCCTGGGTATTGACGTCATCGCCGAGGGCGTGGAAACCGAGGCGCAGCGTGCTGCGCTCATCGGCATGCATTGCCAGCAGTACCAGGGCTATCTGTGTGCGCCGGCGCTGGAGGCTGGGGCGTTCCGTGCGTTCCTGGCGCAGCGGCAGGTCAAGGCGCTGCCCTTACTGCCGAGATGACTCTCTTTTTGATAGCTGCTAGCGCTTGCCTGCTAAGGCTTAGAGCCTATTTTTTCTAAAAGTACAGGATCAGGCTGCGGTCCAGCCCTTCCAGAGCATGTAGAGCGCCAGGCACAGCAGTAGGCCGGCGAATGCGCGCTTGAGCTGCTGCACCGGCAGCGCGTGGGCGGCGCGTGCGCCCAGCGGCGCGGTGAGTACGCTGCAGGCGGCAATGGCCGCGAGGCCGGGCAGCCACACATACCCCAGCGATGCCGGGGGTAGCCCCAACACCGACTGTCCGCCGAGCACGTAGCCGATGACGTTGGCCAGCGCGATCGGAAAACCCAACGCCGCGCTGGTTGCCACGGCGTTGTGGATGGGCACGTTGCACCACGTCATAAATGGCACGCTGACGAAGCCGCCGCCGGCACCCACCAGCCCGGAGAGAAAGCCAATAACGCCCCCTGCCGCCGCTTGGCCGGCCGTGCCAGGCAACTGGCGCGCTGGCGCGGGCTTGCTGCCCTTGTACATCTGGAAGGCCGAGAAGCCCACGAACAGACCAAAGAACAGCGCCAGAAAGCGGCCCTTGAGCAAGGCGAACACCCCCAGGCTGGCCAGCAGTCCGCCCAGTGCGATGCCTGGCGCCAGGCGCAGCACCAGATCCCAGCGCACGGCGCCACGCTTGTGGTGCGCGCGCACACTGGAAATAGAGGTGAACATGATCGTTGCCATTGAGGTGGCGATCGCCATCTTCACGGCCAGATCCGGCGCCACCATGCGCTGGCCGAGGAAGTACGTGAGGAAAGGCACCAGCAGCATGCCGCCGCCGATGCCCAGCAGGCCAGCCAGGAAGCCAGTGCAAAGCCCGAGCGCCGCCAGTTGCGCAAGCAGGAGTGGGTCGATCATGGGAGGAGGATGTGCGTGCAGCCGCGCATCTGGGGCGGGCTGGAAAGAAAGGTGTCCGTGAATGCCACCGAGCCGGCATCCTGAACCGGGGGTTCAGGTGGGCGAGGGCAGCCAGGCGTTGGGTTCATCTGACGCGAGATGATCACGCTCACCAGGCAATGTACCAAGCCCGTGCTCAGAGAGCATTGGTTCAAGGAAATATAAAGCCCGGCAGCACCACGGACGGCTCCATTGTAGGCCCAGATGCGGTCGCCCGAATGGGTCAGAACAGCTGTCCGTCGGCCCCCAGGGCTTGGTCCAGACGCTGCGCCAGGGCTTGGGCGCGTTCCATGTCGTGCGCGGGGGCGTCTTCGCTGTCACTGGGCGGCTGCGTGGCGGCTGCCAGGGCGCTTTCCCGGTCGGCGATCTCGAAGGCCATGTTCAACGCTGCCAGCACGGCGATGCGCTCGCGCGCGCGAACCTTGCCCGCGTCGCGGATGCGGGTCATGGCCGTGTCCACGCGTTCCACGGCCTCCAGCAGGCGCGATTCGTGCCCTTCAGGGCATGCCAGCAGATAGCTTTGCTGCAGGATCTGGACCTCGATCTGCTTCATTCCGGCTCCTTGTGCGGCGTGTTCTCTGGCAGGCGCTCCAGCAGAGCATCGACCCGGGCACGCGCGGCGTTGAGGCGCGACTTGAGTGCGTCGCGCTCCTGTGCCAGGGTTGCCACCTGCTCGGACAGCAGGGCATTGGTGCGCCGCAGTTCGGCGTGGCGCAGCAGCAGGCGTTCGACGCGCTCGGCGATCAGATCGAAGGGGGACGGTGAGGCCATAGAACAAATGATTGTAGGCCTGCGCTGTGTGTAATTGCACGTAAAATCGCTCCCGTTGGTGCTCGCGGCGTGGTTCACAGGCCGCAGTTCAACGGGAAGCAGGGAGGAGACCCACCACGGGCTCTCTGTGCCTGCGCTGCCCCCGCAACGGTCAGCGGACGAGTCGCATCACGATTCCCTCTCCAGCACACAGCCACTGCGCGCCTTGAACAAGCGCTGCGGGAAGGCGCTGGAGTGTGTTCCGCCAGCCCGGATACCGGCCAACATAGAGGCTGCTTGCGTCAGGTTTCCTGTGCGTGCGTGGCTGTATCACCCAACGCTGGCGGGGAGGCCGGCACGGGTAACCCTGCTGACTCTGATTCCCTATGAAGAATTCGTCCTTCCGCGCCGGCGCTGCTCTGCGTCCTGCCGCGTTGGCATTGGCCGCCATGGCCGCCTGTACCGTGCATGCCCAGGAGGCCTCGGCCCCTGCATTGAAAGATGTCGTGGTCACCGCCACGCGCACCGCGCAGCCATTGACTGACGTTGTCGCAGACGTGTCCATCGTCGACCGTGAAACCATTGAGCAAAGCGGTGCCACCGGGCTGGGCGACGTGCTGGCGCGGTTGCCGGGCATCGAAATGGCCCGCTCCGGCGGCCTGGGCGGCGCGACCAGCATGTATGTGCGCGGCGCCGAGACACGCTTCACCGCTGTCTACATTGACGGCGTGCGCGTTGACTCGCAGGCGGGCTCGGGTGGCACCACCTGGGAGGCGATCCCGCTGGCCCAGGTCGAGCGCATTGAAGTGCTGCGGGGCCCCGCAGCCGCCATTTATGGCTCCGATGCGGTGGCTGGCGTGATCCAAATTTTTACCAAAAAGGGCGAGCCTGGCGTGGCGCCCTACGTGGGCGTGGGCGCCGGCACGCACGGCACCTACCGTGCCGAGGCGGGGATGAGCGGCGCCAGCGGCGCGGTGGACTACGCGCTCGGCGTTGCGCGCGAAACCAGCAAGGGCTTCAATGCCAAGAAGGACGGTAACCCCGACCGCGACGACCACCATGCCACCTCCGCCAGTGGCCGCCTGGGCTGGCAGCTCAATACGGCGCACCGCCTGGAGGGCAACTTCCTCTACAACGACACCGACAGCGGCTACGACGTCAGCAAGACCGCTGACGACCGCAGTCTGCATCGCCTGCAGACCCTGGGCCTGAGCTGGCAGGCGCAGTGGAGCGAGCGCTACAAGACGCGCCTGTCCGTCAGCGACGCGCGCGACCGCTACGAAACCAAACCCTCGGTCTACTTCACCGACACCCGCCAGCGCGGCTACCTGTTCTTCAATGAGCTGCGCCTGAGCGCGCACCAGCAGCTGACGGCGGCGCTGGAGCGGCGCGAGGATGAGCTGACGAACGAGGGCGTCAGCGGCGGTACGCGCAACCGCGCGCAAAACGCGCTGGCGCTGGGCTGGGGCCTGCGCCAGGGCGCGCATACGCTGCAGCTCAACGCGCGCCATGACGACGACAGCGAGTTCGGCGGCAAGTCCACCGGCAGCGCGGCCTACGGCTTCGCCTTTGCGCCGAACTGGCGCGCCACCGCCTCGGCGGGCACGGCCTTCAAGGCGCCCACGCTGTACCAGCGCTTCAGCCTGTACGGCGACGACACGCTGCGCCCCGAAACCAGCCGCAACGTGGAGCTGGGCGTGAAATGGGCCGAAGGCGCGAACCACTTCTCGGCCACGCTGTACCGCAACAACGTCAGCAACCTGATCGACTGGCAGGGCAGCACCGGCACCTGCCCCGGCAACTCCGGCCCCTACCCGGGCTGCTACGCCAACGTGGGCAAGGCGCGCTATGAGGGGCTGACACTCGCCGGTGGCTACCGTCTGGGCAGCGTCAACCTGCGCGGCTCGCTGGATCTGCAAAACCCCAGGAACCTGGACACCGGCAAGCAACTGGGCCGTCGTGCCAAGCAACATGCCGTGCTGGGTGCCGATACACGCCTGGCCGGCTGGACGCTGGGGGCCGAGGCGCAAGTCTCCGGCCGGCGCTACGACACCAACGCCAACACCACCGAGCTGGGCGGCTACACCCTGCTCAACCTCTACGCCAGCACCCGCCTGGCGCGCGACTACCAGGTCGTCGTGCGTCTCGACAACCTGGCCGACAAGGACTATGAGCTGGCACGCGGCTACGCCACGGCGGGCCGCACCCTCTTCGTCGGCCTGAAGTGGGCGCCCACGCGGTGACAGCATGAGCCACGGAACACGTTGCCCGGCGCTGGTTGTCTCCGCCGCCGCCTCGGGGCAGGGCAAGACGGCCGTTACCGCCGCGCTGGCGCGCCTGCACGTTCGCCAGGGGCGGCGCGTGCGCGTGTTCAAGTGCGGGCCCGACTACCTCGACCCGTACTGGCACCAGCTCGCCAGCCGCGCGCCGGTGGAGCAGCTCGACCTGTGGATGACCGGCCCCGCCGATTGCGCCGCACGCCTGCATGCCGCCGCGCGCGAGGCCGACCTGATCCTGGTCGAAGGCGTCATGGGCCTGTTCGACGGCGAGGACTGCGTGGCCGACCTGGCCCAGCGCTTCGGCATGTCTGTGCTCGCAGTGGTCGACGCCAGCGCCATGGGCGGCACGCTGGGCGCCATCGTCCACGGCCTGCGCCACTACCGCGAGGGCTTGCCCTGGGCTGGTGTGCTGGCCAACCGTGTGGCGGGCGAGCGCCACGCTGATATGCTGCGCGCCGGCCTGCGCGACGATGCCGACTGGCTCGGCGCGCTGCCGCGCCTGGCGCCGGGCGACGATGCGCGCGCGCCGCTGCTGCCCGAGCGCCACCTCGGTCTGGTGGCCGCACATGAGTTGCCCGACGCGCTGCAGCGCCTGGATGCGGCGGCCGATGCGCTGGCCGCCACGCCGCTGGGCCGCATGGATGCGCAAGCCCTGCAGCGCTTCGCGGTCGATTTCCCTGCGCCGCCGCCGCGCGCGAGCGTGCCACCGCTGCTGGCAGGGCGCACCGTGGCCGTGGCGCGTGACGCGGCCTTCTGCTTCATCTACCCCGGCAACGTGCAGATGCTCACGCTGCTGGGCGCGCGCGTGGTGTTCTTCTCGCCGCTGCACGATGCTGCGCTGCCCGTCTGCGATGCCGTTTGGCTGCCTGGTGGTTACCCCGAACTGCATGCCGAGGCGCTGGCCGCCAACGGCGCATTCCAGGCCAGCCTGCGCGCCCATGTGCAGGCCGGTAAGCCGCTGTGGGCGGAGTGCGGCGGCATGATGGCGCTGTGCGAGGCCATCACGCTGCACGACGGCCGCACCGTGCCCCTGTGGGGCCTGCTGCCCGGCCGCGTGGCGATGCAGCGGCGCCTGGCCGCGCTGGGGCCGCAGCAGCTGGCGCTGCCGCAGGGCTGCCTGCGCGGCCACACCTTTCACTACTCCGTCTGCGACAGCACGGCACCGGTCGAGGCGCGCACCGCGCGCCCGGGGCAGGACGCCGCGCCGGGCGCGGGCGAGGCCGTGTACCGCATGGGCAGTTTGCGGGCGAGCTATTTCCACGCATGGTTCGCCTCCAGCCCGCTGGCGACGGCCGCGTTGTTCAGCGCGGAGGGCGCATGAGCATGCCCCAGTTGATTGCGCGCAGCGAGCTGATCCTGGGTGGGCAAAAGAGTGGCAAGTCGCGCCGCGCCGAACTGCTGGCGCGCCAGTGGCTGGCGCAGTCGCCCGCGCACCGCGCGCTGCTCATCGCCACCGGCCAGGCCTGGGACGACGAGATGCGCCAGCGCATTGCGCGCCACCAGCGCGAGCGCGCCACGCGCGTGCCCGGCTTGGCCACGCTGGAGGAGCCGTGCGACCTCGCCGGCGCGCTGGCGCGCCACAGTGCGCCCGATACCCTGGTTGTGGTGGATTGCCTGACGCTGTGGCTCACCCACTGGCTGATGCCCGCTGCTGCGGCGCTGGATCATGGGTCAAATCGGCCTCCAGGGCACGACTGGCAAGCGCAAGCAGCTCTTTTTTTTGAAGCAATTCGGCAGACCCCCGGGCCCGTTGTACTGGTGGGCAACGAAATCGGCCTGGGGGTCATTCCGATGGGGCGCGAGGTGCGTGCCTTCGTCGATGCACTGGGCACACTGAACCAGCAGGCGGCCCAGGCCTGCGAGCGCGTTACCCTCATGGCCGCCGGATTGCCGCTTTTCCTGAAGAACCCATGAAACCCACACCCCTCCGCCGCATTCTCTGGGTGCTCGCCATCCTGCTCGTGCTGGCCCTGCTCATGGCCGGGCTGGCGCGCGCCGAGCCCGTGCGCATCACCGACGGCCGGGGGCGCGTGGTCACCATCGCCACGCCGCCGCAGCGCATCGTCAGCCTGATGCCGTCGCTGACCGAGAGCGTTTGCGCCCTGGGCGAGTGCCACCGCTTGGTGGGCGTGGATCGCTTCTCCAATTGGCCTGAGGCGGTGAAGAAGCTGCCGCAAATGGGCGGCTACATTGATCCGAACATCGAGGCAGTGGTGGCGCTCAAGCCGGATCTGGTGCTGGTCGCCAGCAGCATGCGCGCCAGCGAGCGGCTGGAGGCCCTGGGCCTGACCGTGCTGGCGCTGGAGTCCAAGACCCACGCCGAAGTGCGTCGCGTGCTCGTCGACGTGGCGCGCGCATTGCACCTGCCCGCGCCCCAGGCCGCCGCCGACCGGCTTTGGCGCGAGATTGACGCCGGCGTGCAGGCGGCCGTGCAGTCGCTGCCGCCCCAGGCGCGCGGCGCGCGCGTTTACTTCGAGGTGAGCCGCGGGCCGTACGCGGCGGGCACGGCATCCTTTATTGGTGAGACGCTGGCCAGGCTGGGCGCGGTGAACGTGGTCGCAGCCGAGCTGGGGCCCTTTCCGCGCCTCAATCCTGAATACGTGGTGCGCGCCAACCCCAGCGTCATCATGGTGGGCAACCGCAGCATGCAGCCCATGGTGATGTACCCCGGCTGGCAGGGCATCGAGGCTGTGCGCCGCCAGCGCGTGTGCGTGTTCGGGCCCGGCGAATCCGACGTGGTGGTGCGCCCCGGCCCGCGCATGGCGGAGGCGGCGCGCATCATGGCCCGCTGCCTGGCCGACAAGGCTGCATGAGCATGCCCACCCACCACCCCCGCGCCCTGTGGTGTGCCCTGTGGCTGCTGCTGGCCAGCGCTGTGCTGCTGCTTGCTGGCGTGGGCGTGGGCAGTACCGGTTTCGAGAGCGTGCTGCGCATGGCGGATGAGCCGGTGGCGCGCCAAATCATCTGGGACATCCGCCTGCCGCGCACGCTGGGCGCATGGCTTGCGGGCGCGCTGCTGGGCCTGGCGGGTGCCGTGGCGCAGGGGCTGTTTCGCAACCCGCTGGCCGACCCGTACCTGCTGGGCAGCGCTTCGGGTGCTGCGCTGGGCGGCGCGGTGGCGATGGCGTTGTTCGGCAGCTCACCGCTGGCCACACAGTGGCTGACGCGCGTGGGCGTCACGGGCATGGCCTTCCTGGGCGCGGCCGGGGCGGTGGGGCTCACCCTGCTGCTGGCCAAGGGCGTGCAGCACACGCTGCGCCTGCTGCTGGCGGGGGTGATCGTGGGCGTGGTGCTTGGCGCGCTGCGTGACCTAGTTGAACTGGCCTCGCCCGACATCCTGCAGTCCATGCAGTCGTTCACGCTGGGCACCACCAGTTTCGTTGGCTGGATGGCCTGCGCGCTCATGGCCGGGGCGTGGGGTGTGTGTTCGCTGCTGGCCTGGGTGCTGGCGCGGGCGCTCGACGGCCTGACGCTGGGCGAGGCCACCGCCGCCAGCCTGGGCCTGCCGCTCGCGCCGATGCGCGTGGGGCTGGTCGCGGCCCTGGCGCTGGCTACGGGCACGGCGGTGGCGCAGACGGGGCTGATCGCCTTCGTGGGCCTGGCCGCGCCGCACCTGGTGCGCTCCATCGTGCGCGTGACGCACGAGCGGCATATCGTGCTGTCGAGCCTGATGGGGGCCGTGCTGCTGCTGGCCGCCGACATCCTCGCCCGCTGGGTGCTGGCGCCGCAGGAGCTGCCGGTGGGCGTGCTGACCGCGGCGCTGGGCGGCAGCTACCTGCTGTGGCTGATGCACCGGCGCACCTCGCAGGGTGCGGTGCTATGAACTCAGTAGCTGTGAGCGCTTGCCAGATAAGCGCTAGCATCGGAAAAACCCCTGTATTGCACGGGATCGACCTGCAGCTGCCCGCGGCGCGCTGGACGAGCATCGTTGGCCCCAACGGCGCAGGCAAGTCCACCCTGCTCAAAGTCCTGGCGGGCCTGCTGCCCGCCCGCGACGCAGGGGGCGAAGTGGGGCTGCTGGGCCGGCCCCTGCACGCCATTCCGGTCCGCGAGCGTGCCCGGTTGCTGGCGTGGCTGGGGCAGAACGAGGGTTCGGCCGACGACCTCACGAGCTATGACGTGGCCATGCTCGGCCGCTTGCCACACCAGCCCTGGCTGGCCCCTCCATCCGCCGCAGATCATGCCGCGGTGGAGCAGGCCTTGCGGACGACGCAGGCCTGGGAATGGCGCCACCGGCCCCTGGCGCAGCTCTCGGGCGGCGAGCGCCAGCGCGTGCTGCTGGCCCGCGCGCTGGCCGTGCAGGCGCGCGTGCTGCTCATGGACGAGCCGCTGGCCAACCTCGACCCGCCGCACCAGACCGACTGGCTGCACACCGTGCGCGCGCTTGTGGCGGGCGGCGGCACCGTGGTCAGCGTGCTGCATGAAGTCTCCATCGCGCTCCAGGCTGACGACATGGTCATCATGGCCGCAGGCCGTGTCGTGCACCACGGCGCGTGCCGGGAGGGCGCCACCCATGCCGCGCTGGAGCAGGTGTTCGATCACCGCATCCGCGTGCGCCAGATCGACGGCATGTGGATGGCGCTGCCGCGTGTCTGACGCCTGAGGAAGCTCAGGCCACCAGGGTGAGCGTGGCCTTGCGCCGGAGCCAGTCGCACAGCGCGGGCAGTTCCATGGGCCGGGCGATGTAGTAGCCCTGGCCCTCGTGGCACCCCATGGCCAGCAGCGCCTGCTGGGTCGCGTGGTCCTCAATGCCCTCACCCAGTACCTGCAGGCCCAGCTTGCGCCCGAGCTGCGCAATCATTTCGGCGATGCGTGCGCCATGGGGCGCACCAAGCTGCTGTGCGAAGCTGCGGTCGATCTTGATGCGATCCAGCGGCAGGCGCTCCAGGCAGCTCAGCGACGAGTAGCCGGTGCCGAAGTCATCGATGGCCACCGTGATACCCCGGGCGCGCAGCGCGCTCAAGGTGGATTCGAGCAACTGCGTGGGCAGCACGGCCACGGATTCGGTGATCTCCAGTTCCAGGTGCTGCCCCTGCAGCCCACTGGCGGCCAGTGCGGCGTACACGCTTTCCTGAAAGCCAGGGTCGCGCAGCTGCACCATCGACACATTGACGGCCATGCGCTGGGGCGCCAGCCCGGCGTCGAGCAGCGTGCGCATGGCCTGGCAGGCGGTGCATAGCACCCACTGGCCCAGCGCCACGATCAGCCCGGAATGTTCCGCCATGGGGATGAACTGGTCGGGTGGCACCAGCGTGCCGTCTCGGGTACGCCAGCGCAGCAGTGCTTCCAGGCCCACCAGCGCGCCATGGCCCAGGTGGATCTGCGGCTGGTAGACCAGGAACAGCTCGGCCCCTTCGATGGCAGCGCGCAGGTCCGACAGCAGGCGGGCGCGACGGCGCGCCTCGGCGCCCATTTGTAGGGAATAGCGCAGGTGCTGCCCCCGGTGGTCACGCTTGGCGCGCTTGAGCGCGATGGTCGCGTCCTTGACCAGGTCATCACCGCAGCGGGTGCCGCCCGACAGCAGCACGTAGCCGCACGTCAGCGAAACCTTGTGGGGCGTGCCTTCAATGGCCAGGGGCTGGCGCACACATTCCAGCATCCGGTGCGGCTGCACCTCCTGCGCGCAGCCCAGGATGCCGAAGGTATCGGCGCCCACCCGCGCCAGCAGCACGCTGGCAGGCAGGGCAAGGGCCAGGCAGCGGGCAACGGCGCCCAGCAGCCGGTCGCCAAAGCGGTGGCCCATCAGGTCGTTGGTGGCGCTGAAGTCGTCAATGTCCACCAGCGCCAGCACGTAGTCCTGTGCCTTGCCCTGCACGCATGCATCGACCCGCTCGATGAACAGAGCCCGGTTGGGCAACTGCACCAGGGGGTCGTAGTAGGCCGCGCGGTGCAGGCGTTCGAGCAGTTCCCGGCTGTGCTGATCGACTGGCGCTGAGTGCAAGGTCATCGGTGGCATGGCGTGCGGCTCCTGGCGTGACAGCGCGCTAGGCATGCTCGGGGATGGCGGCCCGCACCACCCGGTTGCGGCCGGCCCGCTTGGCCGCGTAAAGGGCCTGGTCGGCGAGGTCGTACGCATCGTCAAAGCAGTGGCCGCTGGGCAGCCAGCTCACGCCGAAGCTGGCCGTGATGCCGCTGCCATCGGGCAGGCGAAAGCGGTGCGCCGCGATGGCCTGGCGTGCCGCATGCGCCACCTGTTCGCTGGCCTGGATGTCTTGCCCCGGCAGCAGCACCGTGAACTCCTCGCCGCCCACGCGGCCGATCTCCGCGGTCGGTGGCACGGCCTGCTGGAGGCAGGCGATGACGCCCAGGATCACCGTGTCGCCCACCGGGTGGCCGAAGGCGTCGTTGATGCGCTTGAAGTGGTCGATGTCGAGCACGATCAGGCTCAGGGCCTGGCGTGCGAAGGTGCGGTTGACATGCTCGATGATCGCCGCCCGGTTGAAGACACCCGTCAGCGGATCATGTGTGGCACGGTGCTCCAGTTCGGCGGCCAGGTCCTGCAGGCGCTGGTTGAGCCGTGTCATCTCCAGCTCCGCCCGGTCGCTGCGGCGCACGAGCCGGCGCGTTTCTCGCAGCAGGCGTTCATAGGCCACCAGCAGCTCGCCCAGCGCCTGGTGGCACGCGGTGCCCCCTGCAGCCGCACCGGCGGCGTGGGCCGCCTGCGCGGCCAGCAGGGCCTGGTGCTCGGCATCGAACAGGTCGGGGGGCGAGAGGATGGACGAGGCTTGCATTCAGGTCGGTCCCACCGGATGGCTCAGGAAGCGCAGGGCGGGAAAGTCGTCGCGCAGTTCTTGGCCGAACTCGAAGAGCGTGTCGTCTTCCTCGTCGTGGTACCAGTGCAGATCGACCTGGCGGCCCGCCTGGGCGGCCTCGTTGAGGGCTTCGATCAGGTTGAACAGCATCTTGGTGCTGGAGCTGTTGAAATACGCCAGCGCGATTTGCACGTCGATGGGCTGCTCCTGCGGCTGCGCCAGGTAGGTCTTGAGCTGGGCGATCACGTTGGCGTAGAAGGCCGCGGCGTTTTCCGGGTAGGACTCGCCGCGCAGGCTGAGCCGGTGGGCGTCGAAGCGGAAGTCCACTTCCGGAGAACTCGGTGTCGGTGCGATGTAAAGGTTATCCATGCGTTATCTCGATTCATTGCCAGGGCGGTTCATAGCGCCGCCTTGAGATAGAACACGGGGGAGCCGCCCGCGTTTTCCGCCGGGACGAAGTCGAACTCCAGGGGCTCCCGGGCGTCGCGTGCCACGGTGAGAAAGCCCATGCCGGCGCCCTTGCTGCCCTCGGGGGCCTCCTCGCGCAGGGTCTGGCGGTAGGCCAGCTTGATCTCCTCCAGCGTCATGCTGCGCAGTGCGTCCAGCTTGGCGCGCAGGCCGTGCGCTGTTTCGGGGGCGATGGGGTTGGCGCACAGCAGCAGAAATTGGCCATCGCTCTCCTGGCGGATGCAGACGGAGCCATGGCGCAGCTCGCCGTTGCCCTGGTTCGGCGGGGTGAGGGCGTCGGCCGAGTAATGGATGATGTTCTGCGCCATTTCGATGAACGCGGAAAACAGCTTGCGCCGTGTCGGGCCAGCCACGCCGGCCACTTCGAGCTGCAGTTTCACTGCCTCTGCCATGGCGGCGACGATGTTTTGGGAGAAATACCCGACGTAGTAGAAGATGACCTGGTGCTGGTGCGCCAGGTCGAGGAAGGGGCCGTATTTTTCGGCGATGGGGCTGGCGCGCATGCGGTGCTCACTCAGGTACGAAAGCAGAAGAAAGTCAGGTCGTCGCGGCGGTGCTGCGTGCCCTGCCAGGCCCTCAGTGCCCCCCGCATGGCGCGGTTCACCTCGGCCGGCGTGCCGTGTGCGTGCGCCAGCAGCAGCTCGCGGATGCGGCGCTTGCCGAAGGCGATGGCGCGCGCGCCGCCTATCTGGTCGATGAGGCCGTCGGTGGTGACGAACACCAGGCTGTTGGGCGGCAGCGCCAGTTCCACGTTTTGCCAGGCGAAATCAAACGGGCTGTCGACGTAGCCCACGCCCTTGCGCTGGCCGTCGATGTCCTGCACAGCGTCGGCTCCCGGGCGCAGTACGAACAGCGACAGGCGCGCGCCCGCGTAGACCAGCCGGCCGTGCGCGGGCTCAAACCAGAAGCAGGCGGCATCCATGCCGTCGTCCGAGGCGGGCGTGCCATCCTGTCCATTGACCTGGCCCAGCATCTGCTTGATGCTGCGGTTCACCTGGGCGAGTAGCGCTGCAGGATCGCGAGGGCCGCGCTGGCGTACCGCCTGGTCCAGGTTGCTGGAGGCGATCAGGGTCATGAATGCGCCCGGCACGCCATGTCCGGTGCAGTCCGCCACGGTGGCGAACCAGCCGCCGTCCTCGGCGTGGAACTGGTAGAAATCACCCCCCACGATGTCCCGGGGCTCCCAGACCAGGTCCGCCATCGGACAGGCGCGGGCCAGAACCTCGCGCGAGCTGTGCAGCGTGGCCTGCTGGATCACGCTCGCGTATTCGATGCTGTGCAGGATCTGACGGTTGTGCGCGGCCTGCATGTCCGCGACAACACGCATGAGCTGCAGCCCATTGCCCACGCCGGCGAACTGGCCCTGGCGGGTGATGATGAAGCCATCCGAGAGCGCCTTTTCACCACACTCCACGGCCTTGAAGGTGAGGGTTTCGATGTCCATCGAGGCTTCAACCACCAGCGGCTCCTTGTCCATGAAGGCAATGCAGCTCTTGCGGCCGTACAGCTCCATGCGGAACGGCTTGCTGATCTGCGACAGGAAGATGGTGCGGTTGATCAGGCCGATGGGCTGCGCTCCTTCCACCACCGGCAGGCTGACCAGATCGCGGTGCTGCGTGAAGACCTCCAGCACCTTTTCATTGGTGTCCTCTGGCGTCATGCAGGGCACCGCGAGGCACAAATCCGCCGCGCTCGGCTGGCGCAAATGGGGGCGGAAGTCGCCCAGGTAAACGGAGGTCTCTGGCATGGAGGCTGCACGGACAAATGTGAGCAAATGTTGCGCGCGCCATGTTGCGGCTTCATGACAACATGCCCAGTGGGTGTTTGGCGCTGGCGTGTATCCTCGATGCCCCCGCAAAAAACACACTTGCCTTGTCCATGCAGATCGAAACGCCCCCCAGCGACAAACCCTATGAAAAAGCCGAAGGCGAGCGCCGTGGCCTGGTCATCGTCAATACCGGCGACGGCAAGGGCAAGAGCACGGCCGCCTTTGGCCTGGCGTTCCGTGCCACGGGGCGCGGCAAGGCCGTGAAGGTCTTCCAGTTCATGAAGGTGCCCAGTGCGCGCTTCGGCGAGCACCGCCTGGCCGAGCAGGTGGGCCTGCCTGTCGAGGGCCTGGGCGATGGCTTCAGCTGGAAGAGCAAGGACCTGGAGCACTCGGCCCAGCTCGCGCGCGACGGCTGGGCCAAGGCGCGCGCGGCCATCCTCTCGGGTGAGTACTTTCTGGTGGTGCTGGACGAGGTCACCTACCCGCTGATCTATGGCTGGCTGCCACTGTCCGATGTGCTGGAAACCCTCGCGGCACGCCCCAGGGATGTCCATGTCTGTCTCACGGGGCGCCGTTGTCCGGAGGAAATCATCGCCATTGCCGATACGGTGACGGAAATGCGTCTCGTCAAGCATGCCTTCCAGGCCGGCATACCGGCGCAGCGCGGCATCGAGGATTGAGTTTGCTTCTTTTTTGATAGCTTCTAGCGCTTGATGGGAAAGCGCTGGTGCCGTTTTTTCCTTGAAATGGGGCGCTTCCTTGGCTTTGCTGCACTGCCACCTGCCGACTCCGCTGGGAGACATGGTCGCCGTTGCCTCGACCAACGGCCTGTGCCTGCTGGAGTTCATCGGCCAGCAAGGCATCGAGCGGGAGCTGCGCCAGGTGGAGGCGGCGCGCGGAGGGCCTTCGTGTGCGGGCATGAACGCCGTGCTGGCGCAGACAGGCACCGAGCTGGCGCAGTATTTCGCAGGCCGGCGCGAGTGCTTTGGCATAGCGCTCGATTTGGTGGGAACCTCGTTCCAGCAGCAGGCTTGGCGGGCGCTGTGCGCCATCCCCTACGGCCAGACGCGCAGCTACGCCGAACAGGCCCGGGCCATCCACCGCCCCACCGCATGCCGCGCCGTGGCTGCGGCGAACGGGCGTAACAAGGTCTCCATCATCGTGCCGTGCCACCGCGTGATCGGTAGCGACGGCGGCTTGACCGGGTTTGGTGGTGGCCTGCCGCGTAAGCAGGCGCTGCTGGCCTTGGAGCAGGGCGGTGCGCAGCAGGGCCTGCTGCCCTGGTGATGCAAGGCGCGGCCGACGGCCACGGCGCAGAGGGTGCGTCTACAGGTGGAAGTCGCCCGCGGCCTCTGGCTGGTACAGCACTTTCCCAATCCGGATATGGCAGGTCCGGTGTGGAATTCGCCAGTTGAAGGCGTCGCCCTCCTTGTAGCCCAGAATCGCCGTGCCGATATCCGAGTACACCGACAGTTTGCCGGCGCGGTCATCCGCATCTTCTGGATAAACCAGCGAAACCTCTACTTCCTCATCGTCCACCTGCAGCAAGGCCTTGGAGTTCATCGTGACGACGTCCTCGGCGACCTGGCGCGGATCAACCACGACGGCGCGCTCGATCTCATGCTCCAGCTGAAAAATATCGGAGCTTTGTTCGAACTGGATCAGGTTTTTCAGCCGAGCCTTGTCGATTTCTGTGATGTAGATGGCGGAGGTGTCAGGCGCCGGGCTTTCGCGCAAGAGCCGGAGGTAGCGTTCCGAGGCCATGGCCAACGAATGCATCGCCGGCGTTTCGCTTTCCAGCAGGAAGCCGCTGCGCAGGAAGGCCTTCAATGATCGCGCATTGTCGGGGTGGATTTTCGCGATGAGCTTGTCGGCACGCATGTCCAAGAAGGCGAGCTTCATGCCTTCGCGGATCGCGCTGGCGCCGAGCTTGCGGCCCCAGTTCTCGCGGTCTCCGATGACCAGAACCATTTCGCAGTCCGGCCCCTTCTTGACGAGACGCACAAAGCCTACGGGCTCGTCGTGTCGGTCGTAGGCCATGAAAAACCTGCCGCCCTGGTTGAACAGATGGGTCAGGATCGGCAACTGAACCCGGCCGATGACCTGCTCAATGAACCGTGAGACGTGGCGCGAATCGCTCAGGTAGCGCGTAACGTCTTCGTCTTCCAACCAACCCATCAGAGTAAGCGCGTTGGCCCGGGTGATCTCCGGGCACAGGGAAATGAAAGGCTTGTTCATCTTCACCCCATTGGGTTTCAAGTATGAAAGCCTTTCATGGCCTGGGCCATGACGGTTCTTTCGGCGAATCCATCATTTTAAGGCCTGGGGCATAGACAGTACAACCCTCCCGGCATGCCCAAGCCTTGGCGAGCGCCACCTGCGGTGGCGCACCGTGGTTGTTCTCCGCGTGGCCTGCGGCTGTTTGCGCGCAGGGCTGGTGAAGAAGAATGCTTATCCCGTAAGGCGGAATAATTCGGGCATAATGCTCCGTTTTTGGTACTCCGCACCACAACATAAGGAGTAAAGGAAGCAATAACTTAGTGCCTTGGCGCAAGTTCGGCTTCCTGGCTGAAATATCAAAGGGAAGCTCCATGCTTCCCTTTTTCTTGGGCACGGTTGCAACTTTGCAGCTGCTGGCTCGAGGGGCATTGCACCACTGTGCTGCCCGGGTTACCCTGCGAAGCACCCGTGCGGTGCCGCACAGGCCCCGATGGTGAAATTGGTAGACACTGCGGACTTAAAATCCGCCGCTTCCTGAAAAGGGGCGTGCCGGTTCGACCCCGGCTCGGGGCACCATCCAGATTCGAACATGTCAAGTTACAACGCTCCCTTTGAAATCCATGTGCACGGCCAAGTGCCGCTGCGTCCGGGCACGCGCTTCGAGCAGCTGCAAGAAGCGCTTAAGCCACTGTGGAAATACGCGGGTGCGCGTTCCTTGGCCGATGGCGCGGCCAGTGCTTATGAGGAAGAGCCCGGGATCGAATACGACGGCAAGGCCAATCTGCTGCGCATGTGCTGGACCGTCGTGGGCGACGAGGACTTTCGCCAGTCGCTGGATGAGATGTGCATGAGCCTCAATGAGCTGGCTGAAGCGGGCGCAGCCATCGAAGTGACCTTCTATGACGTGGAGTTCGACGAGGACGAAGCGCCGGAAGACGCCGAATCGCGCGACGACTTCCTGATGCTCTTCGTCGGGCCGACGCCTGCGGCGATCATGCAAGTACAGCGCGACCTGTTGGTCCAGGACGTGGTCAACCTGATGGAGCGCCATTTCGATGGCTCCGAACTGGGCGGCGTCGTGGCCGAGATCGATCGGCTGTTCAGCCAGCGCTTCGATGCGCTCGTCAGTTCGCTCGAGATCGGCAAGCCGCCGCGCGGCGGCGGTGGCGCGCCGGGCCATGGCGGTGGCAGCGGTGGCCGCCGGCCACGGCACTTGCACTGAGTGCGGCGGCCATGACGGGCCGCGTAGCGCAGGCGGGCGCGGCGGTGGGCGCACCGCTGCATTACCTGCAAGCCTATCCCGTGACGCTGCAGCAGCAGGTGCAGGCCATGCTGCAACGCCAGAGAACCGGCGCCTGGCTACTGCAAAAGTACCCCCAGGCCCATGCTGTGCGCACCGATAAAGCGCTCTACCAGTACACCGCTGGACTGCGTGCCCGGCACCTGCGCAATGCCGATGTGGTCAACAAGGTGTTGTTTGACAGCAAGATCCATATCGTGCGCCATGCGCTGGGACTGCATACCAGCCGCAGCCAGGTGCAAGGAGGGCGCCTGGCTGCGCGCCACGAGATTCGCATCGCCGCACTTTTCAAGCAGGTGCCCGAGGCGTTCTTGCGCATGATCGTGGTCCATGAATTGGCCCATTTGCGCGAGCGTGAGCACAACAAAGCGTTTTACCAGCTGTGCGAGCACATGGCGCCCGACTACCACCAAGTTGAGTTTGACGTACGCCTGTACCTGACGCACCTGGAGCACCAGGGCGAGCCGTTGTGGGGTGCCGCCAGCACTCAGGCGTGAGCGGGCGCGGGCACTTCTGCGGCACTGCAGCAGTGTGCGGGTAGCTGCAGCCAGCGTGCGGCAGCAGTGCGCAGCAGCGCCAGGTCGCCCGTGGTCAGCAGGTGCAGCGCCGCATCGCTGGTCAGCGATGGGTCCTGGCTTGCCAGCAAGCCGGCGCCTTGCAGCAGGCGCCGAGTCTGGCGTGCCACGGGTTGGCCGGTTTCGATCAGCTGGACGCCAGGGCCCACCAGGGTGCGCAGTACCTCTTGCGCGAAGATGTAGTGTGTGCAGCCCAGTACCAGGGTGTCGATGCAGCCGTTGGCGTTGCCAAACGGGCCCATGGCCTGGAGGTAGCGCGCGCACAGCGCCTGCACCTCGGCGCTGGCGCTGTTCGCGTCTCCGCCCAGGGCCGCGCGTTCGATCGCGTAGGCCAGTCCGTCGCACGGCTGCACGACCCACTGCACCGACCTGGGCAGCGAAGCCTGCAGGCGCCCGAACCGTGCGCTGGAGAGCGTGCCACGGGTGCCGATGACGCCAACATGGCCCGTCCGAGTGGCAGCTACGGCGGGCTTTAGCGCAGGCTCCACGCCCACGAGTGGCAGGGTGGGGTGGTCGGCGCGTACCTGGTCGATGGCGGCGGCCGTGGCGGTGTTGCAGGCCACGACCAGGGCTTTGATGCCGTGCACGTTGCGCAGGTAGGCGGTGATGGCCTGGGTGCGCGCCGCCACGAAAGCGTCGCCACGCTCACCGTAGGGGGCGTAGCCGTTGTCTGCCAGGTAGACGAAGCGTTCTTGCGGCAGCTCGGCACGCAGCGCTTGCAGCACGCTCAGCCCGCCCACGCCACTATCGAACACACCAATGGGGGAGGAAGCTGACGGCATGGCTTGGAGGCTGGGCAAGGAGAGGGGTGATGGGGATTGTAGGGAACCTCCACCAGCCCTGCGCATGCTCTTCTTTTAATAGCTTCTAGCGCTTGCTGAGTGGGCGCTGGGAGCCATTTTCATCAAAACCGGCTTAAAGCCTGGTCACGATGCCGTGGCTGCAGCCGCTTGGGGGGCGGCCTGCGGGGGCAGGGTGGCATTCGCATCCTCCGCAGGGGCTTGTGTTTCATCCTTGGGTTGGAGCGCGGCCAGCTTGGTGGCCAGGAAATCGTCAAAGCCCTTTTGCACCAAGTCGAAGGTCTTCTGAATGCCCGCTGCCACGTCGCTGCCTTCGTCGAGCACGCCCAGCCCCTTGAGGATGTCGCTCGCCTCGCCATAGCCCTTCTCGAAGCCACCGCGCACCAGATCGACAAAGTCGCGCAGCACGGTCTCGGCGTCCTTGTCAGGGTAGCGCGCGGCGTAGGCGTCGAAAAAGCCTGTGGCCGCCGCCAAGATGCGCCCGGCAGTGGCCTCGGCGCTGTTGTCCTGCTGCATGGCAGCCTGCAGCGCGTCAGATCCGAACTCGGGCGCGAGCAGTTCGTTGATGCGGTCAATGGCCGTGCGGTAGAGCAAGGCCATGGAGTCGTCGCCCGCTTTGATGGACACGTCCATCGAAGCCTGCAGGATCTGCGTGTTGAGCTGGGTGCGCTGCCCCTCCGGCGTGTTGGCGGTGGCTTTGCGCGCTTCATCCAGGGGCGTGGCCTGCGCCGCGGCTGCATTACCGGCCTGGGCTTGGGCGGGTTGCGTGGCGTTCAGTGTGGGAGCAGATACCATGGCTTGACTCCTCTTAATCGGTGGATTTGTGTCGTTTTATCGGCACTTTTCTCGCGATCTTGAGGCGGTGCCGTTCAGCCCTGCTCGGCCAGCAGATCTTGCAGCGCCTTGACCTGCTGGCGCAGGCGCTCGTTCTCGGCTTCCAGCTCGGTCACGCGCTGGCGCAGCTCCTCGGCCGAGGCGGGCGGCGCGGTGCTTTCGTCCGGTGCCGTGGCACTGGGCGAGGCCTCGCTCTTGGGTTTCTTTTTGGCGTCACGCACGCGGCGGGCGGCCTGTTTGAGTTCCTGCGCACCTCCGGCGGCCACGGTTTTCTGTTCCTCCACAGGTAGCGTAGCCACAACGGCTGCGGCGTTGAGTGACAGCTCGCCCGACTTCACGGCGGCCACCACCTCGGGCGCGGCGTTCTGGTGGATGGTCTCGATCATCTTCACCTGGCTGGCCGTGAGGCGTGCGGCCCGCGCCAGGGCTTCGCGCGTGTCCAGCGCATCGTCGGGCACCTTGGGCACGCTGGCCAGCGCCTGGGCCACCACGGGGTCGGTGTCGCCTTCCCAGGGGGCCTGGGCGTCGGGCGCCTGGGATGCCTCCGCGCGCGCGGCCACCACGGCAGCGGCCGCCGCCGCGCGGCGGCTGGCGATGATCTCGCGCTTGCGCAGTGCCAGCACACCGCGCTGGAACTCTGACACGCTGCGCCGTCCCAGGTGCTGGTCGATCATCCACAGGTGCACGTCCTCCATGTTCTGAAAGCGCGTGTTTTGTACCGTCTGGAAGGGCAGGCCGTGCTGGGTGCAGATGCGATAGCGGTTGTGCCCGTCCACCAGGATGTCGCCCCACAGCACCAGCGCGTCGCGACAGCCTTCTGCCAGGATGCTGCGCTCGAGTGCTTCATTTTCTTCAGGGGTCAGGGGGTCGATGTAAGCCAGCAGTTCGGGCAGAACGGTGATGTCGGGCGGGGTGGTCGTGGTCATGGGGGGCGTGAAAAAGCGAAAAGGCCCCTGCGGGCCTTGGTGCTATGGAGAAAGAAGCGGGCAGCGCGTGCCCATGCTTAATTTTAGATGGGATGGTCTGTGGCGTATTGGCCGGCTCCGTGAAAGGACCGCATGGCGCTGTGCCAATGGCGTGTGGCGGGCCGCCTACCTCTGCGCATGGAACCCAGGCACCGCATAATTTCGAGGTTTTGTGCATGCCCGGAGCGCTCTCTCGTGAAAAATGTTTTTGTTCTCAACGGCCCTAACCTGAACCTGCTGGGCACGCGCGAGCCCGCTGTGTACGGGGCGCACACGCTGGCCGATGTCGAGGCCCTGTGTCTGCAGGCCTGTGCGCGCCACGGGCTGGCGCTGCAGTTTCGCCAGAGCAACCACGAGGGCGATTTGGTCGACTGGCTGCATGAGGCCGGCCGCCTGCATCCCCAGGGTGAGCTGGCGGGCGTGGTGCTCAACGCCGGTGCCTACACGCACACCAGCGTAGCGCTGCTCGACGCCATCAAGGGCACCGGCGTGCCGTTGATTGAACTGCACATCAGCAACGTGCATGCACGCGAGGCCTTTCGCCACCATTCCTATATCTCTGCTGTCGCCCGCGCCGTGATGTGCGGCTTGGGCGTGGCTGGCTATGGCCTGGCGATCGACGCCATCGCCCAGTGGTAACGCTGCCTGCGGATGTGGCACGTCTGCAGGGGCAGGCGCGGCGCCTCACGACGCCCATGGCGACGGGCGAAATCGTCTGGCACGTCTGGGGCGTGCCGCGCGCTGGCGTGGCGCCGCTGGTGTTGTTGCATGGCGGAAGCGGTAGCTGGACGCACTGGCTGCGCAATATCGACACGCTGCTGGCCGAGGGCCGCGAGCTGTGGGTGCCTGATTTGCCGGGGTTTGGCGATTCGGCCCCGCCCCCTGGCGGGCACGATGCCGACGCCATGGTCGCTCCTCTGCATGCCGGGCTGCAGGCCCTGCTGGGCGCCCAGCCCTGCGATTTGGTGGGTTTTTCGTTCGGCGGCATGGTGGCTGGCCTGCTGGCGGCTGCATACCCCGAGGCGGTGCAGCGCCTGGTGCTGGTGGGCGCGCCGGCCATGGGCGTGGTGCCCGAGCGCCAGTTCACGCTCAAGGGCTGGCGCCACCTGTCCACGCAGGAAGAGCAACTGCAGGCGCACCGCTACAACCTGGCGGCGCTCATGCTGTCAGACCCTGCCCACATCGACGATGCCACGCTGGCACTGCACATCCACAACGTGGCGCGTGACCGCCTGCCGCGTCGGCGCCTGGCGCACACCGACATCCTGGCGCGTTCGCTGCCCCAGGTGCGCTGTCCGGTGCATGCCATTTACGGCGCCAGCGATGCGCTGTACAAGCGTTGGATCAGCGCGCTGGAGGGGGCTTTTCGTGCCACGGGTGCGCCGTTCGTGGGCATGGCGCTGGTGCCGGGCTGTGGCCATTGGGTGCAGTATGAGCAGCCCGGTGCTTTCCACGCGGCGCTGCGCGAGGCGTTGCGCTGACGTGAACACGGCCTGAGAGGAGCCAGACATGGGTTCACAGCCTCCCTTGCAGGTGCTGGCGCATGAGGTGCAAATCACCGCCATGCGCGCTCAGGGCGCCGGCGGGCAGAACGTGAACAAAGTGTCGAGCGCGGTGCACCTGCGCTTCGACATTACGGCGTCGTCGCTGCCACTGGCGGTGCAGCAGCGCTTGCTGGCCCTGCGCGATGGGCGCATTACCCAAGACGGCGTGCTCATCATCAAGGCCCAGCAGTACCGCACCCAGGAGCTGAACCGGGCCGATGCCTGGGCCCGCCTGCTGGCCCTGGTCAACAGCGTGGCCACGCCGCCGCGCGCGCGCCGCGCCACCCGGCCCACCCTGGCGTCACAACAGCGACGGCGCGAGAGTAAACGCTTGCGTGGTGCTGTGAAAGTGTTGCGTGGGCGGATCGAATCGGACTGAATAAGCGTGTGATTGTTGCGTTTTTTGCAATGCTCAATCCCGCTGCGGTGGCTTGGTGCAGGGCGGATGGAGGCCTACAGTCATGGCTCCAAGGAGTTTCGCCATGTCTGCCGTCTTGCCCGTTACCGTTCCTGCCGCCTCTGCATCGCCGCAACTGCCGGCGCTGTTCGTCTCGCATGGGGCGCCGCTGTTTGCTATCGAGGCCGGGGAGACGGGGCCTGCACTCACCCACTGGGGGCAGGCGCTGCGTGCGCGCTTTCCGGACCTGCGTGGCGTGGTCATCCTGTCGCCGCACTGGATGGCACCTTCCATCGAGGTTATGGAAGGTGCCGCGCCAGCGACCTGGCATGACTTTGGCGGCTTCCCGCCTGCGCTGTACGCTTTGCGCTACCCGGCACCTGGCGCGCCCGCACTGGCCGGGGAGGTGCTAGCCCAGCTGCGCGCGGCGGGGCTGGAGGCGCGGGGCAACGCGCAACGCCCATTCGACCATGGCGCGTGGGTGCCGCTCATGCACCTTTTTCCTGCGGCCGATGTGCCGGTGGTGCAGGTGGCGTTGCCCGTTGCTGCAGGGCCAGCGCAGGCCTATGCCATGGGCGCTGCGTTGCGGGGATTGCGCGCCCAGGGGGTGCTGGTAGCGGGCTCGGGCAGCATGACGCACAACCTGTACGAGTTCGGCGGCGGCGAGCAAGCGCCTGCGGCGTATGTGCAAGCATTCAGCCGCTGGGTGGAAGACGCCATCCAGCGGCAGGACCTGCCCGCGCTACTGGACTACCGTCGCCAGGCCCCGCATGCACAGCGTGCCCACCCGACGGAGGAGCATTTCCTGCCGCTGTTCTTCGCTTTGGGCGCGGCAGGCGAGGCCTGGCAGGCCGACTACCTGAGCCGCGAGGTGATGTATGGCATGCTTGCCATGGACAGCTTCACGCTTGACGCTACTGTTTGACGTGGCGTGCCGCCGCCGCTTTACCTGGAGCCTCCACCATGCTGGACTTGCCATTCACCTTCCAGCACCGTCCCGCAAATCCGGCGGTGCGCCACCCCTGGCTGCTCGTGCTGATGCACGGCGTGGGCAGCAACGAGCACGACCTGTATGGCCTGGCGCCGCAGATTCCCGAGGCGTTCCACGTGCTCAGCCTGCGCGCGCCGTTCCGCATGGGGCCGGGCGCATTCGCATGGTTTGATTTCTCCATCGAGCCCAACGGGGAACGCACCATCAACGAAGCGCAGGAGGCGCAAAGCCGCGCCTTGCTGGCGCAGGCCTTGCCCTCGGCTGCCAGCCAATTGGGCGTTGCACCTGAGCATGTGGTTGTGGGCGGCTTCAGCCAGGGCGGCATCATGGCGCTTTCGCTGCTGCTCTCGCGCCCCGAGCTGATGCGCGCCGCCCTGGTGTGGCACAGCCGATTGCTGCCGCAGATCGTGCCCCACATTGCCGCACCTGATGCCTTCCATGGCAAGCACCTGTGGGTTAGCCATGGCACGCACGACAACGTGATCCCCCTGGCTGCGGCGCAGTCCATCCGCCGCCAGGTGCAAGCGCTGCCGCTGCACTTGGCGTACGAGGAGTTCGCCAGCGCCCATGAAATCCGCCCGGCCGAACTGGCCCACACGGTGGCTTGGCTGCAGGGGCTGTACGGCGCCGTGTAAGGCTGTCGCTTCGAACCCGCCTGCGCGGACCGTGTGAGGCCACGCGGTCAAGCTGCTGCAGCCTGCGTGGGCGCAAAAAAAGCGGGCTGGGGCCCGCAGAAAGCATGTGCGCGTGGGGCGCTCAGTCGCCCGCTTCGCCCATCTGCGACTGGAGGTAGTTCTGCAGGCCGACCTTTTCCAGCAGGTCGATCTGGGTTTCGAGGAAGTCGATGTGCTCCTCCGTGTCCTCGAGGATTTCCTGCAGCAGGTCGCGCGAGACGTAGTCGCGCACCGCTTCGCAGTGGGCGATGCCTTCCTTGAGGGTGGCTTGCGCGCCTTGCTCGGCACGCAGGTCGCAGGCCAGGATCTCTGGTACGTCCTCGCCGATCTGCAGCTTGCCCAGATCCTGCAAATTGGGCAGGCCGTCGAGCATGAAGATGCGGTCCATCAGCGCGTCGGCGTGCTTCATCTCGCCGATGGATTCCTGGTATTCCTTCTTGGCCAGCTTGTCGAAGCCCCAGTGCTTGAGCATGCGGTAGTGCACGAAGTACTGGTTGATGGCCGTCAGCTCGTTCTTGAGCTGGGCTTGCAGGTGGGTGATTGCCTTTGCATCGCCTTGCATCGTGGGGCTCCTGGTGTCGGTGGTGTGAATGGCGGGATTGTCATGGCACATCCGGGGCAGGGCAAGGCGGTGGCGTGCAAGGCCCTGCTTTGCTGGTGGGGCTGATAGTCAACCTGACACGTATTCGTATCTGTTGGGGGAATTTTGATAGTCGATGGCAATTGGCATCATCGAATAGATTGATTGGATTGATTGTTGTGGTGGGGATAGACTTCATCCCTGTCATCACTCGACTCCAACCGAAAGGAAACTGCAATGTCCCTGATCAATACGCAAGTGCAACCGTTCAAGACCACCGCTTTCGTGAACCGCAACGGCAAGGGTGAGTTCATCGAAGTGACCGAGCAGAGCCTGAAGGGCAAGTGGTCCGTGCTGATCTTCATGCCGGCTGCCTTCACCTTCAACTGCCCCACCGAGATCGAAGACGCCGCCGAGCACTACGCCGAGTTCCAGAAGGCTGGCGCTGAGGTGTACATCGTCACGACCGACACGCACTTCTCGCACAAGGTGTGGCACGAAACCTCCGACGCCGTGGGCAAGGCCAAGTTCCCCCTGGTCGGTGACCCGACGCACCAACTGACCAACGCCTTCGGCGTGCACATCCCTGAAGAAGGCCTGGCACTGCGCGGCACCTTCGTGATCAACCCCGATGGCGTGATCAAGACCCTGGAAATCCATTCCAACGAAATTGCCCGTGACGTGGCAGAAACCCTGCGCAAGCTCAAGGCAGCCCAGTTCACGGCAGCGCATCCTGACCAGGTGTGCCCCGCCAAGTGGAAGGAAGGCGCCAAGACCCTGACGCCTTCGCTGGACCTGGTGGGCAAGATCTAAGCCTCGGCTCTCTCGCTTCCCATCCTCTGAGCCGGACAGACGCAAGGCCCTCGGGCCTTGCCGTCCGGCTTTTTCATACCCGCTCGATTTCAAGACTGCAAAGGACCGCCATGCTCGACGACCAACTCAAATCCCAACTCGCCGCCTACCTGGAGCGCGTGACGCAACCGTTCGAGCTGGTGGCATCGCTGGACGACAGCGAAACGGCGACGCAGATGCGCGAGCTGCTGACCACCATCCAGGGCCTGCGCAGCGACAAGATCGCCTTGCGCCTGGACGGCCAGGACGCGCGCAAGCCCTCGTTCTCGCTGCAGCGCGTGGGCAGCCAGCAGTCGCTGCGCTTTGCTGGCCTGCCCCTGGGGCACGAGTTCACCTCGCTGGTGCTGGCGCTGCTGTGGACCGGCGGCCACCCGCCGAAGGTGGAGCAGGACCTGATTGAGCAGGTGCAAGCGCTCGACGGCGACTTCAACTTCGAGGTCTACATGAGCCTGACCTGCCACAACTGCCCTGACGTGGTGCAGGCGCTGTCGCTCATGGCCGTGCTCAACCCCAAGGTCAAGACCACGGTGATTGAAGGCGGCGCCTTCCAGCAGGAAGTGACCGAGCGCGAGATCATGGCCGTGCCCATGGTCTACCTCAATGGCCAAGTGTTTGGCGCGGGCCGCATGGAGCTGGCCGAGATCGTCGCCAAGCTCGACACCGGCGCCGCTGCGCGTGAGGCCGCCAAGCTCTCGGCCAAGGACGCGTTCGACGTACTGGTCATCGGCGGCGGCCCGGCTGGCGCGGCCGCGGCGGTGTACGCCGCACGCAAGGGTATCCGCACCGGTGTGGCGGCCGAGCGTTTTGGTGGCCAGGTGAACGACACGCTGGACATTGAGAACTACATCTCCATCCCCCGCACCGAAGGCCCGCAGTTCGCCGCCGCGCTGGAGCGCCATGTGCGCGAGTACGAGGTGGACGTGATGAACCTGCAGCGCGCCAAGGCGCTCAAGCCTGCGGCCACGGCCGGTGGACTGATCGAAGTGGAAATGGACAACGGCGCCGTGCTCAAGGCCAAGAGCGTCATCCTCTCCACCGGCGCGCGCTGGCGCAACATGAACGTGCCCGGCGAAGAGCAGTACCGCACCAAGGGCGTGGCCTACTGCCCGCATTGCGACGGCCCGCTGTACAAGGGCAAGCGCGTTGCCGTGATCGGCGGCGGTAACTCCGGCATCGAGGCCGCCATCGACCTGGCCGGCGTGGTTGCCCATGTCACCGTGTTCGAGTTCATGCCCCAGCTCAAGGCCGATGCCGTGCTGCAGAAGAAGCTGGCGACCCTGCCCAACGTGGATGTGGTGCTGAACGCCCAAACCACCGAGGTGCTGGGCGACGGCAGCAAGGTCAACGGTCTGGCTTACAAGGACCGCGAGAGCGGCGAAGTCAAGCAGATCGCGCTGGAAGGCATCTTCGTGCAGATTGGCCTGTTGCCCAACACCGACTGGCTCAAGGGCACGGTCGAGCTTTCAAAGTTCGGCGAGATCGTTATCGACGCCAAGGGCCACACCAGCGTACCGGGCGTGTTCGCTGCCGGCGACTGCACCACGGTGCCGTACAAGCAGATCATCATCGCCGCAGGCGCGGGCGCCACGGCAGCGCTCTCGGCGTTTGACCACATCATCCGCCACTGAGGTTGTCAAAAACCATAGCTGCTAGCGCGCACCAGTCTTTATTTTGCAATTGTTTTTATGCGTAAACAAAGACCTGGCAAGCGCTAGCAGCTATTGAAAATGAAGCGGTAAACCTGCTCGTCAGCCCTGCTGTGCCGATAGCGGCAGGCCAAACACCGCGTCGAACACCCAGTTGAAGACGAAGGTGTAGCAGAGGAAGAAGACCACGAGCCCCAGGTCCATGACCAGCGCCTGCCACAGCGTCACCTGGAACCACCAGGCAAACAGCGGCACCAGGATGAACACCAGCCCCCCTTCGAAGCCGATGGCGTGCGCGATACGGCGGCGCACGCTGCGCCCCTTCACGCTCTGGCGCGCCTCCCAGCGCTCGAAAGCCCAGTTGAAGACGATGTTCCAGACGATGGCGATGGCCGAGGCCGCCACGGCCACCACCCCCGAGTGGCCTGCGCTCTGCCCCGCCACCAGGGCCAGTCCGGCGGTGGCAGCGGCGATGGCGATGAGCTCGTACAGCGCCACGTAGATGACGCGGCGGCGGCGCCCGCGCAGGTAGAACCACAGCGGGGCAGGGGCAGAAATGGGCGCGGAGGCAACGGTCTTGACAGTCATGGGGCGCACTTTATGTGCATTCGACTGATATATAAAGTCAGATTGTTTCAGAAAAGTTGATAAATCGCCGCCATGGCCTTCACTTCCGACAGCGTGCAGGTGTTTCTTGCCGTGCTCGACCACGGCTCGTTCTCGGCGGCGGCGCGGGCCTTGCAGCGCGTGCCCTCGGCCGTGAGCATGACCATTGCGCACCTAGAAGCCGAGCTGGACGTGCAACTTTTCGACCGCCGCAGCCGCGAACCCCGGCCTACCGCCGCCGCACGCGCACTGGAGCCGCAGGCGCGCCAACTGGCATGGCAACTGCACCAGCTCAACACCCAGGCGCTGGCGCTCACCCAGGGGCTGGAAGAGCGCCTGACCGTGGCCATTGCCCCGGAGCTGCTCGGCGCGCCCTGGACGGCTGCCCTGGCCACCCTGGCACTCGAATACCCGCTTTTACAGGTGGAAGTGCTGGCCGCCCCGCAGGCCGACGCTGTGGCCATGCTGCACGCCGGGCGCGCGCAGCTGGCGCTGGTGTTCGAGCGCCCCAGCATCGATGGCCGCGAAGGTTTTGAGGAAGTGGGCAGCGAAGTGCTGATTGCCGTCATCGCACCGCACCACCCGCTGCTGGCGCAAACCTCCGCGCCGCTGCTGGGCGAGGAGCATCTCACCACCACGCGCCAGATTGTCGTTGCCAGCCGTGACGGCACGCAGACCGACCCACGCTTCGTCTTTGCCCGCCACCACTGGCGCACCGACAACCACCTGGCTGCGCTCGGGCTGATCGAGGCTGGCCTGGGCTGGGGCTGGCAGCCTCGCGCCCTGGCCGAGCCCCGCATCCAGGCCGGTACCCTGGCCGAGATGCACTTCGCCAACCTGAGCAACGGCGTCTCGTTGTGGGTGGATGTGGTGTGGTCCAAGGAGCGCCCGCTGGGGCTGGGCGCGCGCCGCTTTGTGCAGTTAATGACGGGGCAGTAGCGTGTGGGCAGGCCGTGGTGGGCACGGCGCATTGGGTGAAGGGGCTGAAAGCCGCCCGTGCAAGAGGTCTGGCACATGGCAGCAGCAGGTGGTAAGCGCGCCGTTGAGTGACCAAGATCAAGCCCGTTGGCCCGCCTTCACATGAATTCAGCGCCCCTTCAGGCGCACTGAATAAACTGAACCCAGTGCAAGACGGACGATTGGAGGTTCCACAATGAAGCGCGTTGCCTGGGTTTTCTGGGGCTTGGTCTTGGGGTTGAGCGGTCTGTACCTGCTGGCCGACACGCTGTGGCCGGCGGGTGGCTACTTTGCCTTGCGCACTGTGTGGGTGCAGTACAGCGGCGTGCTGGCGATGGCCATGATGTCGGTCGCCATGGTGCTGGCGGCGCGCCCGGTGTGGCTGGAGCCGCACCTCGACGGCTTGGACAAGATGTACCGCCTGCACAAATGGCTCGGCATTGGCGCGCTGGTGCTGGGCATCGTGCACTGGCTGTGGGCCAAGGGCACCAAATGGGCCGTGGGCTGGGGCTGGCTCACCAAGCCGCAACGCGGCGGTGGCACGCCCCCTGAGCTGACCGGGCTGGAGGGCCTGTTGCGCAGCTGGCGCGGCACTGCCGAGGGGGTGGGCGAATGGGCCTTTTACGCCGCCGTGGTGTTGATTCTGCTGGCGTTGATCAAGCGCTTTCCGTACCGCCTGTTCGCCAAGACGCACACGCTGCTGGCCGTCGCCTACCTGGTGCTGGCCTTCCACACCGTGGTGCTGGTGAAGTTCGCCTACTGGGCCCAGCCCGTGGGCTGGGTGATGGCCGTGCTCACGGCAGCCGGCACGGTGTCGGCCATGCTGGTGTTGCTGGGCCGCGTGGGCGCGCGCCGCAAGGCCAAAGGCACGATCGAGGCCATGGAAGCATTCCCGGCTTTGAATATTCTGGAGACCACTCTGCGCCTGGATGAGGGCTGGCGTGGCCACCAGCCAGGGCAGTTCGCCTTCGTCACGTCGAGCCGTGCCGAGGGGGCGCACCCGTACACCATTGCGTCGGCGTGGGATCCGGCGCAGCGGCACATCTCCTTCGTCACCAAGGCGCTGGGCGACCACACGGCCGAGCTGCCGCAGAAGCTGCGGGTGGGCGCGCCCGTGGTGGTCGAGGGGCCCTACGGCTGCTTCACCTTCGGAGGGGCGCAGCAGCGGCAGATCTGGATCGGCGCCGGCATCGGCATCACGCCTTTCATCGCCCGCATGAAGCACCTGGCGCGCGAAGGCCGTGGCCCGCGCGATATCGACCTGTACCACCCCACGGCCGTGGAAGACCCCAAGGCGCTGGACAAGCTGCGTGCCGACGCCCAGGCCGCAGGCATACGCCTGCATGTGCTGGTGAGCGAGCGCGATGGCCGCCTGTCGGGCGAGCGCCTGCGCGCCGAGGTGCCGGGCTGGCGCGAAGCCAGCGTGTGGTTCTGCGGCCCGGCGGGCTTTGGCCAGGCGCTGCGCGCCGACCTGGTGGCCCAGGGGCTGCCCGATGACGCGTTCCACCAGGAGCTGTTTCAAATGCGCTAGTGGCCGCTGCGGGGGGGCACTGCTGGTTCTCCAACGGCCCAGGAGCGCCATGGCCTCGCCGGGCCAGCCCAGGGCGCGGAATTCGTGCGAATCATCCTGGGTGTCGGCGCAATTTGGCCAAGGCTTCAACCTCAATGAGCGTGTCGCGCGAGGCCAGGGATGCCACGCCGATGCCGGTCAAGGCCGGACGGATAGCACCGAAGTGGCGGGCAAGTGCAGGCGCCACCTGCGCCATGGCGTCGGCCAGCTCGCCGCGGACATACACCCGAAGCTGCAGCACGTCTTCCAGCGAGGCACCCGCCTCGTTCAGCACAGAGGCCAGGTGCTGGATGGCCCCTTCAGCCTGGCCTTCCAGCGTGGCGTGCCGGACGCGCGCGTTGCCGTCCCAATCAACCTGGCCCGAGACAAAAACGAACCCGGATGCCGGGTCCACCGTGGCTTGCGACATGCCGATGGGCGCACCGTCGTAGAGGTGCGCGGGATTGACCCGTTGTGTGCTCATATGCCATTCCATGTAGAGGTTGTGATCCTCGACAGCTTAAAAACGGCGCACGCAACGCACCATGGCGGCACGCTTGTAGCGTGTACAACGGGGGCTAGCTTGCGGCTGCGCAGTGGGCCCGCACGCAGTCGAGCACCCACGCCTGCAGGGGGTCAGACATGGCGCAAGGACGGTAGGCTGCGACCACCTGGAAGCCCGGCGGATACTTCGCCAGCGGCACCTCGAACAGCCCCGCGCCAGGCAGCAGCCGAGAGGGGATAAAGGCCACCATGTCGGACTGGCGCAGGTACTCCATCGCCATGAAGAACGAGGGCACTGACGCCACGACCCGACGCCGCAGCCCCTGCTGCTCAAACCAACTGCCAGCCGAGCCGTCGAAGCTCGGCACGCCTGGAGAGACGACCAGGAAATCGTGCTCCACCAGCGACGCCAAGTCCAGCACGCCAGGCCCGTCGGTCAGTGGCCTGCCTGCGACGCACACATACCTTTCCGTCCACAGCGGGAGCGACAGCAGGCCTTCGGGCACGTAGCCGTTCGATGTGAGGGCCACATCGATCTCCCCCTCCTGCATCCGACGGACCAAGGTGGCGCTCTCGATGTTCGAGATTTTCACGTTCACTTTGGGGGCTGCGCGGCGTAGCGCCCGAACCAGGTCGCCAACGATGATGCGTTGTGCGTAGTCCGTGGCGGAAATGCTCACGGTGCGCTCGATGTCCTCCAGCCGCAGCGATGTCGGCAGCGGCAGCGCGTGGATCAGCGCCAGCAACTGCCGCACATGCGGCTGTATCAGCTGGCCATAGGCGGTCGGCACCATGCCGTGGCTGGTTCGCACAAACAGAAGGTCGCCAAGAATCTCCCGGACGCGCTTGAGTTGCAAGCTCACAGCTTGCTGGGAGACGTCAAGCGCCTCGGCCGCTGCGGAAACCGACCCCTGTTCATACAGGGCGCTGAGCATGCGAAGGTGGTTGAATTCAAGTTTCTCGATCATGAACGGCCCAAACTGCGGCGGTAGCGCCGAATGGCATGCGCAGAGGTGCCCGCCGCGCCCCAAAGGCCATTCTGCAGGGCAAGGCTGTTGGGGGCTTGAGCCGATGCGCTGAGGGATGGGTGGACGCAGAAGCAAGCGCTTCAGCGAGTGCCTGCACGATAACCCAGTGTGCTGGCGCGCTGGAGCCACTCCGCGCGCGTAGCTTCGCTGGACTTGATGACGGGGCCAAAGCTGTGCACGCGCACCGGCCGGATGCCACTGAACTCCAAGATGGTCTGCTTCATTTGCCGGTGACCTGGCTGGCGCTGCACCCAGCGGTAGTACCAGGGCGGGGAGTCCATCGTCACCAGCAGTTCTGCGCTGCGGCCTGTCAACAGGCGGTCCCACAGCGCGGAGTTGGGGCGGTATTTGAAGGCAAAGCCCGGCAGGAAGATGCGGTCCAGAAAACCCTTGAGCAACGCCGGCAGGCCGCCCCACCAGATGGGATAGACCCACACGAGGTGCTGCGCCCAGGTAATGCTTGCCTGTGCGTCCAGCAGGTCGGGTTCCAGCGGCTGAATCTGCGCATATCCGTGGTGCAGAACGGGATCGAAGGCCATTTTCCCCAGTTCCAGCAGGCGTACCTCGGCACCGGACTGGCGCGCAGCATCGGCATAGGTGCGCGCCAAGGCAGCGCACAGGCTGTTGGAAGAAGGTTGTCCGAGAATGATGAGAATGCGGCGAGACATGCTGGAGAAGCGGCGAACGGAGTGAACAAGCCACCAGCATCACATTGCCCTGTGGGGCAAGGTCAAGTGCTACGTCAGGCGGTGATCTGCTCTAGCGTGCGGCATGTGTTCTCACCATTGCAGGTGCCAAGCTCCGCGACCAATGCTGCCAGCGCGGCGTCAGCGGCCTGTAGCCGGGCCATTTCCTCTGCGATGGCCTGGCGCCGCGTCTGGAGCAGGGCCAAGACGGCTGCGGCACCTTCCGGTGTGTCCATGGTGCGCAGCGGTTGCAGCTCAGCCAAGCGAAATCCCAGCGCCAACGCCTGGCGGATCCATTGCACGCGCTGCACATCCTCGGGGCCATAGTGGCGGTAGCTGCCTTGCCGTGCCACGGAGCCCAGCAAACCGCGTGTTTCGTACAAGCGCAGCGCCTTTGGCGTGCATCCTGTGAGTGCCGCCAGCTCACCGATACGCATCAGTGACTTTCAAGGGCCGCAAAGGAGGATTGGTCGTTGCTGAAATGACGGATCGTTGACGAGGCATGAGTGCTTGAAGTCGGTTGAACGTGTGACGGCTTTTTCGCGGGACTGGAATGCCAGTCATGAGTGCAAGCGGCCAGAAGCAGCCGGCCAGCACATTTTCTTAGCAACCTGTTCCAAGCTGTGGAGTCAGGCAGTCGGATCTGAGCCGGAATGTCTGCCAATGCCTAAACTAATCATGCTTGTGTCAAGGTCGCAAGCTACTGCTTTAGCCAGCCAGAACGGTCGTTCGAGCGTGATGTGACAGCTAAGCGACGCTTTACTCAGCGTGGGTTGGCACTATGCGCACAAAGCCAGCCTAAAAGTTGGGAGATCCAGAGCGCGCAAGCGCCACCTAACCTTTTCTAGACGTCCCAGAGTGACCCATTAGTGTCGCGCCTTAGTTTTCGATTCCCCTGTGCGCGTTGCTCGCACAAGTACATAATGGTTACTTCCGATGAAGTGTGAGCCGCCTGAAGGCGGCTCCGCCTCAATCTACCAGTCATTATTCACCGATTAATTCAAATGGACTTCAAAGCCAAACAACAAATGATTGAAGATATAGGTGCAGAGGTTCAAGATCTGCACCCATTATTGAAATCGGTGCTAGGAAAATTGGAGAATATTAAAGGCGTTGAGTATACGCATGGGACTCAAGAGAAAGGAGCGGACTTTGTTCTTACAAGATTCGATCCAGCTTTGGGGACATTCTCCTACATTGGGGTTGTAGTAAAGAAAGGAAAAATCACCAATGACATAACCGATATAAATCGCCAAATAGAAGAATGCGCACTTCCGCGTCTCTTAGATGGTGGAAAACGAAAAGAGCGATTATCTGAGGTTTGGGTTGTCAATACTTCGACAATCAGCAGTAATGCAAAAGATAAGATTTTTGATCAGTACACAAAGCAGCGTATTGAATTTATCGATGGATTTAAACTAACTCAGCTCGTTGATAAACACGCTGAATTTTTTTGGCATCAAGTACCCTCTCATCTTGGCGTCTACCTAGATACTCTAGGCAGAAGAATGGATTTGCTTGAAAAAGAGTCGGGAGGGGTTGGAAGTATTGCTTGTGATGGTTTCTATATTGAGCCTGATATCCAGGAGATTGAAAGGGTTAAGTATCAGAAAAAAATCACTAAAGCCCAGAAGCCTCGTTTGGTAAATATCACAGAAGAGGTGCTTAAAACGCACGTTTCTATACTGCAGGCGGACATGGGGTTTGGAAAGTCGAAGATTCTCCGTAAACTTACCCAGTTCTTTTCGGCAACCGAGCGATTTAACGAGCATCGCGTTATTCCTGTTCATATGTCTTTTCGCAAGTTTAAAGAGAATAATCTTTCGCTGGCGAGGTTGATAGATGGCGAGATAGGACAAGTAATCAATGAGCTCAATGATGATCACTTCAAAATTCTAATTGCTCTTGATGGAATCGACGAAGCCGCGGTAAACGGGGATTGGAAGGACTTTGTTAGAGGAATTGTTGCCGAAGCAAGGGCAAATGATAAGGTTCACCTCATTCTCACAACACGCCCGCTGCATGTCCTTGACGAAGATGTTGATATTTTCAGCGGAGCCAAAAGGTTCTTGGTGCGCCCCCTGAGTGTTCCAAAAATTGTGCAATTTGTTGAGAAGGCCTGCCAAGCTATCTCCGTGCCAAAGAAGATTTATGAAGATCTGCAGCGCTCAGATCTTTTCAAACAACTTCCGCAAAGCCCTATAGCGGCCGCCCTGCTTTCTAGTTTAATCTCGCAAAATCAAAATGATTTGCCATCCAACCTAACGGAATTGTATGCAAAATCCGTTGAGTACATGCTTGGAAGATGGGATGTGCAGAAAGGTCGAGCCCCGGAGAAAGAGTATGCAGCAGCAGAGCGCATAGCATTGATGCTGTCCGAATACATCGTCTCAAATCAACTGATTTGGATGAGTTTTGATGAGGCTCAATCTATGCTTCGGGAATGGCATGGCAAGCGTAATACAGGAGTTGATCTCGAGAAGCTTGAGGAGCGAGTATTTGTAAAATCCGGAATTTTCACGGTCGACGAAGATGATCGGAAACTGTCGTTCCGGCATCGCTCTTTTGGCGAGTATCTTTACGCGAAGGCTGCCTCTACCAAAGCAGAACTGATTACGCGTGAAATGGCATTCAAAGCGTATTGGGTAGAGAGCTACTTTTTTTACATCGGAATTAAGGGCGACTGCCCGGAACTTCTTCAGGATCTATTCAGTCACCAGCCGCAAGACGAAACCGAGAGTTGGTTGAAGATATTGGCTTTGCCGGATTATGCTCTTGCAGGTTATCAGACGGAATATGCTATTGTTCAGAGTAATTTGCCAAGACTCTTTATTGAGGCTGCAAAACTTTATCGCGACATCAGTCAAAACAAAACGAAGAGCAAGCTGGTTGAGCTTTCCGAAATGCATCTTCTCTGGTTCTTTCAGAGAGTGATTAGGTATTGCTACAACTATGATTATCTTAAACCAGCTATAAACGGTGTTATCCTAGAGATTGAAGCCCAAAATATCGACTTTGAAGATAAGGTTTACGCGCTCTTCTTCGCTGCATGTTTTGCCGCGCAGCTTGACGATCCATCCGGATTTGAATTTCTAGTCAAAACCTACCCGACAAGCAAGCTTCCTCTTCAATTGTCAATTGCAATTGAGCTGGAAAGCCGAACAAACAAGGATTTTTCAAAGTTGCCAATAATTAAGGCGCACGAAAAAAGGCTAAAAGAATTGCTTGCCGCGAAACCTCAAGCAAACGGCAGCCGCATCAATGTTCGAGGGGGGGGGTCTGCTACCGAGCAACGTCTAACGGAACTGTTCGAAAAGCCGGTTAGATTGGCGCATCAACGGCCCATTCAGCGCTAAGGAATAGATGGGTTCAGAGGTGAGTTCCGGGCTAGGTATTTGTGCGCTACGCTTGCAATCGGCACGATAGAAGGGCTTCGTTTTTACAGCGTGTCACATATACATACACGGAATCTATTTACAGAGAGACCGCCGTGCTATCTCTACGCAGACCGCTATCCGACACAAACTGTGTAGGTCATCGTGGCATCCATGGCCTGCCGTAAGTGCTGCATGGCAAGCATTGGTCATCGAAGCTTGAACGGCAGCAATGGGTCGCAAGCCGTCATTCACCAGCTCGATTTCTTCCACCATTTCCATTCGGTTGCCCGTGGCTTGCAGCCCCTCAATGCGCGACGGGCGCTGTGCCCGGCACGGCGCGCACCCTGCGCATCAACCGGGTGTTTGGCAGCCTGGCGCATAGCCCGGGGTGACAATCCATGCAACCGCGCCGCGTGCGCCCAACCCTCCGCTTTGAATTTGGAGCCGCCATGTCCGCTACGCCCGCCACGGCAACCGCCCCTGTGTACTTTGACCTGCGCGACCGGACCCTGGCCGAACGCTGGAAGGCCTGGCAGCCGGTGCCGGGCCAGCCGGTGTCGCTGCGCGGCTTCGACGCCGGTGCCAAGCCCTTTTCCCTGGGCAACAAGGCTGAGGACAAGGCTGCCGTGGAGGCGCTGGCTGTGGCGCTGGACGCGCTGCAGAACCTGTTCTACGCCGACAAGCGCTACAAGCTGCTGGTGCTGCTGCAGGGCACCGACACCGCGGGCAAAGACGGCACGATTCGCGGTGTGTTCGGCCGCATGAGCGCCCTGGGCGTACACACCGTGGGCTGGAAGGCGCCAACCGAGCCTGAGCGCGCGCGCGACTATCTCTGGCGCATTCACCAGCAGGTGCCGCCAGCGGGCGAGATCACGGTGTTCAACCGCAGCCAGTACGAAGACGTGCTGGTGCCCGTGGTCAACGGCTGGATCACACCGGCGCAGCACCAGCAGCGCCTGGCGCATATCAACGATTTCGAGCGCCTGCTGAGCGAGACCGGTACGGTGGTGCTCAAGTTCATGCTGCACATCAGCAAGGAAGAGCAGCGCCAGCGTCTGCAGGAGCGCCTGGATGACCCCGCCAAGCATTGGAAGTTCGACCAAAGCGACCTGGCCGCCCGCGCGCAGTGGGACGGCTACCAGCGCGCCTACGAGCAGTTGCTGGCGGCCACGCACACGCCCTGGGCGCCGTGGACGATCGTGCCCGCCGATTCCAAGACCCACCGCAACCTGATGATCGCCACGCTGCTAAAGGCCGTGCTGGAGCGCCTGGATTTGCGCTACCCCCCGGGCGATCCGGCGCTGGAGCATTTGACTGTGGTGTGAGTGTCGTCGCAAAACTCCTTTTTTGATAGCTGCTAGCGCTTTTCTGGCAAGCGTTAGGGCCAGTTTTTATGCTGGCTTCTGGCCGGGCAGGCCGGGCAGGCCGGGCCCCGAGCCGTTGCCCAGGTTGTGGCTCTGGCGGCCGTGGCTGGCAGGGCCGAGCGGCATGCGCCTGGCCCCTGGGCATAGAATGCTGCTCGCCATGCGTCGCCTGTTCGTCCTTCTGCTCCTGGCTTTCCTGCCGCTCCAGTCCGTCTGGGCGGTGGCGGCAAGCTATTGCATGCATGAGGCGGTGCCTGCGGTGGCGCATTTTGGTCACCATGTGCACGCGCACCACGAGGGCCATGCCGATGGCGCAGGCGCCAGTGCTGCCAAGGCCGGAGCCGACATGGACTGCCATGCCTGCCACGGCATGGGCAATGCCCTGCACATGGACACCGTAGCGCCGCCGCTGCGCCTTGCGGGCACCCGCCCCGTGCCTTTCGTCCTGCCGCTGCTGCAGTCCCCCAGCCCGCACCGCCCCGAGCGCCCTAACTGGCGCGTCCTCGCCTGAGCGGCAAGGCCAGTGGGGCAGGGCAGCCCCCTTCTTTTCGCGTGTGACGCCTGTGCGCCCTGGCGGCGCGGCGCACCCTGTCTTGCCGGTTTTCACCCCATGGCTTCGCCATCGGAGAAACATCGGATGCTTTATCACCGCACATTATTTTTCCGGCCCCTTTCCGGGGGTTTTGCCTGGGCGTGCGCCTGGGCACTGACAGCGGGCGCCCCGGCCGCCGTGGCGCAGACGGCCCCGGCATCTGCCGTGTCTGCGGGGCCCGACCTGCCCGCGCTGTTTGCCCAGGCGTGGCAACGCCAGCCCGAGGCCCAGACCCTGCAGTTGCGCCGGCAGGCAGCGCAGGCCGAGCGCGACAGCGCCGACGCCTGGACGCCCGAGCCTGCCGCGCTGGAGCTGCAGGCCAAGACCGACCGTATCGGCAGCCGCCAGGGCGCACGTGAGGCCACTGTGGGCGTGGCGCTGCCGCTGTGGCTGCCGGGCGAGCGTGCCCGTAAAGCCGCCCTGGGCGATGCCGCCCTCGCAGCGGCCCAAAGCCGTACCCAGGCCGCCCAGCTGGAACTGGCCGCACGCGTGCGCGAGGCTTGGTGGGGCTGGCAGCGTGCCCGCAGCGACCTGGCGCAAGCGCAAAGCCAGCTGGCCAGTGCCCAGGCCCTGGCCGCCGACGTGGCGCGCCGCTACCAGGCGGGCGACATGGCACGCGCCGAGCACTTCCAGGCCGAGGCGGGCGTGGCCCAGGCCCAAGCGCTGCTGGCCGAAACCCAGGGTGCCAGCGATGCCGCGCAGCTCGCGCTGCAGGCCCTGGTGGGCGCACCCGTGCCACCACCGTCTGATGCAGCGGCCAGCCCCGAGCCCAGCCCGGCGCTTTCGCTGGCGCAGCCGCTGCCCGTGCCCGAGGCGCACCCGGCCCTGGCCGACTGGCTGCAGCAGGCCCGCGTGGCGCGGCGCCAGGCGGAGCTGGTGGCGGTGCAGGGGCGCGCCAATCCGGAGCTGTCGCTCTCGGCGGCGCGCGAGCGTGGCACCGCGGACGAACGCTACCAGCAGTCCATCACGCTGGGTGTGCGCCTGCCGCTGGATGCGGGTGTGCGCGCACAGGCACGCGAGGCGGCGGCCCTGGCCCAGGCGCTGGAGCTGGAAACCCGCGCCGAGCGCGAACGCGAGCGCCTGGCGGCCGACATCCAGGCCGCCCAGGCGCGCGCGCGTGCTGCCACGGCGCAGCACGAGGCCATGGCCCGCCATGCCGAGCTGGCGCGTGCCACGCGCGGCTTCGTGGCCAAGGCCTTTGCCCTGGGCGAGGCCGACTGGCCCACGCGCTTGCGCGTGGAGCAGGACGCCGCCCAGGCCGAGCGCCAGCTGGCCCGCGCACGCATCGAAGCGGCGGCCGCGCTCTCGGCGCTGCGCCAGGCGCTGGGCCTGCTGCCGCAGTGAGCGCAGCGCCATATTTCAATAAAAACGGGCTCCAGCCCTTGTATAGCAAGCGCTGGCAGCTATCAAAACAGTAGTTCATTTTGTGAGATTGCAGAGAACCACCATGCAACACCAAAACGCCCTGGCTGCTTTACCGGCCGCTCTCTTGGCCCCTTTGCTGGCACCGCTCCTGGCCCTGCTGCTGGGCCAAGCCCCACTGCCTGCCCAGGCCCACGACGGGCATGACACCGCCCCCGCCGCCGCGCCTGCCCAGGCGGCGCCGCGCTTCACCCTCGATTCCGAGCTGTTTGAGCTGGTGGGCGTGGTTAACGGCCACACCCTGGCCCTGTACCTCGATCGGGCCGACGACAACCGCCCCGTGCCCGGCGCGCAGCTGGAGCTGGAACTGGCCGGCCAGCGCCTGGCTGTCACCCCCGTGGGCGACGGCGAATACCGCGCCGAACTGGCTGCGCCCCTGACCGAAGGCAGCCTGCCCGTGACGGCCACCGTGGTCGCGGGCGATGACAGCGACCTGCTGGCGGGCGCGCTGGACTGGCACGCACTGGCCGCCGCACCGTCGCCAGGCAGCGGCGGCCGTATGCGCTGGCTGGCCGGTGCCGCCGGAGCACTGGCGGCGCTGGGTGCGGCCCTGTGGGCGTGGCGTGGCCGCCGTGTGGCCCCCCAGGCCACCGCCCGCGTGGGAGGTGCCGTATGACGCGCCGCAGCCTCCCTATTGCCGCCTGGCTGCTGGCCGCCTTGGCCGTTGGCCTGCCCCTGGCGACCACGGCCCATGAAGGCCACGACAACGCCCCCGCCGCAGTGAGCGGCGACGGCCCGCGCCGCCTGCCCGATGGCAGCGTGTTCTTGCCCAAGCCTGCCCAGCACCAGCTGGGCGTGCGCACCCTGGCCGTACAGGCGGGAGAGCACCCGCAGGCGTTTGAGCTGGCCGGCACCGTGGCCATGGACCCGAATGCGGGCGGCAAGGTGCAAGCCACCCTGGCCGGCCGGCTGGAGGCCGGGCCGCGCGGTTTGCCGGTGCTGGGGCAGGCTGTGCGCAAGGGCGAGGTGCTGGCCTACGTGGTGCCCACGGCGGGGGCCATTGAGCGCTCCAACCAACTGGCACAGCAGGCCGAGCTGCGCGCAGCGCAGGGGCTGGCGCGCCAGCGCGTGGCCCGCCTGCAGGCGCTGGCCGACACCGTGGCGCGCAAGGACATCGAGGCCGCCGAGGTCGAGCTGCACAGCCTGACCCAGCGCCTGGCCGCTGTGGGTGCCGGGCTGCAGCAGCGCGATGCCCTGGTGGCGCCGGCCAGCGGCGTCATTGCCTCGGCCAACGCCGTGGCGGGGCAGGTGGTGGATGCGCGCGAGCTGGTGTTTGAGGTGGTGGACCCGCGCCACCTGCGCATCGAGGCCCTGGCCTACGACCCGGCGCAGGCGCAGGACATCGCCAGTGCCTACCTGGCGCTGGGCGGGCAGGCGCTGCCTCTGCGCTTTGTCGGGGCGGCCCGCAGCCTGCGCGAGCAGGCACTGCCCCTGTCGTTCACGGCCGATGCGCAAGCCCTGGCGCCCCTGGCCCTGGGCCAGCCGGTGCGCGTGGTGGCGCAAACGCGCACCAAGGTCGCGGGCATGGCGCTGCCGGTGGCCGCGCTGCAGCGCAACGCCGCGAACCAGAGCATCGTCTGGGTCAAGGCCGCGCCCGAGCGCTTTGAGCCACGCGTAGTGCGCCATGTGCCGCTGGACGGCGTGCGGGTGGCGGTGACTTCGGGGCTGCGCGCGGGCGAGCGCGTGGTGACCGAGGCCGCCTCGCTGGTCAACCAGGTCCGTTGAGGAGCCGCGCATGTTCAAGTGGTTGCTAGAGAAAAGCCTGGCGCACCGGCTGCTGGTGCTGATGGCCGCGGCGGTGCTGATGGCCTACGGCGCGTACACGCTGTCGCGCACGCCGGTGGATGTGTTTCCCGACCTCAACAAGCCCACCGTCACGGTGATGACCGAGGCCGGCGGCATGGCGGCGGAGGAGGTGGAGCAGCTCATCACCTTCCCGCTGGAAACCAGCATGAACGGCCTGCCGGGCGTGGAGAGCGTGCGCTCCACGTCAAGCGCCGGGCTGTCGTTCATCTACGTCACCTTCGACTGGAGCGTCGACCTGTTCCGCGCGCGCCAAATGGTGTCGGAACGCCTGTCATCGATGGAAGAGGGCCTGCCGCCCGGCGCGGCGCCGCGCATGGGCCCGGTCAGCTCCATCATGGGCGAAATCATGATGGTGGCCATTCCGATTGACGAGGCGCGCACCACCCCCATGGCGGTGCGCGAGTACGCCGACTGGGTGCTGCGCCCGCGCCTGCTGTCGATTGCCGGGGTGGCGCAGGTTATCCCGATTGGCGGCGAGGTGCGCCAGTTCCAGGTGCAGCCCGACACCGTGCGCATGGCGCAGCTGGGCGTGACGCCCGAGCAGCTCACGGCGGCGCTCAAGGGGTTTTCGGCCAACACCTCGGGCGGTTTTCTGGAGCGCAACGGGCGCGAGGTGCTGATCCGCCACCTGGGCCGCACCGCCCGGCTGGAAGACCTGCAGAACCTGGCCGTGGGCGCGCGCGGCGGCCAGAGCGTGCTGCTGCGCCAGGTGGCCGAGGTGACGTTCGCTGCCGCCACCAAGCGCGGCGATGCAGGCTTCGAGGGCGGGCCCGCGGTGATCCTGGGCATCCAGAAGCAGCCCACGGCCGACACCATTGCCCTGACCGGGCGCATTGAGGCCGCGCTGGCCGACCTGGCCAAGACCCTGCCCGCCGGCATGCAGGCGCCGCGCGTCACGTTCCGCCAGGCGAGCTTCATCGAGGCCTCGGTGCACACGCTGCAGGGCAAGCTCATCGGTGCCTCGGTGTTCGTGGCGGTGGTGCTGTTCGTGTTTCTGGGCACGCTGCGGCCCACGGTGATTGCACTCACAGCCATTCCGGTGTCCATCTTCCTGACGGCGCTGGTGTTCCGCTACTTTGGGCTGTCGATCAACACCATGACCCTGGGCGGCTTGGCCATTGCCATCGGTGGCCTGGTGGACGACGCCGTGGTGGACGTGGAAAACGTGCTGCGCCGCCTTAAACTGGACCGCAGCCGAACGTCGGGCGCGCGGCTGCACCCGCTGGAGGTGGTGAAGCTGGCGTCGCTGGAGGTGCGCTCGGGCATCGTCTACGCCACGGCCATCATCGTGCTGGTGTTCCTGCCGCTGTTCGCGCTGCCGGGCATCGAGGGGCGGCTGTTCGTGCCCCTGGGCGTGGCCTTCATTGTCTCCACGCTGGCGTCGCTGCTGGTGTCGGTCACCGTCACGCCGGTGCTGGCGCTGTACCTGCTGCCGCGCATGAAGCACCTGGACCATGGGGATACACGCCTGCTGGCCTGGCTCAAGGCGCGCTACCGCCGTGCCTTGCAGGCGGTACTGCACCATCCGCGTGCGGCCGTGGCCGCCGGTGCGGCGGCCGTGGTGCTGGCAGGGGCGGCGGTGCCGCTGTTTCCCACCACGTTCCTGCCGCCCTTCAACGAAGGCACGCTGCTGGTGGGGCTGCGCCTGAACCCGGGCGTGACGCTGGCCGAGTCCACCGCCGTGGCACGCCAAGCCGAGCGCCTGGTGCGTGCCGTGCCAGAGGTGACGCACGTCGGCCGGCGCAGTGGCCGTGCCGAGCTGGACGAGCACGCCGAGGGGGTGCACGTGAGCGAGCTCGACGTGGGTCTGCTGCCCGCCGCACAGATGCGCCGCAGCATGGCTGAGGTGCAGGCCGACATCCGCGCCCGCCTGGCGCCGCTGCCGGCGGCGGTCTCGATGGGGCAGCCCATCTCGCACCGCATCGACCACATGCTCTCGGGCGTGCGCTCGCAAATTGCCATCAAGCTGTTTGGCGAGGACCTGGACACCTTGCGTGGCCAGGCCGAGGCCCTGCGCGCCCGCCTGGCAGGTGTGCCGGGCCTGGCCGACCTGGAGGTGGAAAAACAGGTGCTGGCGCCGCAGGTGACGGTGCGCGTGGACTACGACGCCGCCGCGCAGTACGGCGTGAGCGCCGCCCAGGTGCTGGCCACACTGCAAACCCTGGTGGAGGGCGAGAAGGTCGGCCAGGTGGTGGAGGGCGGGCGCCGCTTTGCCCTGGTGGTGCGCTTGCCCGACGGTGCGCGTTCACTCGAAGGGTTGCAGCAGCTGCTGCTGGACACGCCCCGGGGCCGCGTGCCGCTGGCGCGCCTGGCGCGCATCGAGGAGGGCGACGGCCCGAACCAGATCAGCCGCGACGATGGCCGCCGGCGCATCGTGCTGTCGGCCAATGCGCAGGGCAGGGCACTGTCGGAGGTGGTGGCTGACATCCGCCAGGTGGTGGCGCAAACGCCGCTGCCCGAGGGCTACTTCGTCACCCTGGGCGGCCAGTTCCAGGCGCAGGAGGAGGCCAGCCGCCTGGTGGGGCTGCTGTCCATCGTGTCGCTGGTGCTGATGTTCGCGGTGCTGTACACGCGCTACCAGTCGGTGCGGCTGTCGCTGCTCATCATGGGCAACATCCCGTTGGCGCTGGTGGGCGCGGTGCTGGGGCTGTGGGTGTCGGGGCAGCCGCTGTCGGTGGCGGCGCTGATTGGCTTTATCACGCTGGCGGGCATTTCGGTGCGCAACGGCATCTTGAAAGTGAGCCACTACCTGAACCTGATGCGCACCGAGGGCGAGGGCTTCGACCACGCCATGATCGTGCGCGGCTCGCTGGAGCGGCTCAGCCCGGTGCTCATGACCGCGCTGGTCACGGCCTTTGCGCTGGCGCCGCTGCTGTTCGAAGCCGAGCGCCCCGGCACCGAGATCCTGCACCCGGTGGCGGTGGTGATCTTCTCGGGCCTCATCAGCGCCACCTTGCTCGACACCTTCCTCACCCCGGCCCTGTTCTGGCTCTTTGGCCGCCGCGACGCCGAGCGGCTGTTGAACCACGACAGCGTCGAGGCCTTCTGACCGTCGGCCTTGTTTCATATGAAAGGACTTTTCCCATGAACTTCGCTCCCACACGTGCCGCCCTGGCGGCCCTCGCACTTGCCCTGGGCACTGCCCTGCCGGCCCATGCCCATGGCGACAGCCACGCCACTGCGCCGCAGCACGGCGGCGTGCTGGCCCAGGCGGCGGACATGGAGTACGAGCTGGTGGCCCAACCCGGGCGCATCACCCTGTACCTGAGCGACCACGGACAGCCCGCCAAGACCGAGGGCGCCAGCGCCAGGCTCACGCTGCTGAACGGCAGCGAGAAAACCGAAGCCACGCTGGCCCACGCCGGCGCTGGCACGCTGGAGGCCCAGGGCGCGTTCAAGGTAGCGCCAGGCACCAAGGTGGTGGCGCTGGTGACGCTGCCGGGCCGCAAGGCGGCGAATGTGCGCTTCGTGCTGAAGTGAGGCGGGAAAGCCGCAGGTTCGCCCATCGTCATCAAAAACGATAGCTTCCAGCGCTTGCTGCATAAGCGCTACGGCCATTTTTTCCCTGCAATGAGTACCCCTTGGCGACCCACCGTTCGCAGCCTGTGAAAAGGGGCAGCCCAGGCCAGCAGACGCTGCGCAAGGGCCTCAGCCGGCCGCGCGGCTGCGCTGGGGTTGTCCCCCTACCCGTGACGCGCAGTGTGGCGAGAGCGGGGCAGGGGGGCTTCAATACACCAGCCGCTCAGGCCGCACTTCCTGCAGGATGGTGGTGGCGATTTCTTCGATGCTCTTGGTGGTGGTGGAGAGCCAGCGAATGCCTGCGCGGCGCATCATGGCCTCGGCTTCGCTGACTTCGTGGCGGCAGTTCTGCAAGCTGGCGTAGCGCGAGTTGGGGCGGCGTTCGTTGCGGATTTCGCTCAGCCGCTCGGGCTGGATGGTCAGACCGAAAATCTTGGCGCGATAGGGCACAAGGGCCGGGGGCAACTGGCGGCGCTCGAAGTCCTCGGGAATCAACGGGTAGTTGGCCACTTTCAGGCCGCATTGCATCGCCAGGTACAGGCTGGTGGGCGTCTTGCCGCTGCGCGAGACGCCGATCAGGATCACGTCCGCCCCGGCCAGGTCGCGGTGGCTCTGGCCATCGTCGTGATCCAGGCTGAAGTTGATGGCCTCGATGCGGTCCAGGTACTCCTTGGAGCGCGTCACGTCGGAAAAGCGCCCCACGCGGTGGTGCGACTTGATGCCCAGTTCCTGCTCCAGCGGATGCACGAAGGTGCCGAACATGTCCAGCAGCATGCCTTTGCAGCCACTATGGATGACCTGCAACACCTCCATGTTGACCAGCGTGGTGAACACGATGGGCTTGCGGCCCTCCAGTTCCGCGGTGTGGTTGATTTGGCGCACAGCCTGGTGGGCCTTGTCCACGGTGTCCACGAAAGGCAGGCGCACGTGGCGCGATTTCAGTTCGAACTGGGCCAGGATGGCTTTGCCAAATGTCTCGGCAGTGATGCCTGTGCCATCGGAGATGAAAAAGACGGTGCGCATGGGTGGCGAGAAGACGGGGGATAAAAGGCCGCCAGCAAGCCCCGGGGGCTGCGGCATAGAATGGCGCCCATTATTCCCAAATTCCCACCATGCTCAGCGGCCGCCGACAACCAGAACAGCAAAGCTTGGCCCTGCGCATGCGCGTGTATCCGCCCCAGCACACGGGCGAACGCGAGGCCGGTTTTTTAACTTCTGGAGCTTTCCCATGTCTGCACGCTTCGAGGCGACCGCCCTGGTCGTACCGTTTGAGAACCTGAGAATGAGCGACGTCGAGGTCGTTGGCGGTAAGAACGCCTCCCTCGGCGAGATGATCTCCCAACTGCCCGAAGGCGTGCGTGTGCCCACGGGCTTTGCCACCACGGCGCATGCGTTCCGCGAATTCCTCAAGTACGAGGGCCTGGCCGACCGTATCAGCCAGCGCCTGGCTTCCCTGGACACCGAGGACGTGCGTGCGCTGGCCGAGGCGGGCGCCGAGATCCGTGGTTGGGTGGAGAACCAGCCGTTTCCGGCTGACCTCGAGAAGGCCGTGCGCGACGCCTTTGCCACGCTTGTGGCGGGTAACGACAAGGCCAGCTTCGCTGTGCGCTCGTCGGCCACGGCGGAAGATCTGCCTGATGCCTCGTTTGCCGGCCAGCAGGAAACCTTCCTGAACGTCGTGGGCATCGACGACGTGCTGCACAAGATGAAGGAAGTGTTCGCGTCGCTCTACAACGACCGTGCCATCAGCTATCGTGTGCACAAGGGCTTCGCCCATGACGTGGTGGCGCTCTCGGCCGGCGTGCAGCGCATGGTGCGCTCTGACCTGGGCGCGGCTGGCGTGATGTTCACCATCGACACTGAATCCGGTTTCGAGGACGTGGTCTTCATCACCAGCAGCTACGGTCTGGGCGAGACCGTGGTGCAGGGCGCCGTGAACCCCGATGAGTTCTACGTGCACAAGCCCATGCTCAAGGCATCCAAGCGTGCCGTGATCCGCCGCAACCTGGGCAGCAAGCTGATTCAGATGGTGTTCTCCTCGCCCGAGGAAAAGCAGGCCACCGGTAAGCTGGTCAAGACCATCGAGGTGGCGACCGAGCTGCGCAACCGCTATTCGCTGACCGACGCCGAAGTCGAGCAACTGGCCCATTACGCCCTGGTGATTGAACAGCACTATGGCCGCCCCATGGACATCGAGTGGGGCAAGGACGGGACCGACGGCCAGCTCTACATCCTCCAGGCCCGCCCTGAGACCGTGAAGAGCCAGGCCAAGGGCCAGGCCGAGCAGCGCTTCAAGCTCAAGGGCCACGGCACTGTGTTGGCCGAGGGCCGCGCCATTGGGCAGAAGATTGGCACGGGCCCTGTGCGCTTGGTGCACAACATTAGCGAGATGGACAAGGTGCAGCCCGGCGACGTGCTCGTGACCGACATGACCGACCCCAACTGGGAGCCGGTGATGAAGCGCGCCAGTGCCATCGTGACCAACCGCGGTGGGCGCACTTGCCACGCGGCCATCATCGCGCGCGAGCTGGGCATTCCGGCCGTGGTGGGCTGTGGCGATGCCACCGAGCAGCTCAAGGACGGCACGCTCGTCACCGTCAGCTGCGCCGAGGGTGATACCGGCAAGATCTACGACGGCCTGCTGGAAACCGAGGTGACCGAGGTGCAGCGGGGCGAGATGCCGGCCATCGACGTCAAGATCATGATGAACGTGGGCAACCCCCAGCTGGCCTTCGACTTCGCCCAGCTGCCGAACCAGGGCGTGGGCCTGGCCCGGCTGGAGTTCATCATCAACAACAACATTGGTGTGCACCCCAAGGCCATCCTCGACTACCCGAACGTTGATGCCGACCTGAAGAAAGCCGTCGAGTCCGTGGCGCGTGGCCATGCCTCGCCGCGTGCTTTCTACGTGGACAAGGTGGCCGAGGGCGTGGCAACCATCGCCGCCGCGTTCTGGCCCAAGCCGGTGATCGTGCGCCTGTCGGACTTCAAGAGCAATGAGTACCGCAAGCTCATCGGCGGCAGCCGCTACGAGCCCGAAGAAGAAAACCCGATGCTGGGCTTCCGTGGCGCGGCGCGCTACATCAGCGCGGACTTTGGCGAGGCCTTCGCCATGGAGTGCGAGGCGCTCAAGCGCGTGCGCAACGACATGGGCCTGACCAATGTGCAGGTGATGGTGCCCTTCGTGCGCACGCTGCCCCAGGCTGATAAGGTGACCAAGCTGCTGGCGGCGCATGGCCTGAAGCGTGGCGAGAACGAGCTCAAGGTCATCATGATGTGCGAGGTGCCGAGCAACGCCATTCTGGCCGAGCGTTTCCTGGAGTATTTCGACGGCTTCTCCATCGGCTCCAACGACCTGACCCAGCTCACCCTGGGCCTGGATCGCGACTCCGGTCTGGAACTGCTGGCGGCCGACTTCGACGAGCGCGACCCTGCCGTGCAGGCCCTGCTCAGCCGCGCTATCGCGGCGTGCAAGGCCCAGGGCAAGTACGTGGGCATTTGCGGCCAGGGCCCTAGCGACCATCCGGACTTCGCACAGTGGCTGGCCAATGAGGGCATTGCCTCGATCTCGCTGAACCCCGACAGCGTGATCGCCACCTGGCAGCAGCTCGCCGCGGGCTGACCGCTATGCCCCTGCCAACGGCCGCCCCCCCAGGAGTCCAGACGAGCCGCATGCCGCCGGGTGCGCCTTTCGCGCCCGATCTGCACGATGCGCGCCACCTCTGGCTCAAGGCGGGGCTGCTGCTGGCCTGGGCGTTGGTGACTTTCGTGGCCTGCTTCTTCGCACGAGACTTGCAGATGCTCGTCGCGGGCTGGCCGCTGGGGTACTGGATGGCCGCTCAGGGGGCTGTGCTGTTCTTCATGGTCATCGTTGTCGCGTACTGCGTGGCCATGAGCCGCTTCGAGCGGCAGGAAGCGGCCCAGGCGGCATCCGTGCGCGCAGGCGGCGGTTGAGAGCCATGGCAGCCAAGAAGAACCATGGCTGACAAGGGGCCAGCCTCGGAGCGCGCCTATCTCTGGCGCCTGCACCGCATCCTGGGCCTGTACGTTCTGGGTGTCTTAGGCTTTCTGGCGCTGATGGCCTGGGCCGAGCAGCGTGGCTTGTCGCGCCACTGGATCGGGCCGATTTTCCTTTTCATCATGGTGATGGTCTGCGCTGGCATTGGCGTGTATGGCCGTACCACGGATGCCGAGGAGTACTACGTGGCCGGGCGGCGTATACCGCCCATGTACAACGGCATGGCCGCCGCTGCCGACTGGATGAGTGCGGCCTCGTTCATCAGTCTCGGCGGTGCGCTGTACCTGCAGGGCTTTTCGGGTACGCCAGGCCAGCCTGGTGGCCTGGCCTATGTACTGGGCTGGACCGGGGGCTTCGTGCTCGTGGCCATGCTCATCGCGCCGCACCTGCGGGCGATGAATCTGTACACCATTCCTGATTTTTTCCAGGTGCGTTTTGGCGGGCGCTGGCCGCGCGTGATCGCAGCCTTGGCGGCCGTGCTGTGTTCGTTCACCTATGTGGTGGCGCAAATTTATGGTGTGGGGCTGATCGCTTCGCGCCTCACGGGGGTGCAGTTCGAGATCGGCATCATGCTCGGCCTGGGCGGTGTGCTGCTGTGCTCCTTCCTCGGTGGCATGCGCGCCATCACCTGGACGCAGGTAGCGCAGTATGTGGTGATGCTGCTGGCGTTTCTGATCCCGGTGTCGTGGCTGGCCTACCAGCAGCTTGGCACGCCATTGGCAACACTGGTCTATGGCAAGCAGGTCAGCCAGATCGAGCGGATGGAAGAGCAATTGCTGTTGTCCGAGACCGAGCACCAGGTGGTTCGCGCCTACCTGCAACGTGGCATGGAGTACGAACGCCGGCTGCTTGATGTCGGCGCGGCCTTGGCACGCGAGCGCGAGGCGGCGCGCGAGCGCATCCACCAGCTGCGTGCCAGCAATGCCGATGTGGGCTTGATTGTTGCGGCCAGCCGCGAGCTGGCCTCCATGCCGCGCGATGAGGCCCAGGCGCGCGAGCGCTGGACGCGCGAAATGGTTGAGAACTACGAGCGTGCCCGTCCGCTGGGTGGGCTGCCGCGCCACAGCCAGGCCTTCGTCGGCGATCCGGACGGCACACCCAAGGAGCGCGAGGACTTTCAGGACACGCGGCGCAACTTCCTGGCCCTCATGTTTTGCCTGATGGTGGGCACTGCAGGGCTGCCTCACCTGCTCACGCGCTACTACACGGCGCCTTCGGTGGCAGGCGCGCGTGCGTCGGTCGCTTGGTCCTTGTTCTTCATCGCCTTGTTGTACGTGAGCGCGCCCGCGCTGGCGGTGCTGGTGAAGTACGAGGTCATGCACAACCTGGTGGGGAGCCATTTCGACCAGCTGCCCAACTGGATCGCCCAGTGGGCGCGTGTAGACGCGGCGCTGCTCTCGGTGGAAGACGTAAATGGCGACGGTATCGTGCAGTTCGGCGAGATCCGCCTGGGCGCTGACCTCATCATGCTGGCCACGCCGGAATTGGGCGGCCTGCCGTACGTGATCTCCGGACTGGTGGCAGCGGGCGGGCTGGCGGCGGCATTGTCTACGGCCGATGGCTTGCTGCTCACCATCAGCAATGCTCTGGTGCGCGACCTGTACTTCCAGGAAAAGACGCGCCACACCTCGCCCGAGCAGCGCGTGATTCTGACCAAATTTGCTTTGCTGGCTGTGGCCTTGGCCGCGGCGTTCGTGGCAGCGCTCAAGCCTTCGGACATTCTGCCGCTGGTGTCGGCTTCGTTCTCCCTGGCGGCTTCGGCGTTTGTGCCTGTGATGGTGCTGGGTATCTTTTGGCGTGGCACCACGCGCAAAGGAGCGGTGGCTGGGATGCTGGTGGGCTTGGCGGTGGCGCTGTATTACATCCTCTCGCATGTGCCGGCGTTGCGCACCGCCTTGCCACCGTGGATGCTGGCCCGTGGGTTGTGGTTTGGCATTCAGCCGATTTCCGCAGGGGTCTTCGGCGTGCCCGCAGGGTTCCTGGCAGCACTGCTGGTGAGTCGCATCACCCGCCCTCCGCCACCCCAGCCGGCCATTCGGTTGGAGATGTAAGCATGCGTATGGATAAACCCCGATACCCCTGTGGGGCAGGTTTGTGCCATGCTGTGTACCAGCAAAGCAGCGCCTTCGCGCTGTCAGGGACACCATGCAACTCGTCAAAACCGCCCAGGGGCAGCAGGCTTTCAAAGAGCGCAGTCACAGTCTGACGCAACGCCAGCGCTCGGCCTTCCTCCTGTTCGATGGCCAGCGCAGCATTGACGAGGTGCTGGCTGCCACGGCGGTCATGGGCATTACGCGCGACGACGTGCAGGCCATGGTGGAGCAAGGCTTGCTGGCACCCGTGGCAGGCCCAGCGGCGGCCGAAGTGACCAGTGATGTGCAGGTCTCCGCTGCTGAGCGTTCGCCCAAGGAGCGCTACCAGGATGCCTACCCGATTGCCACCGAACTGACGGGTGCCCTGGGGCTCAAGGGTTTTCGCTTGAACCTCGCGGTGGAGGGCTCCTCCGGTTTTGACGATCTGGTGGCCCTGGCACCCAAGATTCGCGAGGCCGTGGGCGAGGCCAAGTACGAGCGCCTCAAGCGGGCGCTGTTCGCTTAGCCAGAAAAATCGGGTCGGTCAGACGCCCAGCAGTTCCACGTCGAACTTGAGCGTGGCGTTCGGCGGAATCACGCCGCCAGCGCCACGGGCGCCATAACCCAGCTCCGCGGGAATAACCAGCGTGCGTTGACCGCCCACCTTCATGCCTTGCACGCCTTCGTCCCAGCCTTTGATCACCATGCCGGCACCCAGCGGGAAGACGAACGGATCATTGCGGTCGCGGCTGGAGTCAAACTTGGCGCCTTGCAGGCCGTTGTTGTAGAGCCAGCCCGTGTAGTGCACGCGCACTTGGGCGCCTCGCGTGGCCTCGGCGCCGCTGCCGACAACCGTGTCTTCGTACTGCAGGCCGGAGGCGGTGGTGGTGAATGCCATGGGAATTCCTTTCTGGTGCTATCGTTAAAAGAGCTGCTAGCGCAGGCGCCATAAGCCCTGGTGGCCAAAAAAGCCAAAACCCGCGCAGGGGCGCGGGCTCGAGGTAGAGAATTGGCGTTTGCTGCTTACTTCTTGGTGCGACCACCGGCCCAGCGGGTGGCAAAAGCCTGCAGATCGGACAGGCGCTTGAGCAGATCCTGTCCGGTGGGTGTGACGGTGTAGCCCTCGCTGCCATGGTCCACCAGACCGGCCTCGCGCAGCTCCTTGATACGGGTGTTGAGCGTGTTGGGCGTGATCCCGCCCACGCTGTCTTGCAGCAGGCGGAAGGTCTGGGGGTGGCCGTCACGCAGGGCCCACAGCACACGCAGCGCATAGCGGCATTCGAGCTTTTCGAACAGCTGGTTGATGGCGGCGTTTTCCTTGGAGCTCATGGACGCTTCTCCTTGCGCAGTTGTAGTTGAGCAGTCAGGCAGGCCAAGCCTGCCAGGATGGCCGGACTATAGCCCGGAATCCGTTGTGCTACAAGTTTAATAGCTCCAAAGCCTCTGTGCACATGCGCTGCCTAGGAAAAATGAGGGGGCTGTGTAACAAGTGTTGCGGCCCCGCCACGCTGCGGCAGGGCGTCTGGGTGGGCCGTGCGCGTATGCTCGCGCCCGTTGTCAACCTCTGTGCCCATGCCATCCATGCAAGCTGCTGCATCAACCGCCGATTCCTCGTCCTTGCCGCTGGCGGGCCTGCGCGTCGTAGAGTTTTCCCACATGGTGATGGGGCCCACCTGCGGTATGGTGCTGGCCGACCTGGGGGCGGAGGTCATCAAGGTTGAGCCCATCGAGGGCGATCGCACGCGCCACTTGCTCGGGGCGGGGGCAGGGTTCTTCCCGCTGTTCAACCGCAACAAGAAAAGCATCACCATCGACCTGCGCCACCCCGAGGGACAGGCGGCAGCGCGCAAATTAGCGCTGTCTGCCGATGTGGTGCTGCAAAACTTTAAGCCCGGGGCGTTGGCCAAGTTCGGGCTGGACTATGCCGCGCTCTGCCAGGACAACCCCCGCCTCATTTATGTCAACCATACGGGTTTCTTGCCTGGTCCCTACGAGCACCGTACGGCGCTTGATGAAGTGGTGCAGATGATGGGCGGTCTGGCCTACATGACTGGCCGCCCCGGCGATCCGCTGCGCGCGGGGGCGAGCGTGAACGACATCATGGGAGGCATGTTCGGCGCGATTGGCGCCATGGCGGCGTTGATGCAGCGTGGCATTACCGGGCGTGGGCAGGAGATTGATTCCGCCTTGTTTGAGAACAACGTTTTCCTCGTCGGCCAGCACATGCTGCAGTACGCCATCACCGGCCAGCCTGCGGCACCCATGCCCGAGCGCATTTCCTCGTGGGGGCTGTACGACGTGTTCAACGTCAAGGATGGTGAGCAGATTTTCCTTGCTGCAGTGAGTGACGCACAGTGGAACACCTTTTGCGATGCGCTGGGATTTGCTGATCTGAAGGCTGATCCGCAGCTTGCGACCAACAACGACCGCGTGCGCGCCCGAGGCACCATGCTGCCTGATCTGCGCCAGCGCCTGGCCTCACGCACGGTGGCTGAGCTGTCGGAGCTGTTCGAATGCAACGGCTTGCCTTACGCACGCATCATGCGGCCCGAGCAGCTCTACGACGATCCACACCTCAACGCCAGCGGAGGCCTGGTCGACATCACTCTGCCAGACGGTGAACTGGCGGGGCAGACAGTGCGCACCACGCTGTTCCCCTTGCGCATGGACGGGCAACGCCTGGGCGTACGCCTCGATCCGCCTCGGCAAGGCGAGCACACTGCGCAGTTGCTGGAGGGCTTGGGTTATACCCCAGCCCAAATCCAGTTGTTGCGGGAGACGGGGGCGGTTGCTTAAAGCATGGCGCGACGTTGTGCAGTGCATCTCCTGCAGTAGGCACAGCATCGCGTGCTCAGCCATCCCCCGGTTGGGCAGTGCAATGATTTTTGGGGCGAATGCTGCCAGGTACGGTTGCTTCTTGCGTAGTACGCAGCCTAGAGCGACCGTGACGTGGCGGCCCGGTGGGTGATTCGGCGAACTCGCTCTGGTGTTCGGGCGATCAAAAACAAAAAAGCCGCAACGATTTAACGCTGCGGCTTTTTATGTTGCATTAAAGACTGTTGCTTAAACTCTCGGCAACGGACTTTTGCAAGCCAATGATGGCGGAGTGGACGGGACTCGAACCCGCGACCCCCGGCGTGACAGGCCGGTATTCTAACCAACTGAACTACCACTCCTGGTAGGAAGCGTTGTCAGCTTTTTCAAGCTTCAAGTGCCTCAAACTTGGCGACCCTACGGGGATTCGAACCCCGGTACTCACCGTGAAAGGGTGATGTCCTAGGCCTCTAGACGATAGGGTCAAAACCTAAGAACTTGCGTTCAATTTTTATTGGTGGAGGTAAACGGGATCGAACCGATGACCTCTTGCATGCCATGCAAGCGCTCTCCCAGCTGAGCTATACCCCCAAAGCTTGGTAGGGTGGGTATTTTTGTACTCACGCCGTATCAAGCGAGACCGCAACTATAGCAGAACTTTTGGCTTGTAAAAGAAGTTCGCGCTGCCGCATGAGGGGCGTGTGGCTTGTTCGCCTGTCTGCCGCATCCGCAAGAGCTACTGGGGATCGGTCACAAAGCCGATCTTGCGCACGCCAGCGCGCTGTGCCGCTGCCATGGCCTGGGCTACGCGCTCGTAGCGCACGTTTTTGTCGCCGCGGATATGCAGATCCGGCTGCGGCTCTTTCGCAGCCTCAGCCTCCAGTTGTCGCACGAGATCTTCGTCGGTGATGGCGAACTCGTTCCAGTGGTACTTGCCATCTGCATCGACCGTCAGACGCACTGTTTCTGGCTTGGTCTCTTCAGGCAGGTTTTGGGCCTTAGGCAGATCCACGTTGACCGAGTGCTTCATCACCGGCACGGTGATGATGAAGATGATGAGGAGTACCAGCATGACGTCGACGAGCGGCGTCATGTTGATTTCGTTCATCACTTCATCGGCGTCGTCTTGGGTACCGAAAGCCATGGCTCACGCGCCTTTCTTGAGGGGGAGCACTTTTGCTGTTTCGCCACTGGCCGAGACGCGCGCACCCGTCACGAAGTAGGCGTGCAGATCATGGGCAAAGCTGTTCAGGCGATTCAGGATGGATTTGTTGCCGCGTACCAGCGCGTTGTAGCCAAGTACTGCCGGAATGGCCACGGCCAAGCCCAGGGCCGTCATGATGAGTGCCTCCCCGATCGGGCCCGCGACTTTGTCGATGGTTGATTGCCCCGATGTGCCGATGGCGATCAGCGCATGGTAGATGCCCCACACGGTGCCGAATAATCCAATAAAGGGGGCGGTGGAGCCTACCGACGCCAGGATGGCCAGGCCTGATTGCAGGCGCGCGGTGAATTCGTCGATGCAGTTGCGCAGGCAGCGCGTGACCCAGTCGCTGACGTCCAGGCTATCGTGCAGGTGGACTTTGGTATTGCGGTGGTGGGCGGTAGCTTCGCGCCCTTCCAGCGCCAGGTGGCGGAAGGGGTTGGTGGGATCCGTGCCGAGCTTGGCAAGGCCGGCTGCAAAATCCTCGCTGTGCCAGAAGTCTTGTGCCCCGCGGGCATGCTTCTTGAACTTCACGATGTCCAGCGCCTTGATGAGGATGACGATCCAAGAGGCCAGTGACATAGCAAGAAGAATCAACGCGACGGCACGGGTGACAAAGTCGCCCTGGGTCCAGACGCTGGCAAGGCCGAAATGCGAATCCATGAAAACTCCTGAAAATTATTCGAGTACGAAATTGATGGGGACAATGTTCCACATGGCCTCGGGCACGCCGTTGCGCTTGCCCGGAACGAAGCGCCAGCGGCGTACGGCATCCAGGGCCTGCTGGTCCAGTCGCTCATAGCCACTGGATTGCCGGATTTCGATTTGCTGTGGGCTGCCCTCGGCATCGATGAATACGCGCAACACCACCTTGCCTTGCTCGCCCAAGCGGCGGCTGATGGCAGGGTACGTGGGCTTGGGATTGTTGAGGTAGCCTGCGTTGCTCGACGGCAGCTCGATACGTGGCGGGGCTGGTGGAGAAGGGGGTGCAGGCGGTGCCGCAGGGGTGGGTGGCGCTTCGGTGGCGGGAGCAGGAACGGCCTCGGCGACGCCCATCGGGGCGTTGGGTGCTGGAAGTGGGTCAGGTTTTGCGACCGGACGCGGCGCCTGCTGTCGCACCACGGGCTGGCGCGGCACGGGTTTAGGCGGTGGCTGGACGGGGGGCGGCGGTTCTTTGGCCTCCGGCGCGGGCGGGGTGATGAATTCGGCCAGCACCTGCGCTGGAATAACGATTTCCGCTGCACGGCGCAGCAGGCCAGTTTGCAGTGCCCAGAGGGCTACAGCGTGGAAAAGCACCACGGACAGGATGATGACGGCGTTGCGACTCAGGCCGGGCGCCGGGGCGAATCTATCGGATGAGGACATAGGAAGGGGCTGCATGGACTTGGGCGGCGTCGTGCCCCTGAGCCGTGGGCCTATCGGTATTTACTTGCGGAAAATCCACCAGGCAGAGCCTACGACCAATATCAGGCTGCCCGCAAGGGTTGAGAGCAATGGCATGTGGAGCTTTCCAAGGGGGTGTTGGCAAGCTGGTTGACCTGGGCATGCGCTTCGTTGCGCAAGGCGGCCATGGGTTGGCTGGCGCAGCATTGCGCTACCACGTCACGTGCGCTGTTTTCGCAGCAGCCGCACTGGGTGGCAACGCCGAGCTCGAATTGGATTTCGTCAAAGCTCATTCCCGCACGGGCATGGCGTGCGATTTCACGGTCGGAGATACGGCGGCAAACACAGACGATCATGGCGAAGGGCCGGATGGCTGTTGAAGAAATGATGGGAAGAATTATAAATGCGAATTCGTCGCATTTATAATTCTTGTGTTTTCATTTCATAGTTTGCAGTAGGGGCAGCCAACCGCTGGGCTCGTCTCCTGCCTTCAGGTGGGCTGACGTCGCTGCTGCCGCAGACGTAAAAAAGCCGGCGTGTGCCGGCTTTTTGGGGAGTGGTTTGCTTACTTCACATGCTTACCGATGAGTCCAGCCATCTCGAACATCGACACCTGGGGCTTGCCGAACACGTCCTTGAGTTTCGCGTCGGCGTTGATCATGCGCTTGTTAGCGGGGTCTTGCAGGTTGTGTTCCTTGATATAGGCCCACAGTTTGCTGATGATTTCGGTGCGCGGCAGCGGCTTGGCACCCACCACGGCAGCCAGCGCGGGGCTCGGCGTCAGGGGTTTCATGAAGGCCGCGTTGGGGGTGCGCTTTTTAGCGGCGGCTTCAGTCTTCGGTGCGGTGGCCTTCTTTGCAGCAGTTGCCATAGCGGTTTAATCCTTCTGGGAGTCGTAGGTAACACCAGCGAAAACGGCACTGCTCCACTGGCAGGGCGATGCTACTGGGAAAAAATCCGCTTTCCAAGCTGGCGCATGCTTTTTTGCCTTGAATTGTTGCGCTGGGGCACTGCGGGCAAACCCCAGGGCGTGCCGGACGCGACAATGCGCGCGCGGTCGTGCTGGCGCACCGGCCATCACCTGAGCAACGATCCAAAAGGGATACATACATGACCACAGCGGCTTCTTCTCCTTCCTTTAGCACTTGCGATTTCTGCGATGCCCACAAGGGCGACGACCAGGGCGAACTGCGTGTGTTACCGCCAGTGTTCCAGAACTATGGCGGCGTTGTCTCTTTCTGCGGCCCTGTGAGCACCGTGAAGTGTTTCGAGGACAACACCCAGGTCAAGGCCGCCGTCGAGTCGCCGGGCCAGGGGCGTGTGCTCGTGGTTGATGGCGGTGCTTCGCTGCGCCGCGCACTGGTGGGAGGCAATCTGGCCACGGCTGCAGCCAAGAACGGTTGGGCGGGCTTGGTGGTGAATGGCTGCGTGCGCGATATTGCCGAGCTGCAGACGGCGTCTGTGGGTATTCGCGCGTTGGGTCTGTTGCCGATGCCCACTGAGCGTCGTGGAGAAGGCCGCAGCGACGTGCCTGTGCAGATACAGGGCGTCTGGGTGCGGCCGGGCGACTGGCTCTACGCCGATGCCGATGGCATTGTCGTCAGCGGCCGCCCTCTATGAGCGGACGCGCCTTGCCAGGCGCGAGGGCAGGGTGGCGAGCAGTACGCTGGCCAGCGCCAGGGCGAAGGCGAGGAGCTGCATGGCGTTCAAGGATTCGCCCAGCGCCAGTACGCCCACCAATGCAGCGCTGACCGGCAGTAGTACGGTGAAGATGCCGCCCTGGGCTGCCGGAACAGCTTTCAAACCCGTCATCCACAGCCACACGGTCCACATGCAGGCTGCAAGTGCGTAGAACAGCAGCAGCAGCCAGGTGCTCCAGCCCACGGCGCTGAAATCAAAGCGCAGCGCCGTGTACACCCCCAGGGGCGTGGCGAGGGCGAACCCCCACAGATTAATTAACGAGGTAATGCGCTTGGGTCCGAGCGTGCCGGTGAGTTTTTTTCCGATCACTGAATAGGCTGCCTCGCACAGCACGGCACCCACCAGGAGCAGATGACCAAGCCATGCCATGTTTGGGGTATTTTCGCCGATTAAGGCATGTGCACTGTGCGCTAAATGCTCTTGTTTTGATAGCGAAAAAAGGCCAATCCCAAGAACGGCCAATGCCACGGCGAACCAAGTGCGGGCGCTGATGTGCTCTTTCAGGAAAAGCCAGCTCATGACCGCCACGGCAGCAGGAATGCCCGCCATGATGACCCCAGCGGTCACGGCGCTGGTCAGGCTCACGCCGGAAATCATGCACAGCGTGAACAAAAAGTTGCCCAGAAACGCTTCCAGAAACAGTAGTCTGCGCGTTGAGGCGGTCAACTTGGGCTCATCAGCGGGCTTGGGGAGCCAGTGCACCATGGCTACCGCTCCGATGCCGAAACGCAGCCAAGCCAGCAGGAAGATCGGTAGGGTAGCCGCCAGGGGCTTGGACAATGCCACATAGCTGCCCACGAGCGACATGCTCAGGGCCAGGCAGAGATAGGCGGTAGGGCGGCTCGGGGTACTCACGAAAATGCTGGGTGTCGACGATTGGCGCATCATGCCCGATCCATGCGGTGCGTGCAGTCAATTGATTCCATAGGGCGAAAACAAAAGTTCACAATGCAAAAAATTGATGGCCTTTCCATGTGGTGCGAACTCTCGATTGGAGAAAATTGATTTCACATTGAGATATTTTGATCTCATGTTGTTGATTTGAAAGGTGAAAATTTATCTCTTATATAAGACATAAGAGCTTGCACGAGTCTTATAGAAGACTTAAAGTTGTCTCCATGGGCTGCTTTGTATGCCCACCGTTATCAATCAACCCGATGGAGTGACTTCATGCCTGATTCCCTGAACCGCCAACTGAGCCGTGAGCAGCAGATCGCCGCCCTGGAAAAAGACTGGGCGCAGAACCCCCGCTGGAAGGGTGTGAAGCGTGGCTATACCGCTGCAGACGTGGTGCGCCTGCGCGGTAGCCTGCAGCCTGAGTACACGCTGGCTCGCCGTGGTGCTGAAAAGCTGTGGGAAAAGGTTAACGGCGGTGCAAAGAAGGGCTACGTGAACGCCTTCGGTGCAATCTCTGCTGGTCAGGCCATGCAACAAGCCAAGGCCGGTCTCGAAGCCGTTTACCTGTCGGGCTGGCAAGTGGCCGCTGACGGCAACACGTCGGAAACCATGTACCCCGACCAGTCGCTGTATGCCTACGACTCGGTGCCCACCATGGTGCGCCGCATCAACAACACCTTCAAGCGTGCCGACGAAATTCAATGGAGCCGTGGCATTAATCCTGGTGATGAAGGCTTCGTGGACTACTTCCTGCCTATCGTGGCCGATGCAGAGGCTGGTTTCGGCGGTGTGCTGAACGCCTTCGAACTGATGAAGAATATGATCGCCGCAGGTGCTGCTGGCGTGCACTTCGAAGACCAACTGGCTGCTGTGAAGAAGTGCGGCCACATGGGCGGCAAGGTGCTGGTGCCCACGCAGGAGGCCATTGAAAAGCTGATTTCCGCACGCTTCGCAGCGGACACCATGGGCGTGCCCACCATCATCCTGGCCCGCACTGACGCCGAGGCTGCCAACCTGATTACGTCTGACCACGACGCCAACGACAAGCCTTTCCTGACTGGCGAGCGTACCCAAGAAGGCTTCTACCGTGTCAAGAACGGTCTGGAGCAAGCCATCAGCCGTGGCGTGGCGTACGCGCCCTACGCCGACCTGGTGTGGTGCGAAACCGGCGTGCCTGACATCGGCTTTGCCCGTGAATTCGCCCAGGCCGTGCTGGCTGCCAACCCTGGCAAGCTGCTGTCGTACAACTGCTCGCCCTCTTTCAACTGGAAGAAGAACCTCAACGACTCGCAGATCGCTTCCTTCCAGGAAGAACTGTCGGCGCTGGGCTACAAGTACCAGTTCATCACGCTGGCCGGCATCCATATCAACTGGTTCAACACCTTCCAGTTTGCCCACGCATACGCCCGCGGCGAAGGCATGAAGCACTACGTCAACATGGTGCAAGAGCCCGAGTTCGCCGCACGTGAGAAGGGTTACACCTTCGTGTCGCACCAACAAGAAGTGGGCGCAGGCTACTTCGACGATGTGACCACCGTGATCCAGGGCGGCTCTTCCAGCGTGAAGGCACTGACTGGCTCCACCGAGGAAGAGCAGTTCCACTGATCTTCGTGGTGCACGAAAAGGCCCGTAGCTTCGGCTTCGGGCCTTTTTCGTTGGTGCAGGTTAAAATACGCCTTTTGAACATACAAGGGCGAGAAAGGCATTGCTGGTTATGACACCGCGAACTACCTCGGAGACTTTCTCCAGCCTTTGAGGCTGGCCGTTCGCGCCTGCACGAGAGCCTTCTCTTTCCCCTCGAAAAGCGCGGACCGTGTTCCGCGCTTTTTGCTTTCTGGCTGGGAGCGCATACCGTATCTTTCAGTTGAACAAGGATTTGCACACATGCTTCAGATTACGCTCCCCGATGGTTCCCAGCGCGCGTACCCAGGCCCTGTGACCGTGGCCGAGGTGGCCGCTTCGATTGGCGCAGGCCTGGCCAAAGCGGCGTTGGCCGGCAAGGTTGATGGCAAGGTCGTCGATACCAGCTACCAGATCACGCAGGACAGCGCGCTGTCGATCCTCACCGCCAAGGATCCGGAAGGCCTTGAGGTGATCCGCCACTCCACCGCACACTTGCTGGCGTATGCGGTCAAGGAGCTGTTTCCGGAAGCGCAGGTCACCATCGGTCCGGTGATCGAGAACGGCTTTTATTACGACTTCTCGTACAAGCGCCCATTCACCCCTGACGATCTGGCTGCCATCGAAAAGCGCATGGCGGAACTGGCCGCCAAGGATGAGCCAGTGGTGCGCCGCGTGCTGCCGCGCGATGAGGCTGTGGCGTATTTCAAGGGGCTTGGCGAGCACTACAAGGCCGAGATCATCGCCAGCATCCCCAGCAACGAGGATGTCAGTCTGTACCGCGAGGGCAGCTTTGAGGATCTGTGCCGTGGCCCGCACGTGCCCAGCACGGGCAAGCTCAAGCACTTCAAGCTGATGAAGGTGGCCGGCGCCTACTGGCGTGGCGACCACCGCAATGAAATGCTGCAGCGCGTGTATGGCACAGCCTGGGCTTCCAAGGACGAGTTGCAGCAGTACCTGCGCATGCTCGAAGAAGCCGAAAAGCGCGACCACCGCAAGCTTGGCCGTGAGCTGGACTTGTTCCACATTGACGAGCATTCGCCTGGTACCGTGTTCTGGCACCCCAAGGGCTGGACGTTGTGGCAGGAGGTCGAGCAGTACATGCGCCGCGTCTACCGTGACAACGGCTACCAGGAGGTCAAGGGGCCGCAGATTCTGGACAAGGCCCTGTGGGAGAAAACCGGCCACTGGGACAAGTACCGCGAAAACATGTTCATCACCGAGAGCGAAAAGCGCGACTACGCGCTCAAGCCGATGAACTGCCCGGGGCACATCCTGATTTTCAAGCAGGGTATCAAGAGCTATCGTGACTTGCCCTTGCGGTATGGCGAGTTTGGCCAGTGTCACCGCAATGAGCCCACTGGCGGCCTGCACGGCATCATGCGTGTGCGTGGTTTTACCCAAGACGACGGGCATATCTTCTGTACCGAAGACCAGATTCAGTCCGAAGTGCTGGCCTTTACGCAGCTGCTGCAGCGCGTGTACAAGGACTTTGGCTACACCGACATCATTTACAAGGTGGCGACGCGTCCCGAAGCGCGTATTGGCTCGGACGAGATCTGGGACAAGGCCGAGGCGGCGCTGATTCACAGCCTGGAAGCGTCCGGCTGCGTGTATGAAATCTCGCCTGGCGAGGGGGCCTTCTACGGCCCGAAGATTGAGTACACGCTCAAGGATGCCATTGGCCGTCAGTGGCAGTGCGGCACCATTCAGGTGGACTTCTCGATGCCCGTGCGCCTGGATGCCGAGTTTGTCGGTGAAGACGGCAACCGCCACCGTCCGGTGATGCTGCACCGTGCCATTGTGGGTAGTCTGGAGCGCTTTATCGGCATCATGATCGAGCAACACGCTGGAGCCCTGCCGGTGTGGCTGGCGCCGGTGCAGGTGGCGGTGCTCAACATTACCGATGCCCAAGCCGACTACTGTCGTGAAATTGCCGCAAAACTGCACAAAGCCTTGCCGAATCAAAGCCTGCGCGTGGTGACCGATCTGCGTAACGAAAAGATAACGTATAAAATACGTGAGCATGCGCTGCAGAAGCTGCCCTACATCCTTGTCGCCGGCGACAAAGAAAAGGCAGCCGGTGCGGTTGCGGTGCGCGCCCGAGGGAACAAAGACCTCGGTGTGATGTCTGTCGACGCCTTTGTCGAATTGATCGCACAGGACATCGCCTCCAAAGCCTGATTTGTGAATCACCGCTTGCATGAGTTGCGCGCAAACTACTGTCGTTCGTGCGTCAGCAGCTACGCTTTTTGTAGCATTTTGATTGAAGGTGAAAACCATCGCTACTGAATTTCGTGACCGTCGGCAGCGCGAGGAGCGCAAGCACCGCCTGAACCGTGAAATCACG
>Ga0222428_100150_pt1 | contig 76702 bp, 70 predicted proteins | sample 2B5Ametagenome_FD_182471 | JGI IMG/M metagenome (GOLD analysis project Ga0222428, IMG submission 182471) | Enriched microbial communities from leaf-cutter ant dump, University of Wisconsin, Madison, United States - 2B5A (version 2) | ecosystem: Environmental > Terrestrial > Nest > Insects nest >...
CAGGGCGCGGACGTGCTCGCGCAGAACGCGCCGCGCCTGGTCGCTGCCCTGCCGGCGTACTCGATGAAGCTGCAGGCCACGTTCCAGGGGCAGACGGGCGAGCTCGACTATGGCGCCGAGGTGCGCAGCGCGTCGGCCGCAGAGCAGATCGCCGCGACCGGCTGGATGCCGGCCTTGCTGCAGGGCACGCTGTTGCATGCCAATGCGCGCCTGCCCAAGGCGTGGCTGGCACCCCTGCTGCAGGCCACGGGCAAGCCCGAGGCCACGGCCGAGGACGTGGAAGGCATGGTGGGCATGGCCCATGCCTCGGGCTATGCGCGCCTGGAAGGCGAGCACCTGACCAGTGCGCTGAAGATCGAGGGCGGGCAGATGACCCTGAACGGCAAACCCATGGCACTGCCCATGGCCGCCCTGCAGTAGCCGGCGAGGGACGAAAAAAAGCGCCTGCGCGCGAGGGGCAGGCGCTTTTTCGTTTGTGCCGTAGCAGGAGGCTCAGAGCGTGCCGGCCCTCTGGCGTGCAATGGCGTCGGCCACGCCCGCGCCGTAGGCCAGGTCGGCCTGCGTGCAGTGCGCGATGTGCTTGTCCACGATGTGCTGCGACACGCCCGCGATGGCGCGCGCGGTGTTCTCGCACAGCAGCTGGCGCTTTTCGGGCGTCATCAGGCGGAACAGGTCGCCGGGCTGGGTGAAGTAGTCGCTGTCGTCCTCGCGGTAGTTCCAGCGGCTGGCGTCGCCGTAGAGCTTTTCCACGGGCTCGGCGTACTGCGGCTGCTCTTGCCATTCGCCCTTGGTGTTGGGTTCGTAGGCGATGGTGCGGCCGAAGTTGCCGTCCACGCGCATCGCGCCGTCGCGGTGGTAGTGGGCCACGGGGCAGCGCGGCGCGTTCACCGGGATCTGGTGGTGGTTCACGCCCAGGCGGTAGCGCGCGGCGTCGGAGTACGAGAACAGGCGCGACTGCAGCATGCGGTCGGGCGAGGGGCCGATGCCGGGCACCAGGTTGCTTGGCGCGAACGAGGCCTGCTCCACCTCGGCGTAGTAGTTGTCGGGGTTGCGGTTCAGCTCCATCACGCCCACCTCGATCAGCGGGAAGTCCTTCTTGCTCCACACCTTGGTCAGATCGAACGGGTGGAAGCGGTAGGTCTGCGCCTGCGCCTCGGTCATGATCTGCACGCACAGCTTCCACTTCGGGAAGTCGCCGCGGTCGATGGCTTCGAGCAGGTCGCGCTGGCTGCTTTCGCGGTCATTGGCGACCACGGCGGCGGCCTCGGCGTCGCTCAGGTTCTCGATGCCCTGCTGGCTCACCCAGTGGAACTTGACGTAGTGGCGTTCGCCGGACTGGCTGATGAGGCTGTAGGTGTGCGAGCCGAAACCGTGCATGTGGCGGTAGCCCTTGGGAATGCCACGGTCGCTCATGACGATGGTGATCTGGTGCAGCGCTTCGGGCAGGCCGGTCCAGAAGTCCCAGTTGCTCTCGGGGCTGCGCAGGTTGGTGTACGGGTCGCGCTTGACGGCCTTGTTCAGGTCGGGGAACTTGAGCGGGTCGCGGAAGAAGAACACCGGCGTGTTGTTGCCCACCAGGTCCCAGTTGCCTTCCTCGGTGTACATCTTCACGGCGAAGCCGCGGATGTCGCGCTCGGCATCGGCCGCGCCGCGCTCGCCGGCCACGGTGGAGAAGCGCACGAACAGCGGCGTCTGCTTGCCAACCTCGGAGAACACCTTGGCGCGCGTGTAGCACGTGATGTCGCCCGTGACGGTGAAGGTGCCGTAGGCGCCCGAGCCCTTGGCGTGCATGCGGCGCTCGGGGATCACCTCGCGGTGGAAGTGCGCGAGCTTCTCCAGGTGCCACAGGTCCTGCAGCAGCATCGGGCCGCGCGGGCCGGCGGTGAGCGCATCCTGGTTGTTGGCGACGGGGGCGCCAGCGGCGGTCGTGAGGCGTTGGGTCATGGTGGGACTCCTTTGAGTGGCAAAAATAATAGTTCTCTGCTATGAACTTGGAAAAATTATTGCCTTGTTCTATGGTTGAGGCAATGCTTCCACGATTGAATTACTGCAACCCGGCGATAGCCACGGCACAGGGTACAGCCCTTGCGCCGTGGCGGGCCATCGGGTCGTGCCCTCCTCGGACCCGGGTGCCTGCGCATCGGCGTGCGGGACGTTGCCAGGGTACGCCGGGACGCGCGCGGGAGCTTGACGATTCGCAGACGGGATGAACGCCGTGGCCGTCCGGCGCGCGATTCCCCCCGGCCCGTGGACGGCAAAAGGTTATCCTGCACCCGTTGCCTTCCCAGGAGTCGCCATGACCGTCATGACTGCATCGACCGCCACGCGCACCGAACGCGACAGCTTCGGCCCCATCGACGTGCCTGCCCGGCATTTGTGGGGGGCGCAGACCCAGCGCGCGTTGCAGCATTTCGCCATCTCCGGCGAGCGCATGGCGCCCGAGTTGATCGCGGCGCTGGCCCAGGTCAAGCGCGCCTGTGCCTATGTCAACCATTCCCTGGGGCTGCTCAGCGCCTCCAAGACCACGGCCATCGTCGCGGCCTGCGACGAGGTGATGGCGGGCGCCCATGCGCAGGAGTTTCCGCTCGCGGTCTGGCAGACCGGCTCGGGCACGCAGACCCACATGAACATGAACGAGGTGCTGGCCAACCGCGCCAGCGAAATGCTGGGCGGGCCGCGCGGCCACGGGCGCGTGATCCATCCCAACGACGACGTGAACCTCAGCCAGTCGAGCAACGACGTATTCCCCGCCGCCATGCACGTGGCCGCGGTGGAAGGGCTGGTGCGCCATCTGCTACCCGCGCTGGTGGGGCTGCGCACCACGCTGGCGGCCAAGGCCGAGGCGTTCGCGGGCATCGTGAAGATCGGCCGTACGCATTTGCAGGACGCCACGCCGCTGACGCTGGGGCAGGAAGTGTCCGCCTGGGTGGCGCAACTGGCGCATGCCGAGGAGCATGTGCGCGCCGCGCTGCCGCACCTGTGCGAGCTGGCCCTGGGCGGCACGGCGGTGGGCACGGGGCTGAACGCGCCGCCGGGCTACGCCCAGGCCGTGGCCGAGGAACTGGCGGCCCTGAGCGGACTGCCCCTGGTGAGCGCGCCGAACAAGTTCGAGGCGCTGGCCAGCTGCGACGCGCTGGTGCACGCGCACGGCGCGCTCAAGGGGCTGGCCGCCAGCCTCATGAAGATTGCCAACGACGTGCGCTGGCTCGCCAGCGGCCCGCGCTGCGGGCTCGGCGAGATTGCCATTCCCGAGAACGAGCCAGGCTCGTCCATCATGCCCGGCAAGGTCAACCCGACGCAGTGCGAGGCGCTGACCATGCTGTGCGCGCAGGTGCTGGGCAACGACGTGGCCGTCAACGTGGGCGGGGCCTCGGGCCATTTCCAGCTGAACGTGTTCCGGCCGCTGGTGATCCACAACGTCCTGCAAAGCGTGCGGCTGCTGGCCGACGGCATGGTCAGCTTCAACGACCACTGCGCCATGGGCATCGAGCCCAACCGGCAGCGCATCGAGGAACTACTGGAGCGTTCGCTGATGCTGGTGACGGCGCTGAACCCACACATCGGCTACGACAAGGCGGCCGAAATCGCCAAGCGCGCGCACCGCGAGAACCTGAGCCTGCGCGAGGCGGCCATCGCCTCGGGCCATGTCACGGCGCAGCAGTTCGACGCCTGGGTGGTGCCGGGGAAGATGGTGTAGCCGCGTCCGTTTTTTCGGCCAAAATGGCCTCCAGCCCTTGCTGGGCAAGCGCGAGGAGCTATTGAATCAGGAGTTCAGCGGCGCTGCAGCGCCGCCTGCTTCCACGCCTGCGCGGCGGCCTCGGCGTCGCCGCGCTGCTCGGCCAGTTCGGCCAGGTGGCGCCAGGCGCTGGCGCGCAGGCTGGCATCGGCCAACTGCTGGGCGGCCTGCGTCAGCAACTGCTGCGCCTTGCCCCAGAGCTGGCGTTTCAGGCACGCCATGCCGGCCAGGTACGACAGGCGCGGGTCGCGCGGGTTGCCTTGCTGGGCCGCTTCGATGCGCGCCAGCCAGGTGGCGTCGAGCGACGCCAGCCCCGCCTCCAGCGCGTGCACCAGCTTGAGCGCCTGGGCAGCGGGCAGGGCGCCAGGCAGCTCCACCATGCGTTCCCAGGCCGGCAGCAGCCAGGTGCGCACCTGGGTGTCGTCGCCGCCGAGTTCGGCCAGGCGCTGCGCCGCCTCGATGGCCAGCTCCGGCATGGCGCGCTCGGCGGGCTCCAGGCCCATCCAGACCTGCTGCAATTGCGCCGGGTCGTGCGCGCCCTGGATCAGCTCCGCGGCCAGGCCGCGCACGATGCTCTGCGCGGCGGCGCTGGAGAAGGCGTGGTGCTTGCCCAGCAGCCGCGCCGTGTCGAGCGCGCTGTGCGTGTGGCCGGCCAGGCGCGAGGCCTTGAGCTTGATGCGCAGCGCCAGCGTGCGGCGTGCGGCGCCCTGGGGCAGGGCGGCCAGGCGTTCCAGCGCGCCGTCGCTGTCGCGGTCGTCGAGCGTCCAGCGCGCGGCGCGCATCTGCAGGCCCTCGCGGATGCTCTGCTCCTGCGGGTTGCCGTTGGCGGGGGCTTGCTCCAGCGCCTGGCGCAGGTGCTCCTCGCGCGTGGCGCGGTCCTGCAGGGCGTGCGAGCTGTCGGCGGCAATGAAGTGCGCCAGGGCGCGCAACTGGCGCGCATGCGCAAGGCTGGCGCCGCTGGCGGCCAGCGCGCTTTCCTGGGTGAGCGCGGTCTGGGCGGCCTTGCGTGAGCGCAGGAAGCGGCCCGAGAGCATGTGCGCCAGCGCATGCAGCAAGGCCGCGTGCATGGCGCGCTCCTTTTGCTGCTGGCGCCAGCGCGCGGCCTGGCGCGGCAGGGTCAGCAGGGCGTTGAGCCCGGCGAACGCGGCATGCAGCGTGACGAAGCCGCCCACGAGCAGCAGCACCACCATGTTGAGCGAGAAGTCCACGCGGTACGGCGGCCAGAACAGCGTCACCGTGCCTTGGTTGTTGCCCGCGAACAGCGCCACCGCGACGGCGGCGCCGAACAGCCCGAGAAGCCAGAGAGCGGCGCGCATGGTCAGCGCCCCGCCGCGGCCGTGGTCAGGGCCGCGAAGGTTTCGTCCAGGCGCGGCAGCTCGGCGGCTTTCAGGTGCGTCTGCATCTGCTGCAGTATGGTGGCGGCGTTCTGCGTGCGGCGCGAGGCCGGGTCGAAGTATTTGTTGAGCGCGGTCGTGGCGGCCGCGACGTCGGTGCGCGCCGAGTCGAACTGGCGCGCGAGCACGCCCAGGCGGGCGTTGAGCAGCTTGAGCTTGAGGTTCTCGCGCAGGAAGAATTCCTGGTCCGGCGCGAGCAGCACGGCCTCGGGCTGGTCGATGCGGCTGACGCGCACCAGGCCGCGCGCTTCGTCGCGCACCAGCTCCCAGCCCTTGTGCAACTGGGCCTGCCACCAGGGCAGGGCGGCGGTGGGCGCGGTGGCGGGTGCGCCCGCCGTGGCGGCGGCGCGGCGCATGGCCGAGGACGGGGCCACGGCGTTGAGCGTGGGCAGGTCGTCCACCTGGCGCACCAGGTCGTCCATGCGGCCGAGCAGGCCGGCGGTGTCGGTCACGCTGGCGCGCGCGATGCGGTCGAGGTCGTGCCCGATGGCGCGCTGCACCGGCCCCAGGCGCGGCTGCGCGGCGCGCTCGATGCGCTGGTTGGCGCTCTTGAGCGCGGCCACCAGCGGCTCCAGGCTGCCCGTGAGCTGGGCCTGCTGCTGGGCCAGGCGCAGGCCCGACTCGATGTCCACCACCAGGTTTTCGTCGCGCGAGCGCGACAGGCTCTGGATCAGCTCTTCGAGCTGGCTGCGCTGCAGCGCCACTTCGCTCACGCGCGTTTCGGCCACCGTGAGGCGCGCCGCGGTCTCGCGCGCCAGTTCCTCGGCCTGGCGCGCCAGGGTGCGCGCCTCGGTGGCGTGGGCGCCGGTGTCGGCGCTCTGGCGCGCGAGCTGTTCCTGGATGTGGTTCAGCTTCTGCCACAGGAGGGCGCTGCTGGCCAGGCCGGCCAGCGCCAGCATGGTGGCCAGGGCCAGCGCGAAATGGCCGCCGCCCTGTGCGGGGGCGGCTGCGGGCGTGTTGTGCGCTGCGGTGGGCTGTTCGCTCATGGACAGGATTTTATAAAGGCCGCCACGTCCGCAAGGGCGGGTTTGCATTCATTCACACAACCAAAGCCCGCGGCCCGCGCGGCCTGCGCGATGCGCGGGTGCGTGGCCAGGGCGTGCGCCGCTGCCCAGTTCTGCCCGGGCAGCGCCTGGCCCAGGTGGGCAATGGCCTCGGAGCTGCTGAAAAGCCACAGCGTGCCGTCGTGCGCGGCGCGGCGCGCCAGCGCCTGCTGCGGCGCATCGAAGGCGGGCGCGCCGCGCTCGTAGGCGACGACGAAATCCACCTGGCCGCCCGCGGCATGGATTTGCGCGGCCAGCCAGCCCCGCCCCTGGCCAGGGCCCGGGGGCTCGCCCGCGCTGGCGCCGCGCACCACGAGCACGCGGTCGCCCGGGCGTACCTGGGGCGCCACGCGCGCCCACAGTGCCTCGGAGTCGAACTGCGCGGCGTCCGGCGCCGGGCCGTCGATGCGATCCGCCGGCACGCCGCGCTGCAACAGGGCGCGCGCGGTGCCGGGGCCGGGTGTCCATGCTCTTGTTTCAATAGCTGCCAGCGCTTTCCCTGCAAGGGCTGGAGCCTGATTTGGCTCGAAAAAGTATTCGACGGCATTGCCGCTGACGAACATCACGGCGCGGTAGCACAGCAACCGTTCACGCACTGCCTGCAGCGCCGCCCGGTTGGCGGGGCTGGCGGTGATGGCGATCAGCGGCAGCGCCTCGGCGGCAATGCCCTGGGCCTGCAGATCGGCCACCCACTGCGCGGCGTCCTGCGCCGGGCGGGTGACGAGGGCGCGGCGCATTACAGGCCCTGGGCTCCGCCCGCGCGCAACTGCGCGGCCACGGTGTCGCCCAGCGCCTCGGCCTGCGCCAGCGTGGCGACGGCGGCCTGGGCCTGGGCGCGCACCAGGGCGGTGCGGCCTTCGGGGTCGCCCCAGGCGGCGTCCAGGTGCAGCGTGCCGCCCTGCCATTGGCCGTGTGCGGCCAGTGGCATGGAGCAACTGCCGCCCATGGCGCGGCTGACGGCGCGCTCAGCCGCCACTGTGAGCCAGGTGGGCTGGTGCGCCAGCGGGGCGAGCGCGTCGATCAGGTCCTGCCGGTCGCTGCGCACCTCGATGCCGAGCGCGCCCTGGCCGGCGGCGGGCAGCATCTCGCCCGGCGCGAAGACGGCGCGGATGCGCTCGCCCAAACCCAGGCGCTTGAGGCCGGCGGCGGCGAGCACGATGGCGTCGTACTGGCCCTCGTCGAGCTTGCGCAGGCGCGTGTCGAGGTTGCCGCGCAGCGGCTCGATCTTCAAATCCGGGCGCAGCGCCTGCAGCAGCACCTGGCGGCGCAGGCTGGAGGTGCCGACCACCGCGCCCTGCGGCAGCGCCGACAGGCTGGCGTAGCGCGGCGAGACGAAGGCGTCGCGCGGGTCCTCGCGCTCCATCACGCAGGCCAGGGCGAAGCCTTCGGGCAGCTCCATGGGCACGTCTTTCAGCGAGTGCACGGCGATGTGGGCGCGGCCTTCCTCCAGCGCCACTTCCAGCTCCTTCACGAACAGGCCCTTGCCGCCGACCTTGGACAGCGAGCGGTCGAGGATCTGGTCGCCCTGCGTGGTCATGCCCAGCAGCGTGACGGCATGGCCGCGCGCGGCCAGCAGGGCCTTGACGTGCTCGGCTTGCCACAGGGCGAGGCGGCTTTCGCGCGTGGCGATGACGAGGGGGGCGGGAGACGGGGTGGCGGGGGTGTTCATGGGGCTTTTCATATCCGGGCCGCAAGGGCACCGGGGATGCTAGCATGCTGCGCCGCAATAAACCGTCTCAGGAGACCCCGCCCCATGACCGCGCAGCCCCGCAAGAGCGATAGCGCCTCCGCCGCCAAGGAGCCCGCGCCGCGCAAGACCGACAAAGACCTGCCGCTGATCCAGGACATCCGCCTGCTCGGCCGTATCCTGGGCGACGTGATCCGCGAGCAGGAGGGCGTGGACGCCTACGGCCTGGTCGAGCAGATCCGCCAGCTCTCGGTGGCTTTCCGCCGCGATGCCGACCAGGAGGCCGACAAGGCGCTGAAGAAGCTGCTCAAGGGTCTGAGCGCGGACCAGACGGTGAGCGTGATCCGCGCCTTCACCTATTTCTCGCACCTGGCCAACCTGGCCGAGGACCGGCACCACATCCGCCGCCGCGCCGTGCACGAGCGTGCGGGCAACACGCAGGAGGGCAGCATCGAGGTGGCGCTGGCGCGCCTGCGCTGGGCTGGCATCGCGCCGGGCCAGGTGGCGCAGACGCTGACGCAGAGCTACGTCTCGCCCGTGCTCACGGCGCACCCGACCGAGGTGCAGCGCCAGAGCATCCTGGCGGCCGAGCGCGACATCGCGCTGCTGCTGGCCGAGCGCGACGACATCCAGGAGCGCGCCCAGCTCTACAACGCCGCGCGCGACGCGCTTTCGCCGCGCGAGCTGGCGCGCAACGAGGCGCAACTGCGCGCGCGCGTTACGCAGTTGTGGCAAACGCGCCTGCTGCGCTACTCCAAGCTCACCGTGGCCGACGAGATCGAGAACGCGCTGTCGTACTACGAGGCCACCTTCCTGGGCGAGATCCCCAAGATCTACGCCGAGCTGGAGCAGGCCCTGGGCGGCGAGCGCGTGCACAGCTTCCTGCGCATGGGCCAGTGGATCGGCGGCGACCGCGACGGCAACCCCAACGTCACCGCCGACACGCTGCAGTTGGCCCTGTCGCGCCAGGCCAGCGTGGCGCTGCGCCACTACCTGACCGAAGTGCACCTGCTGGGCGGCGAGCTGTCGCTGTCGGCGCGCCTGGTGGACGCGGCGCCCGAGATGCTGGCGCTGGCCGGGCGCTCGCCCGACACCAACGCGCACCGCCAGGACGAGCCCTACCGCCGCGCGCTCACCGGCATGTATGCGCGCCTGGCCGCCACGCTGAAAAGTCTGACCGGCGGCGAGGCCGCGCGCCACGCCGTGGCGCCGCAGAACCCGTACCCCGATGTCCAGGCGTTCCTGGACGATCTGCGCGTGATCGAGCGCTCCCTGCTGGCGCACCATGGCGCCGCCCTGGTGGCCGAGCGTCTGCAGCCGCTGATCCGCGCCGTGGAGGTGTTCGGCTTCCACCTGGCGACGGTGGACCTGCGCCAGAGCTCCGACCAGCACGAGGCCGTGGTGGCCGAGCTGCTGGCCACGGCGCGCGTGGAAAGCGCCTACGCCAGCCTGGGCGAAGAGGCCAAGCGCGCGCTGCTGCTGCGCCTGCTGCAGGACGCGCGGCCGCTGCGCGTGGTGGGTGCTGAGTATTCGGCGCTGGCGCAGGGCGAGCTGGCCATCTTCGAGGCCGCGCGGCGCCTGCGCGCGTGCTTCGGGCGCGAGGCCATCCGCCACTACATCATCAGCCACACCGAAACCGTGAGCGACCTGCTCGAAGTGCTGCTGCTGCAAAAGGAAGTGGGCCTGCTACACGGCACGCTCGACAGCGCCGAGGCGCGCGCCGAGCTGATCGTGGTGCCGCTGTTCGAGACCATCGAGGACCTGCGCAACGCCGCGCCCATCATGCGCGCCTTCTACCAACTGCCCGGCGTGGCGGCGCTGGTGGCGCGCTCGGGCGGCGAGCAGGACATCATGCTCGGCTATTCCGACAGCAACAAGGACGGCGGCATCTTCACCAGCAACTGGGAGCTGTACCGCGCCGAGATCGCGCTGGTGGCGCTGTTCGACGAACTCGACGGCATCCGCCTGCGCATGTTCCACGGCCGCGGCGGCACGGTGGGGCGCGGCGGCGGCCCGAGCTACCAGGCCATCCTGGCGCAGCCCCCGGGCACGGTGCGCGGGCAGATCCGGCTGACGGAGCAGGGCGAGGTCATCGCCTCCAAGTACGCCAACCCCGAGATCGGCCGGCGCAACCTGGAAACCCTGGTGGCGGCCACGCTGGAGGCCACGCTGCTGCAGCCCACCAAGCCGGCCGTGCCCGCCTTCCTGGCGGCGGCGGACCAGCTCTCGCAGGCCAGCATGGCGGCCTACCGCGCGCTGGTCTATGAAACGCCGGGCTTCACCGACTACTTCTTCAACGCCACGCCGATCCGCGAGATCGCCGAGCTGAACATCGGTTCGCGCCCCGCCAGCCGCAAGGCCAGCCAGCGCATTGAGGACCTGCGCGCCATTCCCTGGGGCTTCAGCTGGGGCCAGTGCCGCCTCACGCTGCCGGGCTGGTACGGCTTTGGCACGGCGGTGGAGCAGTTCCTGGCCGCGCCGGGCAAGGACCCGAAGGCGCAGCTGGCGCTGCTGCGCAAGATGGTGCGGCACTGGCCGTTCTTCAGCACGCTGCTGTCGAACATGGACATGGTGCTGGCCAAGAGCGACTTGGCGCTGGCCTCGCGCTACAGCGAGCTGGTGGCCGACGCGCGCTTGCGCAAGAAAGTGTTCACCGCCATCGAGGCCGAGTGGCAGCGCACGGCCGAGGCGCTCACGCGCATCACCGGCGAGAAGCAGCGCCTGGCGGCCAACACGGCGCTGGCGCGCTCCATCCGCCACCGTTTCCCGTACATCGACCCGCTGCACCACCTGCAGGTCGAGCTGGTGCGCCGCTGGCGCGCAGGGCAGGCCGATGAGCGCGTGCAGACGGGTATTCACATCTCCATCAACGGCATTGCCGCGGGGCTGCGCAATACGGGGTGAGCCGTGCGGCACGCGCCGCCGAAGAAGGCGCCAAAACCGTCCCTGTTCGGCCGATGGCCGCAGGGCGGGGAGCGCTAGGATCGGTGCGCAAAAGCTAGCACTGCCATGACCATTCCGGGAACCCACGCATGACACACCGACACCTCGCCGCGTTGCTGGCAGCGGCGCTGCTGGCAGGCGGCTGCGCCAACCTGGACGTGCCGCGCGCCGACAACTATCCCGCCACCGGCCAGAAGAAGGCGCGTGCCGTGCACCATTGGGACGTGCTGGCCGACGACGTGGCCGCGCGCGTCGCCGGGAAGATCGCCGCCTGGCCCGCGGGCGAGCACCCCATCTACGTCACCGTGCCCGACGACTCCAGCTTCAACCAGGGCTTTCTGAAACTGCTGCGCGTGCGCCTGCTCGACCGGGGCGTGGCCGTATCCGCCGTGCCCACCGGGGTGGAGCTGGAGGTGCAGACGCAGGTGGTGCAGCACCCCTCGGCCACGCCGGTGCGGCTGCCCGGGCCGCTGCCCTTCACCATGCTGGCCACCGGCGTGGGCGTGTGGCGCGACTGGCAGACGCATTACTCCGACCGCTACCTGCTGCCCGGCGTGGCCACGGCCATCGGCCTGGGCGCCGGCGTGGCGCTGGACCTGGCGCAGCGCCACACCCAGGGCGAGGCGGCCGGCGGGCCGACGCGCACCGAGGTGCTCATCACCACCGCGCTGAAGAGCCAGGACCGCTACCTGGCCGGGTCGGCCGACATGTACTACATCGAACGCGAGGACGCCGCGCTCTACCGGCCCGAGCCGCCCGTGCTGCCGCCCCCGCCGCCGCCGGGCAAGACCTGGAAGGTGGTGACGCCATGATGAAGCGCCGCGCCGCCTGGCTGGCGCTGCTGGCCGCTGCCGTGGCGCCGGGCTGCGCCTCGTACTACTACGGCGATGCCGGCGCTGCCGCCGCGCCGCAGGCCGATCTGCTGCAGGCCAACCAGCAGGCCGCCGATGCGCTGCTGCAGTCCGCGCGCCTGGATCCGCGCGCCAGCGTGCTCGTGGCCACGCTGGTGAACGTGGACCGGCTGGGCGAATCCTCGCGCCTGGGGCGCATCTGCTCCGAGCAGATCGCCGGCCGCCTGGTGCAGCGCGGCGTGCCCGTGACCGAGGTGCGCCTGCGCGAGCAACTGGCGCTGCAGCCCGCGCAGGGCGAGCTGCTGCTGTCGCGCGAGCTGCGCGAGGTCAGCCAGGCGCACCAGGCGCAGGCCGTGGTGGTGGGTACCTACGCGGCCTCGCCCCGGCAGGTGTTCATCAGCCTGAAGCTGGTGCGGCCCGAGGGCAACCTGGTGGTGGCGGCGCAGGACTACGCCGTACCCATGACTGCCGAGCTGCGCGGACTGCTGAAGTAACACCCCCCTGAGGCGCTTTGCGCCTTCCCCCCGCTCTCGCCACGCCTGGCGTGGCGGGCAGGAGGACGACGCCAGCGCAGCGGGGCGGCCCTTGCGCGGCGTCCGCTGGCCTGGGTTGCGCCCGTTTCATGCGCAATGGGCGGCGCCTGGCCCTATGGAAAATTAGGAAAATGCTCCTGAAAAAATAGCTGCCAACGCTTGTGCATCAAGCGCTGGCAGCTATTTTTATAGAGAAAGAATCAGTGCAGCTGCAGGGCCCCGGCGCTCTTGCTCTTGCCGGCGCGCGCGGGCGGGTTGCACAGCCCGCACTGGTAGTGGCGCGCGTTCTCGTAGGGTTCGGTCACGAACAGGCCGCCGCATTCGGAGCACTTGGTGCGCGTGAGCATGTTGGCATCGACGAACTTGACCAGGCGCCAGGCGCGGGTGAACGACAGCAGCGCCTCCAGGCCGGCCGCTTCGATCTGCTCGGTGTACAGGCGGTAGGCCTTGGTGAGCTGCTCCACCGTGTCGATGCTCACGCCCTTGGCCAGGTACTCGTAGATGTTGAGGAACAGCGAGCTGTGGATGTTTTCCTGCCAAGTCAGGAACCAGTCGGTGGAGAACGGCAGTTGCCCCTTGGAGGGCGACTTGCCCGCGATCTCCTTGTACAGGCGGATCAGGCGCTCGTAGGACAGCGTGGTCTCCGATTCGAGCACCTGCATGCGGGCGCCCATGCGGATCAGCATGGCGGCGCGTTCGATCTGCCGGGACTCGTTGAGCACGCTCTTGGCGGCGGGGGCGGCGGTGGTCATGGGACGGGCTCCTTGCGGCAACGGGTCTCAGAGCACTTCGGCCACGCGGCTGGCCATCAGGATGTTGGCGTGCAGCGTGTTGGTGGCGTCGTTGCCGACCTTCTTCAGCGAGTGGTTGGTCAGCAAGCTCCACACCAGTTCGTCGTCCACGCGGAAGCTGCACAGCAGCGTGTTGCGCGAAGCCAGCTTGAGCACCTGGGCGGCCGACAGCGAGGCCAGGATGTCGCAGGCCTCCTCGTTCATGCCCAGGCGGAACACGGCTTCGGCCTTGTCGTGGCGGATCAGGTTCTGCGCCAGCATCAGGTAGGTGAGGTTGGCTTCGCGGATCTCGGCAAGCAGTTGTTCGTTGGTCATGATGCAATCCTTTCAGTTGGATACGCAGTGAAACAATGCGTGATCCGTTGAAATGGATTGTGATTTGGGCCCAATCAAAAATTAAGTCGGGGTTTGGCTGCGCGCTGCGTCAGGGTGCACAGCCGGCGCTGTAGGAATTTGCCTTACAGCGCCATAGGGCCGCGCGCCACGGCGCTCCGCTGCGTCAGCCGCGCTCCACGGGGCGCTGCGGGTCGCTGCACCACTCGCTCCAGCTGCCCGCGAACAGCGCCGTGGGCCCCAGGCCCGCCACCTCCATCGCCAGCAGGTTGGGCAGGGCGCTCACGCCGCTGCCGCACTGGTGCACCACCGTGGCGGCGGGGCGGCCCTGCAGCAGCGCCTCGAACTCGGCGCGCAGCAGCTGCGCGGGCTTGAAGCGCCCGTCGGCGGCGATGTTCTCGGTAAAGGGGCGGTTCAGCGCCCCTGGAATGTGCCCGGCCACCGGGTCCAGCGGCTCCACCTCGCCACGGTAGCGCGGTGCGGCGCGGGCGTCGAGCACGGTCTGGCCGTCCTGCCCCAGTGTGGCCAGCACCTCGGCCGCGCTGGCCAGGCGGCGCAGCGGCGCTTGCAGCGCGAAGCTGGCGGGCGGGCGCGCGGGCTCGGCGCCCGCGGCCACGGGGCCGCCCGCGGCCGTCCAGGCCTGCAGCCCGCCGTCGAGCACGGCCACTGCGTCGTGGCCGGCCCATTTCAGCATCCACCACAGGCGGCCGCAGTAGTTGCAGCCGTTGCGGTCATAGACCACGGCCTGCATGCCGTTGGCGAAGCCCACCGACGACAGCCACGCGGCGAAGCGCTCCCGGCCGGGCAGCGGGTGGCGCCCGCCGGACGCGGCCTGTTCGCCCGGGGCGGGCTGCTTGAGGCTCAGGTCGCGGTCCAGGTGCGCATGCACCGCGCCGGGAATGTGCGATGCCAGGTAGGCCTGGGCGCCCGCCTCGGGCTGCGCCAGGTCGAAGCTGCAGTCGAACACCATCAACGGCTGGCCGCTGGCTAGCAGGGCTTGCAGTTCGGGGGCGGAGATCAGCGTGGTGTAGGGCATGGCGGCGGGCGAAGAAGGGAAGAAGCAGGGGATTGTGTCAGTCTTCCTTGACCGGCGGCGTGCCGGGCGCGGCCCGTGTGCGCAGGATGGTCGCCGCCATGCCGCTGGCCACGATCAGCGCCATGCCGGCCCAGCCGATGGGCGGAATGCGCTCGCCGAACAGCAGCATGCCGTACAGGCTGGCGAAGACGATGCCCGTGTACTGCAGGTTGGCCACCACCAGCGTACCGCGCTGCGTGCGCGCCGAGGCGTAGGCACGCGTCAGGCACAACTGGCCCAGCGCCGCGAACAGGCCCAGCGGCAGCAGCCACAGCGCGTTCCAGCCCGGCCAGGGCGAGGTGCCCGCCGTCGCCATGCCCGCGCTGCCGCCCACGGCGGCGCCGAGGGCGAAATAGAACACTGTGCGCGTCTCGGGCTCGCCCAGGCGCGACAGCGCCACCACCTGCATGTAGGCGAACGCAGCCGTGAGTCCCGAGGCCAGGCCCACCAGCCCGGCAAACATCTGCTCCGGGGCGAGGCTGGGCCGCAGCATCAGCACTACCCCGCCGAAGCCTGCCAGCACCGTCAGCACCAGCGGCACCTGCAGCGGCGGGCGCGGCGTGCCCGCCGAGGGGCGCCAGGCGAGCAGCGTGCCGCCGACCAGGAAGGCGGCGATCCACACGCTGCTCATGTAGTTGAGCGTCATGGCCGTCGCCAGCGGCAGGTAGGCCACGGCGTAGAACCACGCGCTGAGCGAAGCCACGCCCAGCAGGCTGCGCCAGGCATGCATGCCGGGGTAGCGCGTGGCCAGCGGCACGCCTTGCGCGCGCGCCAGGGCCCACAGCAGCGCCATGCTGACGAGGCCCCGGTAGCACACCAGCTCGGCGGTGTTGAAAAAGGCCGAGGCGGTCTTGACGCACACGCCCATGCTGGCGAAAAGGAATGCGGCCAGCACCATCCAGAGGGCTTGCATGAAGAGTTTTGAGCAATAAAAAAGCTCCTGGCGCTTATGGGGCAAGCGCTGGGAGCTATTGAAAGAGTAGCAATATGGGCTGAGAAAAGACTTAGATAGCCCCGATCTTTGCCCGGTACCACTCATGGAAGTGCTGCATGCCATCCTCCATCGGGCTCTGGTAGGGGCCGACCTCGTTCTCGCCGCGCGCCAGCAGGGCCTTGCGGCCTGCGTCCATGCGCTCGCCGATCTCGTCGTCCTCGATGCAGGTCTCCATGTAGGCGGCCTGCTGCGCCTCGACGAATTCGCGCTCGAAGGCGACGATTTCCTCGGGGTAGTAGAACTCCACCATGTTCAGCGTCTTGGTCGTGCTGACGGGGTGCAGCGTCGAGACGGTGAGCACGTGCGGGTACCATTCCACCATGATGTGCGGGTAGTAGGTCAGCCAGATGGCGCCGCGCTCGGGGCGCTGGCCGCCCTGGTACTTGAGCAGCACCTCATGCCACTGCCGGTACACATCCGAGCCCGGCTTGCCGAAGGTGGGCGCCACGCCCACGGTCTGCACCGAGAACTCCTTGCTGAACTCCCAGCGCAGGTCGTCGCAGGTGACGAAGTTGCCCAGGCCGGGGTGGAACGGGCCGACGTGGTAGTCCTCCAGATAGACCTCGATGAAGGTCTTCCAGTTGTAGTTGCACTCGTGCAGCTCCACGCGGTCGAGCGCGTAGCCCTCGAACGACAGGTCGGCGCGCGGGCCCATGCCCGCGAGGTCGGCGGCAATGTCGCGGCCGTTGTCCTCGAAGAGGAGGCCGTTCCACTCGCGCAGCTTGTAGTTGTTGAGGTTCAGGCACGGGTCGTGCGCGAAATGCGGCGCGCCCAGCAGCTCGCCGCCGGCGGCGTAGGTCCAGCGGTGGATGGGGCAGACGATGTTGCCACCCGCGTGGCCCTTGCCCTGGCCCTGCAGCGAGCCGCGGCCATTGAGCATCACGGCCTGGCGGTGGCGGCAGACGTTGGAGATCAGCTCCACCTGTCCTTGCGCATTGCGCACCAGCGCGCGGCCCTCGCTTTCCTGGGGCAGGGCGTGGTAGTCGCCCGGGTTGGGGACGCTGAGCGCGTGTCCCACGTAACGCGGGCCGCCTTGGAACAGGGCCTGCATTTCACGCTGGAACAGTGCTTCGTCGAAGTAGCTGGAAACTGGTAGTTGGCTTGCGGCCTGCTGCAGTTGAAGACTTAAATCAGACATGGGCGACCTGACCTAAAGACTCCCCACAGGGAGGTGCGCGTGCATGCGCGGTTGGATAAAAGACAAAACCGGCCGGGATGGGTACCCAGGGCCGGTCTCGCGGAAAGGAATGGGATTATAGCTGGCAGGGTTATTTCCGCATCCTCCATGCGTGTATTGGGTGGCCGTGCCAGCGCAGGGGGCTGGGGGTCTCTCTCCACGCCGCGTGGGTGTCAGCGCCTAAAATCCTGCGTTTTGACCCCGCGTCCCCCCTTCCTGGAATCCCCATGCCCAAGGCCCCTGCCGCACCCGCCACGCCCCCCGAACCCGCCAGCTACGAAGCCGCGCTGGAGGAGCTGGAGCAATGGGTGGCGCGCATCGAGTCGGGCCAGTTGCCGCTGGACCAGATGCTCGCGGGCTATGAGCGCGCCAATGCGCTGCTGGCCTTTTGCCGCGCGCGGCTCGAAGCCGTGCAGGAGCAGATCAAGGTGCTGGACGAGGGGGCGCTGCAACCATGGACGCAAGAGTGAGCTGTTCCGATTCTTCCGCCGTGGCGGCTTCCTTCGACCTGGGCGCCTGGAGCCACCACCACCTCGCGCGCGTGGAGCAGGCGCTGTCGCAATGGATCTCCCCGGACGCCCCGGCCGGGCTGGGCGAGGCCATGCGCTACGCCGTGCTGGATGGCGGCAAGCGCCTGCGCCCGCTGCTGGTGCTGGCCGCCAGCGAGGCGGTGGCGGGCCAGCCCGAGGCCGCGCTGCGCGCCGCGTGCGCGGTGGAGCTGATCCACGCCTATTCGCTGGTGCACGACGACATGCCGTGCATGGACAACGACGTGCTGCGCCGGGGCAAGCCCACGGTGCACGTGCAGTTCGGCCAGGCCCAGGCGCTGCTGGCGGGCGATGCGCTGCAGGCGCTGGCCTTCGAGCTGCTGGTGCCCGAGGGCGCGGGCATTCCCGACCGCGTGCAGGCCGCGCTGTGCCGCCTGTTGGCGCGCGCGGCCGGGGCCGAGGGCATGGCCGGCGGCCAGGCCATCGACCTGGCGAGCGTGGGCGTGGCGCTGGACGAAGCGCAACTGCGCCAGATGCACCGCCTCAAGACCGGTGCGCTGCTGCAGGCCAGCGTGGCCATGGGCGCCGCCTGCGGCAGCGCCGATGCCGCCGGCCAAGCGGCGCTGGCGCGCTATGGCGCGGCGCTGGGCCTGGCCTTCCAGGTGGTGGACGACATCCTCGACGTGACGCAGGACTCCGCCACCCTGGGCAAGACCGCGGGCAAGGACGCCGCGAGCGACAAGCCCACCTACGTGTCGCTGCTGGGGCTGGAGCGCGCGCGCGCCCATGCCGATGCATTGCTGGGCGAGGCGCTGGCCGCGCTGGCCGCCAGCGGCCTGCCCGATACGCGTGCCCTGCATGCCCTGGCCGAGATGGTCGTGAACCGCTCGAATTGAGATGGAACACCCCCTGAGTCGCTTCGCGCCTTCCCCCTCTCTCACGCTGCGCGTGGGAGGGGGACGCAGCCAGCGCGGCGGGGCGGCCCTTGCGCGGCTGCCCTCGCCTGGGCTGCGCCGGTTTCATGCACCTGTGGCTAATTTGTGATGAGCAGGGTTGAAATACCAGTAAAAAACGCCTCTGGCCCTTATCCATCAAGCGCTGGCAGCTATCAAAAGAAGAGTCCATGACCACGATTTCCTACCCTTTGCTCTCGCGCGTGAACGATCCTGCCGACCTGCGCCGTCTCTCGCGCGCCGAGCTGGGGCAACTGGCGGCGGAGCTGCGCGCCTTCCTGCTCGACAGCGTGTCCAAGACCGGCGGGCACCTGAGCTCCAACCTCGGCACGGTGGAGCTGACCGTGGCGCTGCACCATGTCTTCAACACCCCGCACGACCGCGTGGTGTGGGACGTGGGCCACCAGACCTACCCGCACAAGATCCTGACCGGGCGGCGCGAGCGCATGCACACGCTGCGCCAGCTCGGCGGCCTGTCGGGCTTTCCGCAGCGCGCCGAGAGCATCTACGACACCTTCGGCACCGCGCATTCGTCCACCAGCATCTCTGCCGCGCTGGGCATGGCGCTGGCGGCCCGGCAGCGCGGCGAGAGCCGCTACAGCATCGCCGTCATCGGCGACGGCGCCATGACCGCCGGCATGGCCTTCGAGGCGCTGAACAACGCGGGCGTGGCCGACGCCAACCTGCTGGTCATCCTCAACGACAACGACATGAGCATCAGCCCGCCCGTGGGCGCGCTCAACCGCTACCTGGCGCAGCTCATGAGCGGGCAGTTCTACGCCAAGGCGCGCGACATGGGCAAGAACGTGCTCAAGAACGCCCCCCCGCTGTGGGAACTGGCCAAGCGCCTGGAGCAGCAGGCCAAGGGCATGGTGGTGCCGGCCACGCTGTTCGAGAAGTTCGGCTTTAACTACATCGGCCCGATCGACGGGCACGACCTCGACTCGCTCATCCCGACGCTGGAGAACATCAAGGAGCTGAAAGGCCCGCAGTTCCTGCACGTGGTCACCAAGAAGGGCCAGGGCTACAAGCTGGCCGAGGCCGACCCTGTGGCCTACCACGGCCCTGGCAAGTTCGACCCCAGCGTGGGCCTGGTGCCGCCGAGCACGCCGCAAAAGCCCACCTTCACCCAGGTGTTCGGCCAGTGGCTGTGCGACATGGCCGACAAGGACCAGCGCCTGGTGGGCATCACCCCGGCGATGCGCGAGGGCTCGGGTATGGTGGAGTTCCACCGCCGCTTTCCGGGCCGCTACTACGACGTGGGCATCGCCGAGCAGCATGCCGTGACCTTCGCCGCCGGCCTGGCCTGCGAGGGCGTGAAGCCCGTGGTGGCCATCTACTCCACCTTCCTGCAGCGCGCCTACGATCAGTTGATCCACGACGTGGCGCTGCAGAACCTGCCGGTGGTCTTCGCGCTCGACCGCGCCGGCCTTGTCGGGGCCGACGGGGCGACGCACGCGGGCGCCTACGACATCCCGTTCGTGCGCTGCATTCCCAACATGAGCCTGGCCTGTCCGGCCGACGAGCGCGAGTGCCGCCAATTGCTCACCACCGCCTACGAGCAGGACCACCCTGTGGCCGTGCGCTACCCGCGCGGCAGCGGCGCGGGCGTGGCGCCGCTGGCCGGGCTCGAGGGCCTGCCGTTCGGCAAGGGCGAGGTGCGGCGCCAGGGCCAGCGCATCGCCATCCTGGCGTTCGGCACGCTGCTGTACCCGGCGCTGGCCGCCGCCGAGACGCTGGACGCCACGGTGGCCAACATGCGCTGGGCCAAGCCGCTCGACACCGAGCTGCTGCTGTCGCTGGCGGCCACGCACGACGCCATCGTCACCGTGGAGGAGGGTGTCATCATGGGCGGCGCGGGCAGCGCCGTGTGCGAGGCCCTGAACGCCGCCGGCGTGACGCGGCCGGTGCTGCAGCTGGGCCTGCCCGACATCTTCATCGAACACGGCGACCCGGCCAAGCTGCTGGCGCTGCAGGGGCTGGATGCCGAGGGCATCGCGCGTGCCGTGCGCCAGCGTTTCGCCCAGGCATAAGACCGTGAACACGTTCTGAGCGCCGATAAGGACATACGCGCGGTTGCCTCCAGGGGCCGGTGCATGTTCCTACAATGCACCTCGGCTGCGAAGTCCTCGGCCGCCTTGCACACCATGGGGCGGCCTGAGTTTTTCAACTATCCAGGAGACCCTACATGGATCGTCGTTCCCTCATCAAAAATGCCGGTATCGCGGGCGTGCTCGCCGCGGGCGTGGCGCCTGCCGTGCACGCGCAGGAAACCGTGCGCTGGCGCCTGGCTTCCAGCTTCCCCAAGTCGCTGGACACCATCTTCGGCAGCGCCGAAAAGCTCTCTGAGACCGTGAAGGCGCTCTCCGGCGGCAAGTTCGAGATCTCCGTGCACCCCGCGGGCGAGCTGATGCCCGCCTTCGGCGTGGTCGATGCCCTGCAGGCCGACACCATCGACATGGCCCAGTCCGCCGCCTACTACTTCACCGGCAAGGACCCCATCTTCGCCTTCAGCTGCGCCGTGCCCTTCGGCCTGACCACGCTGCAGATGGCCGCCTGGAAGGACCACGGCAACGGCCGCAAGCTGCTCGACGCCTTCTTCGAGAAGTACAACTTCCGCATCGCCAGCGCGGGCAACACCACCACGCAGATGGGCGGCTGGTACCGCAAGGAAATCAAGACCGTGGCCGACCTCAAGGGCCTGAAGATGCGCCTGGGCGGCGGCGTGTTCGGCGAGGCCATGGCCAAGCTGGGCGTGGTGGCGCAGAACATGCCCGCGGGCGACGTGTACCAGGCGCTGGAAAAGGGCACGCTGGACGCGGCCGAGTTCGTCGGCCCCTATGACGATGAAAAGCTCGGCTTCAACAAGGTGGCGCCGTACTACTACTACCCGGGCTGGTGGGAAGGCAGCGCCGACCTGGAGTTCTTCATCAACCTCAAGAAGTACAACGCGCTGTCGGCGCAGAACAAGGCCATCCTGGACGCCGCCACGCGCGTGGCCGCGGCCGATATGACCTCCAAGTACATGGCCGTGAACCCCGTCGCCCTCAAGCGCCTGGTGGCCAACAAGACCCAGCTCAAGGCCTTCCCGAAGGCCGTGATGGACGCCGGCTTCAAGGCGTCGATGGAAGTCTTTGCCGAACACGAGGCCAAGTCGCCCGAGTTCAAGAAGATCCACCAGGACATGCGCGCCTTCCAGCGCGACCAGATCCTGTGGAACCGCTTCTCCGAGTTCCCGTTCAACCAGTACATGGCCAGCGTCAAAATCTGACCCAAGCCCACCCCGCACCCCGAAAGCCGCAGCATCGCCTGCGGCTTTTTTTTGGCATTTCCAAATGCGGAATCCTTCGTGGTGCAGTGCAGCACCCGATGGTGCAATGGCCTTCATCGGCGGCTGCGTGCCGGTGCGGTGCCTGGGGGCGCCGCCGGCGCGCGGCCCTCCAAGGAAAGGCACCATGCTCGCGCACCTGCGGAAATTTCTCGCACTCCACCTGATCGCCCTGGCGGCCTGGCCGGCGCTGGCCGCTGCCGCGCAGCCGCTGAAGATCGGCGTCACGCCCGGCTCGCTGGCCGATTCCGTGGCCGTGGCGGCCCAGGAGGCGCGCCAGCAGGGCCTGGACGTGCAGGTCATCGAGTTCACCGACTGGACCACGCCGAACACGGCCCTGGCGGCGGGCGACATCGACCTGAACTACTTCCAGCACCAGGCCTTTCTCGACAACGCCGTGCGCGAGCGCGGCTACGCCTTCGCCAGCGTGGGCACCGGGCTGCTGCCCAACATCGGCCTGTATTCGCTGCGCGTCCAGCGCTTTGACGAGCTGCGCGAGGGTGCCCGCGTCGGCGTGGCCAACGACCCGGTGAACCAGGGGCGCGGCCTGCTGCTGCTGCAGAAGGCCGGGCTCATCCAGCTACGCGACGGCGCGGGCACCCGGCCGGGCCTGGACGACATCGTGGCCAACCCGAAAAAGCTGCGCTTCGTCGAGATCGAGGGGCCGCAGCTGGTGCGTGCGCTGGACGACGTGGACCTGGCCCAAGGCTACCCGGCGCACTACGTCAACGCCGGCAAGCCCCAGGTGGCGGGCAGCGCGCTGCTGTATTCGGGCATCGACGACCTGTACTACGCGATCCGCTTCGTGGCGCGCCGCGACAACGCCAGGGACGCGCGCATCGACAAGTTCGTGCGCCTGTACCAAAGCTCGCCCGCCGTGCGGGCGCAGATCCACAAATCCTTTGCCGGCAACGACAAGCTCTACAGCCTGCCCTGGCGCGTGAAGCAGCCTTGAGCCGGATCTTCCTTCCCTTTTTGCCTACCGCTTTTTTGGAGATACATCGCATGAAATTCGCCCGCCTTCTGATCGCCCCCCTGGCCGCATTCGCCCTGCTGCAGGCCCACGCGGCCGACAAGCTGCGCATCGGCGTGCTGCCCGGCGTCTATGCCGACGCCATCGGCGCCGCGGCCAAGGACGCCAAGGCGCAGGGCATCGACGTCACCGTCACCGAGTTCACCGACTGGACCACGCCCAACGTGGCCGTGGACAGCGGCGACCTGGACATCAACTTCTTCCAGCACCAGCCCTTCCTGGACAACGCCATCCAGAAGAACGGCTACAAGCTGGGCAGCGCGGGCGTGAGCTTCCTGGCCAACATCGGCCTGTATTCGCTCAAGCACAAGTCGGTGGACCAGGTGCCGCAGGGCGGCAAGGTCGGCATCGCCAACGACCCGGTGAACCAGGGCCGGGGCCTGTTGCTGCTGCAGAAAGTGGGGCTCATCAAGCTCAAGCCCGGCGTGGGCTTCCTGGGCACGCTCAACGACATCACCGACAACCCGAAGAAGCTCAGCTTCGTCGAGGTGGAGGGGCCGCAGCTGGTGCGCATCACGCCGGACGTGGACATCGCGCAGGGCTACCCGCACTTCATCGTCGCGTCCAAGGCCTTCGACCCTTCCAGCGGCCTGGCGTATTCCGGCATCGAGGACGCGCGCTTTTCCATCCAGTTCGTCGTCAAGGCCGACCGCACCAAGGACCCGGTGATCCAGAAGTTCGTCAAGGTCTTCCAGAACTCGGAGGCCGTCAAGGCCGCCATCCACAAGGCGTTCGCGGGCGACACCAAGCTCTACACCCTGACCTGGACCCGGCAGTAAGCCGCCGCGGCCATTCCCGAAAGAGGTCCGAACATGCGAAAACGCACATGGGCAGCCTGGCTGGCCTGGCTGGGCGCCGCGCTGCTGGCTCTCCCGGCCCATGCCGGAGAGGTGGTGAAGGTCGGCTCCACGCCGGGCGTCACGTCCGACGCGGTGCAGGCCCTGGTGCCCGAGGCCCGCGCCGCCGGCATCGACCTGCAACTGGTGGAGTTCACCGACTGGACGCTGCCCAACGAGGCGGTGAACAACGGCGACATCGACCTGAACTTCTTCCAGCACCAGGCGTTCCTGAACAACGCCGTCAAGGAGCGCGGCTACCAGCTGGCGTTCGTCGGGCTGGGGCTGCTGCAGAACATCGGCATCTACTCCAACCGCTACCAGCGCCTGGCCGACGTGCCCGCGAAGGCGCGCGTGGCCGTGGCCAACGACCCGGTGAACCAGGGCCGGGGCCTGCTGCTGCTGCAAAAGGCCGGGCTCATCACGCTGCGCAACGGCAGCGCGGTGGGTGCCAGCGTGCACGACGTGGTGGAGAACCCGAAGAAGCTGCGCTTCTTCGAGATCGAGGGGCCGCAACTGATCCGCGCGCTCGACGACCTGGACCTGGTGGTGGTGTGGCCGAGCTATTTCGTCAACGCCGGCAAGAAGGCGCAGGCGGGCCAGGCGCTGCTGTATTCGGGCATTGCCGACACTTTCTATGCCATGGGCTTCGTGGCCCGCAGCGACCGCGCGCAGGAGGCCAGGCTGCGCAAGCTGGTGCAGCTCTACCAGAACTCCGAGGCCGTGAAGCAGACCATCAGCCAGGGCTTCGGCCACGACCCGAAGCTCTACACGCTGCCCTGGCAGCAAACCACCAAGGAGCCGTCCCATGGCAAGTGATACGTTGACCGCGCGGCGCATGCTGGCCGGCTGGGGGGGGCTGCCGGGCCGTGTCCAGGCCGCGGGTACGCGGCACGGCGCCCCGGCGCCTGCGCCCGCCGCCCCGCGCGGTGCGGGCGCGGTGGCGTTCCGCGGCGTGGCCAAGACCTACCGCTCCTCGGCGGGCACGGTGCAGGCGCTGGACGCCATCAGCCTGGAGATCGCGCCGGGCAGCATCTTCGGCATCATCGGGCGCAGCGGCGCGGGCAAGTCCAGCCTGCTGCGCACCATCAACCGGCTGGAGCAGCCCACCAGCGGCCAGGTGCTGGTCGATGGCGTGGACATCGGGACGCTGTCCGAGGCCGGGCTGGTGCAGTTGCGCCGGCGCATCGGCATGATCTTCCAGCACTTCAACCTGCTGTCGGCCAAGACCGTGGCCGAGAACGTGGCGCTGCCGCTGAAGGTGGCGGGCGTGCCGGCGGCGCAGATCGCGGCGCGCGTGCAGGAGCTGCTGCTGCTCGTCGGCCTGCAGGACAAGGCCGGTACCTACCCCAGTCGCCTCTCGGGCGGGCAGAAGCAGCGCGTGGGCATCGCGCGCGCGCTGGCCACCGGGCCCGAAATCCTGCTGTGCGACGAAGCCACCTCGGCGCTGGACCCTGAAACCACGCAGTCCATCCTGCAACTGCTGCGCGACATCAACCGCAAACTGGGCATCACCGTGGTCCTCATCACGCACGAGATGAGCGTGATCCGCGAGATCGCCGACCAGGTGCTGGTGCTGGAGCAGGGCCGCATCGCCGAGCTGGGCGCCGTGTGGCAGGTGTTCGGCAACCCCCGGCACGCGGCCACGCGGGCGCTGCTGGCGCCGCTGCAGCACGGCCTGCCGGACGACCTGCAGCAGCGCCTGCAGGCGCAGCCCCCGGCTGGCGCGCACACGCAGATCCTGCAGCTGGGCTACCGCGGCGAGGACGGGCTGGAGCCCGACCTGCCGCGCATCGCCCAGGCGCTGGGCGCGCGCGTGCGCCTGCTGCACGGCGGCGTGGACCGCATCCAGGGCCATGCCCAGGGCCAGTTGCTGGTGGCGCTCGAAGGCGCCGCCGCACGGGCCGACTGGACCCCCTTCACCCAGGGCCGCGAGGCCATTGCCCACGAAATCAAGGTACTTGGCTATGTCGCTGAATCTGTCCATTCCCATTGAGCGCTATTGGGGCGCGCTGGCCGATACGCTGACCATGGTCGGCGTCTCCGGCGGCATCGCCTTCGCTGCGGGCGTGCCGCTGGCGGTGCTGCTGATCGTCACCGCGCCCGGGGGCTTCCTGGCGTCGCCGCGCATCCACCGCGCGGTGGGCAGCGTGGTCAACGGCTTTCGCGCCACGCCCTTCATCGTGCTGCTGGTGGCCCTGATTCCGTTCACGCGCATCGTCGCGGGCACCACCATCGGCGTGTGGGCGGCCATCGTGCCGCTGGCCATCAGCGCCACGCCGTTCTTCGCGCGCATCGCCGAGGTGAGCCTGCGCGAGGTCGATGCCGGGCTGATCGAGGCCGCCCAGGCCATGGGCTGCAAGAAGTGGGACATCGTGCGCCACGTCTACCTGCCCGAGGCGCTGCCCGGCATCGTCGGCGGCTTCACCATCACGCTGGTGGCGCTCATCAGCTCCTCGGCCATGGCCGGCGCCGTGGGCGCGGGCGGGCTGGGCGACCTGGCCATCCGCTACGGCTACCAGCGCTTCGACACCCAGGTGATGCTGATCGTCATCGCCATGCTCATCGTGCTGGTGACGGTGGTGCAGACCCTCGGCGACCGCTACGTGCACTGGCTGCGCAGCCGCTGAAATGAAGCACCCCCTGAGCCGCTGCGCGGCTTCCCCCTCTCTCTACGCGCTTCGCGCTACGGGAGGGGGACGCAGCCAGCGCGGCGGGGCGGCCCTTGCGCGGCTGCCCGCGCGTGGGCCGCGCCGGTTTCAGGGGCTGCTGATGGTGGGTGGCGCCATGGAAAGCTGAGATGTCCGCTAGAACTCCTTTTTCGATAGCTGCCAGCGCTTGATGGACAAGGGCTGGAGGCCAAAAAAGGCATGAATCACGTGGCGCGCACGCCAGCCGCCACGAACCCTTGAAACCGAACCAGAAGGCACGCAATGACCCCATCGCATGCTGCGGGCGCAGCCCTGCCCGAAGAATCCCGGCTGTTGACACGGCAGCCCCTGCCGCCGCGGCCGCCCCGGCGCATCGCCAGCGAGGCCGAGGCGCTGGAGACGGCGCACCGCCTGGCGGCGCAATTCCGCGCCGGCGCGGCCGCGCGCGACCGCGAGCGGCGCCTGCCGTGGGACGAGATCGAGCAGTACACCGCCAGCGGCCTGGGCGCCATCACCGTGCCCCGGGCCTACGGCGGGCTGGGCGCCTCGTACGAGACGCTGGCGCAGGTGTTCGCCATCCTGTGCGCGGCCGATCCGTCGCTGGGGCAGATTCCGCAGAACCACTTCGCCGTCGTGCAGGCCCTGGCCGACATGGGCAGCGAGGCGCAGAAGCAGCGCTGGTTCGCCGACGTGCTGGCCGGCCACCGCTTCGGCAACGCCGGGCCGGAGCGCAAGGCCCGTGCCGCGCAGGTGCAGCAGGCCACGGTGCGCCTGGCGCGCGCGCCCGGTGGCGGCCTGTGCCTGAGCGGCACGCGCTTTTATTCCACCGGCGCGGCCTTTGCCCACTGGGTGCCGCTGCGCGCCCAGGACGAGGAGGGCAGGGCGGTGCTGGTGCTGGTGCGGCGCGATGCGCCGGGCCTGCGGGTGTACGACGACTGGGACGCCTTCGGCCAGCGCACCACGGCCAGCGGCAGCGTGGTGCTGGAGCGCGTGTCCCTGGGCGAGGATGACGTGGTGCCGGTATGGCGCTTCGCGCACACGCCCACGCTCTCCGGCCCGGTGTCGCAGCTCATCCAGGCTGCCATCGACGCGGGCATCGCCCAGGCGGCGCTGCACGATGCGCTGGACTTCGTGCGCGACAGGAGCCGCCCGTGGATCGATGCAGGCGTGGCCAGCGCCAGCGCCGACCCGCACATCGTGCAGGAGGTGGGGCAGTTGCAGATCGCGGTGGACGCGGCCCACGCCGTGCTGCTGGAGACGGCGCGCACGCTCGATGCGCTGGCGCGCCAGCCCGTGGACGCGCAGGCCAGCGCGCGCGCCTCGGTGGCCGTGGCCGAGGCCAAAATCCTCACCACCGAGGCTGCGCTGCAGGCCAGCGAGCAACTGTTCGCCCTGGCCGGCTCGGCCGCCAGCCGCGCCGCGCACCACCTCGACCGCCATTGGCGCAACGCCCGCGTGCATACGCTGCACGACCCCGTGCGCTGGAAATACCACCTGCTGGGCAACTACCTGCTCAACGGCGCGCTGCCCCGGCGCCACCAGTGGAACTAGGAATTCGCATGACAGACACGACGACAGTACCTGCGGCCCGTGCCGTGCCCCTTGCCCTGGCTGCGCCCGCGCTGAGGCCGCAGCCCGTGCCGGCTTCGGCGCCGCGGCAGGGCACGCAGGTGATCCGCAGCGCCGAGGAAGCCCTGGAGGCCGCGCGCCGGTTCGCCCAGGAGATTGCCCCGGGCGCCCAGGCGCGCGACCGCGACCGCACCCTGCCGTGGCGGGAGGTGGAGCGCTTCAGCCAGAGCGGCCTGTGGGGCATCACCGTGCCGCGCGAGTACGGCGGCGCGGGCGTGTCCACCGGCGTGCTGACGCAGGTGGTCGCGCTGATCGCGGCGGCCGATGGCAACTTCGGCCACATCCCGCAGAACCATTACTACGCGCTGGAAGCGCTGCGCGTGGGCGGCTCCAGCGCGCAGAAGGCGTTCTTCTATGGCCGCGTGCTGCGCGGCGAGCGCCTGGGCAATGCGCTGGCCGAGATCGGGCACAAGGACTTCAAGCGCCGCACGCAACTGCTGCGCGAGCCCGGCGGCTGGTTCGTGCAGGGGCAGAAGTTCTATTGCACCGGCGCCATCTTCGCGCACTGGATTCCCACGCTGGTGAGCGCGCAGGAGGCGCAGGGCGAGCGCCAGTACCTGGTGTTCGTGCCGCGCAGCGCGCCCGGCGTGACGGTGATCGACGACTGGGACGGCTTCGGCCAGCGCGTGACTGGCAGCGGTTCGGTGCAGTTCGAGCGGGTGCGCGTCGAGCCCGAATGGGTGGTGCCGTTCACCGCCTCGTTCGAGCGGCCCACCACCATCGGGCCGTTCGCGCAGATCATCCACGCGGCGCTGGACGCGGGCATCGGCCATGGCGCGCTGCAGGCCGCCCTGCCGTTCATCCGCGAGCACGCGCGGCCCTGGATCGACGCTGGCGTGGACAGCGCCACGCAGGACCCGCTGCTGTTGCAGCAACTGGGCAACGTGCACGTGCGCCTGCGCGCCGCCGACGCGCTGATCGCCCGCGCCGCCCTGGCGGTGGACGCGGCCCAGCGCCTGCCCACCGACGACAGCGTGGCCGCCGCCTCGGTGGCCGTGGCGGGGGCCAAGGCCCTGAGCACCAGCGCCAGCCTGCTGGCGGGCAGCAAGCTGTTCGAGCTGGGCGGCAGCGGCGCCACGCTGGCCGCGCACGGCCTGGACCGCTTCTGGCGCAACGCCCGCGTGCATACGCTGCACGACCCCGTGCGCTGGAAGTACCACGCCGTGGGCAACTACGTGCTCAACGGCGTGCGCCCGCCGCGCCACGGCGCGATCTGATTCCCATCCCCGCTCCAAGAAAGACGACGGCCATGGCCCGCAAGAAGCACATTCACGTCAACGCCTTCAACATGAACTGCGTGGGGCACATCCACCACGGCCTGTGGACGCACCCGCGCGACCAGTCCACGCAGCACGGCACGCTGCAGTACTGGACGAACATCGCGCAGGTGCTGGAGCGCGGCCTGTTCGACGGCATCTTCATCGCCGACGTGATCGGCTATTACGACGTCTACCAGGGCGGCGTGGATTTGACGCTGCGCGAGGCCATCCAGCTGCCGGTGAACAACCCGTGGCTGCTGGTGTCGGCCATGGCGGCGGTGACGCAGCACATCGGCTTCGGCGTCACGGCCACCGTGGGGGCGCACAACCCCTACGCCTTCGCGCGCGACGTGACGACGCTGGACCAGCTCACCCAGGGGCGCATCGGCTGGAACATCGTCACCGGTTACGTGGACAGCGGCGCGCGCGGCCTGGGCCAGGACGGCCTGGCCGAGCACGACAGCCGCTACGACCGCGCCGACGATTTCCTGGCGCTGTCGTACAAGCTGTGGGAGGGAAGCTGGGAGGACGGCGCTGTCATCGCCGACAAGGCGCGGCGCATCCACGCGCTGCCCGGGAAGGTACACCCGGTGGTGCACGAGGGGCCGTTCTACCGTGCCAACGCCATCCACATGAGCGCGCCGTCGCCCCAGCGCACGCCGGTGCTGTTCCAGGCTGGCACGTCGGCGCGCGGGTTGCGCTTTGCCGGCCAGCATGCCGAGGGCGTCTTCATCGGTGCGCGCACGCCCGAGGCCGCGCGCGAGGCCTCGCGCCAGTTGCGCCAGGCGGCGGTGGACGCGGGCCGCCAGCCCGACGACATCAAGATCTACGTCGGCGTGGCCGTGGTGCCCGGCCGCACCGAGGCCGAGGCGCACGAAAAATATGCCGAGTACCAGGCCCACGCGAGCGCCGAGGGCGGCCTGGCGCATTTCGCCGCCAGCACCGGGGTGGATTTCGCGCGCTACGGGCTCGACGAACCGATTGCCTTCGGCCAGAGCAATGCCATCCAGTCGGCGGCCGCGGCGGCCCGGCAGCAGGGCTGGACCACCCGGCGCAAGCTGCTGGAACAGTTCACGCTGGGCAGCCGCTACACCACCATCGTCGGCAATGCGGCGCAGGTGGCCGATGAACTCGAGCGCTGGGTGGACGTGGGCGAGATCGACGGTTTCAACCTCACGCGCCTCGTCGTGCCCGAAACCTGGGAGGACTTCGCCACGCTGGTCGTGCCGGAGCTGCAGAACCGGGGGCGCTACCGCACCGGCTACGAGGGCGGCACGCTGCGCCAGCAGCTCTTTGGCGCTGGCGACCGCCTGCCGCAGCGCCACCCGGCGGCGCGCTGGCGGCGTTGATGTCTTGCGCTGATTAGCAGGAAAAATGGCCGCCAGCCCTTTGCTGGCAAGCGCTGGCAGCTATCGAAAAGAAAGCGCCAGCGCGGCGGGGCGGGTCAGTTGCCCAGCCCCATGGGCGGGGTGCTGCCTTCCTGGTAGCCGAGCGCGGTGGAGATTTCCCGCGCCGTGGCCTGCAGCTTGGGCAGCCAGCCTTCGTCCAGCCGGTCGGCGGGGGCGGAGATCGACAGCCCCGCCACCAGCTTGCCCTGGTCGTCGAACACGCCGGCGGCCATGCAGCGCACGCCGAGTTCCAGCTCCTCGTTGTCGCGCGCCATGCCGTACTGGCGCGCCTTGGCCAGTTCGCGCTCCAGCACGGGCAACTGGGTGATGCTGTTGTGCGTATGGCCTGGCAGGCCGGTGCGCGTGGCGTAGGCGCGCACGCGCTGCGGGTCTTCCACGGCCAGGAACAGCTTGCCCGTGGAGGTGAGGTGCAGCGGGGCGCGGCCGCCGATGGCGCGCACCACCTGCATGCCCGAGCGCTCGCTGTAGGCGCGCTCCACGTAGACGATCTCGTCGCCCTGGCGCACGCTGAGGTTCACGGGCTGCTGGATCTGCTTGTGCAGGTTGCGCATCGGCGTCAGGGCCGCGTCGCGCACCGACAGGCGTGCCTTGACCAGGTTGCCCAGCTCCAGCAGGCGCATGCCCAGGCGGTAGCTGCCCGACTCGGGCCGGTCCACGAAGCGGCCGATGGCCAGGTCGTTGAGGATGCGGTGCGCCGTGGAGGGATGCAGGCCCGTGCGTTCGCTGATTTCCTTGAGCGAAATCGCTTCTTCGCGCGAGGCCAGGACATCGATCAGCGTGAACATGCGTTCCAGAACCTGGACGCTGGGCTGGGTGGGGATGTCAGGGTCGCTTTTTCGCATGGAGGCAATGCAAGGCGCAAAAGCGAAATTTTACCCTATGAAATGTCTTCGCGCTGGGCGCGTTCCACCCGCTGCCACAGCCCGTCGCTGCGCACCTCGTGCGGCAGGAAGCGGGCCTTGTAGCGCATCTTCGGGCTCTGCGCGATCCAGTAGCCCAGGTAGGCATGGGGCAGGCCGAGCTGGCGCGCTTGCTCGATCTGCCACAGCACGTTGAAGGTGCCGTAGCTGGCCTTGTCCTCGGGCTCGTAGAAGGTGTAGACGGCGGAGATGCCATCGTCGAGCACGTCGAGGATGGACACCATCTTCAGCGCGCCGGGGCCGTCGCCCGTGCCGGGCTCGCGGAATTCCACCAGGCGCGAGTTCACGCGGCTTTGCAGCAAGAACTGGGTGTACTGGTCGATGCTGTCGTGGTCCATGCCGCCGCCGGCGTGGCGGCTTTGCTGGTAGCGCAGGTAGAGCTGGTAGTGCTCGGGCAGGTAGCACAGGCGCAGCACGCGCGCCTGCAGGTGCGCATGGCGCGCCCAGGCGCGGCGCTGGCTGCGGTCGGGGGTGAATTCATGCGCCAGCACGCGCAGCGGGGTGCAGGCCTTGCAGCCGTCGCAGTAGGGGCGGTAGGTGAACATGCCGCTGCGCCGGAAGCCCTGGGCCACCAGGTCGGAGTAGACGCTGGACTGGATCAGGTGGCTGGGCGTGGCCACCTGCGAGCGCGCCTGGCGGTCCGGCAAATAGCTGCAGGGGTAGGCCGCGGTGGCGTAGAACTGCAGCGTTTGCAGCGGAAGATCGTTGAGTTGCGTCATGCCGTGGGTGCCATGGCTTGGGCGGGGGGCAAAAGCGCGTCCCAGTATACGGGGTCGAAGGCCCAGCCAGGGCAGGGCGCGTGCTGTGTGCGCGCGATGGTGCGCAGGAATTGCGCGCGCGGGATCTCGCGTGCGCCCAGCGAGGCCAGGTGGCGGGTGTTCTGCTGGCAGTCGATCAGTTCGACGCCGTGGCGCAGGCACAGGCACACCAGGGCCGACAGCGCGATCTTCGAGGCATCGGTCGCGTGGGCGAACATCGACTCGCCGAACACCGCGCGCCCCAGCGCGATGAAGTACAGCCCGCCGACGAGCTGGCCATCGACCCAGGTCTCGACGCTATGCGCGTGGCCGGCGGCGTGAAATGCCTCGTATGCGGCGACCATGCGCGGCAGGATCCAGGTGCCGTCCTGCCCTTCGCGGGGCGTGGATGCGCAGGCGCGGATCACGGCGCCGAAGTCGTGGTCCACGCGCACCGCGCAGCGCGGATCGGCGCGGAATTTCTTCAGCGTGCGGCGCAGCGAGTGGTGCAGCCGGAATTGCGCCGGGGGGAGCACCATGCGTGGGTCGGGCGACCACCAGAGGATGGGCTGTCCCTCGTTGAACCAGGGAAAGATGCCGCGCCCGTAGGCCGTGCGCAGGTGCACCGTGTCGAGCGCACCGCCTGCGGCGAGAAGGCCGGGAACCGGATCCTTGGGGCCCCACGCCAGCTCGGGGTCGGGAAAGGCGTCGTGAGGTTCCAGCCAGGGCAGGGGAGTCGACATGCGCACGCAGTGGAAAAGGCAATGTGCCATTGTCGCGCAGGCTCTTTGGGGCGAATCGACCCGGCTTCAGCAGACACCGAGCCTCAATCTGAAGCCCAATAGGAGGGGCCATGAAGACCAACCGACCCTACCCCGAAGAGTTCAAGATCGAGGCGGTCAAGCGGCGACACTTTGCCAGTAGAGTTCGAACCACGTCATTACCAACGGCTCACGGGTGCCTAGGAAATCCGGAGCGATTCAGTTCCGCCAGGTCGCGCTCCAGCAGGGCCGGATCACCGAGTTGCAGCTCGATGAGGCGCCGCAGGTGGGTCACGCTGTCGAGGTCGATGCTGTCGCAGCGCAGGCCGATGTTGGGGCCTTCGGTGTGGACGATTTCCATGTGCATGGCGATGTGGTCCTGTTCGCCGAGCTGTACGGTGAGCTGGCAGGGTGTGCCGGCTGCCAGGGAGACAGGGGCCGTCGCGAGCAGCAGGGCGCCCTTGAGGGAGAGGTCCAGCACCTGGACGTCGAACACGCCCTGGGCGCAGGTCAATTGGGCGGGAGAGTCGAACTGGACGCGGACGAAATGGCGGCGCTCGTGGGGCATGGGCGGTTCCTGGTGGGCCGGTGGTGCAGTGCCATCATGCTAGCGCGTGGGCGGTACCGTGCAAACCCAGTTATCACCTAGGACACCGCGCGGGCGTAAATCGCGTGCCGCGGTGCTCTATTGCAAAGTGCGGTGCGTGAAAAGGGATAGCATCCCTCTTGTGCAGTCTTATTGCTTGCTTTACTGAAGGAGAAAAGCCATGTTCAAGCACATTCTGGTTCCCGTGGATGGCTCCGAGACTTCGACCAAGGCCGTGGCCAAGGCCGTTGGCTTGGCCAAGGTTTTCGGCAGCGTGGTCACGGTGCTGTATGTGATCGACCCCTATCCTTTCACCGGCGTGGGCGCCGATTTCGCCTATGGCCAAGCCCAGTACCTGAGCGCGGCGACGGCCGAGGCGAACCAGGCGCTGGATGAGGCCAAGAAGGTGTTCGAGGACGCTGGTGTGCAAGTGAGCACCCTGGTGGGCGAGGGCCATGCCGTGCACGAGGGCATCGGCCGCGTGCTGTCGAGCGTGGACGCCGACCTGATCGTCATGGGCTCGCATGGCCGCCGCGGGCTGGAAAAGCTGATGCTGGGCAGCGTCACCCAGCGCGTGCTGGGCGTGGTGCACGTGCCGGTCCTGGTCGTGCGTGATTGAAGCGGTTCTTTTCCGCAAATGGCAACGGCTCCCTCGGGAGCCGTTTTCATTGGTGGGCGTTCAGCGCGACAGCAGCCGGGCCAGCCAGCCTTTTTTCTGCTGGCGCTGCTCCAGCTCCTGCAGCAGCTCGGCCTTGAGCCGCTCCCTTTCCGCCTGCTCGTTGCCGCGGGCCATGCGCAGGTAGGTCTTGGCGGCATCGACGTAGCCGTGGTCTTCGTTGCGGATGTGGTTGAACAGCCAGCGCGACAGCATGCCGTGCAGCTCGGCGGCCACGTCCTCGCCGGCGTCGAAGCGGGTCTGCATCTCGGACACGCGGCGCGTGAACAGCTCGTGCACCTTCTTGTGCGGGCCGGCGAACATGTAGCCCGCGTTTTCGATCAAGGTTTCCTCGAAGACGAAGTGCGAGAGGGTGTAGTCCACCATCTCGCCGATCACGTCGCCCAGGGCTTCCCGGTCCGGCGATTCGCGCAGTTCGTAGAGCTTGTTGATGTAGTCCACGATGCGCCGGTGCTGCCGGTCGATCTCGTCGATACCGGTATCGAGCTCTGGTACCCAGGCCAGGATTGCCATGGAGTTCTCCAAAATCCAAAGATATTCTGGAAGTATGGAAGCCGTGTGACAGCCGTGTCTTGATGCACATCACGTTTGCTGCACTGCACACGTCAAGCCCATCCTGGCCTGGCAGGGCGTTACATGCGCTCGAAGATCGCCGCGATGCCCTGGCCGCCGCCGATGCACATGGTCACCAGCGCATAGCGGCCCTGGATGCGCTGCAGCTCATACAGTGCCTTGACGGTGATCACGGCACCCGTGGCGCCGATGGGGTGGCCCAGCGAGATGCCCGAGCCGTTGGGGTTGACCTTGGCGGGGTCGAGCCCCAGGTCCTTGCTCACGGCGCAGGCCTGGGCGGCGAAGGCCTCGTTGGCCTCGATCACGTCCAGGTCCTGCACCGTGAGGCCAGCCTTCTTGAGGGCCATCTGCGTGGCCGGCACGGGGCCGATGCCCATGTACTTCGGATTGACGCCCGCGTGCGCGTAGGCCACCAGGCGTGCCAGCGGCTTGGCGCCGCGTGCCTGGGCGGCCTTGGCGTCCATCAGCACCACGGCGGCGGCGGCGTCGTTGATGCCCGAGGCATTGCCCGCCGTCACCGTGCCGTTTTCCTTCACGAACACGGGCTTGAGCTTAGCCATGTCTTCCAGCGTGGCGTTGGCGCGGAAATGTTCGTCGGTGGCGTAGGCCACCTCGCCCTTCCTGCTCTTGAGCATCACGGGCACGATCTGCTCCTTGAAGTAGCCCGCCTCGGTGGCCCGCTGCGCGCGGCGGTGGCTTTCCACCGCCAACTGGTCCTGCTCCTCGCGCGTGATGCCCCATTTGGCGGCGATGTTCTCGGCCGTCACGCCCATGTGGATGGTGTGGAACGGGTCGTGCAGCGCGCCGATCATCATGTCGATCATCTTGGTATCGCCCATGCGCGCGCCCCAGCGGCTGGCGAGGCTGGCGTAGGGCGCGCGGCTCATGTTCTCGGCGCCGCCGCCGATGGCGATGTCGGCATCGCCCAGCAAAATGGCCTGCGAGGCCGAAACGATGGCCTGCAGGCCCGAGCCGCACAGGCGGTTCACGTTGAAGGCGGGCGTGCCCTCGGCGCAGCCGCCGTTGATGGCGGCGACGCGCGAGAGGTACATGTCCTTGGGCTCACTGTTGACCACGTGGCCGAACACCACATGGCCCACGTCCTTGCCCTCGACGCTGGCGCGCGCGAGGGATTCGCGCACCACGGTGGCGCCGAGTTCGGTGGGGGGCACGTCTTTGAGACTGCCGCCAAAGGTGCCGATGGCGGTGCGCACGGCGCTGACGACGACGACTTCACGGGTCATGGTTCTCTCCTGTCGAGGGTGGTGGGTTACAAGGAAAATCAGGCTCCAGCCCTTGCGTGGCAAGCGCTGGCAGCTATTGAAGGCATAGCAATCTCACGGCTGGCGCACGTCGGCCACCGGCTCTGCGCCAAAGTCCGGGCGCTGCAGCCAGGCCAGCACGCGCGCGGCGGCGTCGTACGGCGAGGTGAGCATGCCCGTGGCCTGCAGCTGGGCGAAGTTGGGCTGGTCGGGAAAGGCCGCATGGTCGGCACCGCGCAGTTGGACCTGCATGCCGGTGTCGATGACCCCCGGCGCCAGCGAGCACACCCTGGCCCCATGGGGCTTGGCCGCCTCGTCCAGCGCCAGGCAGCGGGTGAAGTGGTCCATGCCCGCCTTGGCCGCGCAGTAGGCGGACTGCGAGGCCATGGCCCGGCGCCCCAGGCCCGACGAAATATTCAGCACCTTGCGCGGCACGGCCCAGCCTTCGGTGGCGGCGAGGAAGGCGGCGGTGAGCTGCATCGGTGCCTCCAGCCCCACGCGCAGCGCGTGGGCCAGGCCGGCGAGGCCCTCGGCATCGGCGCACTGCGCCAGCGGCGCGATGCGCGGGATCACGCCCGCGTTGTTGATGAGCGTGGCGCTGGCGTAGACCGCAGCAGGCTGTGCGGCAAGCCATGCCCGTAAGCGCCCGGCCGCTGCTGCGCCGTCGGCAAGGTCCAGCGTCCACTGCTCCAGCATGGAGCCCGCAGGTGCATGGAGTGCGCGATTGGCGTTGCGCGCCATGCAAATGAGAGTGTGGCCTGGCTGCAGAAGCTGCTGTGCCATGGCAAGACCCATGCCCCGTGAACTGCCGGTGAGGATGCTGAGGTGCGAGGTCATGGGACTTATGGTAGCCAGTCTGGTACCAGCTGTAGCCGTTGGACTGGATCAGTCGTGTCTGTCAGGTGCGGCAATGCCTGCGTGTTGACGGCTTCTACGGCGATTGCGCCAAGCGGCGGTGCCAGCAAGTATTCCGGTCAACATGGCAAGCCCGAAAGGCCCCACGGAGGGCACTGCCATGGTTGTGCTGCCTGCGGACGGCACCACAGCGGGCAGGGCCAGCAGCGCGAAGGGATCTTCGATGGCCCCCGGGGTCGTCGTGTTGCTGTCGCCCACGCCGTCGTCAACGACGGTATAGCTGACGCTGTTGCCGGAGATGCTTCCATGGGGGAACCAGGAGGAAGCCGCTCCTGCGCTGGCAGGGCCGAACTTGTACGGAGTAAGGTTGGATAGGCTCATGGGGTAGTCGATCCGAACGGTCAGTGTTGCACCGCTGCAGTTGGCGGCAGTGAAGCGCAGGGCGTCAAGCGGGGCGGTAGCCCGGTCGGGGGCTCCGCTGAGGTTCGGGGAGGTGATGGTTGGCGGTGTGCTCAGGACGCAGCCGGGCGGGTTGCCGCTGATATTCACGTTTGCGGTACTGCTGCCGGGCAGGTTCACGGGTATGTTCGCTGCCAGCGATTGGGGCTGGGCCGTGGTGCTTGCCGCAGGGCCTGGGCCGGAGGCGTTGACCGCGCTGCTGCTGATCGTGTAAGTGGTGCCGTTGGTGAGGCCCGTGATGACGCAGCTTGCCGCCTGGCCGCTGGCTGGCAGTGCTGGCGTGCAATGGCCGACAGGGGTGTCGTCCGGGGCGATTGCCGTGACGTTGTACTGCGTGATGGCGCTGCTGCCATTGCTGGCCGGTGGCATGAAGCTTACGCGTACGGCGCTGTCTCCGCCCGTGGCAATGATGTTGGAGGGCATGCCCGGCAGATCAAGGCTCTGGAATTGGACGTAATCGACGAAGAAGTCGGAGTCCACGTTGGGATCATTGCTCTGGTCGCCAAAGACGATCTCGGCGGACGTGGTGTTGGAGGTCGAAAGCGTCCTGCTCAAAACAGGCGTGGCCGTCCCGGAGGCGATAGCGGCATAGTCCGTGTCAATATAGACGCTGAGCTGGCCGTTGTGGTAGCGGACCGCGTATTCATGAAAGGCCCCGAGGGTGCTGAAAGCGGCTGAGCCAGTGTCGTCGCCCCACCCGATGGCCGTAGCGTCGAGATAGAGCATGGAGCTGCGGTTGACCGAGTTGCCAGCGGGGCCGGCGAAAGTATCGGTAACGCTGAACATGAGCCCAGCATCCAGTTGGTTGTGCTGAGAAACGGAAACGGCCTTGAGGCGGATGGACGCGATGAAGTTGGTCGTGCCGACGCTGTATTTGTACAGGTTGGCGCCACTGGTGCGCGCGCCGTTCTGGGTTGTGGTTGTGAAACGCGTGGTGCCGCTGTCGCTGCCGGTCCCGGCGCTCACGGCGTAGGGAGTTTGCTGGTTGAACTTCTGCCAGCCTTGCAGGTCTGGTGCCGTGCTGCCGTCATACAGCGTGGTGGGCGATGCCCATGCGGTGGACACAAACAACAGGCCAGTCAGCGAAACGGAAAAGCGGTGCAGCATGATGGATTCGGAAAGAGGAATGAGGCCGGTTCAGTGAGCAGCCAGCAAGGATGGCTCTTGAAAAATAGCGTTTCTTGCGTGTGGTAGATCGGCGCTAGAGGCCTATTTGACCCCAAAAATCCGTGGGCACCTGGAAGACGCACTCGCCGCCATGCCCTGGGTGCACAAACCGCAGGCTGCTGGCATGCAGCAGCAGCCGCGGCGCCATGGCCTGCGTGGCAGCGTCGGCGTACAGCGTGTCGCCCAGGATGGGGTGGCCGATGCTGGCCAGGTGCAGGCGCAACTGGTGCGAGCGGCCGGTGAGCGGCTCCAGGTCGAGCAGCGTGACACCGCGCGCTGCGTCGTGGCGCACGCTGCGCCAGCGCGTCTGGCTGGGTTTGCCGTGTTCTAGATCCACTTTCTGCAGGGGGCGGTTGGGCCAGTCGGCGATCAGCGGCAGGTCGATCAGGCTCCAGCCGCCGGCGCTTGCGGCACCGGCATCCGGCCGGGGCAGGCCGCGCACCACGGCCTGGTAGCGCTTGTCCACGCGCCGCTGGGCGAAGGCGTCGCCCAGGCGGCGCTGGGCCTCGGGGTGGCGCGCCATGAGCACCAGGCCCGAGGTGGCCTGGTCGAGCCGGTGCACCACCAGGGCGTCGGGCCAGCGCGCCTGGGCGCGGGCGCTCAGGCAGTCTTGCTTGTCCGGGCCGCGCCCGGGCACGCACAGCAGGCCGGGGGGCTTGGCCAGCACCAGCAGGTCGCCGTCCTGGTACAGGCAGGCGACGCCGCCGGGCGGCGGCGCACCGGCCGGGTCAGGGCGCGTCATGCAGCAGGCGGTCCACGGTGGCGCACAGCTCGTCCACGTCGTTGGGCTTGTGGATCAGCGCGCGCGCGCCGGCGGCCAGCGCGGCCTGCTCGATCTCGGTGGTGACGTAGCCCGAGGCCAGCGCCACGGGCAGGTCGGCGCGGATGGCGCGCGCGGCGTGCAGCAGGTCCACGCCGGAGTAGCCGGGCATGTTGTAGTCGGTCACCAGCAGGTCGTAGCGCCGCGGGTCGGCCTGCAGCGCGGCGGTGGCCTCGTGCGGGTCGGTGAAACCGCTGACCTGGTAGCCGCGCCGCCCCAGCAGGCGCTTGACGAGGAAGACCAGCGCCTGGTCGTCGTCCACGTACATCACGTGGTGCTGGCGCGCCGAGGCCGGCGGGCTGGCCAGCGCGGGCGCGGCGGGCACCGGCGCGGGCAGGGCGCGGGCCTGCTCGGCCTCGGACGCCACCGGAAAGTACAGCGTGAAGCACGCGCCTTCGCCCGGGCGGCTGTGCACGTCGATGCCGCCGCCGTGGCTGCGCATCACGCCATGCACCACGGGCAGGCCCAGGCCGGTGCCCTGGCCCACCGGCTTGGTGGTGAAGAACGGCTCGAAGATGCGCGAGAGGGTGCCCGCATCCATGCCCGGGCCGCTGTCGCGCACGTCCAGCGCCACGTAGGTGCCCAGGGGCAGGCCCAGGCGTTCGCACTGGCGCTGGTCCAGGTGCACCTGGCTGGCCTGCATGAGCACGCTGCCGCGTGCGTCGCCGATGGCGTGGACGGCGTTGGTGCACAGGTTCAGCAGGGCCTGCTCGATCTGCGTCACGTCGGCCAGCACCGGGGGCAGGTGGGCCGGGGCCTGCACCTGCAGGTCGATGGTGGGCGGCAGCGTCACCCGCAGCAGGCGCTCGGTGTCGTGCATGACCTCGGCCATGCGCACGGCGCCGCGCTGCAGCGGCTCGTTGCGGCTGAAGGTGAGGATCTGGCGCACCAGGTCGCGCGCGCGGCGCCCGGCTTTCTCGATCTCGCGCAGGCTCTCCAGGATGGGCGACTGCGGGTCCTGCGCCAGCGCGTCGCCCTTGGCCAGCTCGACGTTGCCCAGGATGGCGCTGAGGATGTTGTTGAAGTCGTGCGCGATGCCCCCGGCCAGCGTGCCCATGGCCTGCATCTTGTGCGACTCGCGCAGTTGCGCCTCCAGCTCGCCGCGGCGCTCCTCGGCCTTCTTGCGGCCGGTGAGGTCGCGCGCGAACACGGTGGTGGTCTCGCCCTCGCTGTGGCGCTCGAACGAGACGCTGACCTCCACCGCCAGCTCGCGCCCGGCGGCGGTGCGCGCGGTCATCTCGCCCAGGATGGCCTGGGTGGCGAGCTGGTTCAGCTCCAGCGCCCGTGCCGCCTCGGGCAGGAAGCGCTGCAGCGGGCTGCCCAGGGCGTCGCTGGTGGCGCACTGGAACAGCGCCGCCGCCGTGGGGTTGAACACGGTGATGCGCTGGTGCTGGTCGACGCAGATGATGGCGTCCAGCGCCGAGTTGATGACGGCCTCCAGGCGCCGCTCGCTGGCGTGCAACTGCTCGTTGCGCTGCTGCAGCGTCTGGCGCTCGGCGATCAGCGGGCCCTGGTCGATCACCGCGCACAGGTACTGGCGCAGCGGCAGCAGGCTGCCTTGCTGGGCCTCGATGCAGGCGATGTGCAGGTCGCCCGTCATGCGCGCGTGCTCGCCGATGTTGAACACCACCTCGGAGGTGTCGGCGCGCCCCTGCGTGCGCGCGGTGAGGAAGGCGCGGCGCACGCGCTCGGCGTCGGCCTCGCTGACGAAGGGCATGAGCGAGATGAGGTGCGGGTCGCGCTCGGTGGGCTGGAACGAGCGGTGCGCCATCGAGTTGGCCTGCACCACCATGTCGTGTTCGTCGATCACCATCAGCGCCAGCGGCACGCTGGAGAACAGCGTCTCGAAGCGCTCGGACGCACTCTCGGCCGAGGCCTGGCTGAAGCGCAGCACCTTGTTCTGCGTCTCCAGCTCGAACTGGTAGTTGCGCAGCTCGTTCACCAGGTCGTCCATCGGGTCGCGCGGGCGCCTGGGCGGGCGCGGCGCCAGCGGGTCGTCTCCGGCCAGGGGCTGCTCCGGCTCCGGCTCGTCGGGCGTCCAGTTCTGGAACAGGAAGGAAAGGTCGGGGCGGCTCATGGCGTGGAGCGGGGATGGCGCTGGGCGGTTCGGTTCGTTGCAGGGATTGTCTCCGAGAACGCCCAGTGCCTGCGGCGCCAGGTCACGGGGGCAACGCGCAACCGGTCACAATCCAGCGCCATGACGGTTCCCGCTTCTCCCATGCCCCGGGCGCAAGACCTGTGGATCGATACCCCCCTGGGCGCGCTGTACGCCTGCCGCTGGCAGCCCGTCGGCGCGGCCCCGGCGCAAGCGCCCATCGTGCTGTTCCATGATTCGCTGGGCTGCGTGGCCCTGTGGCGTGACTTTCCGGCGCGGCTGTGCGCCGCCACCGGGCGCGCCGTGCTGGCCTACGACCGGCTGGGCTTTGGCCGCTCGGCGCCGCGCGGCGATGCGCTGGCGCTCGACTTCGTGCCTGCCGAGGCGGCCCAGGTGCTGCCGCTGCTGCGCGCGGCCTGCGGCGTGCCGCGCTTCGTGGCCATGGGGCACAGCGTGGGCGGGGGCATGGCGGCCCATGCGGCGGCGCAGGCGGGCCCGGCCTGCGTGGCGCTGGTGACCGAGTCGGCGCAGTGTTTCGTCGAGCCGCGCACGCTGGCTGGCATCCGCGCCGCCGAGGCCGCCTTTGCCGACCCGGCGGAAATGCAGCGGCTGGCCCGCCACCACGGCGAGCGCGCGCCCTGGGTGCTGCAGGCCTGGACGCGCACCTGGCTTTCACCCGCGTTCGCGGACTACAGCCTGGAGCCCGCGCTGGGCGCGGTGCGCTGCCCCACGCTGGTGCTGCACGGCGAGGAGGACGAGTACGCCACCCCGCGCCAGCCCGAGCGCATCGCCGCCAGCGTGGCCGGGCCGGCCGAACTGGCGCTGCTGCCGGGCTGCCGCCACGTGCCGCACCGCGAACAGTCCGAGGTGGTGCTGGCGCGCATCGCGGCATTCCTGCGGGCGCTGCCGTGAACTCCTGAAACCATAGCTGCTGGCGCTTGATGTTTCTCGCTTTGGCGGAGTAAACGGCCTGAAAATGAGCTGTGAAAAGCGCTGGCAGCTATCAAATTTGCACTACAGCCTGCGCAGCCGCTCCAGCGCCGCGCGCAGCGTCTCGTCCTTCTTGGCGAAGCAAAAGCGCACCACGCGCTGGTCGAAGCCGTCGCCGTAGAAGGCCGACAGCGGGATGGCGGCCACGCCGATCTCGCGCGTGAGCCACTGGCAGAAGTCGGCTTCCGGCAGGTCGCTCACGGCCGAGATGTCCACGCACTGGAAGTAGCTGCCGGTGCTGGGTAGCAGCTTGAGGCGCGAGCCCTCCAGCCCCTGGCGGAACAGGTCGCGCTTGGCCTGGTAGAAGGCGGGCAGCTCCAGGTAGGGCGCGGGGTTGCGCAGGTATTCGGCCAGGCCGTGCTGCATGGGCGTGTTCACGGTGAACACGTTGAACTGGTGCACCTTGCGGAACTCGGCCGTAAGCAGCGAGGGCGCGGCCACGGTGCCCACCTTCCAGCCTGTGACGTGGAAGGTCTTGCCGAAGCTGGAGACGATGAAGGCGCGCTCGGCCAGGCCGGGAAAGCGCGCGGCGCTCTGGTGCGTGGCGCCGTCGAAGACCATGTGCTCGTACACCTCGTCGCTGATGAGCAGCACGTTGGTGGGCGCGAGCAGCGCTTCGAGCGTGCGCATGTCGGCCTCGGACCACACGGTGGCGCTGGGGTTGTGCGGGCTGTTGATGAGGAGGAGGCGCGTGCGCGGCGTGATGGCGGCGGCGATTTTGCTGAAATCCGGGCGGAACGTGCCGGGTGTGAGCGGCACGCGCACCGGCACGCCGCCCGCCAGTTCGATGCCCGGCACGTAGCTGTCGTAGCAGGGTTCGAGCACGATGACTTCGTCGCCCGGATGCACGCAGGCCAGGAGGGCCGTGAGGATTGCCTGCGTGGCGCCCGCGGTGATGGTGATTTCGCTGTTGGCGCAATACCGGCGTGCATGGAGTGCTTCAATTTTTGTAGCAACGGCCTGGCGCAGCGCGGGCATGCCGGGCATCGGCGGGTATTGGTTGTGGCCGGCCTGCATGGCGCGCGCCACGGCATCGGCCAGGGCCGGGTCGCAGTCGAAGTCGGGAAAGCCCTGGCCCAGGTTGACGGCGCCGTGCTCGGCCGCCAGCGCGGACATGACGCTGAAGATGGTGGTGCCCACCCGGGGCAGGCGGCTGGGGAAGGCGGGAGTGGTCATAGCTCGTAGTCGTTCACGTGCCCGGTCATGGCGCGGGCGACCAGGTCGCGGCTCAGGCGGTCGCTCAGCAGCTCGGCGAATTTGTAGACGAAGTTGCGCAGGTAGGCGCCGCGCTTGAAGGCCACGCGCGCCACGCTCTGGCCGAACAGGTGGCCCACCGGGCGCACCACGAGGTCGCCCACCGGGTCGTCGCGCATCGCCATCTCGGCCACGATGCCGATGCCCAGGCCCAGGCGCACATAGGTCTTGATGACGTCGGAGTCGATGGCTTCGAGCACGATGCGCGGCTGCAGCTTGCGTGCGGCGAAGGCCTGGTCGATCTTGCTGCGGCCGGTGAAGGTGGGGTGGTAGGTGATGAGCGCTTCGTGCGCGATGTCCTCCAGGCCCACGCGCTCCTTCTGCGCCAGCGGGTGGCTGGTGGGCATCACCAGCACGTGCTGCCATTCGTAGCAGGGCAGGGTGACGAGGTCAGGGTACTCGGCCAGCGACTCGGTGGCCATGCCGATCTCGGCCACCTCGTCGATCACCATGCGCGCCACCTCGTGCGGCGTGGCTTGGTGCAGGCTGATGGTGACCTTGGGATAGGCCTCGCGCAGCCGCGCCACGGGCGGCGGCAGCACGTAGCGCGCCTGCGTGTGCGTGGTGGCGATGGAGAGGGTGCCGCTGTCCTGCGCGCTGTACTGCTCGCCGATGCGTTTCAGGTTGCCGACCTCGCGCATGATGAGTTCGATGCTTTTCAGCACGTGCTGGCCGGGCTCGGTGATGCGCTTGAGCCGCTTGCCGTGGCGCGCGAAGATGTCCACGCCGAGTTCGTCCTCCAGCTCGATGATGGCCTTGGACACTCCGGGCTGCGAGGTGTGCAGCGCCTTGGCGGCTTCGGTCAGGTTCAGGTTGCGGCGCGCGGCTTCCTGGACGAAACGGAATTGGTGCAGATTCATACTGAAATGCGGCTAAAAAGTCGCATCATTATGCTGCATTCTTTATAACGATGTTTCGGTGGCGATGTGCGCCATGAGGGCCGTCATGCGCGGGTCTTCGCCCACGGGGCTTTGCATTGCGAAGGCCACGCCGGGGTGGTTCTGGCGCAGCGCCTGCACCAGTTCGGGCAGGTCGTTGCGGGCGTGGCGGCCGGTGCCCAGGAACATGGGGACCACGGTGAGGTGGTCCACGCCCAGTGCCACCAGCTCGGCGCAGGCCTGCAGCAGGTCGGGCGCGCACAGCTCCAGGTAGGCGCAGCGCACCGGCAGGCCGGGCTGCTGCGCGGCGATGTGGGCGCGCACGGCCTCGATGGGTGCGCGCCACAGCGGGTCGCGCGAGCCATGGGCGAACAGGATGACACCGGGGCGCATCAGCGTCGGAGCACCAGCCAGCCGAAGGCGGCCAGCGAGGCGGCGGTGTAGATCAGCCCTGGCGCGGCGGCGGTGAGCCAGGGCGACCAGTTCTGCAGCGTGCCGGCATAGCCGAACACGGTGTTGAGCAGGAAGAAGCTGATGCCTGCCATCACCCCGCCGAACACATAGGCCGCGAGGCCGCCGGAGCGGAAATGCAGGTAGGCGAAGGGCAGGGCCAGCACCACCATGACGAGGCAGCTCAGCGGGTAGAACACCTTGCGCCAGAACTCGATCTGGTACTTCTGCGCCGACTGGCCGTTGGCCTGGAGGTGGCTGATGTACTGAAACAGCTCGATGGTGGGCATGCGTTCGGGCTTGAGCAGCGCGGCGGAGACCATTTCCGCGGTGATGCCCGTGGGCCAGGGCATGCTGGCGGCGTCGGTCTGCTCCACATGGGCCTGGTCGGCGCCGCGCAGCACGAAGCGGCGCTGCTGCGCCTGGGTCAGCACCCAGCCGGCCCCGTCCTCGGCGACCTGGGCGGATGCGGCCTGGATCTGCGCGCTCAGCCGCCCCTGGTCGTCGAAGTCGAAGATGCGGATGCCGATCATCTGCCCGTCGGGGCCGAGCGCGCGCACGTTCACGGCCAGCGAATGGCCGTCGTCCTTGCGCTCCTTGAGCCAGCCGCCGGTGGCGCCCGTGGTCAGCTGCCCCAGGTAGCGCGCCTTCAGCATCTGCCCCGCGCGGTCGGCCATCGGGGCCACGTAGTCGCCCATGGCGAAGGTGAGCGCCACGAAGGCGCAGCCCAGCACCAGCAGCGTGCGCAGCGCGCGCCCCGGGCCCATGCCGCTGGTGCGCATGATGGTGAATTCCGAGGTCTGCGCCAGGCTGGCCATCACGTAGATGGTGCCGATCAGCACGGTGATGGGCAGCAGCTCGTACAGGTAGTTGGGCAGGCGCAGCACCACCGTGAGCAGCGCGTGCGAGAGCTGGTAGCCCCCAGGTTCGCGGCTGACCCAGCGCAGCTCGTCGATCATGTCGAAGAAGAAGAACAGCGCCAGGAAGGCCACGGTGACGTAGGCCACGGCCAGCGAGGCCTCGCGGTAGATGAGGCGGCGCAGGATCTTCATGCCGTGCCCCCGGCGCCCGCCCGCGCCCACAGCATGCGCGGCGACCAGCGGTTGTGGCGCGCGGCCAGGGCCGCCAGCGTGCAGGCCAGCACCCCGCCGTGCAGCAGCGCCATGAAGGGCAGCAGGCTGATGCGGCCCAGGGCGATCCAGCTCTGGCCCAGGGTCATGAGGTTGTAGTACACGATGAAGGCGAACAGCGCGAACACCAGGCTGCTGCTACGCCCGGCGCGCGGGTTGACGCTGGCCACCGTCAGGCCCAGCAGCACGAAGTTGAACGAGCCCAGCGCCAGCCCCAGGCGCCAGCCCAGCTCGGCCAGGTGCTCCGGGTCGGGGCTTTGCAGCAGGGACAGCGTGGGGCGTGCCTTGGCGGCGAGCTCGCCTTCGGCGGCCTGCGAGGCCTTGCCCACGCGGGTGCTGTATTCCTCGAACTCGCTTAGGCGCAGGCCGGGCGTATCCTGCGCGGTTTCCATGCGCGCGCCGTGAAACAGGTAGGCCACGCGCTCGCCGGCCTGGATTTCCACGCGGGCGCTGCGCGCCGAGGTGACGGACTCCTTGCCAGGGTCGGAGGCCGCGATGAACACGTTGCTGGCCGAGCGCTCGTCCGGGCTGTCCTTGTCGATGAAGAACACGCGCGTGCCGTTGGCCGACTCCTGGAACTGGCCGGGGGCGATGCGGTCCACGTCGCTGCGCTGCTCGTACTGCGTCTTGAGCGCCTGGATTTGCTGGTTGGCCCAGGGCCACACGCCCAGTGCCAGCACGCCGATGACCAGCATCACCGGCCAGGCGAAGCGCAGCAGCGGGCGCAGCAGGCTCGCCAGGCCGCGCCCGCTGGCGAACCAGATGACCATCTCGCTGTCCCGGTACATGCGCGAGAGCGAGCCGACGATGGCGATGAACAGGCTCAGGCTCAGGATGGTGGGCAACTGCCCCACCACGGTGAAGCCCATGATGAGCATCACGTCGGACGGGTTGACGTTGCCGCGCGAGGCCTGGCCCAGGGTGCGGATCAGCATCATGGTCATGACCACGGTGACCAGCACCACCAGCGTCGCGCCGAAACTGCGGGCCAACTCCTTGCGGATGGATGAATCGAATAACATCGGTGAGAGCCTGCCCGGCGGGCTCTTGAAGGAAAACGCTGATTATGAACTTTGAATTGAAGGCCCTGGGGCTGCCCGAAGCCGCCACCGAGAAATGCGATCTGCTCGTGCTGCTGGTGGCCGAAGGCTTCGATGCGGGCAGCGACGCCCTCTCGGCCGTGGTGGCGCGCGCGCTCAAGGCCAAGGACTTCGAGGCCCAGCCCGGCAAGACCCTGGAGCTGTACCAACTGCCGGCCGTGGCGGCGCGGCGCGTGGTGCTGGCCGGCGTGGGCAGCGGCACGGCCAAGGCGGTGCACAAGGCCGTCGTGGCCTGCGCGGGCGCGCTCAAGGGCAACGGCGTGCAGCAGGCCGTCGTCTGCTTTGCCGGGGCGGCCCAGCCCGACGCCGTGGCGGCGGCGGTACAGGCCGTGGCCGAAGCCACGTATGTGTACACCGCCACCAAGCCCCAGGCGAAGGCGCCCGCCCTGGCGCGCGTGACGCTGGCTGTCGCCGACAGGAAGGCCGCGCAGGCGGCCCAGGCCGCCTTCGCGCGTGGCAAGGCGCTGGCGGCCGGGGTGGGGCTGGCGCGTGAATGGGCCAACCGGCCGGCCAACCACGCCACCCCCACGTTGCTGGCCGAGGCGGCGCAGGCGCTGGCCGATCTGCCCAAGGTGCAGTGCAAGGTGCTCGGGCCCGCCGAGGTGGAAAAACTGGGCATGGGCGCCTTCATGGCGGTGGCACGCGGCTCGCACGAGCCGCTGCGCTTTATCGAGCTGCGCTACCAGGGCGGCGCCAAGTCCGAGGCGCCGGTGGTGCTGGTGGGCAAGGGCATCACGTTCGACGCCGGTGGCATCTCGCTCAAGCCCGCCGCCGAGATGGACGAGATGAAGTTCGACATGGGTGGCGCAGCCAGCGTGCTGGGCGTGTTCCGCGCCCTGGGCGAGCTGCAGCCCGCGATCAACGTGGTGGGCCTGGTCCCCGCCTGCGAGAACCTGCCCGATGGCCGTGCGCTCAAGCCGAGCGACGTGGTCACGAGCCTGCAGGGACAGACCATCGAAATCCTCAACACCGACGCCGAGGGGCGCCTGGTGCTGTGCGATGCGCTGGCCTATGCCGCGCGCTTCAAGCCGGCGGCGATGATCGACATTGCCACCCTGACCGGCGCCTGTGTGGTGGCCCTGGGCGGCGTGCGCAGCGGCCTGTTCGCCAGCGACGAGGCCCTGGCCGCCGGCCTGTACGCCGCGGGCGAGGCAGCGCTCGACCCGTGCTGGCGCATGCCGCTGGACGACGAGTATGCCGAGGGGCTCAAGAGCAGCTTCGCCGACGTGGCCAACGTGGCCGGCCGCGCGGCCGGCGCCGTGACGGCGGCGAAGTTCCTGCAGCGCTTCGTGGGCGACACGCCCTGGGCGCACCTGGACATCGCCGGCACGGCCTGGAAGAGCGGCGCGGCCAAGGGCGGGACGGGCCGCCCGGTGCCCCTGCTGGTGCATTACCTGCTGGAGCGCGCAGGCAAGGCGCCCGCCGCGGGACCGGCCAAAGGCAAGGCGCGCAAGACGGCTGCCAACTGACATGCGCGATGCCTGAAGTCGCCTTCCACTTCAACGCGCCCGACAAGCTGGCCTATGCCTGCCGCTTCGCGCGCAAGGCGCTGCGCAGCGATGCGCGGGTCGTCATCGTCGGGCCGCCCGAAGTGCTGCAGCCGCTGGACGGGATGCTGTGGAACATGGCGCCCCAGGATTTCGTGGCCCATGCGCTGCAGGGCTGCGATGCCGAGCTGTGGAGCGCCTCGCCGGTCGTGCTGGCGCAGGGCACGCAAGGCGCTCCGCACCAGGACGTGCTGCTCAACCTGGGCGCCCAGGTGCCCGAGGGCTTCGAGCACTTTGCCCGGGTCGTGGAAGTGGTCAGCGCGCATGGCGAGGCCGACCGGGGCATGGCGCGCCAGCGCTGGCGCCAGTACCAGGCGCAGGGCCACGCCATCGTGCGCTACGACCTTGTTCTCAAAGACTCCTGAACACCATGGCACAGCCACCCCGGACTCCGCCGCGTTTCGTTCCCACCCTGACCGAAGTGGTGCAAGGGGCGGTGGTACCGCCGGCATCTCCCGTGCCATCGCATGGCGCGGGAGTCCCTGCGTCCCTGGCGCGGCAGCCGGCACCTCCTGCCGCGCCGGTTTCTCCCGCGCCTGCTCCGGTGGCGGCGTTTGTGGCGCCGCCCAAGGCGCCAGCGGCTCCTGCGGCACCCGTGGCCTTGCAGTTGCCGGAAGGCTTCGAGGAGCACCTGGTGCACCGGGTGATGCAGCGCGTGGACGTGGAGCTTGATCTGCGCCTGCGCGAGGCCATTGCCACGGTGGTGCAGGAGCAGACGCGCTCCATGGTGCCGCGCTTGCGCGAGGAGGTGGAATCGGTGGTGCGCCACGCCGTCTACGAGGCCGTGGCGCAGGAACTGGAAGCGCCGCGCTGAGCGGCTGCCTCAGCGGCGTACCTGGAGCGCGCCGGGGTTGACGATGTTCGTCGGTGTGCCGCGAATGTAGTTGACCACGTTGTCGAAGGCCGAGCCGAAGTACAGCTCGTAGCTGTCCTGCTCCACATAGCCGATGTGCGGCGTGCAGATGCAGTTTTCCAGCCGCAGCAGGGCGTGGCCCTGCAGGATGGGCTCGCTCTCGAACACATCGACCGCGGCCATGCCGGGGCGGCCCCGGTTGAGGGCGGCGATCAGGGCGTCGTGCTCGATCAGCTCGGCGCGCGAGGTATTGACCAGCAGCGCCGTCGGCTTCATCAGCGACAGGTCCTGCAGCGTGATCATTCCCTGGGTTTCTTCCGACAGGCGCACGTGCAGCGAGAGCACATCGCACTGGGCGAAAAAGTCCTCGCGCGTGCTGGCCACCTGGTAGCCATCGGTCAGCGCCTGCGCGCGCGAGGCCTCCCGGCCCCAGACGCGCACGTTCATGCCGAAGGCCCGCCCATAGCCGGCCACGATCTGGCCGATGCGCCCGTAGCCCCAGATGCCCAGCGTCTTGCCGCGCAGCACGTTGCCCAGGCCGAAGTTGGGAGGCATGGAGGCCGCGCGCATGCCCGACTGCTGCCAGGCGCCGTGCTTGAGGTTGGCGATGTACTGCGGCAGGCGGCGCATGGCGGCCATGACCAGCGCCCAGGTCAACTCCGCCGGTGCCACGGGCGACCCGACCCCCTCGGCCACGGCGATGCCGCGTTCGGTACAGGCCGCGACGTCGATGTGCGCACCGATGCGCCCGGTCTGGGCGATCAGCTTGAGCCGGGGCAGTTTTTCAACGAGTTGCCGTGTGATGTGGGTGCGTTCGCGGATCAGGACGATGATGTCGGCATCGCGCAGGCGCACCGCGAGCTGTCCGAGACCCTTCACCGTGTTCGTATAGACCTTGGCAGCGTAGGCATCGAGCCGGGATGCACAGTGCAGTTTTCGTACTGCATCTTGGTAGTCGTCAAGGATCACGATGTTCATCCCGCCATTGTGCCCTGGCGGTACCCCGTGGCCGTTGCAACAGCAGGTAAGTCAGTGGGACATGCCGGGAATGGCCGCTGCCTTGCGGGCCGTGCCCCGTTCAGCCCTGTTCGCGGCGCACCATGCGTTCAAGTTCGGCGCACACATCGGCCATGCGCCCGGAGATCACGAGGCGCCCCGCGCAGCCCGGCGCGCTGCTGTCGAGCACGCGCACCACGCGCACCGCGCGCGCTCCCTGGGTTGGGGTGCGCCAGCGTGGCAGGACGGGAACGGCGGCGGTCGCCGGAATGGAAGAGCAGGCAATCGACATGTGAAAACTCCAATGAGGAAAAGGGGTGAACACAGGCAGGATTGCGAAGGGGGGGAGTGCGCCATCCAGGGTTGGCGGGGAAGGCCCGCCAGACGCCCGCCACCTGCATGGCGCGTGGCGGTGCGCTACATCAGCATGGTGTTGCGGATCAGGCCGACGGCCAGGCCCTCGATCTCGAAGGGCTCGCCGGGCTGCACGGTGATCACCGGGTAATCGGGGTTTTCGGGCAGCAGCTCGATGCCCGTGGCCGTGCGGCGCAGGCGCTTGACGGTCACGTCGTCGCCGAGGCGGGCGACGATGATCTGGCCGTTGCGCGCCTCGCGCGTGGCCTGCACGGCGAGCAGGTCGCCGTCCATGATGCCGGCGTCGCGCATCGACATGCCACGCACCTTGAGCAGGTAGTCGGGCTTGTGCTGGAACAGGCTGCCTTCCACGCAGTAGGTCTGGTCCACATGCTCCTGCGCCAGGATGGGCGAGCCCGCGGCCACGCGGCCCACCAGGGGCAGCACGAGCTGGGTGATGCCCGGAATCGGCAGGCTGAACTGGGTGCCGCGCGCGGCGTTGATGTTGCGCACGGTGTTGCCGCACAGGCGGATGCCGCGCGACGTGCCGCTGACCAGCTCGATGACGCCCTTGCGCGCCAGCGCTTGCAGGTGCTCCTCGGCGGCGTTGGCCGACTTGTAGCCCAGCTCGGCCGCGATCTCCGCCCGCGTGGGGGGGGCGCCGGTGCGGGCGATGGCCGTCTGGATCAGGTCCAGGATCTGTTGCTGGCGGGCGGTGAGCTTGGGGTGGTCGAACATGGCGGGTTCCCTTGCTGTACGATGAAATGGGATATGGATTTAAATCCAGTAACTGTATTTTTAACCAGTTTTTAAGAGGTGGCAAGTGCAGGCCAACAACATCGTGGTGCTGGGCACGGGCGGAACCATCGCGGGGACGGCCGCGCGGGCTGGCGACAACGTCGGCTACCAGGCGGCCCAGCTCGGCGTGCAGGCGCTGCTCGACGCCGTGCCGGGGCTGGCCCAGGCGGCGTGCGGGCCGCTGCAGGCCGAGCAGATCGCGCAGATCGACAGCAAGGACATGGACGCGGACGTATGGCGCGTGTTGGCGGCGCGCTGCGCCGCGCTGCTGGCCGATGCGCGGGTGCGCGGCATCGTCATCACCCACGGCACCGACACGCTGGAGGAAACCGCCTGGTTCCTGCACAGCGTGCTGGCGGCGCGCAAGCCCGTGGTGCTGACCTGCGCCATGCGCCCCGCGACGGCGCTGGCGCCCGACGGCCCGCAGAACCTGCGCGATGCCGTGGCCGTGGCGGCGGCGCCGGGCGTGCAGGGCGTGCTGGTGGTGGCCGCCGGCACGGTGCACGGCGCGCGCGAGGTGCAGAAGGTGCACCCGTACCGCGTGGACGCCTTCGGCTCGGGCGACGCGGGGCCGCTGGGCTGGGTCGAGGAGGGCGCCGTGCGCTGGGCAAGAAATATGCCTCCAGCCCTTTGCCAGCAAGCGCTGGCAGCTATGGAAAGCGTAGTCCTGGAACGTACCTGGCCGCGCGTGGATATCGTGTTCAGCCATGCCGGCGCCGATGGCGCCATCGTCGATGCCCTGGTGGCCAGCGGTATGCAGGGCATCGTGGTGGCGGCCACGGGCAATGGCACGCTGCACCATGCGCTGCAGGCCGCGCTGGTGCGCGCGCAGGCGGCGGGCGTGCCGGTACGCGTGGCCTCGCGCTGCCCGCTGGGGCAGGTGCTGCCCCGGCCGGACAGCCCGTTTCCCGATGCAGGGGGCCTGAGCCCCGTGAAGGCGCGCGTGGCGCTGCTGCTGGAGCTGCTGGCACGGCAGCCTTGAGCGCGGCGCGTTCGATATCAGCAAAAATGGCCTCCAGCCCTTTGCTGTCAAGCGCAAGCAGCTATCAAATGGTGAGCGAATGCGCCTGCTTCGCCGATGGCGCGCTCACACCCAGGCCGGGCCGCCTTGTCAGCGGAAAGACCGGCCACGGCGTGGCCAGCAGGCGATGCCGGCCACCAGCGCCACCGCCGCCACGCTGAGCCAGCCCAGCCACAGCATCAGGCCGAAATGCGCCCGCCAGCCCCAGGCGCACAGCCACAGCGCCAGTGCCAGCACCAGCCAGCCCAGGCAGCGCAGCAGGCGCTTCTGTGCGGCAGAGGCAACCCGGCGCAGCAGCAGCAGCGCGCCCTCGCGCTCGCTCGCCAGCGCCAGCAGGGCCAGGCCCGCCAGGTTCAGCAGCAGGGCCGCCAGATGCCAACCCCAAGGCAGATCGGGCATCATGCCGCGCTCCCTTTCACCAGCCACCACGCCAGCAGCGCCGCCGCGCCGCTCCACAGCAGCAGCCAGCCCCAGGCGCGCGCCGCGCTGCGTGTGTGGAACGTCCACAGCAGGATGGGCACGTAGAGCAGGAAGCCGAGGTCCATCCCGAGGCTCACCGCCTGCGCGCGCGCCAGCGGCAGCAGCAGCCCCAGCAGCACCGCCAGCGCCGAAGCCAGCGCATAGCCGCCCAGCGCCGCCGCCAGCACGCGCGATGCCACGCTCCAGCGGTGGCGGGCGTCGGGGTTCTTGAATCTGCTCATGGCGTGCTCCTTCGCATGGCTGCGCCAAACCACTTGCGCCGCAGCCGCCATGCCGCTGCTCCCAGCAGCAGCGCCAGCGCGAGCATGGAAAGGTCGAACCCGGCCAGCCCCCCATCGCCGGCGGGCAGCGTCACGCCCAGGTGCCGGTCGGTCGTCAACGCATTCAGCAGCGGAACCAGCCCGAAGGCCAGTGCCGCCAGCGACAGCACTTCGGTCCAGGCGCGCTTCTCGGGCCGCAGCAGCCCGTACATGATCGCCACCAGCCAGACGGCAAACAGGCCGTGGATTTCCCACTCCGCCCGGCCCTCCAGCCCCACCGGCAGCAGGCGGTTGGCCCAGAAGAATGCCGCCATGCCCAGCAGCAGCCCGGCCAGCATGCCCACGTTCAGCCGCGCCACCAGCTCCACGCCCCAGGGCGCATCGCCGCGCCGGGCGTGCCTGTCGCGGCGCTTGACGACCCACAGCACCATGCCAGTGGCGATCATGAAGCAGCCCAGCAGGCCCGAGAGAACGTAGAGCCACAGCAGCATGGGCCGGGCGAACCAGCCATCGTGCAGGGTCAGCATGACGAAACGCAGGCGGATACCCGGGCCCAGCGCGGGCGTCGTCAGCAGCGCCCCGGTTGCGGCGTCGAAGCGGAATTCCGTTTCCGGCGTTTCATAGCGCGGCAACTCGCTGCCATAGGGGCGGCGCATGCGTACCTGCAGGGGCTGGCCCGCTGGATGGGTGATGGTGATCTGCCCCACCTCGCCCGTGCCCAGCGTGCGTTCGGCCTGCTCCACCATCGCCATCAAGGGCGCCTTGGGCCGCTGAACGGGCAGGTGGCGCTGTTCCCGGTGCAGCAACTCCGTGTAATAGCGTCCCACCGCGTCCTGCGACGTGCCATAGGCCACGGCCACTGGCGCGGGCAGGCTCTCACGGTCGAAGTACACCAGCCCGCTGTAGATGATCATCACGAAGAAGGGTAGCGCCATCACGCCGGCCACGTTGTGCGCATCGAGCCAGCTGCGTTGCCCCTTGCCAGGGCGGAAAGTGAAGAAGTCCTGGAAGATCTTCTTGTGAACGATCACCCCCGTCACGAGCCCGAGCAGGCCCAGCAAGGCCGCCGCCGCCACGATGCGTTTGCCCAGTCCTTCGCCCAGGTAGTGCAGTTCGCTGTGCAGTTCCAGGAAGGCACGCCCGCCTTCGGTGTCGCGCACGGCGGGGCGCGGCACTTCGGCGCCCGTGTGCGGATCCAGATCGGCCTGGCCCCGCAGATCGCCACGCCAGCCCACGGCCAGCAGCGTGCGTTTTTCCTGCCGGTGGCGATGCCGTTCGTGCGGCAGATAGATATCCCACCGGGACTGGCCTGCCGCATGCTGCTCCAGGTAGTCCAGCGCATGTACCAGTGCCATTGCCCGATCCACGGGCTGCATCGGCGGCGCATCCAGGGGCCGCTCCGGCTGCATCCAGCGGCTGATCTCGATGTGGAACACCGTCGCCGTGCCCAGCAGGAAAATGAAAAACAGCAGCCACCCAGCCACCAGGCAGCCCCAGGTGTGCAGCCACGCCATGCTTTGGCGGAAATAAGCCTTCATGATCTTGATCCGAATTGAGAGGCCCCATTGGCGTGGCCTCTCGGTGCAATGGCTCGATCAGAAGGCGTATTTCAGGTTCACGGCGACGTTGCGCGGAGCGCCGTAGAAGTTCTCCAGATTCGTGCCGTAGCTGCCAATGGACTCGTAATAGCGGTGGTCGAACAGGTTGTTGATCGTCATGCCCACTTCCGCCTGCTTGTTGATCCGGTACTTCGCCATCAGGCCGACGATGGTGTAGCCGCCCTGCTCGATGCGGAATCCCGAGCCTTCCGTATACATCCCGCTCTGGGCCCGGACATTGCCGCCCACCGTCCAGTCGGTGCCGGGTATCAGGTATGCCGTGTAAGCCCGGAGAATCTGCTGTGGCATATAGGTGCCATAGGCTTTCCCCTGGTTGGCACCACTGCCGTATTCGCGGTGGACCCAGGTATAGCCGACGCCGGCTTGCCAGCCTGGCAGCGGTTCCCCGTTCAGGCCCAGATCAACGCCCTTGCTGACGACCAGCCCCGCCGCCGTGTAGCACCGGCCGCCATTGCAAGCCGTTTCCGGGACGCTCGTGTCCACTTGCGACAGATTGGTCTGTTCGAGCCGGAAAACGGCCGCCGAGGCATTCAGGCGGCCTTGCAGGAGTTCGCTTTTAACGCCCAGTTCGTGGTTCTTTCCGACAATGGGGTCGATCGTGCCGCCGCCGAATTTCAGGTTGCTCTGCGGTTTGAAAATATCGGAATAGCTAGCATAGACCGAGGTGCTTGTGCCGATGTCGTAGACCAGACCGGCATAGGGGGAAACGACGGCGTCCTCTTTCTGCTGCCGGATACCAGCCGCTTCGTACACATACCAGCTGACCCGGGTGCCGAGAATCAACTTGAGCGTGTCGGCAAGGTTCAAACGGACCGCGCCGTAAACGCCGCGTTGCATCGTCCTGTTGGCAGTCGGCCATGCGGAAAAATGGCCCGAAGGCTGAAAAGTGGGAGCACCCTCGTAGCTGTGGATATTGTCGATGGGGACATAAACAAAAGGCGACGTCAGGCGGCTTTTGTCTTTCATCCGGGCACTGGATGTCCCAAAAATCAGTTCATGCTTCCGTTCCAGAAGCTGGAATGGTCCGCTGGCATAGACATCGAGCACATCGGATTCGAATTCGCGCTGCTGGAGCGCGCTGGATACACGCAAGCCGCCGCCGGTGACGGGGTTCAATGTCCCGCTCAGGTTGTTCACCACGTTGTCACCCGTGATGCTGGTATGGGTATAGGCGGCTTTCAGCAACCAGTCCGCCGGCAATTTCTGATCGAGGTTCAGGGTGTAGCCGGTGAGTTCCTTGGTGCTGTCGCCGTTGGCCAGGCCATAGAACGCCGATCGGGGCAGCCCGAGGTCGGCGCCATTCGGATTCCTCGGTACGCCATAGTGCATGTTGAAATCGTTCTTCTGGTACATGGCACTGGCGCTCGCGGTCGCCGTTGCCGTCACGTCGGCCTCGACGATGGCGTAGAAGCCCTGGCGGTTGTCGTACACGTGGTCGGTGAAGGCATCGCCGTGGTCCCGCAGCGCAACCGCCCGGCCGCGAACCCTGCCGGACGCGACCAGCGCGCCGGAGACGTCTGCCACCAGCCGCTTCTTGTTCCACGAGCCGAGTTGGGATTCGACATGGGCCTGAAATTGCTCGGTCGGCCGCTTGCGGACCAGGTTGATGGTGCCGCCGGGGTCGCCCGCGCCACCCATCAGGCCGGAAGCGCCTTGCAGGATTTCCACCTTGTCGAGAAACGCGGTATCCGGCGCCGGGCCACGATTGCTCTCGCCAATGCCAATGGGGTTGGGGATGCCATCGAATTGGCTCTGGAGCGCGAATCCTCTGCTGTAGTACGCCGCGCCATCGCCCCCTCGCCTGAGTACCGAAATCGTGCTGCTGCTTTCCAGCACGTCGTCAATGTTGGCCAGCCCGAAGTCGTCCATCTTCTGCCGTGTCACCACAGTCACCGTTTGCGGCGTTTCGCGCAGGCTCAAATCGAGCTTGGTGGCCGTGCGGCTGCTCGTGGTGGTGTACGAGCCGGTGCTTTCGGTCATGCCGTCTTTTACGGGCTGCGCGCTCACCTGCATGGCGGGCAGCGTGGCCTCGGCGTGGGGCGCTGCACCGTGCGCGGGCGCGCCGGGACGGGTGGCGCGCAGGCTGTAGCTGCCGTTGGTTTCGCGCGTGGCCTGCAGCGGGTGGCCGCGCAGGATTTCGGCGAAGCCCTCGCGCACGGCGTAGCTGCCGTTCAGCCCGGCGCTCTGGCGGCCTTGCAGCAACTGCGCATCCACGGTCAGCTCCAGGCCCGCGGCGCTGGCGAAGGCGTTGAGCACCTGGCCCAGCGGCCCGGGGGCGATGCGGTAGCCCTGCCGCGCCTCGGCTGCCGGGCTGGAGGGGGTCTGCGCCCGGACGGGCAGGGCGGTGTACAGGGTGCCGAGGGCCAGGCCCGCCGCCATCGCCAGGGTGCGCGTGGCGGCTGCCGTGCGGGTGAGGGTGCCGGGGGCGGGAAGGCCAGGGGTGCGGCGGTTGCGCATGTTCGGGGCTTTCAGAGGATGGTTGGTGAATGCAATGAGCGGGTTCACCTTGTTTTCCGAACGAGCGCCAGAAATCCTCAATGCCGGAGGACAAAATGCGCCGCGCCTGCCGCCGCCGGGGCGGAAATCTCAATAAAAATGGCCTCCAGCCCTTGTGCAGCAAGCGCTGAAAGCTATCAAAACAGGAGTTTTATGCCTTATCTGGCGTGCACGCTGACCCAGTAGCGGGTGCGGTAGGTGACGGCCACGGGCAGGCTCAGCGTGAGGTTGTGCAGCGCGCGGTCGGTGTCGTGCAGCGAGAACACGCCGCTCACGCGCAGGCCGGCCACGGCGGGGTCGCAGCGCAGCAGGCCGGGGCGGTAGCGCGCCAGTTCGGCGGTCAGCTCGCCCAGGGGCATGGCGTCTGCCACGAGGATGCCGCGGCTCCAGGCGGCGGCGCTGTCGGGCACGGTGGCCGGGGGCTGCACGCCGCTGGCGGTGAAGCTGGTGCCCTGGCCGGCGGCGATGCGCAGGGGGGCGGCGCTGGCCTGTGCGGGGCGGATGTCCACCGCGCCCTCGAACACGGCGACGTGCGATGCCCCGGCATCCTGGCGCACGCTGAAGCGCGTGCCCAGCGCCTGCACGGTGCCCTGGCGGCTGCGCACGCGCAGGGGCGCAGCGGGCGCGGGGCCGGGCGCGGAGGTGACGAGGATTTCACCCGCGCGCAGCACGATCAGGCGCTCGCCGGCGGTGTAGCGCAGATCGACGGCGGAGGCGCTAGCCAGCACCATCTGCGTGCCATCGGGCAGGGTGACGCTGCGGTTTTCGCCGGTGCCGCTGCGCAGGTCGGCGGTGGCCAGGGTCCAGGCTTCGCTTTCACGCACCACGTAGCCGATGCCGCCCACGGCAAGGCCCAGGCCGAGCAGCCGCATGGCGCGGCGGCGCGCGGCACCGGCCGCCTGGGCGGGCGCGCGCAAGGCGTGGCGGGCCATGGCGGCGGGCACGCTGGCGAGCTGGTGTTCGAACGCCAGCAACTGCTGCCAGGCCTGTTCGTGCCCGGCATGGGCCGCACGCCAGGCGGCGCACGCGGCCTGGTCGGCGGCGCTGGCTTCGCCCGACCACAGGCGCGCCATCCATTCGGCGGCGCGCTGGACGGTGGCGGGGTCGGGCTCCGGCGTCTCCGTGGGCGCATCGGCGGGCGTGTTGGTGAGCGTGTCGGCGGCTGGGCCAGCGGCCGGGGGGCCTTCGGGCGGGCGCATGGCGGTTCAGCGTGCCGGCGTGGCGTGCAGCGCCTGGTGGCAGGCCACCAGGGCGGCGGCGATGTATTTCTCCACCGACGACACCGATACGCCGAGCCGGGCGGCGATGTCGCGGTAGCCCATGCCGTCGAGCTTGCACAGCAACAGGGCTTCGCGGGCCTTGGCGGGCAGGCCGTGCAGGATGGCGTCGATCTGGATGAGCGCCTCGATGGCCAGGGCGCGCTCTTCCTCCGACGGCGCCAGGGGCTCAGGTAGCAGCGCCAGGGCCTGCAGGTAGGCCGATTCGATGTGCCGCCGGCGGTGCAGGTCGATCACCAGGCCATTGGCGATCTGGGCCAGGTGCTGGCGCGACTGCTGCGCCTGCGGCACCTGGCCGGTGCGCAGGATGCGCAGGTAGGTGTCGTGCGCCAGGTCGGCCGCGTCGCAGGCGTTGCCGAGCTTGCGGCGCAGCCAGCCCCGCAGCCAGCCGTGGTGGTCGGTGTAGAGGGCCTCGATCCTTTGCTGCAGCGCGAATTCTGTGTGGGTCATGGCATCCCCGGGGGCGCGGCGGGCGCACGGGCTGGGGCGTTTGGATGGGAATTGTTCTTATTCTATGGGCATGCCACGGGGACGGCTGCGGGAAAAACAAAGGCCCGCGCTGGGCGGGCCTCGGTAGCGTGGGCGCGGCAGCTTCAGCCAGCCAGGGCGGCCAGCGCGCGCTGCGTGATTTCCTCCACGCTGCCGGTGCCGCTGATGGCGCGGTACTTGGGCGCGGCGGCGGGCTCGGCCTGGGCCCAGTTGCCGTAGTAGTCCACCAGCGGGCGGGTCTGGGCGCTGTAGACCTCCAGGCGCTTCTTCACGGTGTCTTCCTTGTCGTCGTCGCGCTGGATCAGGTCCTCGCCCGTCACGTCGTCCTTGCCGGCCACCTTGGGCGGGTTGAACTTGACGTGGTAGGTGCGGCCGCTGGCCGGGTGCGAGCGGCGGCCGCTCATGCGCTCGATGATGGCGTCGAACGGCACGTCGATTTCGAGCACGTAGTCGAGCTTGACGCCCGCCGCCTTCATGGCTTCGGCCTGGGGAATGGTGCGCGGGAAGCCGTCGAACAGGAAGCCCTGGGCGCAGTCGGCCTCGGCGATGCGTTCCTTCACGAGGTTGATGATCAGGTCGTCGCTCACCAGTTGGCCCGCGTCCATCACGGCCTTGGCCTGCAGGCCCAGGGGGGTGCCGGCCTTCACGGCGGCGCGCAGCATGTCGCCGGTGGAGATTTGCGGAATGCCGTATTTCTGGCAGATGAAGGCCGCTTGCGTGCCTTTCCCGGCGCCGGGCGCGCCCAACAGGATCAGTCTCATGGAGGTTCCTCGGATGGTGTTGAAATCTCGGGGCGGCGCTGGCCACGGGCCCGCAGGGCCGGGCTGCACCGCTCTTATATAGGACTTGCGAGGATAGCATGGGCATGTCGTCGCCTGGCTTACGCCCCTGGCGGCGGCCCGCGCGGCCGTTTTTCAGCGGCGCTCAGGCAAAAAGCGCGCGCACCCGGGCCAGGTCTTCGGGCGTGTCCACGCCCGGGCCCGGGGCCTGGGCGCTCACGTGCACGGCGATGCGGTGGCCGTGCCACAGGGCGCGCAGTTGCTCCAGCGCCTCGATGGCCTCGGTCGGGGCGGGCGCCAGGCGTGGGAACTGGCGCAGAAAGCCCGCGCGGTAGCTGTAGATGCCGATGTGGCGCAGCGGCGCGAAGCCCGCCAGCGCGGGGAGTGCGGCAGGGGCCTCCCACCACGCCTGGCCCGCATGGTCGCGCGCGTGGGGAATGGGGGCGCGGCTGAAGTAGTGCGCCATGCCCTGCGCATCGCACACCACCTTCACCACGTTGGGGTTGGCGTAGTCCGCCAGGCGGTCGATGGCGTGCGCCGCCGTGCCCATGCTGGCGCCGGGGTGGGCCTGCAGCAGCGCGGCCACGGCGTCGATCAGCGCGGGGTCGATCAGCGGTTCGTCGCCCTGCACGTTGACCACCACGGCGTCGCCGTCCAGCCCGAGCTGCTCGCAGGCTTCGGCCAGGCGGTCGCTGCCGCTGGCATGGTCGGGCCGGGTGAGCAGCGCGGGCACGCCGTGGCTTTGACAGGCCGCCTGGATGCGCGCGTCGTCGGTGGCGACGACGGTGCGCGCGGCGCCGCTCAGGCCCGCCTGGCGCGCCACGCGCACGACCATGGGCAGCCCGGCGATGTCGGCCAGCGGCTTGTCGGGCAGGCGGCTCGATGCCATGCGCGCCGGGATCAGCACCGTGAAGCCGGTGGCCGCGGCGGGCGCGCTCATTTTTCGAGTTCCTCGTCGCTCAGCGGGCGCGCCTCGTTCTCCAGCAGCACGGGGATGCCGTCGCGCACCGGGTAGGCCAGGCGCGCGCTGCGCGACACCAGCTCCTGGCGTTCGCGGTCGTAGGTCAGCGGGCCTTTGGTGACGGGGCAGACCAGCAGTTCGAGCAGTTTGGTGTCCATGGCAGGCAAGGGGGTTGGGGCAAATCAGGGCGCTGATGATAGCGAGGCGTCGAGCCGCGCGAAGAATTCCGGCGGCAGGCCCAGCTGCAGCGGCACGGCCAGCGCGCCGGGGTGGGCGGGCCAGAGCTTGACGGCGTCCTTTTCGGTGCAAATCAGGGTCTGGCCCTTGTCTGGCAAGCGCTGCCAGCTATTGAAATCGTAGTGGTCGGGCAGCGCCTCGCAGTGCGCCAGCGTCAGCCCCTGGGCGCGCAGCATGGCGAAGAAGTCCTCGGGCCGGGCGATGGCGGCCACGGCGTGCAGCGGCTGGCCGCGCAGGCTGGCCAGCGGCACCTGGCGGCCTTGCGCGTCGATGGCGCAGGGCGCGAGCTGCCGCGCGAGCCGGAAGGCCGGGGCGCGGGTGCCGCGCGGCGGCTGGGGCGCGGCGTGCAGCACGGCATCCACCGCGCGCGGCCAGGGCTCGCGCAGCGGGCCGGCGGGCAGCAGGAAGCCGTTGCCCACGCCTTCGTCGTTGAACACGCAGATTTCCACGTCGCGCGCCAGCGCCAGGTGCTGCAAGCCGTCGTCGCAGACGATCACGTCGGTGGCCGGATGGGCGGCCAGCAGCGCGCGGCCCGCCTCGGCGCGGCGGCGCGCGACGAACACGGGCACGGCTGCCGCGCGGGCGATCAGCAGCGGTTCGTCGCCCGCCTCGGCGGCGGTGCTGGCGGGCAGCACCTCGCGGCAGCCGTCGCCGGTGCGCCCGTAGCCGCGCGAGACCACGCCGGGGCGCCAGCCCGTGGCCCGCAGGTGGCGCACCAGCGCCAGCGTCACGGGCGTCTTGCCCGCGCCGCCGGCGATCACGTTGCCCACGACGATCACGGGCACCGGCAGCCGCTCGCTGCGCAGCACGCCCCGCCGGTAGAGCGTGCGGCGCAGTGTGGCGAGCGCGCGGTAGGGCAGGGACAGCGGCCAGAGCGCCAGCGCCAGCGGCCCGCGCTGGCGCCAGGCGCTGCGCAGGCGGGCGGACACGGACATGGGGCTCTAACGGCCGGCGCTGGCCGAGGACTGGGTGGCGAAGGTGATGCGCGACAGCCCGGCGCGGCGCGCGGCTTCCATCACGGTGATCACGGCCTGGTGCGGCGCCTGGGCGTCGGCGCTGATGATGACGACGCTGTCCGGCCCGGCCTTGGCGGCGTCGCCCAGCACGCGCGCCATGGACTCGACGCCGCCGCCTTCCACCGCTGCCTTGTTGACGGCGTAGCGCCCGTCGGCGGCCACGGCCACGACGATTTCCTTGGGGTAGTCGCGCTGCTGCTCGGCGTCGGCCACGGGCAGCGTGAGCTGCAGCTCGGTGAACTTGCTGTACGTGGTGGTGAGCATCAGGAAGATGAGGATCACCAGCAGCACGTCGATGAACGGGATCAGGTTGATCTCCGGCTCATCCTTGGGGCGGGGGCGGAAGTTCATTTCGCTTTCAGCCGCAGCAGGTGGCGCACGAACTGTTCGGCCGACAGCTCCAGCGTGAGCAGGTAGGCATCGACGCGGCTGCGGAAGTAGCGCCAGAAGATCAGCGCCGGAATGGCCACGATCAGGCCGAAGGCGGTGTTATACAGCGCGGTGGAGATGCCGTGCGCCAGTTGCGCCGGGTTGCCGCTGCCGACGGCGCCGCCGCCCGTCTGCGCGCCGAAGATCTCGATCATGCCGATCACCGTGCCCAGCAGGCCCAGCAACGGCGCGGCGGAGGCGATGGTGGCCAGCGCATTCAGGTACTTCTCCAGCCGGTGCGCCACGGCGCGGCCCGTGCCCTCCATGGCGGCGCGCAGGTCGGCCTCGGTGCTCTGGGGGTGCAGGTGCAGGGTGCGCAGGCCGGTGGCCAGCACCTCGCCCAGGGCGGAGTTCTGCGCCAGCTGGTTCACGGTGTCGGGCGCGGGCAGGCCCTTGGCGGACACGGCCATGGCCTCATCGAGCAGCTTCGGGGGGGCGACGCGGGCGGTTTTGAGGGACAGGAAGCGCTCGACAATCAGCGCCAGGGCCAGGATGGAGCAGGCAACCAGGGGCCAGATGGGCCAGCCTGCGGCTTGTATGATCGTCAGCAATTCTCTCTCCGCGCGAATGGGTGCAGCCCACGATTATGGCCTACGCCACCGTGCCCGACGCCGCTGGGCGGGGCTCGGTTGCAGACGGTTGCACAGGCCGGCGCGAAACCCACAAATCCTGTGGATAACTTTGTGGGCAAATGCGTGGACAGCCGCCGCCAGGCGGCGCCAATACACGCTTGCGACAGATTGATGAAAAATTGGTCAGTGAAAAATCCTTTGAAATCAATGGCTTGCACGTATTCTCTGGCGTTTCGGGCGGTTTCGGCAGGGCGCTGCCGCGCAGCGTCCGCGCTGTGGAGTAATGCCTGCCGCATGGGGCCCGCAAACCCTTTCAGCGCCTATGTTTGAGCCCGAAAACCCTGTATTGGCGCCGCGTGTGTGGGAGGTTGGCGCGCTGTGCCGCGCCGTTGCTGATGCCTTGCAGGCGCGCTTCAACCCGGTCGCGGTGCGCGGCGAGATCACGGGCTTCATGCGCGCGTCCAGCGGGCATTGCTACTTCTCGATCAAGGACGCGCAGGGCCAGATCCGCTGCGCCATGTTCAAGCGCGCGGCGGGCCTGCTCGACTTCACGCCGCGCGATGGCGAGCTGGTGGAGCTGCGTGGCCGCCTGGGCGTGTACGAGCAGCGCGGCGACCTGCAGCTCATCGTCGAGAGCCTGCAGCGCGCGGGGCAGGGCGCCTTGTTCGAGCAGTTCCTGCGCCTGAAGGCGCAGCTGGAGGCCGAGGGCCTGTTCGACGCCGCGCGCAAGCGCCCGCTGCCCGCCATGCCGCGTGCCATCGGCCTTGTGACCTCGCCCGGCGCGGCGGCGCTGCACGACGTGGCCACGGCGCTGCGCCGGCGCGTGCCGCACATTCCGGTGGTGCTGGCGCCGGCGCTGGTGCAGGGCGCGCAAGCACCCGCGTCGCTGTGCGAGGCGCTATCGAAACTGTATCTGCTGGCGCAAGCTGGGCAAGGGCTGGAGGCCGAAAAGGCTGAAAATCCTGGCGTGCCGCCGATCGACGTGATCCTGCTGGTGCGCGGCGGCGGCTCCATGGAGGATCTCTGGGCCTTCAACGACGCCCAACTGGCGCGCACCATCGTGCAGAGCCCGGTGCCCGTGCTCAGCGGCGTGGGGCACGAGACAGACTTCACCATCGCCGATTTCTGCGCCGACCTGCGCGCGCCCACGCCCACCGCCGCGGCGGAGCTGGTGGCGCAGCCGCGCGACCTCTGGCTGGGCGCGCTGCAACTGCTGGCGCAGCGCCTGGACGACGGCGTGCAGCGCCAGATCGACCTGCGCCACCAGCGGCTCGACAATGCCGCGCAGCGCCTGGGCCGGCCCTCGGGCAGCGTGGCGCGGCAGGAGCTGCAACTGGCCCGGCTGGCGCAGCGCATGCGCCATGGCGTGCTCCTGAAAACGCAGCGCCTGGCGCAAACCCAGCAAGCCTTGCAGGCCCAATTGCCGCAAACTCTGCAGCGCAGCCTAGCGGGCCAGGCGCAGCGCCTGGAGCGCGCCGCGCTGCGTCTGGAGTTGCTCGACCCGCGCCTGGTGCTGCAGCGCGGCTACGCGCTGCTGGCCGATACCGAGGGCCGCAGCGTCACCAGCGTGGCGCAGGCGCGGCCCGGCGCGCCGCTGCGCGCCACGCTGGCCGACGGGGTGCTGGACCTCACGGTGGTTCCGCCCCGGCTGGTGTAGGGGCTTGGCGCGCGCCCTCCCTGCACGCGCGGCGGGTTCTTCCTACAATGCTCTTTTGCCCTTTGCCAGGGGAGGGCTACCGCCCGGCCGCCTGCGCATTCCGACAATTTCAACCACGAGGAATACACCATGGAACACACCCTGCCCCCGCTGCCCTATGCCATCGACGCCCTGGCGCCGCACTACAGCCAGGAAACGCTGGAATACCACCATGGCAAGCACCACAACGCCTACGTGGTGAACCTCAACAACCTGCAAAAGGGCACGGAATTCGAGGCCATGGCGCTCGAAGAGATCGTCAAGAAGTCCAGCGGCGGCATCTACAACAACGCGGCGCAGATCTGGAACCACACCTTCTTCTGGAACTGCATGGCGCCCCAGGGCGGTGGCGAGCCTTCCGGCGCGCTGGCAGACGCCATCAACGCCAAGTGGGGCAGCTACGCCGCCTTCAAGGAAGCCTTCGTCAAGAGCGCCGTGGGCAACTTCGGCTCGGGCTGGACCTGGCTGGTGAAGAAGGCCGACGGCAGCGTGGACATCGTGAACACCGGCGCCGCCGGCACGCCGCTGACCACCGCCGACAAGGCGCTGCTGACGGTGGACGTGTGGGAGCACGCCTACTACATCGACTACCGCAACCTGCGCCCCAAGTTCGTCGAGACCTTCCTCTCCAACCTGGTGAACTGGAAGTTCGCCGAGGCCAACTTCGCCTGATTCCACCTGGCAGCAGGCCACCCCGCACAGGGCCCGGAGAGCGATCTCCGGGCTTTTTTTTTGGCCGCGCGGCAAAGAAAGTCCAAGACAAGCCTGAGTCTTATAGAAGACTTACGAAAAAAATCGCGTTTCGCGGATAGAATTTTGTATTGTGATAGCGCATTGCAAATGACGTGAAAAGCACGTAGCCTGTGGCGCGCTGTTGCAGCGAACGCCTCAAGCGCCATCCCCGCCCATCCCATCCGGTGGCGGGTCGCAGGTCGGCGGCATGACCTCTGTTTTTTGACCAAAGAGAGACAAGATGAGCACCCAACAACCCACCATCATCTACACCCTGACCGACGAGGCCCCGCGCCTGGCCACGGCATCGTTCCTGCCCATCGTGCGCGCGTTTGCCGCCCAGGCCGGCATCAACGTGGCCGAGAGCGACATCTCGGTGGCCGGCCGCATCCTGGGCCAGTTCCCCGAAGCCTTGAGCGAGGCGCAGCGCGCGCCCGACAACCTGGCCGAACTGGGCCGGCTCACGCTGCGGCCCGAGGCCAACATCATCAAGCTGCCCAACATCAGCGCCTCCGTGGCCCAGCTCAAGGCCGCCATCAAGGAGCTGCAGGACAAGGGCTACAAGGTGCCCGACTTCCCGGAGAACCCGGCGACCGAGGAAGAAAAGGACATCCGCGCGCGCTACAACAAGTGCATCGGCAGCGCCGTGAACCCGGTGCTGCGCGAGGGCAATTCCGACCGCCGCGCCCCCAAGGCCGTGAAGGAATACGCGCGCAAGAACCCGCACAGCATGGGCGAGTGGAGCCAGGCCTCGCGCTCGCACGTCTCGCACATGCACCATGGCGACTTCTACCATGGCGAAAAGTCGATGACGCTGGACAAGGCGCGCGACGTGAAGATGGAACTCCTCACCAAGAGCGGCAAGGCCATCGTGCTCAAGCCCAAGGTCAGCCTGCTCGACCGCGAGGTGATCGACAGCATGTTCATGAGCAAGAAGGCGCTGCTGGCCTTCTATGAAAAGGAAATCGAGGACGCGCGCAAGACCGGCGTGATGTTCTCGCTGCACGTCAAGGCGACGATGATGAAGGTCTCGCACCCCATCGTGTTCGGCCACTGCGTGCGCATCTTCTACAAGGACGCGTTCGAGAAGCACGGCAAGCTGTTCGACGAGCTGGGCATCAACGTCAACAACGGCATGGTCGATCTGTACAACAAGATCGCCACGCTGCCGCAGAGCCAGCAGGACGAGATCAAGCGCGACCTACACGCTTGCCACGAGCACCGCCCCGAGCTGGCCATGGTCGATTCCGCCAAGGGCATCACCAACTTCCACTCGCCCAACGACGTGATCGTCGATGCCTCCATGCCCGCCATGATCCGCAACAGCGGCAAGATGTGGGACGCCAATGGCCGTCTGAAGGACGTGAAGGCCGTGATGCCCGAATCGACCTTCGCCCGCATCTACCAGGAGATGATCAACTTCTGCAAGTGGCACGGCGCGTTCGATCCCAAGACCATGGGCACCGTGCCCAACGTCGGCCTGATGGCCCAGCAGGCCGAGGAGTACGGCAGCCACGACAAGACCTTCGAGATCCCCGAGGACGGCGTGGCCAACATCACCGACCTGGCCACCGGCGAGGTGCTGATGAGCCAGAACGTGGAGCAGGGCGATATCTGGCGCATGTGCCAGGTCAAGGACGCCGCGATCCGCGACTGGGTGAAGCTCGCCGTGAACCGCGCGCGCAACTCCGGCATGCCCGTGGTGTTCTGGCTCGACCAGTACCGCCCGCACGAGAAGGAACTCATCACCAAGGTGAAGATGTACCTGCACGAGCACGACACCACCGGCCTGGACATCCAGATCATGAGCCAGGTGCGTGCCATGCGCTACACGCTGGAGCGCGTGATCCGCGGCCTGGACACCATCAGCGCCACCGGCAACATCCTGCGCGACTACCTGACCGACCTGTTCCCCATCATGGAACTGGGCACCAGCGCCAAGATGCTGTCCATCGTGCCGCTGATGGCCGGCGGCGGCATGTACGAGACGGGCGCGGGCGGCTCGGCGCCCAAGCACGTGCAGCAGCTGGTGGAGGAAAACCACCTGCGCTGGGACTCGCTGGGCGAGTTCCTGGCGCTGGCCGTGTCGTTCGAGGACCTGGGCCTGAAGAACAACAACGCCCGCGCCAAGCTGCTGGCCAGGACGCTGGACGCCGCCACCGGCAAGCTGCTCGACAACAACAAGGGCCCGAGCCCGAAGACCGGCCAGCTCGACAACCGCGGCAGCCAGTTCTACCTGTCGCTGTACTGGGCGCAGGAGCTGGCCGCGCAGACCGAGGACAAGGAACTGGCCGCCCGATTCGCGCCCCTGGCCCAGCAACTGACCGACAACGAGCAGAAGATCGTGGATGAGCTGAACGCCGTGCAGGGCAAGCCCGCCGACATCGGCGGCTACTACCTGCCCGACGCCGCCAAGCTCGACGCCGTGATGCGCCCCAGCGCCACGTTCAACGCCGCGCTGGCTGCGTTCGCCTGACCATTGGCGCGGCCGCGCGCCACGCAAAAAAAGCCACCCGTCCGGGTGGCTTTTTTTATGAAAAGTGGTGTTTTCCGTTGCTGGACAAGCGCCAGCCGCTATTGAAAAGAGAGCGCCTGTCAGCCCTGCGCCAGTGCCTGCAGCTCCTGTGCCAGCAGCACCTCGACCTCGCTGGGCTCGAACTGCTGCTGCAGCAGCGGCACGGCGAAGCGGTACTCCGCCTCCTGGCGCCGCAGCACGTAGGCCAGCTGCAGCCGGGCCAGGGACGTTTGCAGCGCACGCGCCTGGCCGGCAATGCCGTGGGCTTCCAGCAAGGCGTTGAGCGGCGCCAGGCCGGTGCAGCCGTGCCGGGCCGTGTGGTAGACGGCGACGCGGTCCAGGCGGCAGGCCGTAGGGTCGCTGCTCAGGCGGCTCCAGCCGGCCAGGGTGTCCTGCACGGCCTGCGACGCCAAGGCTTGGTTCAGGTGGCGCAGTTCGATGGCGCGCTCGCCGCCTTGCAGGGCCTCCAGGCATTCCTGGCACAGGATCGACACCAGGTTGGCGCGGTGGCCGCTGGCCTGCACCAGGCGCTCGGCCAGCCCCGGGTGGGCGAACGCCAGGCGCAGCCGCTGCAGCGGCTCGGTGGCCAGGCGCAGGCAGGCGTCGTGCTCCAGCGCGCCGATGGCCAGCACCTCGCCGAAGTTGCGCAGCGGCGACTGGTAGTCGAGCACCGCCGCTTCGTACAGGTCCCAGAAGCCCGCCAGGATGAAGCAGCAGCGCCCTTCGTCGCTGAGCGCGCGCAGCGCGGCCAGCTCGGCGTAGTGGCTGCGCGACTGGTCGCGGAAGAACTGGTCGGCCTCGTCCACCAGCAGGTAGATGCGCTTGCGCGGGTCCTGCGCCTGCAGGTGGGCGATCACGCCGTCCAGCGGCGTGTGCACGTCCAGCGCGAACTGCGCCGCCAGGCGCGGCGCCAGCCGGTGGTCGCGCAGCGAGACGTAGTGGCACACGATCTGCGGGTGGTCGCGCAAGCGCCGCTGCACGGCCTTGAGCAGGCTGCTCTTGCCCAACTGGCGCCCGCCCACCACCAGGTAGTTGGCGGGCTCGCGCCCGAGGATGCGCGCCAGCAGGCGCTCGCGGCCGAAGAAGGCGTCCTCGCGCGTGACGCCGCCGCGCGTCTGGTAGGGCGAGATGCGCGTGACGCGCAACTGCTCCGTCAGCACCCGCAGCAGCACCGCCTGCGCGTCGGGCGCCAGCAGCCATTCCGTCTGGCTCGGGCTGTCGAGCAGCACGTGCAGGTTGGCCCGGTCGGCGGTGTAGCCCGCCAGCGCATGCAGCGGCGTTTCGTCGCTGTGCGGCGCGCAGACCAGCAGCACGTCGGCCCCGGTGGTCAGGGTGCGCAGGCGCTGCACCAGCGAGGAGGCGCTCAGCTCCGGCGGCGGAAAGTAGGCCACGCAACGGTCCAGCGCCACGGGCATGTCCGGCGCGAAGGTCCAGACGAACACATGGCCGGGCAGGGGCCAGTCCTGCGCCGCCTGGCTGCGCGCGGCCACGCGCTCGGCCAGGGCCTGGGCACGCGCCGTGGGGTTGGCCTGGGTGTAGCGCAGCGCCCGCTGCCAGTCGCGCGGCGAGATGGCGGCGGCCACCAGCGTGGCGCGCAGGCGGCCGGTCCAGCGCAGCAGCCGGTCCAGCGGCGCCAGCCGCTCCAGCGGGGTGCGGCGCAGCCGCGCGGGCCGCAGTTGCGCCGGCCCGATGAGCGGGTGGCGCAGCAGCCACAGCGCGCCCGCGGCCAGGAACACGCCGGCGCACACCAGCATCAGGGTGCGCAGCCAGCCGAACGGGTCGTATTCCTCCGCAGGGGCGCTGCCGCTGTCTGCGCGCTCGCAGTTCAGCGGCAGCAGGCGCGGCGGCGGGGCGGGCTGGCCCGCGCGGCAGGACCAGTGGCGCGAGGGCGCGTCCATGCGCAGCAGCACCTGCGTGCCGGCCAGGGCGCCGAGCTCCGGGCGGTCGGCGACGCGCATGCCAAGCAGGTAGGGGGCGGGCGAGGACACCTGCACCAGGCCTGGCAGACCCGGCGGCGCGAGGGGTTGCAGGTCGGCGGGCCATTCGTCTTCTTGCGCCACGGCCTCGCTGAGGGCCAGGCGCCATTGCGCAATCTCGGCCCACACCGCCCCGGCCTGGGCGGCGCCCAGGGCGCTCTTGCGCGTGAACGGGTTGTACTGCGGCAGCAGCACCGCGCTGACCACGAGCCAGGTGAGCACGGCGAGCACCAGGCCGCGCAGCACCGGCCAGGACAGGACGGGGCTCATGCCGCGCAGGATTCCAGCACCGCCCGGGCGGCCGCGCGCACGGTGTCGCAGCGCCAGTGCAACTGCGCGCCGCCCTCGGCCGGGCGCGCGTGGATGAGGTTGCCCCAGAACAGCGTGCGCAGCACGTCGTCCTGCAGGTAGGGGCGCGCGCGCCCCAGCGTGGGCGCCTGCAGCAACTGCGCCAGGCGCGGCGGCAGGCCGGGCTGGCGGGCCAGCGCCAGCAGGGTCTGCCACAGGCGCGGGCTGGCCGCCAGGTGGGCGTGCAGCGGCGCCCGCGCCGTGTGCGCCTGCACCGGCCCCTGGGCGCACAGCCACTGCAGGCCGTCGTCGATCAGCGCGGGGTGGCCGCCGCTGGCCTCCAGCAGCGCCTGCAGCGTGGGCCGGGGCCAGTCCACGCCGGGCCAGCGCTGGTGCGCCATCAGCGCCACGTCGTCCAGCGTGGGTTCGGGCCAGTAGTGCACCTGGGCGATGTTGAGCAGCGACAGGTCGCCGCTGCGGTACTTCAGGTCGGCCAGGGCCTCGCCGCCGCACAGCAGCAGGTGCAGGCGGCCGCTGTGCATTTCGCTGAGGCTGCGCAGAATGCCCGCCAGCGACTCGCGCAGCGCCGCCGTGCCCTGCTCGAAGCGGCTCACCAGGCAGAACAGGCGCCCGCCGGCCAGCAGGCGCTGCTCCAGCCGGCTCTCGAACGCGCAGTCGGAGTCGATGTCGCCCAGGCCGCATTGCCGGCCCAGGGCGGCGAAATACTCCTCGGGCGCGGTGCTGGTGCTGTAGGGCGGCTGGATATGCAGCACCGCGTCGGCGCCATAGTGCGCCCGCGCGCGCAGCAGCAGCTCCTGGCGGAACGGCGGCTGCCCCCAGTGCGCCTGCGACAGCAGCATGGTGATGGGGTAAGGCGCGGCCTGGGCCAGTTGCGCCAGCAGCCGGTCCATGAACCCGGCGAACGGCACGCCCGCCTGCGGTTCGGCCTGCAGCGGAAACTCCGCCGCGAACCCGGCCGAGAGGAACAGGCGGTTGGTTTCGGCCTCGGTCAGGCGCAGGTAGGCGGCGCAGGCGGCCAGCCGGTCGCGCGAGCGCGCGTTGGGCAGCGAGACGCCGTTGCGCCAGTTGTTCACCGCCTCGCGGCTCAGGCCGATCTCGGTGGCCACGCCCGAGGCGCTGGCGCGGATGCGGCGCATGTACAGCGAAAGCAGGTGCGAAAAGGAATCCTCGGCCATGGTCTGGGGGGTGGTGGGGGCAGGGGCTGTTCAGAGCCAGGGCGGCAGCAGCGGCCAGGCCTTGATGCAGCCCAGAATGCAGGCCGCGAGCAATGGACTGTAGAGCATGGCGAAGCCCAGAAAAGTGGCCATGCCATCGCCCGGCTCCGCCTCGGGGCCGGCGCGGCGCCAGTCCCGTACCTCCATGCCCGCGTGCCACAGCAGCAGCGCCACGGCCAGCGCGAGCGTGGTGGCGTAGGCGTACTGCAGCGCGGGCGCCTGCAGCGGGTAGAAGTAGCCTGCCAGCACCACGCCCGGGGCCAGGAAGGTCAGGTGGACCAGCCAGGGAAAGCTGTCGTCCGGGCCGGCATCGTCCGCCGCCCCATCGGGCTGCAGCATGGCGCGCCAGCAGGCAAAGCCCAGCACGAAAAGCAGTCCGCCCCACCACTCGATCGGTGTCAGCATGGTTTCATCTCCAGGTTGGTTGCGCGCGGGGCGTCAGGGCTTGGGGGCGGTGCCGCCATCGCCATCGCTGTCGCTGTCGCTGTCGTCTTCATCATCGCCGTCACCTTCCCAGCGCTGGCGTGCGCGGTGCATGTAGAACAGGGGCCAGGCCACGGCCAGCAGCAGGCCCAGGCCCAGCCAGAGCCACAGGCCCTTGAACAGCAGCGCCGTGACGACGGTGAACAGCACGGCGTGCCACAGCCCCTTGAGCCCCGCGCCCAGCACGGCGAAACCCACCACGGCCTCCACGGGGGACACCCCTTTGCCGCGCAGCTCCGCCGCCAGGCCGGCGAGGGCCTGCACGGTCTCCCGGGCTTCGCGCGCCTGCGTGGCCTGCTGCACCGCCACCTGCGCCACGGGGGTGGGCCGCGCCGGGTCGCTCAGGGTGCAGTCCGGCACCGGGTTGGGCGCCGGGCCGGGCGCGGCGCCCTCGGGCGGGTAGATGCCGCCCTCGGGGTCGATCAGCGCGCGGTGCTGCGGGTGGCGCGCCAGCCATTCGCGGTGGCCGATCCACTGGCCCGCGTCGATGTGGTAGCGCTCGCGCTCGCACACCTGGTCGTAGAACACCTCCATCACCGCGGCCCGCAGGCCGTGCCGGCCCAGGTGCTCCAGCAGCGCCCAGGGCACGGGGGCCGAGGTGCCGGTCTCGAACCCGTAGACCAGGTGCGTGCGGTGGCCGGCGAACCAGTGGTTGAAGCGCGCCGGGGCGTCCCACAGCTGGGCGGCATCCACCCCGCCCAGCTCCTGCGCCCAGCGCGCGGTGTTGTCGGCGTCGTCGCGCTGCAGATACTGCAGCAGCAGCTGGAACTGGCGGTGCAGCAGCGGCGGCTCGAAGAACAGGGTCAGGGTGTGGGCGTTCTGGGACATGGCGGTGGTGGCGTGGCGATGGCGTCGGGCGCATTGTGGTGCGCCGCCGCGGGCCTGTCCTGGGGGAAGGTGTCCAGTCGCGGGGCGCGGCACTGGACGTTTTGTCCAGTGCGCGCGCAGCGCCGCGCCAGGGCCGCAACCGCCCTGGGTTGTGCTATTGAAAGAAGAGCTTCCAGCGCTTGCCAGTCAAGCGCTGGGGCCTATTTTTGCTCTGATTCCTGCGGGGGCGGCATGATGCGCCGCAGCAGCGCCTGGGTGGCAAAGCCGTCGGTCACCAGGCCCTGGCCTTGCTGGTAGCGGCGCAGCGCCGCGCGCGTGGCCGGGCCGATCACGCCGTCGGGCGCGCCGGCGTCGTAGCCCAGGTCGTTCAGCGCCTGCTGCAGCGCCTTCACCTCGGCGCGCGACAGCGCCGCCTCCTCGCGCGGCCAGGGCGCCTGCAGGCCGGTGCCGCCGTCGATCTGGCGCGCCAGCAGGCCCACGGCCAGCGCGTAGTTCTCGGAATTGTTGTAGCGCAGCAGGGCGCGGAAGTTCGCCCCCACCAGCACCGCCGGGCCGCGCGCGCCCGCCGGGGTGAGCAGCGCGGCCCCCTCCAGCGCGGGCAGCGCGGTGCCGTCCAGGCTGCGCACGCCCTCGGCCGCCCAGGCGTCGCTGGCCTGGCGCACCCCGGCCAGCCCGGCGCGCGCGTAGTCGAAGCCCGGGGGCAGCTGCACCTCCACGCCCCAGGGCTCGCCGCCGCGCCAGCCGGAGCGCGCCAGGTAGTGCGCGGTGGAGGCGGCCACGTCGGGCACGCTGCCCCAGATGTCGCGGCGGCCGTCGCCATCGGCATCCACCGCATAGGCCAGGAACACCGAGGGCAGGAACTGCGTGTGCCCCATGGCGCCGGCCCACGAGCCCTGCATGCGTTCGGGCGCGATGTCGCCCTGGTCGAGGATGCGCAGCGCCGCCAGCAGCTCGCGCCGCGCCCAGGCGCGCCGCCGCCCCTCGAAGCCGAGCGTGGCCAGCGCGTCCACGGTGCGGAAGCTGCCGAAGTTCTGCCCGTAGTTGCTCTCCATGCCCCAGATGGCGGTGACGATGGCGCTGGGCACGCCGTAGCGCGTGGCGGCGGCCTCCAGCGCCGCCCGGTGCGCGGCGCGCTGGGCCTGGCCCTGGGCAATGCGCTGGGGCGAGACGGCGGCGTCCAGGTAGGCCCAGGGCGTGCGCGTGAACTCGGGCTGCGCGCGGTCGAGCTCGATCACGCGCGGCAGCAGTTGGGCGCTGCCCAGCGCCTGGCGCACGGTGGCCGGGCGCAGGCCCTGGGCGAGGGCTTCGCGCTCCACCTCGGCCAGCCAGGCGGCGAAGCCCGCCTGCTGCGCGTCGGGCTCCGCCGGTGCCGTGCCGGGAGGCGCGGGCAGGGGGGCGGTGGGGACGGCCGGGGCGGAGGCTTGGGGCGCGGGGGCGCTGGCGCAGCCCGTGAGGGCGAGGGCCAGCGCGGCCAGGGGCCAGAAGGAACGGGGGGAGGGGGCAGGGTGCATGCGTGGATTGTCCCCTGCCCGGGCCGTGCGCGTTACCAGCGGTAGGTGGCCGTGCCGATGAGCTTGCGCGGCTCCCCGTAGAAGCAGCCGTACATGGCGCAACTGCCGATGTAGGTCTTGTCGGCCAGGTTGCTGAGGTTCAGCGCGAAACGCCACGGGCCGGTGTGGTAGCCGACCATGGCGTCGAACAACGTGAACGAGGGCACGGAGACGGGCGTGCCGTGCGCCATGCCGCGCGCCTCGCCCATGTGGCGCACGCCCGCGCCCACCTTCAGGCCCGGCAGGCCGAAGGCGCCGAAGTCGTAGTCGGCCCACAGCGAGACCTGGTGGTAGGGCACGGCGATCGAGCGCGCGCCCTCCTGCGCGGGCTGCAGCGGGCTGGCGCGCACGGTGCGCGCGTCGGTGTAGGCATAGGCGGCGATCAGGTGGGCGTTGCGCCCGATGCGCGTGCGCGCCTCCAGCTCAACCCCGCGCGAGCGCACCCGGCCGTGCTGGATGGCGTAGTCCGGGTCCTCGGGGTCGGTCACCGTGAGGTTGTCGCGCGTGAGCTGGTACACGGCCGCCGATACCAGCGTGTCCGCGCCCGGCGGCTGCCAGCGCACGCCGGCCTCGATCTGCGTGCCTGTGGTCGGCTTGAAGCGGCGGCCCTCGCGGTCGCTGCCCTCGGTGGGCTCGTAGGACTCGCTGTAGCTCAGGAACGGCGCAAGGCCGCCCTCGGCCAGGTAGACCAGGCCAGCGCGGCCCGTGAAGGCGCTGCTTTTCTCGCCATCGACCCACTTCTCGCCGGTGAAGAAGGCGTGCTCGTCGTAGCGCAGCGTGTCGTAGCGGCCGCCCAGCAGCACGACCCATTTCTCGCCGATCTTCATCTGGTCCTGCAGGTACAGGCCCATGCGTTTGGTCTTGGAGACGGAGGAATTCCCCGCAGGTATCTCCGGGCCGAAGGGCTGGCCATAGACCGGCGCGTACAGGTCGAGCGGCTGGCCGGTGCGGTTGTAGCGCTCCGTTTCGTGCCGTGGCGTCGAATAGTCGAAGCCCACGAGTGCCGTGTGCTGCACGCTGCCCTGCGTTGCCTGGTATTGCAGCGAGGTATCGACCGTGGTGGCGGAAGAACGGTCCCAGCGGTTCTGCATGGTGCGCGAAAGCGTGCTGCGCTGGTCGCTCGCCAGGCCCCAGATCCCGGCATTGTTGTAGGCGTTCTGCGCGTGGAAGTAGCGCAGGTTGTGGCGCAGCTTGAGGCGGTCGCTGAACGCGTGCTCCAGCAGGTAGCCCACGGAGTAGCGCGTCAGGTCGAACTTGTCGTTGCCGGGCTCGCCGGTGTAGAGGTTGCGCGGCAGCGGCCCGTTGGCGTTGGGCAGCACGGTGCCCGGGCCCGGCAGGCCGTAGACGTAGGCCGTCTTGTCCTGGTGGTACTCGGCCAGCAGGGTCAGCGAGGTGCTGCCGTTCGGCTGCCACTTGAGCGCCGGGGCGAAGTAGGTGCGGTCGTCGGGCACATGGTTGATGAAGCTGTCGCTCTCGCGCCCCAGGAACGTGAGCCGGTAAGACCATTCGCCGCCCGCGTCCAGCGCGCCGCCGAAGTCGCCCGAGACCTGCCTGCGCGCGAAACTGCCCAGCTCCAGGTTCAGCTCGCGCAGCCGCTCCATGGTGGGGCGCTTGCTGACGGTGTTGATGATGCCGCCCGGCGCCGAAGCGCCGTAGAGCACCGACGCCGCGCCCTTGAGCACCTCGATGCGCTCCAGCCCATACGGCTCCTGCCTGCCGTTGTAGTAGTTGACGGTGTAGGGCGTGCCGTCGCGCAGGTAGGTGCCCACGTTGCTCGACTGGAAGCCGCGCAGGAACATGCCGTCGGTCGTGCGGTCCAGCCCCTCGGTGCGGCTGATGCCGGCCACGTAGCCCAGCGCGTCCTGCAGGCTCTGCGCCTTGAGCGTCTCGATCTCCTCGGCGCCGACGACGCTGAGGGACTGCGGCGTTTCCAGAATCGGGGTGTCCGTCTTGGTGCCGGTGGCGCTGCGCCGGGCCGCGTAGCCGCGCAGCGGCCCCGTGGCGCTCTCGGGTTCGGTGCTGGCGCGCACCGTCACTTCGTCCAGCGTGGCGCCGGTGCGCGCCGGGCGCTCCACCACCAGCGTGCGCCCTTGCACGCGGCCCTGCAGGCCCGAGCCCGCCAGCAGCGCGCGCAGCGCGTCGGCCACGTCGTGCGTGCCCTGCACGGCCGGGGCCTGGCGGCCCGCCGCGAGTTCCGGCGCGAACGCCAGTTGCAGCCCGGCCTGCGCCGCTAGCGCGGCGAGCGCCGGGGCCAGGGGCTGGGCCGGAATGTCGAAGCGCGCGGTCTGCGCGGCGGCGCACTGCAGCTGCAGCGCCAGGGCCGCCGCCATGGCGGCATGGGCAACGCCGCGCAGGCGCA